>RRZT010941810.1_pt1 | contig 12146 bp, 8 predicted proteins | sample 2165551 | NCBI WGS metagenome assembly RRZT01 (sample SAMN10456910, study PRJNA506462) | wastewater metagenome | biome: wastewater; feature: sludge; material: wastewater sludge; isolation source: wastewater sludge with Escherichia coli K12::gfp cells carrying plasmid... | place: USA: Moscow, Idaho ... | reverse complement strand
CGGCTGATTATTACGCATGAAATAATCTTTAAAATCGTTGATAAGGTGAACAGTTTTATCGAACATATTACGGTTTACACAACGATTCATCAAAATAGTTTCAGCTCCAAACATTTCAGGTACTTCAGTTAGCACTGTGCTACCTCCCTGAGCAATGAGAAAGTCAGAGAAAACACCTAACAGTGGATTGGCTGTAATTCCTGAGAATCCATCCGAACCACCACATTTCAAACCTATTTTTAACTCAGCAATTGATACATCTTCACGTACATCTTTGGAAACTACCGCGTATAATTCGCGCAACAAAGCCATACCGTCTTCGTACTCGTCGTCTACTTTTTGAGTTTCCATAAACTTAATACGGCTTTCATCAATATCACCAAGCATTTCTTTAAATGCCGTTACCTGATTGTTTTCACAACCTAAACCTACAATTAACACACCACCAGCATTCGGATGCAAAACCATATCTCGTAATACCTTGCGGGTATTTTCGTGGTCGTCGCCTAATTGTGAGCAACCATAATTATGAGGGTAAGCTACAATAGCATCTACGCCCTTCATTTGCGTTTCAGCACGTAGTTTTTCGGCCAACGAGTTAATTGTACCATTTACGCAACCTACAGTAGGGATTAACCAGATTTCGTTGCGCACTCCTACTTCACCGTTCGCACGTTTATAGCCTTTAAAAGTAAGTTTACGATCTTCAATATCCAAATCAACTGATTGCGGATTGTAGTTGTAATCCAACAAACCTTCGAGGTTGGTTTTGATATTTTTCTCGTTTACCCAGTCGCCTTTTTTAATGCTTTCGCGGGCATGACCAATAGGGTAACCATATTTAACCACATTATCTTTCTCGGCAAAGTCGGTTAATGCAAATTTATGTCCCATAGGGATTTCTGCATTTATCACAATTTCGTTGCCATCTAAAGTAACAGATTCGCCGGCCTGTAGTGTTTGAAGAGCTACGGCTACGTTATCCGCTGGATTTATTTGTAAGAATTTCATCCGTTTATTGATTTGTAATTGAATTAGTAATGTGTATCAGCAGAATGTAATTTTCACATTCTGCCGATAACCAATTTATTATTAATTATTTATTAATTGTTGAAATGAATCGTATTCGTCAGATTTTGGCAAATCGAAATCAGCTTTCACTGTTAAGTTGAATCGTTTTGATACGATTGAACGAATAGCTTCTTTCATTCCGAATTCCTGAATAAGTTTCAGATAAAACACAAGTTTTTCAGTTAATCCGGGTATATTATTTAAATTCTCGCCCCAAATAAACTCAGCAGCCAACACTCCTTTACCTACTGTTTCCACATCGTTCAAACTCCAAAGAATTTTCAACAAATCCATAATTTGTTTGTCGTCGTTTGGTACAATTTCCACATCGCCGCGTTTGCCACCTTTGTAATAGGTAATAATTGCCGCTAATCCTAAAACAAGACCTGAAGGTAATGTACCTTTGCGTTCAAGGTAAGTTTTAAGTCCCGGAAGGTCGCGGGTTTTGAATTTTGGGAACGAGTTCAGCATAATGCTGGTTAACAGGTGATGAACAAACGGATTATTGAAACGCTCCACAACTGCATCAGCGAATTTTTTTAATTCGGCTTTTGGCAAGTCAAGAGTTTCAATCAACTCTTTGTACATTACCATGTACACAAATTTCGACATTACATCATCGCGTAAGCACTCTTTAACGATGTTTAGGCCAGAAAGATAGCCAACCGGTGCCATTACCGTGTGAGGACCGTTCAAAAGAGTAACTTTACGTTCGTGATATGGTTTTTCGTCGGGTACAAACAATACATTTAAACCAGCTTTGCTTGCAGGGAATTCAGCTTCGACACTTTTAGGAGCTTCAATTACAAACAAGTGGAAAATTTCGGCCTGTACCACCAAATTATCTTCGAACTGTATTTTTTCGTGGATTTCTTTGATTGTATTACGTGGGAAACCCGGTACAATACGATCGACCAATGTAGAATAAACACCACAAGCAGTTTCGAACCAATTTGAGAACTCTTCGCCAAGGTTCCATAATTCAATATACTGTCTGATAGTTTTTTTCAACTCTGTACCATTGTGGAAAATCAATTCACATGGGAAAATAATCAAGCCTTTGTCGGCAGCACCATTAAATGCTTTAAAACGGTGATAAAGCAACTGAGTTAACTTACCCGGGTATGAACTCGCAGGTGCATCATCAAGTTTACATGCCGGGTCAAATGCAATACCGGCTTCGGTTGTATTCGACACAACAAAACGCATTTCAGGTTGCTCAGCCAATTTCAGGTAAGCCTGAAAATCAGAATATGGATTCAATGAACGACTAATTACATCAATCAACTCCAGACTGTTTACAGTTTCGCCTTTGCTTAAACCCTGAAGGTTTACATGGTAAAGACCGTCCTGTTCATTCAACATATCAATCATTCCGGTAGGAAGTGGCTGTACAATAACCACGCTTGAGTTAAAGTCTGCCTTTTTGTTCATATTGTAAACCATCCAGTCTACAAAAGCACGTAAAAAGTTACCTTCACCAAACTGAATAATACGTTCAGGATAAGTTGTTGTGATGTTAGCCGTTTTTCTGTTTAATTTTTCCATGTTTGTTCTTAATAAGTATGTATAATATTTTAAAATAAATTTCGAGCAAAAAACATCAGAAACACACTACTCGTATGTCCATTTCATATAGATAATTACTTTTATATCTATCGGTTTTTTATCAACAAATGCTTTTTTTGATTTGAAAAAGCCAAATTCCCGTTCGTGAGATTTTTAAAGTACAACTTAAGGATTTTCTGTGTATGCCCCCATTCTGTGTGCGCACACGGAAACGAAACACTACAAATTTACTACATATATTTGGTTAAACAAAAAAAACCGTGTTCGCACACAGTTTTTTATTGTTTTTTTACAAGTTAAATGATTTCAGTAGTTTATAATTTAAATATTTTGAATAAAACCAAGTCAGCTATATCAAAATTCCGGACGTCGTCCGCCACCTCCCGGATATCCCATACCACCATCGCCACCAAAACCACCTTGCGGACGGAAACCACGGTTGTTACCTCGTTCGGCACCTTTGAAGTTATTCAGTTTGTAGCTGAAACTGAGCATAAAATAAGATGTCAGCGTATTGTACTTACTGTACGATATATAATTATCGCCAATAGTCTGACGGATGTTTAATTGTTGCTGTAAGATATCGTTCCATTTTAAGGCAAGGACCCCTTTTCCTTTAAACAGTGTTTTGTCAATAGAAGCATTCCATATTATTTCATCCAAATCGAAACTACTGTAACCAGAACGAGTAGTATATCGGATATCCGAACTGATATTAATGCTATAAGGCAGGTGTAACACCAGATTACCCGACACATTCCAATCGTATGTAGTTGATGGTGCCGAATTCAGGTTATTGCTTGTTTTAGAATACTTTACTCCTCCTTTGGCTCCAATTTCAATCACATCGTGCGTAAATGTAAGAGACAACTGCTCTTCGGCACCTATCCGTCCTGTTTTACTCAAATCGCCTAGAGGTAAACTATCTGTGTTTATTATGGTTGATACGTTTCGTTTTGTGTATCCGTAACGCATTGAATAATTCAGAGAAGTGTTTGTATTAAAATGCAATCGTTTGGCAATAAGAGGCGTATTGAACATAATATTGCTATTGAAATTATAGGGCGATTCTTTTGCATTGACAGTTTGACTGTATTGTTTGTTTGTACTATCATAAATACTATTAGTAACCAAAGCGTCTTTGGTAAAAGCTCCCATCAACCAGATATTTAACGACGAAAATGTTTTGTCGTTGAATTTGCTGTACATAAGACGCAAACTCTGACTAAACGAAGGATTTAAATCAGGATTCCCCACTGTCTCGTTCATCAGGTTAGAATTATTTTTAACAGGCTGCATTTGGCTCACTGTAGGCTGCTCGGTACTTCCACGATAATCGATACGGGCAAACTCCTTTTTACCAAAGTTATACTGAAAACGACCGTTGGGTGAGTAATTTATTACTTCATTTTTATATTCGCGCTCGGTGCCATTGTCGTAAAGTCTATAACTATGGGTTTGCGAAGGCTCACCTTTAAAACCAAGTGTAATATTATAATTTTCAGTCTTATATCGATAATTCAACTCCAGTGTTTCACTCAAAAATTTATTTCTGAAATTATTACTGTAAGTACTGTCTTTCTGCGTATAATCGCCATTTAAATCTTTATTAAACTGTTCCTTTTCCGAGTTATTTATAGTATTTCGTATACCAACTGAAGTCTCAATCATATTACGCACATTCCAAAGCGGCTCAACCCACGAAAAGCGCAAACTATAATTAAATCGGTCCGATGCATTATCCGTAAACTGATCGACATTGGTTATTGTGGTTGCAGTATTTTTATTGGAAAAATTAAAGCTTTCGCTATTACTTTTTGAAAAATCAACACTTGCATTTGTAGTGAAGGTACGACCACGCTTGATAGCTGATTTTTTATTGTAAATTAAATTCAAACCTCCTGAAACACTGTTTGATGTTCCGGTATTTTCGGAATTACCCCAGCTTGTTTTAACTGAATCGGTGTAGTAATCGTAATCGCGGGCACTAAAGGATTTTGAATCGGTAAAATTGATATTGGGTTGCACCACAAGTGTTCGCAAAGTATCAATCTTCCATTCTGCCTCCAGGCGCATATTTACATTATACTGATCATTTTCGGAGCTAGAATATGTTGAATCATTTGATATTACATCAGATATAAAACTTTGTTTGTTTGTTTCAGTTTTACTATAATTATTAGAATGACTGGCACTTGCATCGCCACCGATTTTAAATTTAGCATTAACTTCAGTATTGTTATTCACACCTATATTTTGGGTTTCGGTAATTCCACCACTGGGACCACCACTACCAAAACGGCCTCTGGTACTACGCGATGTATTTACATTATTAGCACCTCCTGTTATTGACGTTTGCGATTTCCCACTCATTATATTCAGAAACATATTACCATCGTACCGAACTTCGTCATTTGTATCCATCCCTACTCCACCGGTAAAATTCCCGAAAACACCTTTACGTCTGTTTGGTTTAAGTGTTAAATTGATTATCCGCTCCGTATCACCATCCTCAAAACCTGTTAGCTGAGCCATGTCCGATTTTTGCTCCAAAACCTGAATTTTATCAATCATATCGGCGGTCAAATTCTTTGTTGTCATTTCAATATCATCTCCAAAAAACTTTTTTCCATCAACTCTCACTTTTTTAATCTCTTGTCCGTTTACGGTTATTTTTCCTTCTGACGAAATTTCAACACCTGGCATTCGTTTTAACAAATCCTCAACAACTGCATTCTCAGCAGTTTTAAATGCACTGGCATTATATTCGAGCGTATCTCCTTTTACCACCATTTGTGCAGCTGTACCTTTCACTTCCACCTCTTTCAAAAGCTTAATATTTTCAGTCATTTGTATGGTTTTCAGAATTAAGTCTTTTTTCTCCATTGTTATATTCCGAACATAATCATTATAACCGATTGTACTAATAATAAGCACGTAATTACCCGGCTTTATTTTCGTCAGAATAAAATCGCCCTTTAAGTTTGTTTGAGCTCCTTGTACAAGGGTGGAGTCTTTGGCCTTCAACAAACGAACAGTTGCCATTTCGATAGCACCATAGTTTTTTGAATCAATTACAGACGATTGGATAGAATGTTGTGAAAATGCCAATAAGTTAAGGCCCAGTAAGGTTAGTAATAAAAATGTTTTTTTCATCATTTGGAATTAAATTATATATAATAGACGGAATTTTGACTATAATAGTACTAAATGGTTTAATCAGTGTTTTGAATAAATACAAAAAAACGGCCATAAAATTAATTATGACCGTTTTTTAATATACTTTATTTTATTCAAACATATTTCTTACTCTGGAAAAAAAGTCCTTTGAAGCCGAACTTCCGGGTTTCACATTTGCAGAATGCGATAGTTTCTCAATCATTGCCTTTTCGTCTTTATTCAGATTCTCTGGTATGTAAACCCCAATATTTATCAACAAATCTCCTGTTCCATAACGATTTACGCTTGGCAATCCCTTTCCACGTAAACGAAGCACTTTTCCTGGTTGAGTACCCGGATTAATCGTCACTTTCACTTTCCCGTCGACTGTAGGTACTTCAACCGAGCCACCAAGAATTGCTGTAGGAAAAGTCAACAGCAGATTATAAATCAGGTCATTTTCATCGCGTATCAGTTCGGGATGTTGTTCTTCCTCAACCAAAACCAATAAATCGCCATTTACGCCACCTCTACGTGCAGCATTTCCTTTACCGGCCATCGACAATTGCATACCTTCCATTACTCCGGCTGGTATGTTAATGGTAATTATTTCATCTTCGCGTACAATTCCCTCACCACCACAGTGGGCACATTTATCTTTAATAATTTTGCCTTCGCCACCACAAGTCGGACAATCGGATGCCGTTTGCATTTGCCCAAGTATTGTTTGTTGCACACGTGTAACACGCCCCGAACCGTTACAAGTGCTACACGTAACTGGCTGTGAGCCATGCGCTGCCCCTGTACTGTTGCAATGCGAGCACATCACGTATTTTTTTACTTTTATTTTTTTCTCAACACCGGTTGCAATTTCCGATAAAGTAAGACGCACTTTTACACGTAAATCCGAACCCTTACGTACCCGCGTTCCACCTCCTCGCTGTCCGCCAAAACCACCAAATCCACCAAAATGGCCACCAAAAATATCACCAAAATGCGAAAATATATCGTCCATCGACATTCCGCCACCGTATCCACCACCACCAGCAGCACCTCCTAGTCCGGCATGTCCAAACTGGTCGTAACGTTGGCGTTTTTGAGGGTCGCTTAGCACTTCATATGCTTCGGCAGCAGCTTTGAAATTTTCCTCGGCCTGCTTATCACCCGGATTTTTATCAGGGTGAAACTCAATGGCCTTTTTCCGATAAGCTTTTTTAATTTCATCGGCCGATGCTGTCTTTGCAACACCAAGTATTTCGTAAAAATCGCGTTTTGACATTTAATATAAATAAAATTCAGTTCAAAAAAATTACTTATTCTCCAACTACTACTTTTGAAAATCGGATTACTTTTTCATTCATCGTATATCCTTTTGATACACAATCAATTATTTTCCCCTTTAATTCTTCTGTTGGAGCAGGAAAAGTGGTGATAGCTTCGTGTAAATCCGTATCGAAATTCTCGTTCTCGGTAGGTATGGCTTTTACACCATTTTGAAGTAAGAATGCCACAAACTTATTGTATATCAAATCTATTCCTTCTTTTAAGGCCTGTATATCTTCTGAAGTTTCCATTGCCTTCTTGCCACGTTCAAAATCATCAACTAATGGCAACATGTTTACCAAAATACTTTCGCCGGCAGTTTTGATTAGTTCCGATCGCTCTTTAAGAGTACGTTTGCGATAATTGTCAAACTCTGCCATTAATCGTAGATTTTTATCATTTAGATCGGCACATTTTTGTTCCAATTCTTCAATCTTGGCCACTGTTTCATCAGTACCTTCGATTTCTGAAGTTTCAGTTTCTTTTGCAGCTTCTTCAACTGGCTCAACACTATCCACCTCATTTTCAACAGGCTCTACCGTATTTTTTAATTCTTCTTCGTTTAATGTTTGCTTCTTTTTCATAATTGAAATATTGTGAAACTATATTTACCAAGCTATTTATATCAATTATTTTGCCAAAATCACCGAAACAGCAATAGTGGCAGAATGTGTGGCAATTTGTCAGACTAAGAACAAATTACAATTCAAAGGACAAGGATTATTTTTGCCGGATTACCGTTTCCAGAAAGCAGGACTAAAAATAAGAAAGACTGTATAAAGCTCTAAACGTCCGGCCAGCATTAGTAACGATAGAAACCACTTGCTAAAAGTAGGAATATCGTGAAAATTACCTGCAGGACCTACCAAACCAAGCCCAGGCCCAACGCCACCTAAACAAGTTACGGCACCTCCTATTGATTCAAGAAAACCCATACCAGATATCGCCAAAACCAGCACTCCAAATACTGCCACTATAAGATAAAACAAGGTAAATGCCAATACGCGAGTTAATATATCGTCGCTTACCATATGACCATTGTAACGCACAGGTATAATTGCTTTAGGATGTATCAGGCGCTTAAATTCATAGTAAATGGCTTTGAGCGAGATTACAACCCGAATCATTTTTATACCGCCACTTGTTGAGCCGGCGGAAGCACCAGTAAGCATTACAACCAGTAATATCACCCATGTTAATGGCTTCCAGTACATATAGTCAGCAGTACAAAATCCGGTAGTAGTCATTAACGAAGTAACACTAAAAAGAGCATCGCGCCAAGCTTGTTCGATGGCCTTAAAGGTAATATCAGCTCTAAAATCGATAATCGAAAGCGTTACAATAACTGAAAAACCAAACAAAATGAGCAGATAATAACGCAATTCTTCATTTTCCTTTATTTTTTCAAACTTATTTTTAAAACCAAAATAATACAAACTAAAATTAACACCAGACATTATCATAAATAAAACGATAATATACTGAATATAAGGCGAATCCCAATAAGCTATACTTGCCTGTTTAGTTGAAAATCCACCGGTTGCAATTGTTGCAAACGAGTGATTAACAGCATCAAACAAATTCATACCGCCAAACAACAGAAGTACTGTTTCAGAGAAAGTTAATATGATGTATATAAAAAATAGTCGCTTTGCAGTTTCGTGAATTTTCGGGTGAATTTTATCTTTAGTCGGTCCGGTGGTTTCGGCGGCAAATAATTGTGTTCCACTAGCTCCAAAAACAGGCAAGATAGCTAACGAAATAACAATAATTCCTAAACCACCCACCCAATGCGTCAGGCTACGCCAAAACAACATTCCGTGCGATAACTCCTCAATATTATTCAGGATAGAAGCTCCGGTTGTGGTAAAACCAGAAATTGTTTCGAAAAAAGCATCGGTATACGATGGGATACTACTACTTAACCAAAAAGGTAACAATCCCACGAGTGTAAATAAAATCCACGTAAATGTAACAATTACTGAACCTTCGCGCTTACCAATGGCAGAAGAATGGTTTCTACCATAAAAAAGACTGATTCCTGCTAACGAAAAGCTAATAACCGAAGATATGAAAAAATAATAGGCGTCGGTTTCGCCGTACATAAAAGGAATTAAACAGACTAAAAGTAAAAGTGCCCCTTCAACCAAAAGGAGGCTTCCCATAACGCGCGAAACTAGTTTGAAATTGAATTCTTTATTCATATTGTAGATAATACTGCTTAAATGCTTTAGCCAAAATTTTCAAGTATTTATTATTCGATTTAAGGTATTACCCGAACATACTGATATACGGATATTTAAATAAAAACGCGCAAAATTAATCTATTATTCCCGATTATAACAGTTTTAGCCTAAATATTTTCAATCCAAAATCAAAAAAAAATCCCCAAAGCGGAATTTCACAGATAAATATCCTATGTTTACTTATTATAGTTTTAAAATATTTTGAGTTGGAATACCTTTACATCGTAAATCAACAAGAATGAGAGAAAGTTGAGTTATTCTGATTAAATTGATATTTTTGCATGAGAACAAATCATTTAAACACAAAACAAACATTATCTTTACCGAAAGGCATTTTAAGTTTTCTCTTTTTTTGATTAGATTTTAATTAGTGTATTTAGAATCAACAAGTAGGAAAGGAGAAGCTGTGAAGTCTCTCCTTTTCGTTTTTTTATTCAGTTCAAAAATACTATGAGTGAACGTAAAATAAATTTCAAAACAATAGAAATTGTGGTTTTTGCCACAATTTGGTTTGTATTATTTTCGATACCATACCTTCAGGAGCAATCCGGGACTACTCTTTATTGGGATAAAATGAAAGAAGAATGGATACGAACAGCCACTTACTTTAGTATATTTCTGCTAAATATAACATTGCTGGTACCTCGGCTGCTATTCCCCAAAAAATACGTTCGCTACATCCTTACTGTATTGCTAAGCATCGTGCTATTCAATGCCGGAAGTGTATGGCTCATGAATTCATTAAAAACTGAAGAGCCACAATCGATGCCACGTATGGAACTTGGCCCCGGGATGCCTCCAATGGAATTAGGCGATAAGATGCCGGCTCCAATAGGCTACAAACAACCATTACCTGATATGAAACCTTCAAATGCAATTCAGTTTGCAAATGGTATTATTATTTCGTTATTGGTTGTAGGTGCCAGTATTGCATTTAAAATGATGTCGAAATGGTTGAGTGAGGAAAACTTGCGGAAAGATGTGGAAAAAGTACAACTGAAAACTGAACTGGCATTTTTACGCCATCAGGTAAGCCCGCATTTTTTTATGAACACGCTTAATAATATCCATGCTTTAGTGGACATTAATACGGAAACAGCGAAAGATGCTATAATCAAACTATCGACATTGATGCGCTACCTGCTTTACGAAACGAATCAGGGTAAAACGACATTAAAACTGGAGTTGGAATTTATTGAGAGCTATATTGAGTTAATGCGATTGCGATTTACAGATAAGGTTGAAGTAGTTTTTATTAAACCAACCGTAATACCAAAAGTTGAGGTTCCGCCTATGTTGTTTATTTCTTTTCTTGAGAATGCGTTTAAACATGGTATAAGCTACCAGCAAAATTCTTATATTCATTTCAGATTATCAGTAACTGATAATCTGATACAAACCAACATAACAAATAGCAAACACATTAACAATCAACGTCCCAAAACACAGTTTTCGGGAATAGGACTCACAAACATAAAAAAAACACTTGAATTGCATTATGACAAAGATTACAGCCTGAAAATTCTGGACAACGAATCGAGTTTTGAAGTACAATTAACGTTTCCGATTACAGTTACAGGCCGTGTTAAAGATATAGAATCAAAAATATAACGAGTATCACTTTTAATAAATCAGAAATATGAACATCAGATGTGTAGCAATTGACGATGAACCATTGGCATTGCAACAAATTAGTAATTATATAGATAAAACCCCGTTTTTAGAAAAAGTAGCCACATGTCAGAGTGCCTTTGAAGCACTGAATATTTTAAACGAAAATCAGATTGATTTACTATTTGTAGATATCAATATGCCTGATTTAAACGGGCTCGAATTTGTTAAATCTCTGAAAGAGAAACCGTATATTATTTTCACAACAGCATACAGTGAATATGCTATTGAAGGATTCAAGGTTGATGCGGTAGATTATATCTTAAAACCAATTGCTTACAATGATTTTTTACGAGCGGTTAACAAAGTGAATGAACGTATAAATTCGCAACTCCCAGAACCCGAAATATTGACTTCAAATAAAGAAAGTTTATTTGTAAAATCGGAATATAAACTGGTGCGAATCAACCTTAATGAGATTCGTTACATTGAAAGTGCAAATGAATATATACAAATTCATCTGGAAAATGCAAAACCGATAACTACCCTTATTCGCTTAAAAGCAATTGAAGAACAACTTCCTAAAGACAAATTTATGCGAATACACAGGTCGTTTATTGTAAACCTTGATAAAGTAAAAATTATTGAGCGGAACAGAATTGTATTTGATAAAGTGTATATTCCGGTTGGCGATCAATACAAAGACATTTTCCAGGCATTTATTGACAAAACTTTCGTTGTTTAAACAGATTTTCACTGAACAAAAACCGTTTTTTGCTGAAACACTTTTGCAACACATGTGAATTAAGCTAATATTGTTGCCAAAATAACAATTATTATCTTAATTACATGAATATGCACAAGAAAAAGACGACAGAAATTGTGTTTTTGATGCTACTGTTAACTTTTTCATACAGTACTGCACAAAACAATTTGTACCTCAACCTAACAAGTTCAGGCTCAAAAAGCTATACTTTTACCAGTTTATCAAAAATCACAATGAACGAAAGTTCTGTAGTATTAAACTTGCAAAACGGCACTACAGAGAGCTATCTTTACTCAGCACTTAGTTCAATTAGTTTTAGCGCTCTCACTGGCATTGAAAGCCAAAATGGAGCGTTAAGTATTTGTATGTATCCGAATCCGGCTTCGGAATACATTCAGTTT
>RRZT012135557.1_pt1 | contig 12147 bp, 7 predicted proteins | sample 2165551 | NCBI WGS metagenome assembly RRZT01 (sample SAMN10456910, study PRJNA506462) | wastewater metagenome | biome: wastewater; feature: sludge; material: wastewater sludge; isolation source: wastewater sludge with Escherichia coli K12::gfp cells carrying plasmid... | place: USA: Moscow, Idaho ... | reverse complement strand
GAGCGGGGCATCGGCTGGCTGGATGCGCCGGTTTCCGGCGGCGAGGTGGGCGCGCGGGAGGCGACTCTGGCGATCATGGCGGGCGGCGAGGCGGCGGTGCTGGATAAGGTGCGTCCGCTGTTCGACTGCCTCGGCAAGACGGTGGTGCACATCGGCGAGGCCGGCGCCGGTCAGGTGGCCAAGGCGTGCAACCAGATGATCATGGTGAATGTGATCCAGGCCTCTGCCGAGGCCATGCGGCTGGCGGGCGCCCACGGCCTGGACGCGACCAAGGTGATCGCTGCGCTGGCGGGTGGGTCGGCCGGATCGCGGGTGCTGGATGTGATGGGCGGGCGCATGGCGCGGCGGGATTTCGTTGCCGGCATCCAGTCGCGCCTGCATCACAAGGATTTTGCGATCCTGATGGACGAGGCTCGCCAACTGGGTGCGCCGCTGCCCATCGCGGTGCAGACCTGGCAGCAGCTCAACGCGCTGATGGGGCTGGGCGGTGGCAGGCTGGATACGTCCAGCCTGCTGAGGGTGCTCGAATCGCCGCTGGACGGACTGGAGTGAGGGCTGTGATGGATCGTCGTCGTTTTGTTGTGCTGGCGCTGGCCGGCGCGCTGCTGGGGGGCTGTGCCGGCTCCACCTTCCGGCCCCTCAAGCCCGAGGTTTCGGTGGCGGACATCCGCGGGGAGGGCGGCAACCTGCTGGAGCAGCGCTTCCTGCTGACCCTGCGGGTGACCAACCCCAACCGCTTCGAGATCCCCGTCGAGGGGCTGAGCTTCACGCTTGACGTGGCCGGCGAGCCCTTTGCTCGCGGCGTGGGCAACAAGCCGGTGACGATCCCCGCGCTGGGCGAGGCGCTGGTGGAGGTGAAGGCCACCGCGGGCATCGCCGGGCTGGTGATGCGCCAGTTCAAGAACCTGGGCAAGGGGCTGGACAAGCTGGAATACCGGCTGAAGGGGCGGCTGGTGACGGGCAATTTTGGTGGCTATGACTTCGACCAAAAGGGCGAGCTCGACCCGGCGAAGCTTTTCCGCGACGGGCGGCCTGCCAAGGCGCCTTCCGAGCAGTTCTAGTTTCGATTCCCTGCCGCCGGCCTTTCCGTTTTGGGAGGCCGGCTGGATCTTCTGCATGTCTTCCAGATTGTCCGAATTCCTCGCGGGCTGCCGCGACGAGGCCCCGCTGCAGCTGGGCGTGGTGCCTTTCGGGATGCTCTACGGCATCGGTGCGCTGGCGGCCGGGATGCCGCCCTGGCTGGCCCAGGCGGCGTCGGCGGTGGTGTTTGCCGGGGCGGCCCAGCTGGTCATCGTGCAGATGCTGGCGGCGGGTGCCGGGGCGCTGCCGATCGGGCTCACCGCTGGCCTGCTCAATTTGCGTCACATGCTGTACAGCGTGTCGATGGCCGAGCATGTGCGCCATCTGCCCCGGCGCTGGCGGATGTTGCTGGCCTACCTGCTGACCGACGAGGCCTACGCGGTGGCGATCCTGCGCTACCAGACCAAGCCGCGTCCGCAATCGGGGCCGGATGTGCGCCACTGGTACTTTCTGGGCTGCGGTTTCACCCTGTGGGCCACCTGGCAGCTCTCAACTGCGGCCGGGCTGCTGTTTGGCGCGACGGTGCCGGCGGAGTGGGACATCGACTTTGCGGTGCCGCTCACCTTCATCGCGCTCCTCACCCTGCTGATGCGCGAGCGGGCCGGGCAGGCGGCGGCGCTGGTGGCGGCCGTGGCCGCGCTGGCGCTGGCGGCGCTGCCCTTCCGGCTGGGGCTGGTGGTGGCGATCCTGCTGGGCTTGCTGGCCGGGGTGATGGCCGCGAAGCGGAGTCGGCCATGACGACGGGGGCACTGGTCGGCCTGCTGGTGACGGTGGGCATCGTCACCTTTCTGTACCGCTACGCGATGATCGGGCTGTTTGCCGGGCGGCGCCTGCCGGGCTGGCTGCACGCCCTGTGCAGGCACATTGCGCCGGCGAGCTTTGCGGCGCTGACCGCCGGCGAGCTGTTCATCCACGGGGGCGAGGTGGTGCTGTCGCTGATGGCGCCCAAGCCCTGGGCGGCGCTGGTGGCCGCGCTGGTGGCGTGGCGCACCGGCAGCGTGCTGGCCACCATCGGGGTGGGGATGGCGGCGCTTTACTGCTTCAAGTGGCTGCTCTGAAACCCGGCGCCGGATCAGGCGACCGCGAGGGAGACCTCGCGGGTGGCGCGGCGGGTGCGCAGGAGGCGGGTCATGTCGTCGGCGCTCATGGGGCGGCTGCACAGGTAGCCCTGGTAGGCGTCGCAGCGCCAGCGGCGCAGCAGGGCCAGCTGGGCGTCGGTCTCGACGCCTTCGGCGACCACCTCCAGGCGCAGGGTGTGGGCCATCGCGACGATGGTCTGGGCGATGGCGGCGTCGTCGGCCTTGGTGACGATCTCGTCGATGAAGGAGCGGTCGATCTTCAGCCGGTCGATGGGGAAGCGCTTGAGGTAGGCGAGGCTGGAGTAGCCGGTGCCGAAGTCATCCACCGACAGCTGCAGGCCGAGCTTCTTGCATTCGGCGAGCAGGTTGCGGGTGTGCTCGGGGTTGCGCATCACGAGGCTCTCGGTGAGCTCCAGATCCAGGAAGGCGGGGGCGAGGCCGGTTTCGGCGAGGGCCTTGCGGATGGTGCAGAGGAGGCCGGCGTCGTCGAACTGGCGGGCCGAGAGGTTGACGCTGATCGGCACGTGGCTGAGGCCTTCGGACTGCCAGGCCTGGTTCTGCCGGCACGCCTGATGGAGCACCCAGGCGCCGATGGGCACGATCAGGCCGGATTCTTCGGCGATGGGGATGAACACGTCCGGCGGGATCATGCTGCCGTCGGGCTGGCGCCAGCGGATGAGGGCTTCCATGCCGATGAGTTCGCCGCTGAGGGTGTCCACCTGGGGCTGGTAGAACAGGGCCAACTGGTCTTCCTCGACGGCCTGACGCAGGCGGTTTTCCAGGTCGAGGCGTTCGCTGAAGCGTTCGGACAGGCCGTGGTCGAAGAACTGGTAGTTGTTGCGGCCGCGTTCCTTGGCCAGGTACATGGCGGCGTCGGCGTGCTTGATGAGGGCCGCGCCGTCGTGGCCGTCGTTGGGGAAGAGGGCAATGCCGATGGAGAGCGTGACGGTGAACTGGCGCCCGTGGAGCTCGAAGGGGCGGGACAGGCTGGCCAGGATGCGCTCCGCCACGTCTTCGGGCATCGAGCCCTTGTCGAGGTTGTCGAGGACGATCACGAACTCGTCGCCCCCGGTGCGGGCGACCAGATCGCCGTCGCGCACGCAGCCGCGCAGGCGCTGGGCAACGGCGAGCAGGAGCTCGTCGCCGGCCTGGTGGCCGAGGGTGTCGTTCACGTATTTGAAGCGGTCGAGGTCGGTGAACAGCACCGCGGCGCCGCGGCGGCGTTCCCGGGCGGTGTTGATGACCTCGGTGAGGTGGGTGTTGAGCAGGGTGCGGTTGGGCAGGGAGGTGAGGCTGTCGTAGTGGGCCAGGTGGCGGATGCGCCGCTCGGCGTCGTGGCGCTGGGTGACATCCGCGACGATGCCCAGGTAGCCGCGCACGTGGCGGTGGGCGTCGCGCACTTCCGAGATGCTGAGGTTGGCCGGGAAGATGCTGCCGTCCCGTCGCCGCAGGCTGACTTCGTGGGTGGGCCCCATGGCGGCGGCGGTGACCGCGGCGAATCCGCCGGCCTTGTCGGTGAGCGCCCAGCGGGCGATGTCTTCGGGGGTGTGGAAGATGAGCGGGGTCTCGCTGCCGATGAGTTCGTCGGCGCGGTAGCCGAACATCCGCTCGGCGGCGGGGTTGAGGACCCGGATGATGCCGGAGGCGTCGGTATAGACGATGGCGTATTCGGCGCAGTCGAGGATGGCCCGCTGGAGGGTGGTGGTCTCGCGCAGCAGGGCTTCGGAGCGGGCGTGCTTTTCCACTTCGCTCTCGAGCAGGCGGTTGGTGTCGCCCAGGGCCTTGACGTACTGCTCCAGCGAGGCATTGGCGTCGCCAAGGGCGACGGTCTTCTCGTCCACCTGCCTGCGCACGGCGTCGGCGCGGGTCTGCAGCACATGAATCATCAGCGCCGCCAGGGTTGCCAGGGCGAGGCCCGCGAGCAGCTGGGCGCCCGCGTCCCGGCCGACGACGAGGCTGTCCATTTCATGGTCGGCGGCGGCGATCACCAGCCAGCGGCGATCGGCGAAGGAGATGCTGTCGGCGAAGGAGGTCTTGCCGATGCGGAAGGTCGGGCTGCGATGGACCGGCAGGCTGGCGCTGGCGTCGGCATCGACGATCTCGAGCTCGAAGGGGCGGGGGCCGTTGGTCGGATAGGTGACCGCAAAAGCTTGTTCGAGCAGGGTGCTCACCGACATCTGGATGAACAGCAGCTCCCGGCCGTCGGCGTGGGTGCGGTCGCCGGGGATCGGGCTGAGGATGAGCACCGAGGTCTGCTGGGGGCCACCGATGGCGGGCAGGGCGAAGGGGATGGTGGCGCTGATGGCCTCGGTGTGCTCGGCGGCCACGGCGGCGGCGAGGAGGGCATCGGGAATGGCGGATCTGCTCGCGGTTGCTGGCGGACTGCTGTCTGCGGCGTCGCGGGTGGTGCTGGCGGTGATCGCGGCCTTGCCGTCATCCACATGGACGATGCCGATCCGCAGGATCTCGGGGTTGTGGGTGAAGACCGGGGTGACCATGCGCCCGAGCTGGGCGCGGCTGCTATGGGGGGCGATGGCCAGCTGGCCGCTCAGGATGTCGGCCTGGCGCAGGAGGCTGTCGGTGCGCTCGCGCAGGTGGATGACCTGTTCCTGAGCGAGCAGGTGCAGACGTTCCCGGGTGGCGGTGGCCTCCTCGAGCAGCGCGGTGCGATAGTTGTCCACGGTGAGGGCCAGCACAACCGCGAAGACCAGAAGCGCCAGCCCGTAACGGCGAAGGTGGGCGGCGACCGGTCGGGACGTCGGGCGGGGGGGCATCAGGTCTCCTGTCGGACGTAAAGCGGACTTTGCCGGCCCTCAGGCCGGCTGGTCTTTTACGGACGCCAGTGCTGAATCTTGAGTTCTGGAAGGGCGCGTCAGTCGCCAAAGACGAGCCGCAGCCGCGCTGCCTCCGCCGCTTCGTCCACGTCCACGTCGGCGAAGCGCTGGGCGATGTTCCGGAACTCGTCCTGCAGGGCCAGGAAGGCCTCGATGATGTTCGGGTCGAAGTGGGTGCCGCTGCCGGCGCGGAGTTCCTCGACCGCCTCATCGTGACTCACTGCCGCCTTGTAGACACGCTTGCTGATCAGCGCGTCGTAGACATCGGCCACCGCCATCAGGCGCGCCGAGAGGGGGATGCGTTCGCCCGAGAGGCCCAGCGGATAGCCGCTGCCGTCCCATTTCTCCTGGTGGGAGTAGGCGATCTCCTTGGCGAAGCGCAGGAAGCGGGCGGACACGCCGAACAGGGCTTCGGCCCGGCTGATGGCTTCGCGGCCGAGGGTGGTGTGGGTCTTCATCACCTCGAACTCGGCGGGCGTGAGCTTGCCGGGCTTGAGGAGGATGCGGTCGGGAATGCCGACCTTGCCGATGTCGTGGAGCGGCGCCGACTTGTACATCAGGTCGATGTTCTCGTCGGTGAGCTCGGCGGCGTAGTGGGGGTTGGACTGCAGGTGGCGGGCCAGCACGCGCAGGTAGGACTGAGTCCGGCGGATGTGGTTGCCGGTCTCGTTGTCGCGGGTTTCGGCCAGGGAGGCCATGGCGACGATGGTGGCGTCCTGGATCAGGGAGAGCTCGCGGGTGCGGCGGGTGACTTCCTGTTCGAGGTAGCTGTTGCGGTCGCGCAGGAAATCGCTGGCGGCCTTGAGGGTGAGGTGGTTGCGGATGCGGGTGAGCACCAGCGGCGGGCTGATGGGCTTGGTGATGTAGTCCACCGCACCGGCGTCGAAGCCGAGCTGCTCGTCCATCTCTTCGTTGCGGATCGTGAGGAAGATCACCGGGATGTTGGCGGTGACCGGATCGTTCATGAGCTGGCTGCACACCTCGTAGCCGTCCATGTCCGGCATGCTCACGTCGAGGAGGATGAGATCGGGCACCGGCTTGCTGGCGGCCAGCTGCAGCGCGCGGTTGCCGCTGGTGGCGATGCGCGTGCGGAAATCGGCGCGTTGCAGGCAGTCGACGATCGGCTCGATGGACTCCGGCGCGTCATCCACGACGAGGATGAGCGGGCGATGACTGTCGATGGGATGCATCAGGCGTGGTCTCCGGGCATGGCCGTTTCCTCGAGAATCTCGCTCAGGCGGGCTAGTGCCTCATCATAATCGTAGTGCTGGATGGCGTTGGAGATTTGTGCGGCTTTTTCAATCCCGATTCGGGTAATGAGATCGGGCCGGAGGGCCCGGAAGGTGGCCGGTGCAGCGCCGTCCGCGTCGCGCAGCTGTTGGGCCAGCTGCGCGCCTGCCTCGCGGAAGGCCGCGTCGTCAAGGGTGGCGACGCCGTCCGGGGTTTCGGGGGGGAGCCGGGTTTCGAGCAGTGTGACCAGGCTCAGCAGCTCGGCCGACAGGGCCGGAAGCTCGGCCAGCGCTTCGCCGGCCGTCGCGCCGCGGCGCAGGGTGGCTTCGAGGTTGCGGGCGGCGTCCCGCAGGGCGTTGGCGCCCAGGTTGGCGGCGGCGCCACGCAGGGTGTGGGCGATGCGCTCGGCTTCGTGGAGCTTGCCGGCGGCGAGCGCTGCGCCGATCTGGTCGGCGCTGCCCGCGTGGCCTGTGACCAGCCGGCGGAGCAGGCGGATGTAGGCGGTGCCGTCCTGATTGACCCGGCGCAGGGCGCCGGCCACGTCGATGCCGGGCAGATCGGGCAGGTCGGGCTGCGTGCTGGCGGGGATGGGCTCGGGCTTCTGACGGTTGGCGTGGCGGAGGATCGTCTCGACCAGCCGCTCGGGGACGATGGGCTTGGCCACGTGGTCGCTCATGCCGGCGTCGATGCACTGCTGGCGCTGCTCGGCCATGGCGTGGGCGGTCATTGCGACGATGGGCAGGCCGGCGAAGCGGGCGTCTGCGCGGATCAGCCGGGTGGCCTCGAGGCCGTCCATCTCGGGCATCTGGAGATCCATCAGGACCAGATCGAAGGCCTCAGGGCCGGCGGCCTGGAGCGTCTCGACGGCGATGCGGCCGTTGTCGGCGATCTGCACGGTGGCGCCGTGTTTTTCGAGCAGCACCCGGGCAATGTGCTGGTTGATGTCGTTGTCTTCCACCACCAGCAGGCGCAGGCCGGCCAGCTGCAGGGCGGGGCTGGCGACCGGCAGGGCGGCGACGCTGTGGGCGGCGCGCATGCCGAAGGCGCCGACGATGGCGTCAAGCAAGGTCGAGGCGGTGGCGGGCTTGTGCAGGTAGCCATCGATGCCGGCATCGACGCCGCGGCTGACGACGTGGTCGTCGCCGTAGGCGGTGAGCAGGATGATGCTGGGCGGGGCGGTGAGGCTGCGATCTTCCTTGATGCGCCGGGTGGCCTCGATGCCGTCCACCTGGGGCATGCGCAGGTCCATCAGGACCAGCCCGAAGCGGTCGCCGCTGTCGGCCCGGCGCACCGCGGCGATGGCTTCGGCAGCGGACGTGACGGCCTCGCTGCGGAACGGGAAGTTGGCCAGCAGGTGGAGCAGCACGGTGCGGGCCACCGGGTGGTCATCCACCACCAGCACCCGCAGGCCGTCCAGGATGCCGGGCAGCACTTTGGGGGCGCTCTCGCCGGCCAGTTCGAAGCGGGCGTTGAAGCGGAAGGCGCTGCCCTTGCCCAGGGTGCTGTCCACGTCGATCGTGCCGCCGCCCATCAGCTCGACCAGGTGGCGGGCGATGGACAGGCCGAGGCCGGTGCCGCCAAAGCGCCGCGACATGGAGGTGTCGGCCTGGGCGAAGGCTTCGAACAGGCTTTCGAGCTGGGACGGGGTCATCCCGATGCCGGTGTCGCGCACCTCGAACGCGAGGGTGGCCCGGTGGCTGTTGCGCTCCACGAGGCCGACCCGCAGGCGGATGTCGCCGGTGTCGGTGAACTTGGCGGCGTTGCCGAGGAGGTTGGTGAGCACCTGGCCCAGCCGCAGGGGGTCGCCCACCAGCTGCTGGGGCACCTCGGGGGCGACTTCGAGGATGAGCTCGAGCCCCTTCTCCTGGGCCTTCTGGGCGACGAAGGTGATGACGTGGTCGAGCACCTGGTCGAGGGTGAAGGGGGTGTGCTCGAGGTTGAGCTTGCCGGCTTCGATCTTGGAGAAGTCGAGGATGTCGTTCACCACGCCCAGCAGGGTGGTGCCGGAGGCCTGGATCTTGTCGAGGTAGTCGCGCTGGCGCGGGTCGAGGCCGGTGCCCTGGCACAGGTTGGCCAGGCCGATGATGGCGTTGAGCGGGGTGCGGATCTCGTGGCTCATGTTGGCCAGGAAGCGCGCCTTGGATTCGGCGGCCTCCTCGGCCAGGCGCTTGGCTTCGCGCAGGGTGGAGAGCGCCTGGCGATGGACCGCCAGGTCTTCGAGCACCCACACGCAGTGGGTGATCTCGCCGCGGGCGTCGGCCGTCTCGGTGAGCCCGCTGACCGAGATGCCGACCCACAGGGCGTCGCCGTTCTTGCGCCGCAGCTGGCACTCCCGCCGCCACACGCTGCCGGCCTTGAGGGCGCGCCACTGTTCGGCGTGGAAGTCGAGGAACTGGCCGCCGGGGTCCAGCAGGTCGGGCACGGTGCCGGTGAGCTCGGGGGCGGCGTAGCCGGTTTCGCGGCACAGGTGGGGGTTGGCGTACTGGATGATGCCCGACGGGTCGGTGATGGCCAGCATCGTGGCGCTTTGTTCGACCGCCAGCGACAGGGTGCGCAGATCGCGCTCGGCGGCCTTGCGGCGGGTGATGTCGTAGCACCAGCTGATGAGGGCCGGGCCGCCGCGGAATTCGATCATCTCGATGGTGACCAGCACCCACAGGGGCGTGCCGTCGGCGGCGCGGAACTCGATCTCCTGGTCGCGCACCGGGTGGCCGTCGCGTAGCTGCAGGAGCACCGCGTCGGCCACCGCCTGGTTGCGGAACCAGCTGACCACGGGCCGCTGCATGAAGTCTTCCCGGCTGGTGCGGGCCACTTCGGCGGCGCGGCTGTTGACGAACAGCGGGTTGCCGCCGGGGCGGTTGATGATGACCGCGATGGGGCTCGATTCGAGGATGCGCCGGCTCCATTCGTCGGCGCTGCGGGCTTCGCGCTCGGCCTCTTTCTGGGCGCTGATATCCACCAGCACGCCAAGCAGGCCGCCGAGCTCGCCATTGGCCAGGCGGAAGCTGCTGACCCAGTACAGGGTGTCGTGTGTGGCGCCGTCGGCAAAGGGGAGGCGCACTTCCTTGTGGAGAGTGCCGGCGGTGGCGATGGTCTGCAGGTCGTTGTCGTGGTGGGCGGCGCGCAGCTCGGGCGGCAGGAAGGGCAGCTCCAGCACGGTCTTGCCGACGAGGAAGGCGCGGGTGGTGCCGAAGGCTTTCTCGTAGGCCTGATTGCAGCCCAGGTAGCGGGCATCCGGACCCTTGTAGAAGACCGGGTTGGGCAGCGTGTCGAGGAGCACCTGGATGAACAGCAGCTGGTCGGCCAGGGCAGTGGATTTTTCGGCGAGCTGGCTGGTGCGTTCGGAGACCTTTTCTTCGAGCTCGGCGCGGCTGCGCTCCAGGGCGCTGGCGGCGGCGCTCAGGTGGGCCCGCATGCGCTCGTGGGAATCGGCCACGTCGGCGATCTCCCGCCAGTCGGTGATGAAGGGTTCGGGCGGGGTGAGATCGAGCCGGCCGATGCGTTCGCTCTGATCGATCAGGGCCGACAGGCTGGTCTCGATGCGGCGGCCGAGCCGGCGGGCGATGCCGGCGGTGATGGCGATGCTGAGGAGGATCAGGCCGACGAGCGTCGGGGCCATGTCCTGCAGGCGGGTGGGGATGAAGTCGCGCTCGCGGGCGAAGCCGCCGATCCACCAGCGCTGCTGGCCGAGGCTGATGGGCACGAACTGGGCCAGCCAGGCTTCGCCTTCGTTCTCGAAACCGAGCATTTCGCCGGACGGGCGGCCATCCACCAGCCACTGGGCGTAGCCGCGGGTGAGGAAATCGACGTTCAGCTCGGCGGCAGGCCGCAGGGCGGCGTCGCGGCGGTCGGACAGGTTGGCGAAGCGGGGGTAACGGGGCAGGCCGATGACCTCGCCCTTGTCGGACAGCACGGCGCTGCCGCCCCGTTCGCCCACCGGCGAATCGACGGTGAGGCGGGAGAGCTCGGCCAGCTGCAGGTCGAAGGCGATGATGTAGCGCTTGCCGTCGTCGGCGGTCCAGCGGGTGAAGGCGGTGATGCCGGCGTCGCCGGTGGTGAAGAAGCGGTAGGGCGCCGTCCAGCCCACCGCGCCGTCGTCGGCGGGCAGGGCCAGCGCGGCCTCGAACCAGGGGCGGGAGCGGGGGTCGTAGCGGGGCTCCTTCCAGGTGTCGGAGATCAGCTTGCCGCTCTTCGACCAGTACTGCCAGCGGCTGCCCTTCCCGACGATCTGCGGGTCGGTGATGCGGTTGAACCAGCCGTTGGGGTCGCGCAGCACCAGCACTTCACGGCCATCGGTGTCCGCCAGGTGGATCGACGAGATCTGGCTGTCGCCGGTGAGGAGCGGGGTCAGCATCGCGTTGAAACCCGGCACGTCGTCCAGGCGCAGGCGGCGGCTCTGGCCCCAGCTGCGGGCGGTGTGGAGCTGGGTCTCGATGCGGCGGAAGTTGCGTTCGGCTTCGGACTGGACCTGGGTGACCGCCAGATCGAGCCGGGTGCGGGCGAGGGACTGGGTGGCCGGGGCGACGATCAGGAACTGGATGGCCGCGCCGAACACCACGATGCTCGCCACGAAGATCAGCAGCATCCGCCACAGCAGGCTGCGCACCAGGCGCGCGGGCGGGCGTCGGGGGGGCGGGCTGTTGGCGGCGGGGCTGGACATCGGAGCGGGGCGTTCAGGCCGGGCCGGGTTCGGCCGCCAGCGGGGTCGGGGCGGTCGGGCGGGGCTGGCCGTAGGTCTTGAACAGGGTGAGGACTTCGTCCATCTCGGCGCTGCAGAGGATGTGCGGCTCGCCCAGCTGACAGGCGCGCCAGTATTGCTCGCAGAGGGTCTCGAACTCGACGGCCAGCGCCAGGGTGCCGCGCAGGTCGCCACCCAGCACCAGCATGCCGTGGTTGGCGAGCAGGCAGGCGCGGCGGCCTTCGAGGGCGGCGATGGCCCCGTCGGAGAGCGCCTGGGTGCCGAAGGTGGCGTAGGGCGCGCAGCGCACGTCGGTGCCGCCGAAGCGGGCGATCATGTAATGGAAGGCCGGAATGGCGCGTCGGTGACAGGCCAGCGCGGTGGCGAAAGGCGAGTGGGCGTGGAGCACGGCGCCCACGTCGGGCCGCGCGGCGAGGATGTCCCGGTGGATGCGCCACTCGGACGACGGGGCGAAGGGCCCGTGCCAGCTGCCGTCCATCCCCATCAGGGCCATGTCGTCGGGGCTGAGTTCGTCGTAGGGGCGGCCGGTGGGCGTGATCAGGAAGCCCCGGGTACAGCGCACGCTGGCATTGCCGGCGGTGCCGGCGTTGAGTCCGCAGTGGGCCATCTCCCGGGCCGTGTCGAGGAGGCCGGCCCGCAATACGTTCTCGTTCATGATCGCTTGCTCCAGGCCGGGAGCAGCGGTGCTCGAGGGCGGCGAGGGCGTCGGCAGCAAACACGCGGAACGCGCAGATTATGCCAGCCAGAAGCCCGGCAGGCGTGACGTCGAAGGCCGGATTGCCGGCCGCGGTGGTGTCGCCGGCGATGCGCAGGCGGGTTGCGGCGCCGTGTTCGCCCAGCCCGTGGATGAGGCGCACCTCGTCGGTGCTGCGCTCCTCGATGGGGATGGCGCGGCCGTTCGGGCAGGCGAAGTCGATGGTCGAGCGGGGCGCGGCGATGTAGAAGGGCACGCCGTGGGCGTGGGCGGCCAGGGCCTTGAGGTAGGTGCCTACCTTGTTGGCGCTGTCGCCGTTGGCGGCGATGCGGTCGGCGCCGGTGATGACCAGATCGACCCGGCCTTCGGCCAGCAGCCAGCCGGCGGCGTTGTCGGCGACCAGGGTGTGGGGCACGCCGGCGCGGGCGAGCTCCCAGGCGGTGAGGAGGCCCTGGTTGCGCGGGCGGGTTTCGCTTACATAAACGTGCAGCGGAATGCCCGCCGCGTGGGCGGCCAGGGCCTTGAGGTAGG
>RRZT012028392.1_pt1 | contig 12148 bp, 10 predicted proteins | sample 2165551 | NCBI WGS metagenome assembly RRZT01 (sample SAMN10456910, study PRJNA506462) | wastewater metagenome | biome: wastewater; feature: sludge; material: wastewater sludge; isolation source: wastewater sludge with Escherichia coli K12::gfp cells carrying plasmid... | place: USA: Moscow, Idaho... | reverse complement strand
CTGCCGATCAAAACAATTTATAACGATGTCAAAAAATCTTTGAATAAAAACGCTTGTCAAACTTTATTTAAAAAAAACACTTTCTCAATAGTGCAATATTGCTCGCTTCTCAATATCTCGCTAGCAACTTTTAAAAGAGCAGAATAATGGCTAATCGAAATAATAAAAAAAATGGGCTGAAAATTTATAACGTCAATGAATTCAGAGATCTTATTTCCGAAATTCTTTCTAGTGAAGGGTTTAAGGAGGGTAAGCTAAAATTAACAGACATTACAATTAATAATGAAGATGTTAAAAGCACATTAAGCGAACTGATAAATATTGCTTTGGAGAGTCAAAAATTACTAACTCATTATGACGTTAATACATTGCTGATACACAGAATCATAACTTTTAAACCGTTAGATTTTTTTAAATCGGAAAATTTACAAAAAGTAAGAACCCTCAGCAAACAGCCACCAATTGTCCATCTATTAATATTATTACATAAAGAGAGGTTAACGCCTCATCAAATAAGTTGGCTAAAAATAGGAATTTACCTCGCAATTGTGATGAAAGCCCTTGGCAGAATGTCTTATTACAAAGATATTATTGTGCGTTTTAAAATGCCACTCATTCGCAAGACAGCAGTCTATACATGGCTTTATGATGAATTTCCGACAATTAGTGTTGAAAAAGATTTAAGCTTTATAAATTTAATTTCTTACTTTCCTCAGCTAATCAAACGCATTGAACCACCTGCAGACAGTAAAGATCCCGATAAGGGGAAAAAACAAAAAGTAAATCAAGTTCTAAAGCTTTCTCTTTATCTAGAGCTTATTTCTGGGAACAGACATGCAAGAGAAATAACAAAAGAGATTAATAAAGTTGAAGAGGACGAAAAAGAGGAAAAAGATAGAGAACCGAAAGATAAATTACATAAACCGAAGAATATAGCAATCTATCAAAAAAGTGATAAAGGCTTTCGTGCTGATGTGCCAAGTTATTTTAATCCAAGCCTAGTAAAATTCCAGCCGTATGATATGGAAAATAATCTGCAAGGCTTTAGCAAAGTATTTTTTTCAAGCATAGCATATCAAGACCAGTATAAGAACGGCAAACCCATTGATATTAATGAGTTTTTCGATACATTAGGTAAGCCTATCCATAAAAATTTGGCTTATCAAGATAAGTTGTATGCTCAGAGCCAACTGCTACAACTTAAAGAGCTAGATATCCAGCAGCTTAATATCAGTTTGAGAGAAATAGCACTTATCACCAGTCCCACCGTTTTGAGTGAAATTAGCTATAAAGAAATTTTTAGCGTTTTTGTCCGGGATGCAAAGTTACATGAACCGATTCGTGAAGATACAATCGAGTTGAAGAAAAGTTGTGCGTCAGTTTGTTTATTATCAATGCTGTCAGCTTCTCGTGTTGAAGCCTTTACCAGTAAAGCGTTTTTGAAAGATTTAGGAATTTTTAACGTTTCTCCTAGAAAAGCCACCATCATATTTTTGCTCGGTATTACCCGTCCAAAGAGAAGCTACGATAGTAATATACATGAAAATGAATTTGATAAAGTTGAAATTCCTTTACCGCACAAATTGCCGAATTATTTACTTTCTTTAGAAGAAATGCCCAATTTGACACAAATTCAAGACTATCTATCCAATGTAAGAGAAGAATTGGGGTTAGTCTACTTGTCAAACTGGCGAATTGAATCGTCGCTTCAAGTGGTCTTGAGTAGCTATATTCTGACCGCGGACAGCCATACAAGCGAAATCATCTGTCGTATTTCATCGGGCGAAGCACCTGCTATGTTTTATAGCAGTCATGAAAATTTGGATCTCGTCAATTGTTATCGTGACGCGATGATATGGCTCAATCAAGATAATCTGCTTAACTTAGATTATCTTTGGAATACAAAGAATTTTTCAACGGGCTCTCAATTTGCTCTAAAGATAGAATTTGTCAAAGCTACCTTAGCTCAATTACGAAAATGGGTTATGGGTTCAAGCAATCAACTTCAACTATTCAATTCATTTAGTATTTACACCTGGATAATATTTTGTGTCTTAACAGGCATTAGACCGAACAACAAGATCAGTGATATTCAAAATATTGATTTAGAAATGGGATGGCTGATGATTGACGACAAACCCAATCGCTCAGTCAAAAGCCATCGCCTCGTTCCACTTGGCAAAATAGTGATTGAATATTTGCATATTTACAAACGATTTTTGTCAGATTTCCGCCATCAAAATATTGCTAACGAGTTCATTCGCCACAAAATCGAAAATATCCTATTTGGCACGTCATCAGGCACGAGTGAAAACCATCAACTCCTAAATTTAATTACAGAGACTTTTGAAAAAATTAGCAGTATTAAGCGTGGGCAAGTGTGGGAAATGATGAAACCCATACTAGACCTGACCCCTTACTGGACCAGACATTTTGTACGCACGCAACTTGAAAAACGTAAAATTCCCATGCCACTGATTAATGCCATTATAGGGCATGAGCGATTTATGCAAGAAGCGTTAGGTGAGTTCTCAAGCCTCAGCAAATCAGATATTAAAGACCAAGCCATCATCTTTGATGACATTGCGAGAGATTTAAATATTTACGAAACAAAGGATGTTGAAAAGCAGATTTTAAATAAATTGCGAGAAATAGACTTATGCAATTAAAAAATTTAACATTTAAAAAAGTAGCCAAAAAATATTTGGTGCCCTTACCGATTTTACCTGAGCCATTTCCTTACCCGTTTATTTATCAAAAAATAACCGTCTTTACAGAATTTGAAAAACTGTGGCTTGCTCTTCTTTCTCAAGCTAAATATCAAGATACTGCCAATCATTCCCAAAAAATAAATGCCAAACAGCTAAAAAAATTAGAGGAAAAATTCCGACAACAAGGCAAGTCAGTAGACGAATTCAAAGACTACAAGGCAAAACTGGTTAAAGATTTTATAGGTCTAAATGCTCAAGGTTTTACCCTGTTTTTGAGGAAAGCCAATGAATGGGTGGATGAGAATTATGGACTGCTTGAAGCGGATTATCTCATCAGCATGCGTCTTCTTACTGATTTTATTGAACAAAAAAACAAAACGACGCGACTAAAAAATCACTACTACGCAGAGCCTGCCCCACCACAAAAAGCTCAATATAAGTCCAATACTCTCAGAATGGACGAGTTTTGGGTCACTAAAGGAATGGAAGTAAATAAAATAGTCAAACTAGTGCTTGATTACTGGGTGCAAGAGGATTTTTTTAAGACAGTTAATAAAGACGCTCATCACCAAAAAATGGCAATCGGTAGTTTGCTGTTTTCGGGTATCGTTTTTGGGGCAATTAATGATAAAAAAATGCTCTTAGCTTGGCTCAAAACGGTGGTTAGTGATGACTTACAACCTTTCATTAATCATCGAATTATCGCAAAAATCCGTTATGAGAGTGAAAATTATGGCAATGAACGCGTGGATGAAACGCTATATAACTCACAACAAATCTGTGTTGACCTCATAAGTCAACTTTGGCTTGTAGTCGTCAGAAAAATTCCACAAACTATTACTCATACTTACGTGAATAAGCCTATAAATGAAATTTTGCAGTATTTTTTTAAATCGTTGTTACTCCAAGAACTTCGAAAATTTGGTGAGTTACCAACCCTTTTAAAATATGCCAGTTACTGTTGGGAAAATACAGATAATGTTCGTATCAATCAGACCTCGGTGGGGGTACTTCAAGGAACCCTTGAGACCTGTGGACTGCCCAATCAGGATTTTGACCTTCTAACCTTCAATAAGTTTAATTATCCCAACAGAACCTATGATTTAAACAATTTAAATTCAACGGTGACAAATACTGTAAATCGGAGCAATCAGCAAGCAATTGCTATCAATGCCCAAATTCGTCATTCAGATTTGATTCAAGAAATCATAGAGATTTTTAGAACCAGATATGCGAAATTACGCATTGGTGAAAATAGGGTATTAACGCACAGAAGACGACTAGAACTTCATGTTGAAGATTTAAAAAGTCTAAGCCACACTTTCAACCACGTTGCCGAGCAAATTTTAATTGATTGGATTATTTCTTTATTATCAGGGGATAGGCCCATTCAAACAAGCTCGGTTGAAAAATATCTATCAGCCATGGGTTATGATTGGCTGTGGTATACAGTTGGCGAGGATTTATTTAATTGGACAAGTGATGATTTTGAAAGCATGTATGAGAAAATCATAGACTTTAAAAAAAGTAAGCTGGAAAACATCGATATTGGCTATCCCGCTAACTGTCTACAGCGTTTGCATAACTTTGCTCATAAAAATGATAAATACCTAATAGCTGAAGCCAACATTCCTGAAGCAAAAAGAAAAAGAAAAGTGCGTGTTGAATGGATTTCACCCAATTATTTTCAAGCTATCGTCCAACAAATACGAAAAAACATCGATCCACTAGATGCAGATATGTTGATATTGCTTTATCTGTTAGCGATGCGAACAGGGGCACGCAAAATGGAACTGGTAGGACTGCGATATAGTGATATAGAGAATTTGGACAGTGGCAAACCCTGTATTATTATTCGCCCTAACAATCACAGACGGTTAAAAACGGAAGTGAGTACACGTCGATTACCCTTATACGCACTGCTTTCTGAAGCAGAACTTAACTTTTTTATCGACTATATACAAGCCAATCGTGGACGCAATAAGCAACAATTAATTTTTACGCTTTCTTACAATACCCAAAGCCTGAGCCAACATTTACCAACGCAGTTTTTAAAACAGCTGGTCACAGATATCAGCCTAATAGAAAAAACCTTTAATTTCCATGGTTTTCGACATACTGCCATCAGCAATTTTAGTCTTATCTTAACCAGTGATGTGTCGCTAGCAAGTGCAATAACAGGGTTTAGTGAAAATGAGGTGATTCGCATTAAAGATGCTTTACTACGGCGAGGTGAATTCAGTCAGTTTAAATGGTACATGGTCTCAGGGCTTGCAGGGCATATCTCACCTGAGCGGGGGATTGAATATTACAATCATTTTGCCATGCTGTCTGCGACTTATGAAATATCCAAAGCCAATCCAAGTTTACCATTGACACTCATTAAAAATCTTACCCATATTAGCACACAGAATCTGCTAGATAACAATATTACTGTGAATGACGGTATGATTAAGCTATTGGACATGCAAAAATGGCTTTATCGTAAAATACTGGGAACAAAGCATAGTTCGACATTAGCAGATTTTGGCTATGATTACAGCCAATTCGCTGATATCTTGGATAACTCGCTACCGAATAGTCACGAGCTATTCGGGCGTTATGGCATTAATAAGCTATTAGCTTTATTGGGTCATTTTGAACAAAAAGTAGAAAACGATGATATTGCCACCCAGCTACGCATGCCGATAGCGGATATAAAGACTCTAAGCCAACGAGCCATAGCCCTATCACATATCAAAACGACACGTGGTGCTCGCCGTTTTGTGGCAACAGATAATCGAGTTTCACCAATGCTTATCGATTTGTATGTAGAAAGGCGAATGCTACGCCAAATAATGACGAGAGCAAGTTTTATCCGTCAACAACAACCTGATGATTGGCAATGGTTTATTGAGTTAATCACCCATAAAGTCAGCACAGCTCATGCAACTATCACGTTCAGAAAAACTTACCAAGAACTTATTGAATTTGATAGATTTTTATCGCTATCCGAACAAATTTTCGGTCTAAATAATTGTATGTATACTTGCCACGAGCCATTAAGCCAAATCATTGCCAATGCTTGTGAAAAAGAAACCACTCGCTTGAAGCAAATAGCTCAAAATCGGCGTAGCAGAAGAGGGAGAGTATCGCAAATAAGGCTATATGATTTTGAAACTAGTTTACAAGCTAAAATGACTCATAAACGTCGAAATGCCCCTACAACGATTACATTTGGCATTAAAATCAAAGACACCCATTCAAAACGGTTTGATTATAAGTTCTCAAGTCTACTACGATTTTTTGCCTATATGGTACAACTGCAGGATGATAAATATTTTGAGCTATAAATTTCTTAATCAATGGTGATAGGCATATGCTGAAGTAGGACATTCAACCAAATTTCCTGTCTAGCCACACGATTATCAATAGTCTGCCAAATTTTTAAGTGTTCGGCAGATTGCAATTTTAGTTCAACAAGTTGCCAACGCTCTTCATTTATATCACAAAAAAATCGACCCTCCTTGTCGCGCTCGCTATCACCGTATTTAAACGAAGCATAGAGAATGCCATTGGGTTTTAAACAACTGATTAAATCATTTAAAATTTGAGGCAATTCTTCAAAAGGTACATGAAGCAAAGACGCACACGCCCAAATACCTGTAAATCGATTTTGCCAGTTTTGATTAGCGATTTTATCAAAAGTTAAACATTGCCAATTGATACGATTATCCGTTTGTTTGTCTAAATCGATTAAATTCTGTGAGCCATCAATAGCGGTAACATCAAAGCCTTGATTGGCAAAAAAAATACTATCACGCCCAGAGCCACAACCAACGTCCAAAATAGTTTGCTTACCATTGGGTAAACGTTCTAAAAACGGCTGATACACGTTTTGCATATCGACGTTAATCGTTTGGCTAAAAAAATCTTTAGCATAGGTCTGGTAAAAATCAATTGTGGTCATCAAAAGATACTCGTACCTTGTGCTTTAGGTTGCCACACATGTATCAAATTGATTTTAGAAAAGCGATAGGACTTATCCAAAAAATACTTTCTATCACGCTCCGTATTCCCCGTTTGCATAATCAGCGTTTCCCGCAGGGGGTGATGACTGCCAATTAAATATTCATTGCGAGTATGAAGGCGTTCAAGCAGTTCAAGGCTCGGTACTTGGGCAAATTTTCCATTCTCGCCACGATTGCATTCTGGACACGATAACACCAAGTTCCAAACCCCATCCACATTGACAGGGCGACAACAGCCTGCGGTTGCCACTTGTGGTTTTAATAGATGTGGAAAAAAATGGTCAACGTCTGCCAGTAGGTCATCCACTGATGAAATACTGATTTCTTTAAAGCAGTAAAAACAGCGACTTTTTTGATAGCCATTTAACGCGCCACGAGAGGTGGTAATATTGGTTCGATTGTGTTTGGTATCGTGGGTAAAAAGCTCTTTGGTTTCTTGATCGAACTCGACTGCAATGAGATTTTTATTGATATTGAGTTCCCATGCTTTTTCAACCAAGTTCCAACGAGATTCGGTCTCTTGGTTTAAATCTTTTGCCGAGTTGTCATACAGATAAAACAGTTTAAATAAGTTATCGGTTAAGCGAATCCCTTTGTTAAATTTGCGTTCATCAATAAAAAACTCTTCATTCACGACGTCATAAAATCGCTCAGTAATCGCTTTGGTATTGACCACATGAAAAGCGTCTAAAACGTATTTAAAGCCTTCTTTTTTGGTGATTTGAATCAGCTTATCTTCGTCAATGTTGCCTTCATTATAACCTTGGCATGCTTGGATAAATTGACTGGTTTTAGCGGTACTTTGTTTTGGGCTGTGCTTAAGGTGTTCGGCAAGGTGCAGTGCGTAGGGTAGGGCTAAGTCATCAAGGGTGATCAAATCTGACTTTCGCTCAAGACTGATATCAATAAGACTCTTGGCAAGGGCAAATTTGTAAGAGGCGGTATTTTTACCAAATAAAATAATCGCTCGCCAGTAGTTTTCTAGGGTAGGTTCGACATCGACAAAGTTCATACTTCTTCCTTGAATTTAGCATTTTTATAAAAATAACAATGCTAAAATTCAGTAAAATTACCTAGTTTTTCACGTCGAAATTGTCCAATGTATTTATGACAAAACGAGTTATTATACAAAATAATAAATGTTTGAGTGCAAATCTCCCCTAAAATAGAACAGCTTATTGTTTATATTTAAGAAATAGTTGCTTTAAATACGGGACACAGCCTAGATAGTATGGTTTTTCCAAAGCTATTATATTCTTATAATTATTTACTTTGATTCATTTCATACAATTTTCGCTTTTCCGCAGCGATTTCATACATTTCCTCAATGTTTTTTTGAAGAAAAGCGTTTAAAGGAATTGAATTTTTCTCAAAAAATTCTTCAAGTAAAATATAAAGCTGCTTGATGTGTAGAATTGGCAAAGTATAACTTTTTAGCTTCTCAGCCTTCTCGACTTTAGCTTTCTCATCTGACGCAACTGGTTTGTCTGATTCCTGATTGCTTGAAGTGTTATCGTCAGGTTTTATTGTTTTAGATAAATCATCTTTCTTAACGCTAAGTGCAGCCTCAATACTCGGAAAATTCATCAGCTTATTCAAATCTATTGCATTATAGGGAACAATAGCACCTTCTTCTCCAATACCTTCATATTTTTTTTCAATCTCATAAGATACAGATCGCTTTTCGACTCCTTTAACATTCATGCTTTTATCAACGTACACTTTAACGCCAGACTCGCTAAGGAAATTTTTAGCTTTTTCTAAGTAAATGAAAAAGTCTACCATTTCAATACCGAACAGTTCGCAAAGTCTATAAATGGTATCCACTGTCACACTGACGTTACCTAGCTCAATCTTAGAAATTGTTGACACTGATAAGTTGAGTCTAAGAGCAACAAGATCTTGATCAACTCCTCTTTCGTATCTCAAATTTTTAAAAATACAGCCAATCACATTACTTAAAGAAGTAGTCGAAGTTTCTTTCATAAAACATCCTAATCACTAATTTATAAGACATATCTTAACACAAGATATTTATATTTTAAATATATAAATATTATTTGTATAATTATATTTTTAATGTTATTATCTTTTAAAGATAATAACACGATAAAGAAAATAGGAGCCATCATGCACAAAACTACGCATTTACATAAACGTATGAACGACCGCGGTATTGACAATTCTATGGTTCTTTTCACTTTAGATTTCGGTGATATAGAAGGAGATAAGTATGTAATCAATCACAAAGCTGCTCAACTACAGGTTAAAACACTTAAAAAAGAAGTACGTAAGTTTGAGCAGCTACATAAAAAATTTAAAAACTTTAATGTAGTGAATTTAGTGAATAAGAAATTAGAAGGCTTGCAAAAAGATTACTCAGTTGCAAAGCGTATATGTGACAAAAAAGGTGTGGTAGTCGTTTGTAGTGGTGACGCAATTATTACTACTTACAACAAATCTAGTTACTTGAGTTATTAATATTAATCATTTATCCAACGCAATGAGTTCAAATCGTTTTTTTAAATATATTTAGTAAAACATCTATTCAGGAATTATTTTATGCACACTATTATCAAAAATGCTTGTCTCAATATGGCTAAAGATGGTTTTGAAGGCTTCTACGATAGCTTGGCAGATCAATTAGTACCAAATTTGCCTACCACGTATCGATCATTTATCCATCGTACCGATGGAGCAACGTTGCCACTCACTAGCGTAAATGATGCGTTATTCTTTAGTTTGGCATATGACAAAGGCCACTATCTGACCTTTAGTCGAGTTTTAAAAGATCGCCTTATCTTTAGTGAAGAAGATACTGTAATAAATCTTATCGATTATGGCTGTGGACAAGGTACAGCTACTCTAGCAACGTTAGATTTTATTGCTAAGTCTTGTAATCCTAAATCAACCAAATTGAATATTCATTTAATTGAACAATCAAGCATTGCTTTGGAAATTGCAGTTTATAAGATTACTGCTCGATCAAAACAACTTGGCTTTAAAATCAGTTTAACTACCCAAAACTGCTTTTTTTCTGAAGTCACATTGCCTGAGTTTTCTAATAATTACGATACGATTCATTTAATGTCATATGTCTTAGATATTAAGAGTGTCCAGGAAGAAATATTAACCATCACTGACCAAATCAAAGATTTTCCTGGTAAGAATTTTATTGTGGCCACTGATATAAACAAGACAGAAGGCAAACGAGGTTTTAATTTACTATCAATTCAATTAACTGCTAAAAAAACACCCATTAAAGAGTACTACCTACCGCACCATCGCTATAATATTTGCCAAAAAAGTTTTGGTACCCATATCGCGGATGCCATCGGATTTTTATTAGAAGTTGATAACTCTATTAGTTTAGATTTGGCGGCTTAAGGAATAGGTAATGGACTTATTTTCTGAACTCGAACCAGCCAACAGCCTAGCAGACATGATTACTAACGACAAGTTTCAAGACACTGCCTTTGATGCACATCTGCATGAAGATGGTAAAGGCATTGTCATTCATGTACCGTTTGGTAGATTGTATTATGCGCCTTGCTTTTTTGATCAAGCGACCAGTGATAAGTTCATTGATTATTTTTTAGCTTGCGATGGCATTAATTCGAAAGAATATGACTGGCAGCATGATGATGCTCTTAATGATAGACCGTTTACCAATATAGCTTGGCATCAAGATAGCATTAGTATGTATGGCAAAACGCATAAGCTGCCAAGAATCTCGGCTTGGTATGGCGATAGCGATCGACCTTATACCTATTCAGGCATTACTTTGCAGCCTAAGCCTTGGACAGAAGAGCTTAATTGGTTACGTTCTCAACTAGCACCTATCTGTAGACGCCAATTTAATAGTGTGCTATTAAATTGGTACCGCTCGGGTGAAGATTATATTAGTTGGCATACGGATGCTGAAAAGGAACTGGGGGTAAATCCGTTGATTGCTTCGATAAATTTTGGGGAGTCTCGACGTTTCTTACTCAGGCTAAAAGAGGATCATGACATAAAAATTGAACTGCCCCTGCATCATGGCAGTGTTTTAGTTATGGCAGGAGCGTTGCAGCATCATTGGCAACATAGTGTACCCAAGCAAAAAAAGGTTAAATCTAATCGCATTAATTTAACGTTTAGAACGATTTCTACTTAAATATTTAATAATGAGGTAGCTATGAAAGCTTTTTTATCCACTGCTTTGTTTGTCAACGTCTCCACAGGGATCTGGCTGAAAAATTAGTCCAAAAGTATTGTCATGATGAATCAAAAAATCTTTAAATTTATCTAATACTGCTGTTTCCTGTTCTACTTTCTTTATAGACATAAATTAGTAATCTTTATCGAAACTAGCTTCGCTAGTATAATCAGTATCTTCCAGGATACAAAATTTATTTGGGATTATGTGATGATCCATTCCAAGACTTTTATCGTCAGGCTGCCTGACTCAAGACAATCTTTCTCCGATAAAACCAGGACGTTTCAGTAATGTGATTGCTAATTTTTAAGTTAGCAATCAATGAAACACAGACTTATCGCACACGCAACCTACAAGAAAGTTGTGAATTGCATTAAATTTAAGCCTTTAATCAACTAGCCATTATTGAACGTTGCATTTTCAAGTATCTATATTTTTATTTTAAATTAAATTGACCTTAATATCTAATCAGGTGACAAATGTTTAATATTTTTAACAAAAAACCTTGCAATGACCCAGAGCTTTTGAAAAGAATACAGGAAGATGGGATTGACTATGCTGCCCTTAGATTTTCTCAAATATTGATTCGTGATTATTTAACAAGAAGAATAGACGCTTACAATTTTATATTGCAAGAGTTAGATGGTGCCCGACAAGGGAATGAGCAAGCTAAAAATTTTGCACTTGAAAGTGGAATAGATTCTAAAGAGTATATAGGGACACTGAAACTTGACACACCTCACCTTGATAGTGCTCAAGATTTTTTAATAGCTTTAAGTGCAAAATTACATCCTAAAATGGATATATCCATTTCTTTGAAATTAAAAATTTTAGAAAACTTGATGAAGTATTATGGGATTGGCAAATATGAATTGTAGACATTGCGATTCTAAGTGAAATTATTAGAGATTTATTGAAATAATTATGATGGATTTGTATTTAACTTCTTTACTTGAAGAATTAGGCTTTAAGCCAAGGGATTCAACTGACGTCGATTTGCTTAATGTTGCGAGTGCTGCAATTTCAACAGAGGGATTTTTAGGCTTCTATAATACATTTGCTAAGCACTATTCAGAAAGCTTATCCAATCTTAAATATGAGGAGTTTGCTAATCGGACCAATCGAGCCACTCTCCCATTAGAGTCTGAGAAGGAAACGAGCTTTTATAATGCAGCCTATGGATTGCAACACTATTTAACTTTTACAAAAGTTTTAAATGATAATTTTTT
>RRZT011851123.1_pt1 | contig 12153 bp, 9 predicted proteins | sample 2165551 | NCBI WGS metagenome assembly RRZT01 (sample SAMN10456910, study PRJNA506462) | wastewater metagenome | biome: wastewater; feature: sludge; material: wastewater sludge; isolation source: wastewater sludge with Escherichia coli K12::gfp cells carrying plasmid... | place: USA: Moscow, Idaho ... | reverse complement strand
TCAAGATTCGATTCGAATAGGGTCGGGGGGCGGTAGGCGACAGATCCGCTGACGCGAAATGTATGCTCCGGCGTTAGGTTGTAGACGAGGGCGACACGCGGACTCCAGGTGCCGTTGATTCTTGTGTGCAGGTCGTAGCGGACTCCGGCCACGAGGGTGAGAGATGGACGTATCTTCCACTCGTCCTGGAGATGGACCCCGAGACGATCTTCTCGCCCTAATTCTGAGACGGCACTGCCGTCGACTGTGTTGTAACGATAATTGACGCCATAACTCAGCCGGTTGGCCGAGACGAATTCGAGGCTGTGTTGTGCCTCTATGTTATAGGTGTTCGTGGTGAAAGACACATTGGACCCGTCCGTCGCGTTCGCCTGTCGGACAAATTGCGAGAGAAGCGGATGTGTGGCGGAGTCGACGGGGATGTCGTTGCCCTGCCACCAGCCGCGCACGGAGAAATTGCGGTACTGGTAATGCACGTCCGTATATCCTTGATTGAATTGGGAACGAGGAATCTGGACGTTTGAAACGGGGCCGTCGAAGCGATTGGTATCGATGAACCCTCCGGCAACGCGCAAGGTGGCGTCACCGGAGAAGTTGTACTGCGTCTGCACGTTGAACTTGTTCGACCGGAAGGCGAGTGCGTCATGGTTGCGCCATTGTTGATTCTGGTCATGGCCGATGGAGAGACGGTAGTCAAGTTTGCCCGCTGATCCAGCCTGGACAGCGGAACTGGAGATGGTGCCGAGTTCCCCGCCGCCGAACTGCAAGGTCGTGCCCTTCATGTCCTGAGCGGACTTCGTGATGATGTTGATCACCCCGTCGAAGGCATTGAAGCCGTAAACGACAGACGCGGGTCCTTTCAGTACCTCGATGCGTTTAATCTCCGGGAGGGTGACCGGAAGAGATTTCCAGAACACGAGGCCCTGGCCGTCGATGTAGATCGAGCGACCGTCCACCATCACGAGAATTTTGTTGGCGAAGAGTTGATTGTCGCCTCGCGCGCTGACATTGAAGTCCGCCCCGGTGACCTGCATGACATCCAGCCCGGGTACGCGGCGGAGAATAGTGGGAATGTCGGTCGCGCCCGAGTGCCGAATGTCCTCGTCGGTGATGACGTAGACGTTGGAGGGTGCTTGCGAGATGGGTTGCTCATGACGAGTGGCGATGCTGACGGTTTCTTCCTCTTTGAGTAGTTCGAGCTCTTCGCTGACCGGTGCCGCTGCTGTTGGAGTCGTCGCGGGAGGCGATGCGTCCTGAGCATGAGCGCCGATGGCACAGCAGCAGATCAAGAGCCCACCACATAGTGGAGGGGCAGAGTGTCGTAACCGATTCCTGGTCGGTCCTGCCGCCACAGGGTGTCGCTTAGCCGGCGGAGAGGGAGATAGGGGGGAGGAGACGGTGCCGGGGGGGTGCATCAGAGGGCGCATGGCATACCGTGGATCCCGGCCCGGCGGTGTCGGGCATGGTTGGACAGAAGACAAGCACGAGGACCATATGATTAGAAGTACTCTCACGCAAAATGCATGCTTATGGGATTCTCGGTATGCGGAAAGCAGACGCGTGAATTATCGGGGGATTCACGCGATTTCGGCCGTCTACGCAAGGAGCGAGGTCGAGAGAGGAGCTCTCGGATCGAAGCACGTATCTAGTTGGATACAGTCTGTATGTCTTCAGATACAGGCGCCCGATTGGTTTTATTTGCGCGCGGACGACCTGGTTTCAAATCTTGAAGACGTGGCGAAAAAGGTCGGCCATTCTGCGATTCCAGATTATGGAGGAGATCTTCGATCGCGGATGAAATGAGGCCGGCCATAGTGGTGCCCGATGTCCAATAAGCGGCATCGCGCATGCGTTCCAGGAGCTCGGTCGGCAGGCTGACGGTCATACGTTGGCGTTTCTGGGATCGCAGATAGATAAATCGATTCATGGTGCCACTCCTTTGCACGCGAACACTGATGTTGAGCGCTTGGCCCGGCGCCTGCGTCATATCGATGCGCGAGTCCGTTGCGCAGGGATATGGTCAGTGTCATGAAGTTCACCGCTGCGGCGGATGTGTTTCAGGCTGCTGCGGGGCGGCGTCTTTCCATACGGCAACAATCAAGAGAGCCAACATGCCACTGACTCCGATCAGGAGACCACCCATGACGAGTTCCATGTCAGGCTCCTTTCTGTACTGAATAGATATTTCCGGTTACCTCAAGAATGCAACAATCCCTATACACCCCTGGAAGTAGCAACAGCCGTGCCGTACGTGCCTGAGAAAAAAGTGTTCGCCGATTCTCCCAAACCTTTTGAGAAATTCTGCATTGGGAGAGCGATCTGACAAGAACCGTTGTCTTTACGCGGGGGCGCCTCGCGAACAGCGCCTGTATCGGATCTCATTCACCGCGTATCAGATTGGATAACGGGGCTGAAGCAATGCAGGAAGAGGATCTTATGTAGGCAGGTTCACTCCGGACTGTTTCAAGAGGTGATGAAGCATTCGCTCCAACGACTGTTTGTCCCCCTCATATGTTATGAGGTCGAGAAGACAGGCGATGGCGTCGTACCAGAGGCCGGATTCGGAATAACGATAGATCGCGTCACGATCGCAAGAGGTCCAGGTGCATGGCATGCCCAGCGAGCAGGCTTCACTATAGGGGATCCGTTCGATGGTTCCGCCTGCGACAATGTCCCGTGAAGGTTCATCAGGATCCACGACCAACGTGACGAACCATCGGTAGGATTCCTGGTCCTTGAATTCAATTCCATATTCCCGAAGCCCGGTACAGTGGATGCCTGCATGAAGGGGTGAGGGGCGACTCGCGGGCGAGATAGAGAGATGTGATTAAAAAGTAGCTGGAAAGGACGGTTCAGGATCTGGCCTGGAGAGAGGTTGCCGCGTCTCCTGTGATGGCGAAGACGCGGCAGATGGCGTGGAGAAGGCGGTCTGATCAGCGCTGGATGGGCACGACAGGAGGCCTTGTCATGCGGTTGCTCTTGGTTGACAACCGGCGACAGGAAACCGGCTCTCTGCCACGCCGAAAAGGCACGAGCACGATTCGATCCACCTGTTCCCTCGGCTGCATTGACCCATGGCAGTGGAAGAAGCAACCGTCATGCCGTCGATGCCTGAAGATGAGGCCATCGCGGCGCATCGACGAACGGTTGTCCCGAGGCCGAAGAGCCTCTGCCGTAGGCGTGGGGCATGTTGTGCCTGAAGGGAAGAAACGGGCAGGACATAACGATCGGAGCCGGCAGGAACGCGTTGGACTCAGTAATTGAACCGCAACGACAGCGAGCCGACATGAACCATGCTGTCGTATCGGCCATTGACGGTTGGGTTTTGGTTGCCTGCGATGGTGCGTACTTCATACAGACCCGCTTGATACGCGAGATCGATGGCGAACAATTTCGGCTTCAGCGGGCCGATGCCCAGTTCGCCGCAACGCACCAGCCCGAGGAACGAACCGTTTTCATGGCAGGCCAACCCGATCCCGACGGAGGGAATGTGGGTATTGGCTGAGGGGACTCCCGGATTAAAGGTGCGATCGGGTATTTGTGCCTGCTGGTTCATGTAGCCGGCCCGAAGGGCAATGTCCCAATCCGGCATCGAGGCCAGGCGCAGCCATCGGTATTCGGTGCCGATCATGACGGTATAGGTGCTCTGCCAATTTTGCGGAAACGGCAACAGGGCGCCGTTCGTCAAATGGACATCGAGGTTCCTGTTGGATTTCCATCCCGTGTAGTCCACATCGAATTCCAGTTTCCATTCGCGCTCGGACGTACGAACCGGCCAGATGCCGATGCCGCCGGAGAAGACTTGCGGCAGGACGAAGGTGGCTGTGGCGCCGGCGACTGATGCGCCGTTGGCGAGAAAGTTGCCCGTGAGATGAAAGGTGGCTTGACTGCGATAGACCATGCCGATGTTGACGAGTGGTTTCCCGTCGCTGTTGCGGAAGGGGGTGTACAGGAGGCTGACGTTAAATCCTGCCGTGGTGTCGCTTCCGTTGATCTCCATCAGGGAGCCGGCCGGGATGCCCAGCCCGCCGGGCCAGATGGATTTCTGTTCGAGATGGCCTTCTCCGAAGAGCCCGGAAAAGGTGTAAATATCCGCGCCCAATCCGAACGAGAGTTGGTCGTTCAGTTTGTAGGCGATGGTGGGTTTGATATCGAGTAACGGCAAGGTGGTGAAGGTGATGGCCGTGCGAAACGGCCCATCGTTCGGATATCTGGTCAATGAACCGAACGGATTGTTCATCCCGATACCGGCGGTGAAGTTCCCGAGTGCCGACAGGCCGAGGTCCTTGAGATTCGCGACCAGGTACACGTGGCCGGGAGGGGGCCAGGCCACGCTTCCGTTGCGATCGCCTGTCACTTGTGCGCCGGTGGGACTCGTGAACTGGGTGGTGCCCCCGATCAGCGTGGTTCCGAACAGGGTTTGGAATCCATGCAATTGTGTCATGCCGGCGGGGTTGTAATGAAGCGCGGAAGGGTCATCGGCCTGAGCGACGAAGGCGTTCCCCATGGCGGCGGCGGCAGCGGACTGGCCCTGGAGCCGTGGGGTTTGAGCGTTGGCGGAAGCGGCAGCGAAGACGAATCCGGCGGCCGAACACAACAGGCAGAGAAGCAGGGCGCGGCGGAATCGCTGAGCGAGAGGCATGGGGTTACCGTCCTATCGGAGACTCGGATTGACCGGAGCCGATGACGAACCAACGATCGACGATTTGCCGCAGCCTGGTTCCATCGAAGGGCTTCAGGAGGTAATCTTGAGCGCCGGATTCCACTGCCGCCATGGCGCGATCCAGCGCCTCCACGGCCGTCATCATGACCACCGGCAACGTGGGGTGAGTGGGACGCAACTGTCGCAGGACTTCAAACCCGTCCAATTCCGGCAGGGCGATATCAAGCAACACTCCATCGACCGTCGTCTCCGCCAGCATCCGTAATGCGGCGCGACCGTCCGCCGCGGTGCAGACATGAACGCCTTCCGCCTCCAGGCGATCCCGCAGCAGGTCACAAATGTCAGGATCGTCGTCGACGACCAACACCGTGCGGCGAACGGCGGGCAACTGGCCGGCGGGAGATGGTTCGCGCGAATGCAGGGGAAGGGTGAAGGTAAACTCCGTTCCCTGATCCACCTCGCTACGAACCGTGATGCTGCCGCCGTGTAGATCGACTAAGTCTTTGACGATCGCCAACCCGAGTCCCAATCCCTTGGTTTGGCTTCGCTCTTCTTGCTGCACGCGGAAGAACGGATCAAAGAGTTTGGGAAGCGCATCCGGGGGGATGCCTTGGCCGTTATCACGGATGACGATACGAGCCATGTCGTGCGTATCGACCGAAAGCTCCACCGAGACCTGTCCTCCGTCAGGAGTGTACTTGATAGCATTATCCAATAAATTCGTCAAAATCTGACTGAGCCGGTCCTGATCCGCCCACACCAGCAGTTCTGGATCCGGACTGTGAAGTTCGATATTGAGGTGCTTGGTGATGGCGAGCGGCAGGAGTTGTTCGATGACGTCGCTCACGATCGTCGGAAGGCACACCTGTTCGAAAGAGAGCACGAGTTTACCGGCCTCGACACGCGAGAGGTCCAGGAGGTCGGTGATCATGCGGGCGAGTCTGGTGCCGTTGGCTTTGATGCGGGTGAGGTACTGCTCCTGCTTCATGTTGAGGGAGCCGACGAGTCCCTCGAGCATATTGTCCGCGAAGCCGACGATGCTGGTGAGGGGCGTTCGAAGCTCGTGGGACACGTGGGCAAGAAATTTCGATTTGAGCCGATCCATCTGCTTGAGTTGCGCGTTGGCGGCTTCCAACTCCGCCGTACGCTCGCGTACGCGGGCCTCCAGGCCGGCATTCAACGATTCGATTTCTCGATACGCCTGGGCATTGTCCAGCGCGATGGCGACCTGGCTGGCGAGGGTGACCAGGACATCGAGATCGTCCTGGGTCAGGGCCTGATTGTGTGTGCGGTCGACCGAGAGAGAGCCGATGACGGCATCTTGTGTCTTGAGTGGAACGGTAATGAACGATTTTACATTCACCATCGCGATCAACTTTTGATCGAACGGGTGCAGCCGGTCCCAGATTTCGTGAATGTTGTTCGTCAGGACGGGTTCGCCACGCAGGAACACGGTCCCTTCCACACTGTTGGGGTCGGTGACGGGCACTTCCTGCGTACGCAGAAAATCCGCGACCTCCAGCGGCATGCCGCGCACTCGAAAGTCGTGCGACACGTTCCTCGTGCGATCGAACTGCGTGATCATGGCGCGATCGTAGTGCAATTCACGGACGATCGTCTCCAAAACATTGGTCAGCAACTCTTCCCGATCGAAGGTCGAACTGAACAACAGTCCTGCGCGATGAAGTGTCGTCAGGTCATTGATTTTTCGTCGTAAGGTGACGGCGGTACTCTGTTGTTCGAGGTAGGCCTCGCGCAATTCCTCATGCCGCGCATCGACGACCTGCTCCTGATCCTTGATCAACCGTTGCAGCGGTTTGGCGGCTTGTCGCATGTGATTGGTGATCATCCACCACAACAGCGACGCTGGAATAGCCGCGAGCCCCAGCGCTTCCACCGTCGGCACGTCAGGCTGGCGAAGATGCAGGTAGGTGAAGGTGCCTCCTGCGACGAGCATCCACATGGCGAGCGGCACGGAACTACGGACTTGCGGCGTCCATGTGAATTCCCATTCGCAATAGGGATCGCCGTTGGCGGTGCAGGAGAGGTCCCTGACCGTGGCGGCCGGTGTGCCGTGCATTTGCGTCTGCACCCGCGCGATACTGCTCTTGCAGGAGAGGCAGATTACATCCACGCACCGCTTCCGGTAGGGACCGAATTGCACAAGGGCCCGATCGGTGAAGGTCATGCGGAGGACCGCCGAACGTCTGGTCACCCGGCCGACCTCGAACTCCAACACACCCCGGACGTACTTGCTGCCGAAATAGGGCCACATTTTGTAGAGCTGTGGGGTCGAAAACGGACGACAGAGGATTTGAATCAAGGGGGGGACTTTCCTGTTCGTTCCCACGTTGACGTGAAATTGAGGATCCCCGGACAATTGTTCGCAGAACTCTCTGAGGTAACAGACGAATTCGTAGGAGTAACTATTCCAGATATTGCGAAGCGAGTCGGGGGTGACATGGTAGGTGCGGTCCGGAAGGCGGGCGTTGAGCAATCGGCACAGTTCATCCAGCGCCTGAGTGGCGGCGGCTTTCCCGTCGGTGCGACTCAGATAGTCGCACATGTAGTCCACATTCGATTGAACGATGACCCCGCTGATGTCGCAGATCTTTTCGCCTTGGTCGTTGAGGCCGAAGGGGCGAAACTCCATGAACGGTCGTTCGAGAATGGAGTGTTCTTTGGAGAGAAGGTCGGTCATACGGAAGCCGCCCGATTCGGTCGATGCCGCGTGACAGAGGAGTGCCCCGGCGGCCAGATCATAACGTACCTGTGCTCGGGAGGCGAGGCCCTCCGTGCAGCGTCGCGTCTGTCGGTGCGCGCCTGGTCACCCGGCTGTGATCCGTTATTCAAGATCCCGGCAGGCCGGGGCATCATGTATGACCAAACGGTCTAGGTCACAGGTCTTCAAGTATTCGACGATGGCCCAACGATCAGCGACCGGTATCGCACATCCTAATACACCGGCGCCCGCCACCACAGACCCACAATCAGATCCTTTGAACTCATGCCCTTCCATGCTGTTTCCCGGAAGGTGAGTTTTAAATTCAAATCCTACCAATGGATCGCGGAAGGTCGGAGAATCGTTGCATTCCGAGACGACGAACCCGACCTTCACCGGATCGAACTCCATGTTCGGACTGAGATAGAAGCAGGCCGGCCGTTCCTTAACCGGAGAGAGCAATGCGTAGAGGTTGGGAACGGACCCATTGTGAAGGAATGGAGCGGTTGCCCAAACGGCAAGATGCGGGCGCGCGATGTATTGGGCCTTGTCACGCCATGTGTTGGTGAGATGCTGGTACTCAGGGTCGCTCCCCGCGCCGTTGAGGGTCATCAATTCCGTGGTGACCAACTGGGAGGCGTCTTTTGCCGATAATCGGCCCAACCCAAGACTTTCTAGGTCGACGGTACGTCGGGAGAAATTCTCCAGATACAGGCTGTCCGTGCCGACCTCTTTCTGGGGGATCATCGTGACGTGCAGGCTTGGGCCGTTTGGGTTCGGCGAATCGAGCTTCGTGGCGACATGGCAATGGGCGCAGAGATTCGGAAGGCCCTTCAGCTTGTTGCCGTGATAGAGATCTTTCCCTCTTGCAGCCAACTCTCGATTGATCGGAGGGAAGCTCTTCGGCCACCTTGGTGGGTGCAGCCGTTTCGCAAGCCCCTCCAATGTTTTCAATGAGGCCACATCAATAGACGACCGAAAGATCTCCTTCTTTTCTGAAGGAGGCTGAGGGGAGGTTCTTGCCCAAGAGAAGAGTGCGGCGTTCACCCCAATGACTTGGGCGATATTTCTGGCGAGCGGATGTTGAATGGAGCCGGCCCACTGCACCCAATCATATTCCCATACTCCCCAGAGCGGCGGAATACTCACCGGTGCATTGGCAGGCCTGAGGTTGTCCGGATTGAGCGGCGAGAAGACCGTATTGCCGCCACGACCGAGCGCATCGAACCGTCCCGGGCCCCACAGTGCGGGTGAGGCATCTCTTCCCCCTCTAGCGACGAGATCCTTCATGACCTGTGAGAATTGGCCGGCTAAGGTAGCGATATTCTCTTGAGTCACCGCCTGTCCACGGCGTTGCAGTACACGAGCTGCAAAGGCCTGGAATTTGTCGGGGGCTTTCAACTCTCCAAGACTCTCCAGGAGTACTTGTAGGAACCGCTGGTTGTATTGGAGGGACGGACCCCCTTCGATACGAATCGGGTTGCCTTGGTAGGTGAACTGAGTCGTGTGGCAGAACGCACAGGTCAACCCGACAGTCGGCTCCGGGACGTTCGGCCCCTCGGTCTTCGTGAATCCGATTGGAAGTCTGTCGGGATGGGTCTGGTCGGGGATGATGCCGGTTCGGGCGAAGCTGTTCTTGAGTGGCTCGTCCTCCAGGACGACAAACCAATCATAAGGGAGCAGCTGGGTGCCGGCGGACGTATGGTACCACTGTTGCCGGTCCTGCTCCGTCCATCCTTGGGTGTCGGATGAACTGACTGTGTGGGGAGGGGGCAGATCAATCGCCTGGCAATGTACGGTCGAGAGTGCAAACAGCAGCCCGGCAAGTACCACGATACGTTGGGAGTAGAAAGGCATGGTCCATCTCCTCATGGTGGGCGAGATTATCTGAACGGGTAGTGCATGATTGATCCAGAGGTTGGTCAACCTGACGCGCATGCATCATTCATTCGCTGATTGCGACGGCACTGATGGAGGCAAGCGCCGCACTCACTCAGGTGCTGAGAAGCAACTCATATGCCATAAGCGCGGGAAGGGTACCTGGATCGGTACACGAAAGCCATTTATTTTTTGAGTGCGATGCGTGGCGGGTGGCAGGTTTGAAGCCCGTCTCGTCCGGTATGGAAAGGGAAGAGCGGGTCAAGCGCATGGGGTATCTGAAGAGATACAGCGCAGTTGATGAAAACGATATGCGGAAGAAGCGAACTTGCTACTGGTGGAGATGTTTCATGGCAGCGGCGCAGAGGATGATGAAGAAGCCCATCCAGAGCGCGGCGCGTTGAAACGGAATCGATTCGTAGTTTTCGCCTTCCTCTTCCTCGTCCTGATCCGACTTGAAAATGACGGTGTAGAGAAACAGCGTGAGCAGGCACAAGACCAGAATCAGCTTGATGCAGAAAATCCAGAGGTACTTGGGATGGTTCTGCATGCCCTGGCCGGTCTGCGAGACGAAGATCTGATTGACGTAGTGGAGGTTGATGCCGCCCGTGAACAGCAGGACGACCAACAGGATCCCCGCCACCCGCTTGTAATGCTTGTAAAAGGCGTCGGTGATCGGGCGGACATATTCCTTGGGTAGGGCGGCTTCTCGAAGCCCCGGCTTGACGGCCATCACGATGAACGCGAGGCCGCCGATCCAGATCACAGCTGAGAGGAGATGGAGCCAGTGATTGACGATCGGAATCAGTTGATTCAGATCAAGGAAGATACTTTGTACGGAATCCATTTATAGATCGGTCAGGGGCGACCAGCGAATGTAGCTGGGGCTACCGTAGGTCCTGCGTGGCGCCCGGTCCCTAGTCCTTCCCTCGCATATCGAAATTGAAGACCGGCGCGTCGTTTCCAAAGCGCTTTTTCCGCAGCTCTTCCATCAACTCAACGGTAATCATCGCGATTCCGGTTTCTCTCGCATGGCGCTCCACGCCCTTCTTGACCATGGCCCGCAGGAAATAGGGGATTCGGCTGAGTCGAAGCGCCGAGGCCTCATCCCATGCAATATCGGTCTCTTCCGGAGTGTTGAAAGCGACCTTGATCTTGTCTCCGCCCTTGGGGGTGTACAGGCACCATTGGTCTTCATCGAGCCAGTCGCCGTGATCTACGTAGGGTCGAGCCCGACAGCCGCCGCAGATGTCCGTGTACTCGCAATCGCCGCATTTGCCCTTGAGTTGGGGGTAGCGGAAGGAATTGAACACATCCGAGCGTTCCCACAAATCGACAAAACTCGTCTCGCGAACATTTCCGGCCGATAGCGGCATGTAGGGACAGGGGGTCAGTTCCCCGTTCGGAGTGACTCGCGCGTAATTCGTCCCTGCCAGACAGCCTCCGCCCATATATCCGGTGGCTTTGGTCAGAGGGGAATTGGGATCTTTTTCGTAGGCCAGTCGCTTGAAATGCGGAGCGCAGCGGGCGCGTACCAGCATATCTTTGTACTGGTCCTGGCAATCCACAAGATAGCCAAGAACCTCTTCGTACTGTTGGGGTGTGATATCCGTCAGTTCTTCGCCGCGTCCAGTGCAGACCATGAAGAACACGTTCAGGACCCGTGCGCCGAGGGTGTGGGCCCATTCCACGACTGCAGGCAATTCCTGATAGTTCATGGGCTGCGCACTGAAGTGAACCTGGAACTGCAGACCATTGCGTTTGCAGGCCTCGATGCCGGCCAATGCGCTGGCAAAGGCACCGGGGACACCACGGAACTGATCGTGCTTGTCCGGATCAAGCGAGTCGATGCTGATGCCGACGCCCATGACACCGATCTCGACCAGCGTTTTTGCCATGCGATCGTTGATCAACATGCCATTGGTGCCGAACACGACGATGAAGCCGAGCCCCACGGCATGTCGGGCGATGTCCAGGATGTCGGGACGCACCAGCGGTTCTCCGCCGGTGATCACCAGCAGGCATCCTTTGTTCACCTCGGCGATTTGATCGATGAGACGGAAGCACTCTTCCGTACTGAGCTCATCCGACCCGCCGCCGGCTTTGGTCGTAGCATCGAGATAACAGTGATCACACTTGAGGTTGCAGCGCTTGGTGAGGTTCAGCGCGACCAGATAGGGTTTAAAGTCATCGACCGTGCGACCGTCGTTCGGCGCAGCCGAGGGGGAAGTCGGGGAGATGAACTTCGAGATTTGTTGCTGGAGAGACTCCAGCTTATCTCCGAGGAACGGGAAATTGAGAACCGGCAGTGACTTTCCCATCACCGGTTCGCCCCGGTTTTGCTGGAGGAGCCGGTCAGGTTGGCGATCATATCTTTCAGATTGCCGGTCTTCATGGCATCGGCCATGTAGCCCTTCGCCTGCTCGATTCCCTCAGTTGCCACTTCCAGGGTGATGACCGTCGTGCCGATTTTATCGGCATGTTTTTCGATCAGGGCCTTGGTGCATTCCCGCATAAACCCTTCCGGTGCGCGGTCCAAACGACCCTGAGCATCCGGCGTCCAGGTATAGGGCGACACGGTTTCCTGAGGAACCGGAGCCGGTTCTTCGCCATGGCCGTTCTTGGCATGAGCGTCGGCTCCGTTGGTTTCGGCTGCCTCAGGGGACTGTTGAGGAGTGGTTCCCGTACCCTTGTTTGCAAAGATGGGCGTATAGTCTTCCGCTGCCGCCTCTTGAATCATCGGACCGGCATATTCCAGCGTAATTGTGGTCATGCCGAGCTTGCGGGCACTCTTTTCGATTTTGGCTTTGGCCCGGCGACGTTGGAACCCGGCCGGGACGGCGCGAATCGCTTCCTTCGCATCCTTGGTCCACTGCATCGGGACATCGTC
>RRZT011737619.1_pt1 | contig 12155 bp, 6 predicted proteins | sample 2165551 | NCBI WGS metagenome assembly RRZT01 (sample SAMN10456910, study PRJNA506462) | wastewater metagenome | biome: wastewater; feature: sludge; material: wastewater sludge; isolation source: wastewater sludge with Escherichia coli K12::gfp cells carrying plasmid... | place: USA: Moscow, Idaho ... | reverse complement strand
GATTGATCTAATCAATTCGAAGACACTGTCATCGGTCATTAACTCTTTCTTTGGAACAAATGCGTTGTCGCAGTTTATGGATCAGACCAATCCGCTGGCCGAAATGACCCACAAACGCCGTATGTCGGCTTTGGGGCCAGGCGGTCTCTCGCGTGAAAGGGCCGGATTCGAGGTGCGCGACGTTCACTATACCCATTACGGACGTCTTTGTCCGATTGAAACACCTGAAGGTCCGAATATCGGGCTGATCTCTTCGCTATGTGTCTTTGCCAAAATCACCGACCTTGGATTCATTTCAACCCCGTATCGTAAGGTTGATAGCGGGAAAGTTGATTTGAGCAACGACAATGTTATTTACTACACCGCTGAAGAAGAAGAAGGTAAAATAATTGCACAGGCAAATGCTCCTGTGGCTGAAGACGGTTCATTTGTCAATCCGAGGGTTAAGGCCCGATTGGATGCTGATTATCCGTTGGCCGGTAAAGAAGAAGCTAACCTGATGGATGTTGGTCCAAACCAGATTGCTTCGATAGCAGCATCATTGATTACATTCCTTGAACACGACGATGCCAACCGTGCATTGATGGGTTCAAACATGATGCGCCAGGCAGTTCCGCTGATGCGCCCGGAAGCGCCAATTGTTGGTACTGGTCTCGAAGGCAATATTGCCCGCGACGCCCGTATTAATATTGTTGCTGAAGGTCCCGGCGTTATCGACTTTGTCGATGCAACCAAAATCGTAGTTCGCTACGATATGACTGAAGAAGAACGTTACGTTAGTTTCGATCCTGAAACTAAAACGTACGAACTTCCGAAATATAAAAAGACCAACCAAGGAACATGTATTGACCTTAAACCAATGGTAGTTAAAGGCCAGCGCGTTGATAAAGGTTATATCATGACCGAAGGGTATGCAACATCGAAAGGTGAACTTGCTCTGGGGCGTAACCTGAAAGTTGCTTTTATGCCTTGGCAGGGTTACAACTACGAGGATGCTATCGTAATCAACGAGCGAATAGTTCGTGAAGATATTTTCACCTCCATTCACGTTGACGAATACTCGCTCGAGGTCCGTGATACCAAACGTGGCTCTGAAGAGTTCACTTCTGATATCCCGAACGTCAGTGAAGAAGCGACCAAAAACCTGGACGAAAACGGGTTGATTCGCATTGGCGCTGTAGTTAAACCGGGTGATATTTTGATAGGTAAGATTACTCCCAAAGGAGAATCAGACCCATCGCCCGAAGAAAAACTGCTCCGTGCCATTTTTGGAGACAAAGCTGGCGATGTGAAAGATGCCTCGTTGAAAGCTTCGCCATCATTGAATGGTGTGGTAATCGATAAAAAACTCTTCTCACGTGTAGTGAAAGAGAAAAAAGGTAAAGTGGCAACCAAACCGCTACTTGAGCAAATTGATCAGGAATTTGATAATGAAGCCAACCGTCTTCGCGAAATTCTGATCGACAAACTGTTCAATCTGGTAAATGGTAAAACTTCGCAAGGTGTTAAAGATTATTATAACGCCGACATCATTACCAAAGGCAACAAATTTACATTGAAGCAGTTGCAGGGAATCGATTATTTGACGGTAAATCCAGGCAAATGGACAACTGACAAGGATAAAAACGATATGATTTATGCTTTGGTGAACAATTTCATCATGAAGTATAAAGAAGCTGAAGCAGTTGCCCGCCGCAAACGTTACAATGTTACCATTGGCGATGAACTTCCGGCAGGTATTCTACAACTGGCAAAAGTTTATATTGCTAAAAAACGTAAACTGCAGATTGGTGATAAAATGGCCGGTCGTCACGGGAATAAAGGTATCGTATCGCGTATTGTGCGCGATGAAGATATGCCTTTCCTTGCCGATGGAACACCGGTCGATATTGTACTTAATCCACTTGGTGTACCATCGCGTATGAACCTTGGGCAGATTTACGAAACCGTTTTGGGTTGGGCCGGAAAAGAGCTTGGGCTTACTTTTGCTACTCCAATCTTCGATGGTGCTACACTCGATCAAATTACGGAGTACACCAATAAAGCCGGTGTTCCGCGATTCGGTACTACCCGTCTTTACGACGGCGAGTCAGGTGAACCATTCGACCAGCCCGCCACTGTAGGGGTTATCTACATGTTGAAACTGGGTCACATGGTTGAAGATAAGATGCATGCCCGTTCAATCGGTCCTTACTCGCTTATTACGCAACAGCCCCTCGGAGGTAAAGCACAGTTTGGTGGTCAGCGTTTTGGTGAAATGGAAGTTTGGGCACTCGAAGCATTTGGGGCATCAAACATCCTTCAGGAAATCCTGACTGTGAAATCGGATGACGTGATGGGACGTGCCAAAGCTTACGAAGCTATCGTCAAGGGCGATCCGCTTCCAACTCCTGGTATTCCAGAATCGCTCAACGTTTTGTTGCATGAGCTTCGCGGCCTTGGTTTAAGTGTAAACCTGGAATAGATAATATTCGGTCGGGCTATCTGCCCGGCCGGACTTTTGCATAAAATTTCAATTGATACTTTCAATTATTTCAATAGATTATGGCATTCAGACGAGATAACAAGGTTAAAAGTAATTTCTCCAAGATAAGCATCAGCCTTTCATCGCCGGAAGAAATTCTTGAACGCTCGCATGGCGAAGTGCTCAAACCTGAAACCATCAATTATCGCACCTATAAACCGGAACGCGATGGCCTCTTCTGCGAAAGGATATTCGGGCCTGTAAAGGATTACGAATGCCACTGCGGAAAGTACAAACGCATCCGTTACCGCGGTATTGTTTGCGACCGTTGCGGGGTTGAAGTAACCGAGAAAAAAGTCCGCCGTGAAAGGATGGGCCACATTTCTCTGGTTGTACCGGTGGTTCACATCTGGTACTTTAAATCTTTGCCAAATAAAATTGGTTATTTATTAGGCCTTCCTACCAAAAAACTCGATTCGATTATTTATTACGAACGTTTTGTCGTAATTAACCCAGGGATTAAACGCAATGATGGCGTTAAATATCTGGATTTCCTTACCGAAGAGGAATATATCGATATTTTGGAGTCGCTTCCAAAAGAAAATCAGATGCTTGAAGATGACCATCCCGATAAATTCATTGCCGATATGGGTGCCGAAGCGCTTTATAAGTTGCTCGAACGCATCGACCTCGATGAACTGTCGTACGATCTTCGCAATAAAGCCGGAAACGAAACCTCACAACAGCGTAAAAATGAGGCATTAAAACGTCTCCAGGTTGTTGAGGCTTTCCGTGCATCCAAAGGACGGAACAAGCCCGAATGGATGATTGGAAAAGTTGTCCCGGTTCTTCCGCCGGATTTGCGCCCATTGGTGCCGTTGGATGGTGGCCGTTTTGCAACATCTGACCTGAATGACCTCTATCGCAGGGTTATCATTCGCAACAACCGTTTGAAACGGTTGATCGAAATTAAGGCTCCGGAAGTGATTCTCCGCAACGAGAAGCGTATGCTTCAGGAAGCCGTCGACTCACTGTTCGATAATAGTCGTAAATCCAATGCCGTAAAAACAGACAACAACCGTGCACTGAAATCACTTTCTGATTCGTTAAAAGGGAAACAAGGGCGCTTCCGTCAGAATTTGTTGGGTAAACGTGTCGATTATTCCGCTCGTTCGGTTATCGTCGTTGGTCCTAATCTGAAAATCCACGAATGTGGTATTCCTAAAGATATGGCAGCTGAACTTTACAAGCCATTTGTAATCAGAAAACTGATTGAACGTGGTATTGTGAAAACTGTAAAATCAGCTAAAAAAATTGTAGATCGTAAAGATCCGGTTGTTTGGGATATCCTCGAAAACGTGATGAAAGGACATCCGGTAATGTTAAACCGTGCTCCTACGCTTCACCGTTTGTCGATTCAGGCTTTCCAGCCGGTTTTGGTTGAAGGGAAAGCAATTCGTTTGCACCCGCTTGTTTGTACCGGTTTTAACGCCGACTTCGACGGAGACCAGATGGCTGTTCACCTTCCGCTTGGCAATGCTGCTATTCTGGAAGCTCAATTGTTAATGCTTTCATCGCACAACTTGTTGAATCCGGCCAATGGTGCACCTATTACCGTTCCTTCTCAGGATATGGTTTTGGGTCTGTACTACATGACCAAACACCGCAAAGGAGCGAAAGGCGAAGGGCTTTCGTTCTATTCTCCCGAAGAGGCAATTATTGCTTACAACGAAGGGAAAGTTGATATGCATGCCATTGTGAACTGCAAAGTTCAGGATTTGGACGAAGATGGTAAGTTAGTTGTGAAAATGACCGAAACTACGCTTGGCCGTATCCTCTTCAACGAATATGTTCCAAAGGCAGCCGGATATATTAATAAGATTCTAACTAAGAAGGCATTACGCGATATTATTGCCGATATTTTGAAATATACCAATAACGCTGTAACGGCTCAGTTCCTCGATGATATCAAGGATTTGGGTTACAAAATGGCTTATCGTGGTGGTCTGTCATTCAACCTTGATGACGTTATTATCCCTGAAGGAAAGGTTGAAATGGTCAACGAAGGCTACGAAGGCGTTGAAGAGGTTTTGAATAACTATAATATGGGGTTCATTACCAACAACGAGCGTTACAACGGTGTTATCGATATTTGGACACATGTTAATGCCAAGTTGACACAGAGTGTAATGAAAACGCTCAGTACCGATAAACAGGGTTTCAACTCTATCTATATGATGCTTGACTCTGGAGCCCGTGGTTCGAAAGAGCAGATTCGTCAGCTTTGCGGTATGCGTGGTTTCCTGGCAAAACCGCAAAAATCTGGGTCTACCGGTTCGCAGATTATCGAAAACCCGATTTTGGCCAACTTTAAAGAAGGCCTTTCGGTTCTCGAATACTTTATCTCGACCCACGGTGCCCGTAAAGGTTTGGCCGATACAGCATTGAAGACTGCCGACGCAGGTTATTTGACCCGTCGTCTGGTCGATGTTGCTCAGGATGTAATTATCAACGAACCCGATTGTGGTACACTGCGCGGGTTGGTAGCGACAGCACTGAAAAATAACGAAGAGGTTGTTGCATCGCTTTCCGAACGTATTCTGGGCCGTACAACTGTTCACGATATTTATCATCCGATGACTGGCAAATTGATTGTCAAATCGGGCGAACAAATAACTGAAGACATTGCCGATCAGATTGAAAATTCGCCAATTGAAAGGGTGGAAATTCGTTCGGTACTGACTTGTGAAGCCGAGAATGGCGTTTGTGCCAAATGTTATGGACGAAACCTGGCAACCGGCAAAATGGTGCAGATGGGCGAAGCCGTTGGGGTTATCTCAGCGCAATCAATCGGCGAGCCTGGAACACAGCTTACACTCCGTACCTTCCACGTTGGGGGTATCGCTGGTAACGTTTCAACCCAGTCGACTGTTGTTGCCCGTTACGACGGGGTGGCCGAAATCGAAGAGTTACGTACGGTTGAGTGGCAGGACGAAAAAGGCGAAATGGTTGATATTGTTGTCAGCCGTCTGGCCGAAATTAAAATTGTGGATAAAAATACAGGAATCCCGCTATCGACCAATAGCTTGCCTTACGGTTCGAAATTGTTCGTTAAGAATGGTTCAGACGTGAAGAAAGATCAGGTTGTCTGCGAATGGGATCCATATAACGGTGTAATTATCACTGAATTTAACGGACGTGTATCGTTCCAGGACTTTATCGATGGGGTAACCTTCCGTGAAGAGTCTGACGAACAAACCGGATACCGCGAAAAAGTTGTTATTGAAACACGTGATAAAACCAAGAACCCGACATTGAAAGTAGTCGACGAAAACGATATGGATGTACGTCAGTACAACCTTCCGGTAGGAGGTCACTTGAGTGTCGAAGAAGGTCAGATGGTTCGCGCGGGTGATGTTTTGGTGAAAATTCCTCGCGCGTCGGGTAAAGCTGGTGACATCACCGGTGGTCTACCGCGTGTAACTGAGCTTTTCGAAGCTCGTAACCCATCTAATCCGGCTGTTGTTTCTGAAATTGATGGTGAAGTTTCGCTGGGCAAGATCAAACGTGGTAATCGTGAGATTGTTATAACTTCGCGTACCGGCGAAGTAAAGAAATATCTTGTACCGTTGTCGCGTCAGATTCTTGTACAGGAGAACGACTATGTTCGTGCCGGTACACCTCTATCCGACGGAGCAATCACACCGGCCGACATCCTGGCTATTAAAGGGCCAACCAAAGTTCAGGAATATATTGTGAACGAGGTTCAGGATGTTTACCGTATGCAGGGTGTTAAAATTAACGATAAGCACTTTGAAGTGATTGTGCGCCAGATGATGCGTAAAGTTGAGATTGAAGATCCGGGGGATACCCGTTTCCTCGAAAAGCAGGTGGTCGACAAGAGCGAATTCAATCAGGAAAATGACTGGATTTTCGGTAAAAAAATAGTTACCGAAGCTGGCGATTCTGAAAGTCTGCGTGCCGGACAAATTATCACTGCCCGTCGTTTGAGAGACGAGAATTCAATGCTGAAACGCCGAGACAAGAAACCTTGCGAAGCGCGTGACGCAGTTCCTGCGACATCGAGCCAGGTATTACAGGGGATTACGCGTGCCGCGCTACAAACAAAATCGTGGATGTCGGCGGCCTCGTTCCAGGAAACCACCAAGGTGCTTAACGAAGCAGCCATCAACGGAAAGGTCGATTACCTCGAAGGATTGAAAGAAAACGTTATTTGTGGTCATTTGATTCCTGCCGGGACAGGTAACCCATCGTTCAGAAACATTGTCGTCGGTTCGCGTGACGAATACGATCGTTTGATTGAACATCGCAGGCCTGAACTGGTTGATGAGGACGATAATTAATCGAACACGATGAAAGAAGATCAACAAAACCAGCATCAGCTGAATATTGAGCTGACCGAGGATATTGCACAGGGAACCTATTCCAATCTGGCAATTATCACCCACTCACCGTCAGAATTTGTGGTCGACTTTGTCAGAATCATGCCCGGTACGCCTAAGGCACCGGTCAAGTCGAGGATTATTCTGACCCCTGAACACGCCAAGAGGCTGATGAAGGCTTTGCAGGAGAATATCAGCAAATACGAATCGCTCTATGGTCCTATTCATATTCAGAGTGGAGATCCGGTTATGCCGGTTCCCTTTTCCGGTATGACAGGTGAAGCATAAAACTTAACAGATATCAATTGAAAGCCCCTCATAATCAGAGGGGCTTTTTTTATTTCTGATAGTTTTAACTTTTTTTGTGATTATTTTTTTCAGTTTGAAGTTATTTGGTTTTCTGTTTAAGAAAAATATAATTAAAATTGTCGTAATTGGGAGAAATTGATTTTCTCATGCGAAGTGTAATTTTTTATTTTACTAAAATGGAACACGATCTTTTTGTGGCGTTAGAGTTAATGGTAGTAGGTATGGTAACCGTATTTCTGATTCTAATGCTGGTGGTTTTTATTGGGAATCTGATTATACGTATCGTGAATCAATATTTCCCTGAGCCGGAAATCACGAAACCCAAAGCAGTTCGCCCTGAACTGGATAACAAATTGGTTTCGGTGATTACGGCTGCCGTTAAAGTGGTAACTCACGGAAAAGGACGTGTTACCCGAATTGAGAAGTTATAAATCAAAATTATATAAATCTGCTAATCCCCTTCTTGTTAAGGGATAATTAAGACTTTATGAAAAGGAAAATTCAATTTTCGTTAGTGTATCGCGATATGTGGCAATCTTCAGGGAAATATGTTCCGAGGGTAGACCAACTGGTGAAAGTTGCCCCGCACATTGTGAATATGGGGTGTTTTGCCCGTGTTGAAACCAATGGTGGTGGTTTTGAACAGATTAATCTGCTTTTTGGTGAAAATCCAAATAAGAGTGTCAGGGAATGGACTCAGCCATTTAATGATGCAGGTATCAAAACGCATATGCTTGAGCGATCGCTGAACGGTTTGCGCATGAGCCCGGTTCCGGCAGATGTTCGCAAACTTATGTTCAAAGTAAAAAAGAGACAAGGAACCGATATTGCACGTTCGTTTTGCGGATTGAACGACCCAAGAAATATTATCGATTCAATCCGATATGCCAAAGAGGGCGGAATGATTGCCCAAGCTGCACTTTCGCTAACTTATTCGGAAGTCCACACGGTAAAATATTATGTCGATTTGGCTGAAAAACTGATTGCCGCCGGAGCTGACGAGATCTGTTTGAAGGATATGGCAGGAATTGCACGGCCGGCATGGTTGGGTGAAATTGTTGAAGGAATTCGCGCTAAACACCCCGATATTATCATGCAGTATCACAGCCACACTACTCCCGGGTTTGCTATGGCAACGATTTTGGAGGTATGCCGTGCTGGTGTCGATATTATCGACGTTGGTATGGAGCCACTTTCGTGGGGAACAGGTCACCCCGATTTAATTTCTGTTCAGGAGATGTTGAAAGATGCCGGTTTCGACGTGCCTGAAATCAATATGAAAGAATACATGAAGGTTCGCAGCCTAACCCAGGAGTTTATTGATGACTTCCTTGGTTATTATATCGACCCCAAAAACCGGTTTGTTAGTTCTATGTTGGTTGGTCCGGGATTACCCGGCGGAATGATGGGAAGCCTGATGGCTGACCTTGAAAACAACCTGTCGAGTCTGAACAAATGGAAAGAAAAAGCAAACGAACCGCAACTTTCGCAAGACGATTTGCTGATAAAACTTTTCGATGAAGTAAAATATATTTGGCCCAAACTGGGTTATCCACCGCTGGTTACTCCATTCAGTCAATATGTTAAAAATTTAGCGTTAATGAATGTTCTTCAAATGGAGAAGGGCAAGGAGCGCTGGAGTATGATTGCCGACAATATTTGGGATATGATTCTCGGAAATTCGGGAACTGTGCCGGGAAAACTGGCACCTGAGATTATTGAATTGGCCAAGAAAGCGGGTAAAGATTTCTATACCGGTCACCCGCAGGAGCCATTCCCGGATGTATTGGATACTTTCCGCAAGGAGATGGATGAAAAGGGTTGGGACTACGGTCAGGATGACGAAGAATTATTCGAACTGGCCATGCACCCCGAACAGTATCGTCAGTTTAAATCGGGGAAGGCCAAAGAGGATTTCGAAGCCGACTTGGCCAAACGCCGGGTTGAAGGCGGTGGTTTAATCGCTAAAAAGGTTGTTCCGGTACATGAACAAGTTGCTGTTGCAGCACCTTCAGTTCCTGCTGAAACATTGCCGCCATCGGTGATGAATATCAATGTCAATGGTGAGAATTACAGGGTAACTGTTAGTTATGGCGATACACCTGCGAAACAAATTTCCACGCCAATTTCGCCGGCAGTAGTATCGGCACCTGCAGTGGCAACTGTACCGGTTGTTGCTGCTCCAGTAAGTGATGGGAAAATCAAAGAAGTAATTGCTCCGCTGGAAGGAAAATTCTATCTAACAAAGGACTCCTCTGAGTCGGCATTAAAAGTTGGTGATGTAATTAAAGAAGGCGATCTGATTGGTTATATTGAAGCGATGAAAACTTTCAATGCTATTAAATCGGATGTCGCAGGTACAGTTGTTGAAATCATGTTTGCATCAGGTTCTGATGTCGAAGAGGATGATGTCATCGTCAAACTGATGTAACTTATTAATTGCTGAGCATGGATATATTGAATCAATTGTATAAAATGACTGCGCTGCAGTCGATATTTGGAGATCCTTCATCGCTGCTAATGCTTTCGATTGGTGCACTGTTGCTCTATTTGGGAATCAAAAAACAATATGAGCCGTTGCTACTGATTCCAATTGCATTTGGAGTGGTGTTAGCAAACCTGCCTGGTGGCGGTATGGGGATTGTATCGGCCGAAATGGTACATAAACCTGATGGCAGCTACATGAACCTGCTTGAAATTGCCACCGAGTTCGGCATCATGAACTATTTATATTACGCCTTGATCAAGACCGGGCTCTTGCCACCGCTTATTTTTATGGGGGTTGGCGCATTGACCGATTTTGGGCCAATGTTGCGAAATTTAAAACTGGCTTACTTCGGTGCTGCAGCCCAAATCGGAATTTTCACAGTGTTGATAGCGGCTTATCTTCTTGGGTTTACGCTCGATGAGGCTGCTTCGCTGGGAATTATTGGTGGAGCCGATGGCCCGACTGCAATTTATACAACCATCAAGTTGGCGCCACACTTGCTTGGTCCAATTGCCATTGCCGCTTATTCGTATATGGCATTGGTCCCGGTTATTATTCCGCTGGTATCGAAACTGATGATTACTGAGAAGGAATTCAAAATTAACATGAAAGAGCAGGATCGGCTCTATCCGCCCAAACACAAGATCAAAAATCTTCGGGTGGTAAAGATTATTTTCCCTATCGCCATGATTATTGTTATTGCCATTTTGGTTCCTTCAGCAACACCTCTATTGGGGATGCTCTTTTTTGGTAACCTGATAAAGGAAGTTGGCATCTCTGTAGGCAGATTGACCGATGCAGCTACATCGACCATTCTCAATTCGGCTACCATTTTTCTTGGGTTAAGTGTTGGTGCAACAATGACTTCAGAAGTCTTTTTAAATCCAAGGACTCTGGGTATTATTGCCGGCGGATTTTTGGCTTTTGCCATCTCAATAGCAGGTGGAATTGCAGCGGTAAAAATTTATAATCTCTTTTCGAAAAAGAAAATCAATCCGTTAATAGGGGCTACCGGACTGAGTGCCGTGCCAATGTCATCGCGAGTAGCCAATGAGTTGGCGCTTAAATACGATTCGAGTAATCATATTTTGCAGTATGCCATGTCAAGTAATATTTCGGGCGTAATTGGTTCGGCTGTTGCGGCAGGTGTGCTGATGGCTTTTTTGTTGTAGAAATTGATGAATGAAAATAGAAAAAGGACGGTTATTGCCGTTCTTTTTTTTGCCGGATGATGGCCATTATTTGTTAAATTTGCTAAGCTAAAATCAATATAACCCGCTATGGAACTGAATGAACCCAATATTGCGCTAATAAGTTATTGTGGTCTTTACTGTGGCGAATGCCCATCTTTTAAAAAAGGTAAATGCCCAGGCTGCGCGAAAAATGACAAAGCCACCTGGTGTAAAGTAAGAAGTTGCAATATCAGTAGAGGGATTAACAGTTGTGCCGATTGCGATGAGTACGATGATATCATGAATTGCAAAAAGTACAATAATTTCATATCGAAGCTGTTTGCCCTTGTTTTAAATTCCGATAGGCACAAAGGCATATTGTATATCAAAGAGTTTGGCTACCCTTTGTTCGCCCATCAGATGACAGATTTGAAAAGAGTGAGTTTGAAAAGGAACTAAAAGAGGATAGGTCTCTTGCCGTTGGTGAATGTTAATAAAAAATCATTCTAAATTAAAGCCCGATTTGAACTGATTCCTTTTTTCGACTCTATTTTTTGGTTGTTCTAATGCCTTGACGTATTTGAGCTCCCAAGTGCCCGTCAGGGGTTAGTTCATCCAAATCCCCATATTTTCAAGGGTTCCCGAAGGATTTTGATAATTTGCCATGTTGTTAACCACTTGATGTTATTTTATATTTGCCATCCAAATCAGCAAAACCCAACGGTTAAAGCTATATAGATTTGAAGCAGATTCTTTTACTAATGATTCAATAAAATATTTTCGAAAATTATTTTAATCAATTTATACTGTAAATGAAAGGATTAAGGATTATTGTACTGGCCAAGCAGGTACCCGACACCCGAAATGTCGGCAAAGATGCCATGAAAGCCGACGGTACTGTTAACCGTGCAGCTCTTCCTGCAATTTTTAACCCCGAAGATTTGAATGCTCTGGAACTGGCTTTACGTTTGAAAGAGAGTGTACCCGGTTCGACAGTTTCGATTTTGACCATGGGGCCGGGGCGTGCTGCCGAAATTATCCGCGAAGGCCTTTATCGGGGTGCTGATAGCGGTTATTTGTTGACCGACAGAGCTTTCGCGGGTTCTGACACCTTGGCAACTTCTTATGCCCTTGCGCAAACCATTAGAGAACTGGGTGAAGTCGATTTGATTGTTGCCGGCCGTCAGGCTATCGATGGAGATACCGCACAGGTGGGTCCTCAGGTTGCTGAAAAACTTGGGTTACCACAGATAACATACGTTGAAGAGGTTACAAAGGTCGAAAAAACGAAAATTACGGTTCGCCGCCGTCTCGACAAT
>RRZT010428343.1_pt1 | contig 12155 bp, 7 predicted proteins | sample 2165551 | NCBI WGS metagenome assembly RRZT01 (sample SAMN10456910, study PRJNA506462) | wastewater metagenome | biome: wastewater; feature: sludge; material: wastewater sludge; isolation source: wastewater sludge with Escherichia coli K12::gfp cells carrying plasmid... | place: USA: Moscow, Idaho ... | reverse complement strand
CGTCGCCCGGGCTGAGGGTGGCCATCAGTGCGGTGAAGATGACGTGCTTGGCGCCGGAGCCGACGGAAATCTCGGCGTCGGAGTATGCGATTCCGGTATGACGCAGCAGGCGCTGTTTGATCGCGGAGCGGAGCGTCGGCGTGCCGTTGACGGCGGTGTACTTGGTGTCGCCGCGCTCGATCGCGGCGATGCCGGCGGCCTTCACGTTGTCGGGGGTGTCGAAGTCAGGCTCGCCGACGGTCAGATCGAGGACCTGGATGCCCTCCTCACGCAGGCTCTTGGCCCGGGCTGCCGCCACAGAGCTGGGCGAGGGATGGATCCTGGTGAGCCGGTCCGCTTCCATCGTCATCTCGAACTCCTTCGTTGGATTCTTCGATCCTAAGGACGCCGACCCTCCCGCCGATCAGACGTAAAGTGAGTGAGTCCATACGCGGCGCGTATGGCTGCGGCGGGTTTTGGACGCCAGCGGCAGGCTGCGCGTTTCCGGCCGGCGCGGGAATTGTCGGACGCACCTGACAGAATCGGACGCGGATCGGGGGTGGAGCGTGGTCGATGACTCTGTGTGGGCTGACCTGTCCGAGCACGAGCTGGAGCGCTGGCTGGGGGTCGACACCCTGCGGCGCGGCATCGCGTACAGCGATCAGGGCCGGGTCGGCCGCATCGACGTCGGCGGCACCGCCGAACGGCGGGTGGCCACGGCGTCCGTTCGGGGAACCAGCTTCCGCGCCTACGTCACCGTGGTCACGCTGTCGTACGCCGACCACGAGGTGCGGCTCGAAACCCGGTGCTCGTGTCCGGTGCACACCCGGTGCAAGCACGCGGCGGCGGTCGTCTGGACGCTGGGCCGGCGCGTCCGCCACGAACGCACGCCGGCCTGGCAGCTCGCGTTGCAGCCCGTCACCTTGGACGCCAACGCCGCCACCGGGTCGCCGCTCGCGCTCGAGTTCGAGCGCGTCGGGCAGGACCTGACGCTGCGTCCGCTGATGTGGGGCAAGTCTGGGAAGTGGATCCGCTCGGGCGTGACGTGGGACCGGCTCACCTCCGACTTCGGCGGCGTCTACCGGGTCGAGCACCGCGACGCCCTGCAGGCGCTGCGCGGCTGCACCGACGGCAGCTCGTTCTCGTACTATTCGCGGCCCAACGAACTCAGCATGCAGCAGACGCGACGCACCGTGTGGGCCGCGCTGCGCGACGTACGCGACGCGGGCGTCCCGATGCTGCGGGCGGGCACGCACGCGAGCGTGCACCTGCTGGACGCCCCTGCCCACGTCACCACGCAGGTGCGGCCGGCATCCGACGGCATCGAGCTGCGGACGGGAATCGTGTGGCCGACGCTCGACGACGGCGACCCGCCGGGCGGCCTCGGCGAGAGTTTCGTGCTCGGCTCGCCCGGCCACGGCGTGTGGAGCGACGGCGACGACGGGCTGTTTCTCGCGCCGTTCATCCGCCCGGTGACGTCGCGCCAGCAGGCGCTGCTGCGGCCGCCGGGCGTGATCAGGGTGCCGGAAGCCGACGTGGCCACGTTCGCCCTCAACTACCTGCCGGCGCTGCGCCGCAACGTCGAGCTGCACGTCGACGAGTCGCTCGACCTGCCCGAGGTCGCCGCCCCGGTCGCGCACCTGCAGGTGACACCGCACCGCGACCAGCGGGTCAGCCTGCAATGGTCGGTGCGCTACGACGCTGGCGACCACCACATCACGGTGCCCCCGCTCCCCCGTCGCGAAGATCCGCCGATGCGCGACTCGGACGCCGAGCTGGCGCTGTGGGCGTCCCTGCCGTCGGGGCCGTGGCCGGTGACCACCATCGCGGGAGGGCGGCGTCCAGCCGAGAACGCCCTCTTGAACGGACGCGACACGATCGACTTCGTCAGCCACGTGCTGCCGCAGTTGCAGGCCGACGACCGCATCGACGTGACCGTGGTCGGCGACCTGCCCACGTACCGCGAGGCAGAGGCCGCCCCGGTCGTGGAGCTGCGGGTGAAGCAGCGCGACGACGGCGGCACCGACTGGTTCAACCTGGCCGTCGACGTGACCATCGACGGCGAGACCGTGCCGTTCACCGACCTGTTCGTGGCGCTGTCGAACCACGACGACCACCTGGTGCTCGACTCCGGCACGTGGTTCAGCCTCGACCGCCCCGAGTTGCGGCAGCTCCGCGACCTGATCGCAGAGGCGTCCGAACTGTCGGAGGGCCCCGAGGGCGAGCTGCAGTTGCGGCCGGTGCAGGCCGGCCTGTGGGACGAACTCGTCAAGCTCGGCGTCGTCGCCGAGCAGGCCGGGGCCTGGCAGCGCGCCGTGTCCGGTCTGCTCGACCTCACCCAACTGCCGGACGCCGCCCCGCCAGCCGGCCTGCAGGCCACCCTGCGCCCGTATCAGAACGAGGGCTATCGCTGGTTGTCGTTCCTGTGGTCGAGCCGGCTCGGCGGCATCCTCGCCGACGACATGGGCCTCGGCAAGACGCTGCAGACCCTCGCGCTCGTCGCCTCGCTGAAGGAGCGCGGCGAACTGCAGCACCCCGTGCTGGTGGTGGCACCCACCAGCGTGCTGGGCACCTGGCAGAGCGAGGCGGCCCGATTCACCCCTGCCCTGCGCGTCGCGGTGGTCGAGCAGACGGCCGCCAAGCGCGGGGCGTCGCTCGCCGAGGTGGCAGCGGACGCCGACGTGATCGTCACCTCCTACACCCTGCTGCGGCTGGGCGATACCGAGTACGGATCGCTGCGTTGGTCGGTGGTGGTGCTCGACGAGGCTCAGTTCGTGAAGAACCGCCAGGCGAAGGCATACCAGGCGGTCCGCAAGCTGCCCGCCGACCTGAAGCTGGCCATCACCGGCACCCCGCTGGAGAACAACCTGATGGACCTGTGGTCGCTGCTGTCGATCACCTGCCCCGGTCTGTTCCCCCACCCGGAGCGGTTCTCGGACCTGTACCGGCGTCCGATCGAATCAGGTTCGGACGCCGACGCGCTGCCCCGCCTGCGCCGCCGCATCCGGCCGGTGCTGCTGCGCCGCACGAAGGAGGCGGTGGCATCCGAGTTGCCGCCGAAGCAGGAGCAGGTGCTCGCCGTCGAGCTGTCGCCGGCCCACCGCCGGCTCTACGACCGTCAGTTGCAGGCCGAACGCAAGAAGGTGCTCGGGCTGGTCGGCGATGTGAACCGCAACCGCATCGCGATCCTGCGATCACTCACCCTGCTGCGGCAGCTCAGCCTGTCGCCGGTGCTCGCGGACGCCAGCCACCCGGCCCAGTCGGCGAAGATCGACACGCTGGTCGAGATGCTGACCGAGGTGGCGTCGGAAGGGCACCGGGCGCTCGTGTTCAGCCAGTTCACGTCGTTCCTGGCGTTGGTACAGGCCCGGCTGCGAGCCGAAGGCATCGGATTCCAGTACCTCGACGGGCGCACCCGCGACCGCGCCGCCCGCGTGGCGGCCTTCCGCGGGGGTGACGATCCGGCGGTCCTGATCAGCCTGAAGGCCGGCGGTTTCGGGCTGACGTTGACCGAGGCCGACTACGTGTTCGTGCTCGACCCGTGGTGGAACCCCGCCGCCGAACTGCAGGCCATCGACCGCACCCACCGCATCGGCCAGGACAAGCACGTCATGGTGTACCGGCTGGTCAGCGCCGACACGATCGAAGAGAAGGTCGTGGCGCTGCAGCAGCGCAAGCGGGACCTGTTCACCAAGGTGGTCGGATCCGGCGACGAGATGGCCGCGCCCCTGAGCGCCGACGATATCCGGGGGCTGCTCGACCTGTAGGGGTGTGTACCGACTGCCGATCCTGAGCCCCCGGCCACTCCGTCGCAAATCGTACGTTCGTCGCGGGCCGCACCCGGGTTCGCGTCGGAGTGACGAAAGCAAGCGACGGACAAAGGCGACCAACCGTTCTTCGTAGTTGAGTCGCTGCCAAGCCCTGACACACACGCCGCCATGAGGCAGGCGACCGCATCGTAGACACACCTCGGGGGATGACCAGAGGCGCCACCCCTTCAGAATCCGAGCTATTTGACGCGGGAGAGGAATGGGCCGGGCGGCGGCGGGAACAGCGATGCAGGGTGCCCATAGTCGGTGACCCCAGCAAGCGTGCGTATCCGGGATTCCGCAATCCCCCGAGCCCGCAGACTCGACGCCAGAGAGTGGATCATCTGAGCTGGTTCATCGGGAATGCGATCCGACCCCGGTTCACGAACCCGCTGGCCGCGCGATGACAGCTGCTTGTACAGCGCTGCTTGGCGCGAGCGGTCCATCGTGTTCAGGGAAACTGCGCGTTGAATCAATGCCTGCATGGACACGCCCCATTCGAGCTTCATCGCTTCCAGCCGAGCGAGAGTCAAATCGTGAAGGAATGGCTTGATCGCCGCCTCCGGCATGAGAATTTCAGCGGCGAACTGGTTGGCCTGAAGCTCCATGTCGGGATCGGCGTACTCGTTGTTAAGGACCAGATGCCCCAGTTCGTGGGCGAGCGTGAGCCTTCGCCGATCAATGGGAGCGGTCGAGTTCAACAGAACCACCGATATCGCCCCGCGGCGTTGAGAGAGACCGTCGATGCGGGGCGTGCCGAGATCCCGTGTCACGATGAAGACGCCAGCCGCCTCCACCCAGCGGGTGAGACCCTTCACGGGGCCCAAGGGCATGTGCCATTGCCCGCGCGTCAGCCGGGCAGCATCCTCGGGCGAGGATCCGAACGGATCGACAACAGGCAGCATTAACTTGGGCGTCATGTCCGTAGCCTGCGCCACCTTGTTGGCCTGTAACCACAGCAGGTTCAGCTGGGCTTCGGCCCTCCGCCAGTCGGACACCTTGCTCGTTGCCCTTCGTCGCATGTGGGCGTCGGTGGCAAGGGGGCCTTCCATGCCGTGGCCGGCCCTCAGCAGGTCGGGGGTCACAGACAGAGCATCTGCCAGAGCTTGGAGCATCTTGGCGTCGGGTTCACGATCCCCGTTCTCGTAACGGGAGACTGCCGCCTGAGTAGCGCCGATTGCTGACGGCAACTGTGTTCCAGTAAGCCCCAGCGAACGGCGAGCCATTCTGACGGCTTCACCAAAGGCGTTCATGGCGCCTCTTCAATATCCTCGTCGACCATCGTGGTCAGGCCGAAGTCCGGCAGGTCTACACTTTCGACCGTCAGGGCGCTGACCTCTTGGGCGCCCGATGCGCCAAGCGCCAGCTCCAAGGGACGCACCCACACAATCTCGTCCATCGACTCTCGCAGCGAGATCAGCGCATGCTTGACCTGATCATCCTGCCACAGGTACCCCAGTGCCAGTGACCAGACCTCAACGTCAGGCGAAATAGGTTCAGCACGGTTACTCCAAAATCGCACAGCGCTGTCCGTGGGAAACGTGCTGATCGTTCCGCCGGGGCGATGACGCTTGAACCGGACGTGGTAGCGACTCCCGATGGCGACACTCCGCTCAGGCTCCTGATCGATCACCTTGGCCCCGGGCATGCCACGCAACGTGGGCAGCATTCGACCCCAGATACGCTCATGGAGAAACGAGGCCACGTGTCGCTGCAGGTAAGGTGCCATACCAGTCGGGGTGCTCGGCCATATGGACAAGGCGGTCCCGCTCCGCGCCCTGAACCGCGGACATGAACGCCACGAGGAGGTCCTGACCGAGCTCGCTGACTACGTCAGACGCAACTGGATAGGTTCTCATGCCGCGACGTATACCACCTCGTCCGAGCCCGGCTTCACTCGCGAACGAGGCGATCGCCGCAACAAGCACGGAGGTGCCGGGGTCCCGCAATCCCGCTGCGCCTACGACTCCGGCGTCCCCTGCCCCACCAGCGCCGACGGCATCAACAGCGGCAGGATGTCGTCCAGCGACAGCACCCCCACCTCGACGCCGTCGCGGGTGATCACGGCCAGTTGCGTCCGGGTCTGCCGCATCTGCGTCAGCGTCGCGGGCAGGGGCGTCTGCGCGTCGATGAACAGCGGCTCGCGTGCGAAGTCGCGCGCGGGGCGTCCGAGATCACGCTCCTGGAGCGTGTCGCGCACATGCACGATGCCGACGCTGTGACCTCCGTCGCGCAGCAGCACCCGCAGGTGTCCGCTGCGTCGGGTGGCGTCCTGCACGTCACCGATGGACGCCTCAGCGGCCACCGCGGTGAGGGGGTGCGGCTCGGGAAGGATGTCGCCCGCCTTCAGGTCGCGCAGGTGCAACGCCGAGGTCAGCGACGCCTGGTAGACGACGTCCAGCGAGCCGACGTTCGCCGAGTGTTCGACCAACTGGCCGAGGCTCGCCGCGTCCTGGCCACCGGCGAGTTCCTCGACGGGTTCGGCGCCGGCGCGGCGCACCAGCCAGTTGGCCGACGCGTTCATCGCCTTCAGCACCGGACGCACGCACCACATGAAGGCACGCATCGGCAGCGACAGCAGGATCGCCGACCGTTCCGGGTGCGCGATCGCCCACGACTTCGGCATCATCTCGCCGATCACCAGGTGCAGCAGCGTCACGATCAGCAGCGCCAGGATGAACGACACCACGTCGGCGGCCGTCTCGGGCAGGCCGAGGTGTTCCAGCGGCTCCATCAACGCATGGTGGACGGCGGGCTTCGTGATGGCGCCCAACGCCAGCGTGCAGACGGTGATGCCGAGCTGTGATCCGGCCAACAGCACCGTCAACTCGGCCGAGTTCTTCAGCGCCGCGCGGGCCGCGGCGGATGTGCTGGCCGCCTCCTCGAGCCGGTGCTGCTTGGCGGCGAGCAGCGCGAACTCGACGGCCACGAAGAAGGCGCTGAGCGTGATGATGACGATCGTCCATCCGGTGACGGCCCAGCCGCTCATGCCGACGGCTTCCAGCGGGGTCATCGCGCCACCTCCCCGTCGACATCGGCGTCCGACCCGGACGCCTCTGCCACAGTCTCGGCGGGCGCATCAGGATCGGGCAGCGTCACCCGCACCCGCGCCGGGACGTGCTGGGCGACGTCGAGCACCTCGACGCGCACGACCTGGGCGGCCGCGTAGGGGTCGAGGGCCAGGCGGGCGGCGTCCGGCTCGATCACGATGTCGATCACGTCGCCCTCGTCGGGCAGGTTGCCGGCGGTCTGAATCGCCAGCCCGGCGATGGTCTCGTAGTCGCCGCGCGGCAGATCGACCATGATGGCGCGTTCGACCTCGTCGACGTGCACGTCGCCGGCCATCACCCACACGCCGTCGTCGGGCTGCGGCACGTAGTCGGGGGCCTCCGGGTCGTGTTCGTCGGTCACCTCGCCGACGATCTCTTCGGCCAGGTCCTCGACGGTGATGATGCCGACGAAGCTGCCGAACTCGTCGACGACGCAGGCCAGCTCCTCGCCGACCCCGCGCAGTTGGTCGAGCGCGTCGGGCAGCGTCATGAACTCGGGCAACACCAGCGCCTCACGCGCCAGCTCGGTGACCGGCGACTGGTCGTCGGCACCGCGTCCGAGCACGTCGCGCAGGTGCGCCACACCCACAATGCCCTCGTCCTCGTCGAGCACCGGGTAGCGGGTGTGCCCCACCGCCATGTCGGCGCGAACCTGCGCGACGGACGCCGTGTCACGCACCACGCCCACCCGTACGCGCGGCACCATCGCGTGCCGGACGTCACGGCGGGGAAAGTCGATGATGCGGTCGATCACGAGCGACAGGTCGGGGGGCAGCGTGCCGGACGCCCGCGACCGGTCGACGACCCGCTCCAGGTCGGTCGCCGACGCGGCGTTCTCGACGTCATGCACCGGCTCGACGCCGAGCAGCCGCAGCAGCAGTTCGGCGGTCTTGTCGAACACCCAGATCAGCGGACCGAAGACTGTCAGGTACACCTTCGTGGACGCCGACAGCCAGCCGGCCGTCTCGTCGGGCCGGGCGATGGCGTAGTTCTTCGGGAACAGCTCGCCGAACAGCATCTGCACGAACGTCGAGAAGAGCAGCGCGATGACGCCGCCGATCGTCACCGACAGGACGGTCGCCTGCCCGCCGGTCACCAACGACCCGAACGCCTGCCCGATCAGCGGCTCGGCGACGTAGCCGACCAGCAGGCCGGTCACCGTGATGCCGAGTTGGGCGCCCGACAGCATGAACGAGGTGCGTCTGGTGATGTCGAGGGTGCGTTGGGCGACCGTGTCACCGGACGCCGCCCGGCTCTGCAGCCGGGAGCGGTCGACCGCCATGTAGGCGAACTCCTGGGCCACGAAGTACGCGGTAAACGCCGTGATGGCGAAGACGACGACGACGCCGACGAGCAGGGAGACGATGGGCGTCACGATGAGCTCCAGTTGGTGGGGCCGGTGGAGCCAGCCCGGTACTCGTGCATCTCGACGCTGCCGTTCTGCCACGCCTCAACGACCGGCTCCAGGATGCGCCAGCACTCCTCGGCGACATCGCCGCGCACAGTGAGCAGCGGGTCGCCGGCCAGGATGCCCTCGAGGATCTGCCCGTAGGGACGCACCGGGCTGCTGCCGAGCTCGGCCGAGAGGACGGTCGGCTCAAGATCCCACTTCTCGCCCTCGCCGTTGGTGGCGATGCTGACGTGCAGAGATTCCGGCGACATGCCGATGGACATCACGTTGCGCGGGCACTCGCCCTCGAAACCCTCGGGCAGGTGCGGCACCGGGCGAAAGACGACCGTGATCGCCCGGTGGCCGTCGCTCAACGCCTTGCCGCTGCGCAGCCGGAACGGAACGCCCGACCACCGCGTGTTGCGCACCTCGACGGTGACCTCGGCGAGGGTCTCTGTGCCGCGGGCAGGGTCGACCCCCTCTTCGTCGACGTAGCTCGGCACCTGCTTGCCGTCGACGGTGCCTGCGATGTAGCGGGCGCGTCGCGACGACTCGACCGGGTCGTCGTTCCACAGATGGGTGGCGCGCAGCGTGTGGGCGATCAGGTCGCGCACTTCGACGGCGTCGATGCGGGCCGGCTCCTCCATGGCGAACATCGCCAGCACGTGCATCAAGTGGCTCTGGATCATGTCTTTCATCGCGCCGGCCCGGTCGTAGTAGCCGGCCCGGCCCTCCAGGGCCAGCGACTCGTCGGCGATGATCTCGACCCGCTCGATGTTCTGGGCGTTCCACACCGGCTCGAAGATGCGGTTCGCGAACCGGAGCCCCAGCAGGTTCAGCACCGTGGTCTTGCCGAGGTAGTGGTCGATGCGGAAGATCTGCTCCTCACGCACGAGCTTCGCGAGGAGTTCGTTGAAGTGGCGGGCACTGGCCAGGTCTGAGCCGAAGGGCTTCTCGATGCCGAGCCTCAGGTCAGCCGGAAGCTCGATCGTGGCCAGCGCCTCACAGGCCTTCATGGTCACCGCCGGCGGCAGCGCGAAGTAGAGCACGATCGGACCGGTCAGCCGGTCAAGGAGCCGGGCGAGGTCGTCGGGATTCGTCGCGTCCAGCGTGACGAAACGGGACGCCCCTGCCGCCTCGCCAGCCCGCTGGGCCCCGCGGTCGCCTTCCTGGAGCGACTTCGAGACCAGCGCCGCCCACTCCTCGGCGCCCATCGTCTCGTTCGACGCCCCGATCAGGTTCAGGCGCAGATCGTGGTCGGCCTTCAGCAGCGTGCCGAGGCCAGGGAGCAGCAGCCGGTGCGTGAGGTCTCCGGTTGCGCCGACGATCACCTGGTTGGCGGGGTCAGTCATGGCGCCAGTCTAGGGATTGCCACTGACAAGCCGCGTGGCCGCGGCGGTGTGGGTGGACGCCGACGTCACACGAGCGGTGCGGACGCCGTCCGCACCGCTCGCCTGTGGCTTGGCCACGACGCCCAGGACTCGCCCTCAGGCCTCCGCGTCCGCCTCGTCGGCCGCGGCACCAGCCGGCGCCATGGTGCGCTGCAGGTGCGCGGTGGTGTGCTGCAGGTCGACGGTCTGGTGGTGCAGGTGCCGGTACACGCCGTACAACTGGTCGTAGATCGCCTTGTTGGCCAGGTTCGGCTTGACGTGATCGATGACGGGCGACCAGTTGGCGTCCTCATCGACGACGCCGGCCGCGATGCCGGCCAGCATGGCGTCGCCGTAGCAGGCGCCCACCGACTGCTCGGTGATGTCCTGCTCGAGGCCGGTGATGTCGCTGATGATCTGCGGCCACAGGCCGCCCTTCGTGCCGCCGCCCACCGCGTACGCGCGCGCCGAGCCGCCGCCGGCGTCCTGCATCACCTCGAGGATGTGCCGGGCGCCGTACGCCGTGGCCTCCTGCAGCGCGCGGTAGAGGTGTCCGCGTCCGTGGCTCAGAGTGAGGCCGACGACCGTGCCGCGGGCGTCGGGGTCGAGCAGCGGCGTCCGCTCACCGGCGAAGTACGGCAGGATGACCAGCCCGTCGGAGCCCGCCGGCACCGCCCCTGCCTCCTTGGTGAGGGTGCCGAAGTCGACGTTGCCGACCAGGTCGCGCAGCCACTTCGTGAGCGAACCGCTCGTCGCCATGCCGGAGGCCAGGTTGTGGGTGCCCTTGAACAGGTGCGCGTTGCTCCACAGCTGCGCCGACGGCAGCGACTCTTCAGTCACCATCACGATCGACATCGTCGAGCCGTAGATCACGACAGCATCACCCGGACGCCGCACGCCCACACTCATCGCGTCGGCGAAGCTGTCCATCGTTCCGGCGGCGACCGGGATGCCCGCGGGCAGGCCCGTCTCGGCGGCCGCCTTCTCGGTGATGGTGCCCACCACTTCGCTCGGCCAGCGCAGCGTCGGCATCTCCAGGCCGGGCGTGAGGTCCTTGCACCACTTCTTGATCCAGACGCCCTTGTTCACGTTGTAGAGCGGCTCGGAGTAGCTGGCCGACACGTGGTCGAGGAAGTACTCACCGGTCAGCCGGAAGCCGATGAAGCTGCTCGCCATGAACCAGTACTTCGTCTTCGCCCACACCTCGGGCTCGTGACGCTGCAGCCACAGGGTGCGGCCGCCGATCGACTGGGCGTTCATCGGGTTGCCGCAACGCTTGACGATCTTCGCCTCACCGTAGGTGTGGGTGATCTCGTTGACCTCGGCCATCGAGCGGGTGTCGACGCCGTACAGGATGGCCGGACGCAGCGGGTTGCCGTCGGCGTCCGCCGGCACGATGCACGGACCGATGCCGCTGACGCTCACGCCGGCGATGGGGTTGTCGGCCTGCGGCACGAGCTCCTTGCAGATGGCCAGGAAGTCGGCCCACCACACCGTGTCTGCGTCGTGCTCGGCCCAACCCGGCTTCGGCAGCGACAGATCGTGGGGCTGCTCCGAAATCGCGATGATCGTCCCGTCCGGCCGGGTGAGCACACCCTTCGAGCTTCCGGTGCCGATGTCGACGCCCAGAAGCGTGACGGCGGGTGCGTTGGACTGGGCCATGGGGTTCCTCCTTCGACGGCGTCCTTGCCGTGATGCGCGCCACCCTAGCGCCCCGCCCCTCCCCGGGAACAGGGCGCATTCACACTGCGTCCCGCGCCCCGTCCCGCGCCCCGTCTCGCGCCGCGACCCAGCCCGGAGCGGTGTGGAAAGGGCGCCCGCCGCACCACCGCGGCGGGCGCCTTGCCCGAGTTGTCGAACGACTGGGGCTACCCCGCCGACGGGTGGGTCATGTCCATCGGCACGACCCAGGCGTCGAACTCCTCCTCCGTCAGGGCGCCCGAACGCAGGGCGGCCTCACGCAGCGTCGAGCCGGTCTTGTTGGCGTCCTTCGCGATCGCCGCGGCCTTGTCATAGCCGATGTGCCGGTTCAGGGCCGTGACCACCATCAGGTTCGACGCGAGGTTCGCCTCGATCCGCTCCAAGTTGGGCTCGATGCCGACCGCGCAGTGGTCGGTGAACGAGCGGCTGGCGTCCGCGATGAGCCGGATGCTCTCGAGCACCGCGTGCGCCATGACCGGCTTGAACACGTTGAGCTGGAAGTTGCCCTGGCTACCGGCAAAGCCGACGGTGGCGTCATTGCCGAACACGCGGGTGGCGACCATCGTGACGGCCTCGGACTGCGTCGGGTTCACCTTGCCCGGCATGATCGAGCTGCCCGGCTCGTTCTCGGGGATGCGCAGCTCACCGATGCCGTTGCGCGGGCCCGACGCGTACCAGCGCACGTCGTTGGCGATCTTCATCAGCGCACCCGACAGCAGCCGCAGCGACGAGCTGACCTCGACCAGCGAGTCGTGGGCGCTCAGCGCCGCGAACAGGTTGTCGGCCTGGCGGAACTCGAGCCCGGCCTCCTTTGAGATGTGGGACGCCGTGGTCTTCCCGAACTCCGGGTGCGCGT
>RRZT012944303.1_pt1 | contig 12156 bp, 11 predicted proteins | sample 2165551 | NCBI WGS metagenome assembly RRZT01 (sample SAMN10456910, study PRJNA506462) | wastewater metagenome | biome: wastewater; feature: sludge; material: wastewater sludge; isolation source: wastewater sludge with Escherichia coli K12::gfp cells carrying plasmid... | place: USA: Moscow, Idaho... | reverse complement strand
GCCGAAAAAAGAACTTCCGCGTATTGGACAAGGCTTGGACCCCTATGTGGCAACAGGTTGGTTGTCCACCCAAGAGCTCCATATGGTTTGCGATGCCGGGGGGAGGAAGTATGCGAGGCAGTGGGCCCGGAAAGTCGGCAAGCCAGCCCCGAAAGCGCTGCGGGGTTACATGAAGAACGCGGGACGGCTGGGACTAGAGCAACGCCAGATTGAGAACAGCGGACCGTCACGCCCTCGTACCCTGGTTGCACAGAAGGCACTAGCTGAGATAATCATTCATCGGGAAGCGTACTTGGAAGCCGGTCAGTTGGCCGTTGAAGAGGGAAGAATCGCCGGAGATGACTGATCTGGGTCCCGACTGGGTTCCCGACGACGAGGGCGTACCCAGCCGAAAGGGCGCGAGGCTACTCATTTTTGATCGTGAAGGAAACATTCTCCTGATCAGGGGCCACGATACGCACGACCTCAAACACCGCTGGTGGTTTACGGTCGGCGGAGGGTTGGAGCAGGACGAGGATCCGCGTGCGGGGGCACTTCGTGAGGCGATTGAGGAGACCGGATTCTGTTTCGATGCACGTTTCGTGGAAGGTCCGGTCATGCATCGAAAGGCGGAGTTTCGTTTCCGTAATGTCATGGCACGTCAAGAGGAGCTTTTCTTCATCGCGCGTGTTGACGGAGTGAGACCACAGGTCGAGTCTCAGAACCTAACTGCGCTGGAGAACGAGACGCTCGACGAGTTTGCCTGGTTTTCTCCGGAGGAACTAGTAGCTCTTGCAGGGCGTGAGACGGTGTATCCGCTGTCACTACCGGAACATGTGCTTGCGTGGCACAAAGAATGGGATGGCGTTTACGTAGAGTTGGCGGCCGAGGGCGGCGCCACGCAAGGGTGGGTAAGGGACCCCGATCCGCGTTGATGTGAATGCAAGGCCGTTTGCCGGTACTGGAAGCCGGTCTACACAAGGTAGAATCACCAGCGAATCTGCAACAGGGAGGCATCATGTCCGGTCACTCTAAGTGGGCGACAACAAAGCACAAGAAAGCCGCCATCGACGCGAAGCGTGGAAAGCTCTTCGCACGACTGGTGAAGAACATTGAAGTGTCCGCACGTAACGGTGGGGGTGACCCCGCTGCGAACCCGACGCTCTATGACGCCATCCAGAAAGCCAAGAAGAATTCGGTTCCGGCAGACAACATTGACCGTGCTCTCAAGCGTGGGTCCGGCGCTGAATCCGGAGGCGCTGACTGGCAGAGCATCATGTACGAAGGCTACGGACCCGGTGGTGTCGCGCTGCTGATCGAGTGCCTGACGGATAACCGCAACCGAGCGGCGTCGGAAGTTCGAGTCGCGCTGAGCAGGAATGGTGGCTCGCTTGCCGAGCCTGGCTCCGTGTCATATCTCTTCAGCAGGAGGGGCATGATCGAGGTGCCCGCTGAAGGCGTCGACGAAGACAACCTTTTCGAGGTGGCGGTGGAGTCGGGTGCTGACGACGTCGTTCGCTATGGCGATGTATTCAGAATCACCTCGGATCCATCGGACATGGTCGCCGTCCGCACCGCACTGCAAAGCGCGGGCATTGACTACAACTCAGCTGAAGCAGAATTTGAAGCGTCAGTTGAAGTTCCAGTGGATCTCGAGGGCGCAAAGAAGGTGATGCGTCTGATCGATGCGCTGGATGACTCCGACGACGTACAGAACGTATTCTCAAATGTCGATATCTCAGAAGAGGTAGCAGCGGCCCTTGAGGAAGAAGACTAGACCGGGCAGTGAGAGTACTGGGAATCGATCCCGGCCTCACGCGCTGTGGTTTGGGAGCCGTTGAAGTCGATGATTCACGGAGGGCCACGCTGGTTGGAGTCGAAGTTGCTCGAACCAGCCCTTCCCTGGCCACCCACTTCCGCCTCAGGGATATCGCAGATGCAATCGCAGCGGCAATTGGCAGGTACCAACCTGAGGTAGTTGCAATCGAACGTGTATTTACCCAGGACAATCTTCAGTCAGTGACGCCAACTACCCAGGTCATGGGTGCAGCAATGGTGGAAGTGGGACGCGCGGGACTTGCCATGGCTGTGTATACGCCCTCTGAGGTGAAAGCGGCAGTCACAGGGTCGGGCCGAGCGGGGAAGGCTCAGGTCCAACACATGGTTGCACGCATTCTGTCTCTGTCCGCGCCCCCACAGCCCGCCGATGCAGCGGATGCTCTCGCTATTGCCATCTGTCACGCATGGCGGGGGACAGGCCTCTTGGGTAGCGGATCTGATAGCGCGGTAGAGGTGTCACTGTCTGGGAAAGTTTCTTCCAAGGCTCCACTTACTCCAGCCCAGCAGGCTTGGGCGCAAGCCCAAGCCATGCAAAAACGGCGAGGTGCGGTTGATCCAAGGCGCAACACGCAGAGGAAGAACACCCCGTAGCGGGAGGCATTTCCCATTTTGTCGGTGCGCACTGGTATCGTACAACTGTTCGAAGGGAGAGCTGTGATCTCATCACTTACAGGCACTGTCGGTATCCGCAGTGCCGACTGGGTGCAGATTGTCGTGTCAGGAGTCGGTTTTCGGGTAGAGATCCCAAAGTCTTTGCAGATTGCCTCTGAGGAAGTCACGCTGCAGACAAGCCTCATCGTCCGGGAAGACTCTCTGACCCTCTTTGGGTTCAACACCACGGAAGAACGTGATGGCTTTGAAGTCCTCATGTCTGTTTCGGGGATTGGACCAAGACTCGCCCTCGCAGCTATTGACACCGTTGGGCTGGATGATTTGCGCAGAGGCGTAGCATCAGGCGACTTGACCCTGCTTGCACGGATACCGGGCGTGGGAAAAAAGACAGCGCAGCGTATGGTTCTGGAGATTGGCGACAAGTTGGGGTTGCCAGCAGATAGTGCGTTAGGGAATTCTTGTGCTTCAACGACGACTACCGCATTGCGGGAACCTGTCGCAGCGGCCCTTGAGCAGTTGGGGTGGCCGCGTGCCGTCGCAGAACGCACGCTGAATGAACTCTCCGGTGAGTTCACGAGTGTTGAAGAGATGCTGCGTGGTGCTCTAGGTGTCTTGGGGGCCCAGCGTGGCTTCTAATATCGATGACTTCGACTACTTGAACACCCCGGCTGAGGAACCTGAAGTAAGCCGGATCATCGCTCCAGACAGTGATGAGATAGAAAGGGCAGCAGAAGCCGCGCTACGCCCTCGTTCCCTGAATGAGTTCATTGGTCAACCGGCTGTTCGCCGCCAATTGAGTGTTGTGCTCGATGCGGCGCGCGGGCGTGGAGAGCCAGCGGATCACGTTCTACTGGTGGGTCCACCTGGACTGGGAAAGACCACACTCGCGATGATCATTGCCTCCGAAATGGGGGCGTCACTGCGTCTCACTTCAGGTCCCGCTATTCAGCACGCCGGCGACCTCGCGTCGATTCTGTCGGCGCTTCAGCCCGGGGACCTGCTCTTTATTGATGAGATCCACCGTTTGGCGCGGACTGCCCAGGAAATGCTCTACATGGCGATGGAAGATTTCAGGGTTGACATCATTGTTGGCAAGGGGCCCGGTGCCACTTCCATTCCGCTCACCCTGCCGAGATTCACGGTCGTTGGTGCTACAACAAGATCTGGCATGCTACCGGCCCCCCTCAGGGACCGGTTTGGGTACACCGCCCACCTTGAGTTCTATTCGGTAGCCGATCTCCAGGCAGTGGTCGGTCGCAGTGCTTCCCTTTTGGGTGCAAAGCTGGAGTCGGGGGCAGGAAATGAGATTGCTCGTCGTTCGCGGGGGACACCACGTATTGCGAACCGCTTGCTACGCCGCGTTACAGACTATGCACAGGTAGCAGGCGAGCTGACCGTCTCTCAAAAGAGTGCGTCCAATGCGCTTGAACTCTTCGAAGTGGATGCGCTTGGACTCGATCGTTTGGACCGTGCCGTCCTAGAAGCCATGTGCCGTATGTATGGCGGGGGGCCCGTAGGCCTGTCAACGTTGGCCCACACGGTCGGGGAAGAGGCTGAGACACTCGAGACAGTGGCAGAGCCCTATCTAGTACGGCACGGCTTTATCGTTCGCACTTCACGTGGCAGGGTTGCGACACAGAAAACCTGGGCTCACCTAGGTCTAGTCCCGCCGGAACCGGATGCCCTTTTTGGCGCATAGCTGATTTTTGTGAGGTTTACTAGTTAGTTGCGGCATAGAGGGTCCGCCCAGGTTACGTAAACCACAATCTGTCCCCTAGACTTTGTGAGCATTGCAATCGATGGAAAGAAGGTCCCCCGTGGAGATCCTGTTGTTCATGGCAGTACTTGTTGGCGGCATGTTCGTAATGAACTCCTTTGCCAAGAAGTCGCAGAAGAAGCGCCAGGATGAAGCAGAGAAGACCATGTCCGAACTCATGGTTCCGGGGGCCTGGGTACAGACGTACTCCGGCTTTTTTGGACGTTTTGTCGATACTGATGGCGACGTCATCATCCTCGAGACTCCCAGTGGGGAAGAAACCTACTGGTTGCGTGCTGCTATCCGTGCAGTAACCGACCCCCCTTTCGAGACCTTGGGTGAGTCAGAAGACGATATTGAGGTAGATGTACTGCAGATCGAGTCCGACGTTGATGGCACGGACGAATCAGAGCAGCTTGACGGTGTCGTCGATTTGGATGGTGAGGTCGCAACCGAGCCAACTGAAGAGTCAAACAAGTAAGAATTTAGTTAAACCGCGCAGATAAAGGTTCCACTACCTTGGCAACAAAAAAGAATCGGCCGGGCAGAACCCTGCTCTCCATGCTTATCGTTACAGCGATCGCAGTGGGAGCACTGGTTATTGGCCATTTCACGCAGGGGGCCGGCTTTACCCCGAAACTCGCCCTCGACCTTGAGGGCGGGACGCAGATCATTCTGACTCCCAAGCTTGAAGAAGGCGCCGATGCACGTTCTGTGACAGCAGATGACATGAATGAAGCAATCGCAATCATTCGTCAACGAGTCGATGCGTCTGGAGTAGCAGAAGCGGAAATCTCGACACTGGGCTCGAACAACATCGTTGTTGCGATTCCCGGGGACACTGACGAGTCGATTCTGAATCTAGTTCGCACCTCAGCAACCATGCGTTTCCGTCCGGTTCTGACCACAGGTAGCCCCCTTCCCCTCGATTTGTCGCAAGTTCCCCAGAGTGAAACGGAACTGGCCGCGATGTCTTTGGAGGAGCTCGCGAACAGCCTGGCCGACACCAACGGTGATGGCGTTATCTCGGAAGAACCCGTTGCGACACCAGAGAACAACTCGGACACGGCATGGATCACAGAGGCGAACTACCGTGACTTCCTGTTGCTTGACTGTACGGATGCCGCGAACCGCACAGGTGGTATCGCGGATGATCCAGCCGCGTCCATGGTTACTTGTGGCGTTGACGGAGATGCCAAGTACATTTTGGGGCCAGTTGATATCGAAGGTACCCACCTAAAGAATGCTTCAGCCGGAATGGACACTACGGCCACTGGCCAGCCCACCGGTCAGTATGCCGTGTCCCTTGAGCTCGATTCGGAGGGGACTAAGCAGTTCGCGGAGGCGTCACAGCGTCTGTATGAGTTCGCTGACACCGACGCAACGCGCAACCGGTTCGCAGTCGTCCTCGACGGTACCGTTATCGTCGCACCTTCAATGAATGTGCCCATCAGCGACGGTCGCGCAAGCATTACAGGCAACTTCACAGCCTCGGAGGCTCAAGAGCTGGCGAACCAACTCCAGTTCGGTTCACTTCCGCTCAACTTCGAAGTCCAATCTGAACAGCAGATTTCAGCAACCCTTGGTGTTGATCACCTTCAGAAGGGTATCTGGGCAGGTCTGGTCGGACTTCTCCTGGTTGTGGGCTACATGGCATGGCAGTACCGTGGTCTGGCGCTGCTTTCTGCTGGGTCACTCGTCGTTGCAGGCGGCCTCACTTATCTAATCATCACGATATTGTCGTGGACCATGGGCTATCGCCTCTCACTTCCCGGTGTTGCGGGCTTGATTATTGCAGTCGGCATCACTGCTGACTCCTTCATTGTCTACTTCGAACGCATTAGAGATGAAGTTCGAGATGGAAGACCGCTCTCAGTTGCCGTTGAAGAAGGTTGGCAGCGCGCCAAGCGAACGCTAGTTATTTCTGACGCTGTCAACCTAGTCGCCGCTGTTGTGCTCTACGTGCTCGCTGTGGGCGGTGTGCAAGGCTTCGCCTTCACACTGGGCGTCACGACGGTCGTCGACCTAATAGTCGTCTTCTTCTTCACGCACCCGATGATGTCGCTGATGGTGCGAACCAAGTTCTGGGGCCAGGGACACAAGCTCTCGGGGCTTGATCCCGCCCACCTTGGTGCTTCAAACAGCTCGATCTACAGGGGCCGCTTGAACGCGGAACCCATTCGCAAATCCAAGGTACAGGTACCAGTTCCTGTGGGTGCGGGTGCGGCCTCGGCAGTTGAACCCACAGTGATCACGGATACTACCCTTGAGTCCAGTGCTGACGAAGTGGATGCGTCTGTAGACGTACCACCAGTCGTCCGGCAAGCACCAGGTGAGCCGCGACTATCGCTGGCAGAACGACGGCGCCTCTCTCCGAGCACCGGGGACTCTAGCGGGGAAGAATCAGATGTTAAGGAGGAAAGCCGTGGTTAGTTTTTCCCAGTGGGGTAATGAGCTTTACTCTGGCAAGAGGTCCTACAACATTGTCGGTCGAGCCAAGACATTCCTGACCGTCGGTATTACGTTGATGATCGTATCGCTTCTCCTTGTTGGCTTCAGGGGTCTCAACCCTTCGATTGAGTTCTCCGGAGGAACACAGTTCATCATCTCGGGTGCGCCAGGTGCTAGCCAACAGGTTGCCTATGACACCCTTGCTGCTGATGGGATTACCGAGAACGTTCGCGTCTCAGCATTGGGGACGGACTCCATCCGTATCCAAGCCCAAAGTCTCGATACTGCGCAGACAACGGAACTTCGCAACGACTTGGCTGCGGCTTACGACGTGCCACCGGAGGATGTACAGACAAACTCGGTGGGTGCAACGTGGTCCCAAGACGTCACCCAAAAGGCCCTTCAGTCAATCTTGATCTTCGTTCTGATCGTGGCAGTGGTGATGACGGTGTACTTCCGTTCTTGGACGATGTCACTGGCCGCAATGGTGGCGCTCGCACACGACCTCGTCATCACGGTTGGCTTCTTCGCCCTCACCCAAGTCGAAGTGTCGCCCGCAACTGTCATCGGATTCCTCACGATCCTCGGTTACTCCCTATACGACACCGTGGTTGTTTTTGATAAAATCCGTGAACTGACTGCGAATCACATTGACCAGAGGAAATACACCTACGGTCAACTCGTTAACCTCGGTGTGAATCAAACTCTCGTGCGCTCCATCAACACGTCTGTGGTCGCACTACTACCTGTCGGTTCAATCCTCTTCATTGGATCTCTACTTCTCGGTGCAGGCACACTCACAGACATTTCTCTTGCACTATTCGTCGGAATCATTGTTGGGACGTTCTCATCCATCTTCATCGCCGCTCCCACTTTGGCTCTCATGCAGAGCCGCCGAGTGAAGACAAAGAAGGTGGATGACACAATCCTCGAAGTTCGAGAGAAGACACATGTCGAGGGTGAAAAGCACCAAGATGAGGTGCTCGTTGCCCGATCCAACACCAAACCGGGTCACCACCTCGGTCAGAGTGCGCAACCGAAGCGCAAGCGCAGGGGGAAGAAGTGAGTTCCAAGAGTGAAGTAGCAAAGACGGTTGAATCAGCGATTGGTCTGATCCCCGACTTCCCCGAAGAGGGCGTCCTCTTCCGAGATATCACCCCTCTGATTGCCAATGGGCCTATTTTTGCAGAGCTCACTGAGTACCTCGCGCAGAAGTACGCAGGGCACATTGACTATGTGGCCGGCCTGGAGTCACGGGGCTTTATTTTGGCCGCCCCACTGGCCGCAGAGCTTGGAATCGGGATGCTCACTTTGCGCAAGGCAGGCAAGCTTCCGCCCCCTGTGGTTGGGGTTGACTATGCACTAGAGTACGGCACAGCACGTTTGGAGGTACGGCCTGATACTGTTCCTCAAGGTGCACGTGTCCTCATCGTCGACGATGTGCTCGCAACCGGCGGCACCGCGGCGGCTGCAGTATCACTCCTAGAGCACTCGGGCGCACACGTCGTTGGCATGTTCTTCTTGCTCGAACTTGTTGACCTAGGTGGACTTGCGAAGATCGAACGGGAAAACGTTGAAGTCTTGATAAAGGTTCATGAAGACGGCGAGGTAGATCCTCAAGAGTAGGACTATCATTGCCGAATGGAGGAGATCGAGGTAGTCGAGGGGCCTAAGACGCCCCCATCGGGCTCGCTAGTCCGCTCGGGACTAGCGTGGTTCTCCTCGCGCGGTCGATCCAGTATTCCTGAGATCGAACCATTGATTCGGGCCGTGAAGGCGCACCACCCTCGTGCTAATACGGCAGAGATCGAGCGCGCTTACCGCACTGCTGCAAAGTGGCATGAAGGGCAAAAGCGTAAGTCGGGTGAGTCGTATGTGACACACCCGGTGGCTGTAGCGACAATTCTTGCTGAGATCGGTATGACCCCTCCAACACTGGTGGCTGCGCTGCTGCACGATACCGTTGAGGATACCGGCTATACATTAGAGGCACTCTCGGAGGAGTTTGGGCCTGAGATTGCAGCGATGGTGGACGGCGTGACCAAACTCGATCGCATTCGCTACGGTGCGTCTGCGCAATCGGAGACACTTCGGAAGATGATTGTCGCGATGAGTCGCGACATTCGAGTCCTTCTGATCAAACTTGGCGACAGGTTGCACAACGCGCGCACCTGGAAGTATGTTGCGTCTGAGTCAGCAAAGGGTAAAGCACGCGAAACACTAGAGATCTATGCGCCACTTGCGCACCGACTCGGTATGAACACCATCAAGTGGGAACTTGAGGAGCTTTCTTTCCAGACGCTCTACCCGGACATCTACGAAGAGATCGATCGCTTGGTGGGGGAGAGAGCACCTGAGAGAGAGGTATACCTCAGTGATGTTATCGGCCAGCTCGAGGAAGATTTGCGCCACGCTCGGATCAAGGGGACGGTGAGCGGTCGGCCTAAACATCACTACTCGATCTATCAAAAGATGATTGTCCGCGGCAAACAGTTTGACGAGATCTATGACCTGGTTGCCGTTCGTGTCCTTGTCGACTCGGTAAAGGACTGCTACGCAGTCCTTGGTGCTGCCCATGCACGCTGGAACCCCATTCCGGGCCGCTTCAAGGACTACATTGCGATGCCGAAGTTCAACTTGTACCAGTCGCTGCACACGACTGTCGTTGGGCCCGGGGGCCGACCCGTCGAGCTGCAGATCCGCACTCGTGAAATGCATGAGCGAGCCGAGTTTGGGGTTGCAGCTCACTGGCGTTACAAGCAGTCTGCCGCGACCTCGCAGGCTGAACCTGACCGGATGTCGCCCAAAGAGCAGATGGATTGGGTTCGCCTCCTTGTGGAAATGGAGAAGGAGACAGGCGATCCCGAGGAGTTCCTGGACTCTCTAAGGTATGAGATCGCCGGCGACGAAGTCTATGTGTTTACGCCCAGGGGCCAGGTGATTGTGCTCCCCCCTGGTTCAACACCTGTGGATTTTGCGTACGCTGTCCACACGGAGGTAGGGCACGGCACAGTGGGTGCAAGAGTTAACGGACGTCTTGTCGCCCTTGATACCAAACTAGAGTCCGGAGACTCGGTAGAGGTGATAACTGCTCAACAGGGCAAGGGTGCGCCGTCTCAGGACTGGCTGAAGTTCGTGGCTTCATCCAGAGCAAAGTCGAAAATCAAGTCATGGTTCCAGCGTGAGCGCCGCGAAGAAATGATCGACTTGGGCAGGGACCACATTGCTAAGGCAATGAAGAAGCAGAATCTGCCTCTCCAGCGCCTGATGACTCACAGTGCGGTTCTGTCAATTGCGACCAACATGGGTTTGAAGGATATTTCTGCCCTCTATGCGGCAGTTGGGGAGAACCATGTCTCGGCCCAGCATGTCGTGAATCAGTTGGTGGAGGTCCTGGGAGGCGATGCAGGAACTGAGGAGACGCTTTCCGAAGCGGTTACCCCTGGCCTAACACCTGCTTCTTCGCACGCCTCCTCGCAAGATGCTGCTGTGATCGTCTCGGGTCTTAGCTCCAATGAGGTTTGGGTTAAGCTGGCGCGTTGCTGCAAACCCGTGCCTGGCGACTCTATTGTTGGCTTCGTGACGCGGGGGGAGGGTGTGTCGATTCACCAGGAGAGCTGCGTCAATGCGCAGCATCTCATTGAAACGAGCCCCGAGCGGATGATCGAGGTTCAGTGGGATGCGAACCAAACAGGCAGCCAATATCTGGTTGAGGTTGAGACTAAAGCACTCAACAGGCCTGGCCTTCTGAACGAGTTGTCCAGAGTATTCTCTGACCACCGCGTGGATATTGTTTCAGGTTCAATGGCCTCATCAAGTGATCAGATTGCCACCGCTCGGTTCACCTTTGGACTTCCCGGGGTGGGCTATCTGGACCAGGTGCTCTCAGCCTTGCGCAGGGTTGACGGCGTCTTCGAGGCATCAAGGGTCTTAGGGACAGCACAAAGGAAGAAAGAAAAGTAGGGGTTAGAGACTTGCCCGGTGGCAGGTGTAAGCCGCGCCCCCAAAAAAATGGAGGTTGCCACCCACTTGCTCCCCCTGCTTTCCGCGTTTGTGCGTTGGCGGGTAGTATGTTTGCTGTGTGCATATCAGTGGTGCACACGACGCGCAATCGTACGCCAATAGCATTGGCCTAACTCTTGAGGATTACTTTGACTGAGCAAGCAAAGCCCCAGGTTCCCGCAGAAGACCAATCTCCGGTCTCTGAGAAGAAGCCCCAGGAAGTGAAAACCCTTGAGTTCGGCTATACGGATGCCGATGGGAACATCTGGGCTAAGGATGGAGATGATGCGCGAATCGTGGGGGCATATCCCGATGGCCTGCCTGAGGAGCCATTCGCGCTCTACACCCGGCGCTATGAGGACCTCGTTGCCACGGTGAACCTTTTTGAGGCAAGGATGCCGCAGCTTTCCGCACGGGACCTTGACTCCACTCTGAAGTCTCTTGAGGACCAGGTGAAAGAGCCAGCCGCAATTGGTGACCTCCCCGGGCTCCGTAAGCGAGTAGCGGGCCTGGCCAGCGAGGTCACTGCTAGGAAGGAAGCTCTGCGAGTTGAACGTGCAGCAGCCAAGGTCGCCGCATTGGAACAGCGAACTGCCATCGTCGTGGAGGCCGAAGAGATTGCAGCTCAGCCATCGGAGAGAACTCAGTGGAAGAACTCCGGAGCCCGCCTGCGCGAACTCCTGGACCAGTGGAAGCTCTACCAGCAGCAAGGACCCCGTCTTGATAAGGGGGACGAGGACGCCCTCTGGAAGCGTTTCTCGCTAGCTCGCACGACATTTGACCGCGGCCGCAGGCAGTACTTCTCAGCCTTGGATGCTCGACAGGCAACCACAAAGACCACCAAAGAACGCCTTATCAAAGAAGCCGAAGAGCTGCAGAACTCCACTGATTGGCGTGACACCGCCTTCAAGTACCGGGGTCTTATGGATCAGTGGAAGCAGGCTGGTCGCGCGTCTCGTAAGGAAGACGACGCGCTATGGGCACGCTTCCGTGCTGCCCAACAGGTGTTCTTCGACAAGAGGCGCAGCCACGAAGCAGCCGTTGATGTTGAGTTCGGAGCAAACCTCGCACTCAAGGAAGCACTCGCATCTGAGGCCGAAGCCCTGTTACCGATAACCGACATTGAGGCGACCAAGAAGGCACTACGCGACATTCAAGACAAGTGGGAAGATGTCGGCCAAGTCCCTTCTCGGGATGTCTCCCGTATCGAAGGGCGCCTTCGTGCAGTAGAGCGCGAGCTCCGCGAGGCAGAAAACAAGGAGTGGCAACGGTCCGATCCTGAGACACGAGCCCGCGCAGAGGGAATGCTGGCCCAGCTTCAAGACTCAATCGCAGAGCTAACAGCAACTAAGGAAGCCGCTGAGAAGGCGGGGAACAAGAAGCTGGCTGAAGAAACTGATGCTGCCCTCAAAGTGAAGGTTCTTTGGTTGGAACAGATTCAGTCATCGATTGACTAGAATCCCGGGGTTACTGGTGAAAATCGAAGTCGTAGGTGCTTCACTCTTTGATGCAAACTG
>RRZT011142339.1_pt1 | contig 12156 bp, 16 predicted proteins | sample 2165551 | NCBI WGS metagenome assembly RRZT01 (sample SAMN10456910, study PRJNA506462) | wastewater metagenome | biome: wastewater; feature: sludge; material: wastewater sludge; isolation source: wastewater sludge with Escherichia coli K12::gfp cells carrying plasmid... | place: USA: Moscow, Idaho... | reverse complement strand
TTTTGATAAATATAGTATTTTTAAAAAGCTTCGGCTTAATGAGGGAAAATCGTAAACTGCTATCTGTAAATTTTTAACTGGTTTCAAAACTTTCAACTACTTTTATAAATGTAAAGTATGCTTGACATAACAAAATAAATAGATTATTATATATGTAAAGCTAGCTTTACTAAAATATGATGATAAAAAAAATGAAGATGAAATATAAAAAATTAAGGAGATAATATGAAAGCTAATAAAAGTAATGCAAAAGAAATATATACAATGAGAAAAAAATTCAAATTAATTTATACTATATTAGTAATTTTTGCTGGTACTTTAAATTTAATTAGATGGATGAGTGTTTTCAGTAATGTTTTGGTAATAAACTCAGAAATCAACTCTCATATTTCAAATTATGCATTGAGTTTACTTTTTTATTTAGCAGTAGGTATACAGTGGATACAATCTGGAGAAAAATTTTCATATGTAATATTCTTAGGTATATTTTTAATAATTACAAATATAGTTTGTGAAACCCTTTTGGATATGGTAAATACAACTGATATAGTAGGTGCTGTTTATGGTGTGGTAGGAGTTTTTACTAGTTTTGTATTTCTATTTGTTACTAAAAAATATGGATTGATTCCTAATGATGATATTTTTTAATAAAAGTCTTTTTTGTTTTTTTATTATATTAGTGAAAATTATAAGCTTTAATAAAGAGGTGATGATTTGGAAAATAATTTAAAAAAGCTGAGGATGGAAAAGAATTTAACTCAGGAAGATTTGGCAAGGATATTGGAAGTTTCAAGACAGACTATATCTTCATTGGAGCAAGGGAGATATGATCCATCTATACAATTGGCATTTAAAATTGCGAGGTATTTTGATAAATATATTGAAGATATTTTTATCTATGAAGATTGATGTATTGTAATTTAGTAGAATATAGGAGTGTGATTGTGATAAGAGATTATATTTTTAATAGAGAAAATATTAAATTAAATACAATTGTTGGATTTATTCTAATTGTTGTAGGGGTTGTTGGAAAGTATAATTTAGGGAATAAAAATTTTTTACAATTTATATCAGGTTTTTTATTTGGAATTGGTATGTTTATATTGTGCACAAGTGTTTATTTAAGCTTTAAAAATAATTAATTATGATTGGAGAGACAATATGTTTAAAAAATGTATAATGAAAAGAGAAAATATAAAGAGTTTAATATTAATTGGTATATTATTTATGGCTTTTGGTATAATACCTACTTTTATAGTGGATAAGGAAGTACATAATATTTATATGGCAGCAGGGATGTTAACTGGAATAGGTATGGCATTATTCGTATTGGCAATATTTAATTATATAAGATATAAAAGATTATCTAAATTAGAATTAGAAGAGTTAGAAATTGAAATGAATGATGAAAGGAATGCAAGAATAGAACAAATGGCATATAGTTTGACTTTTAAAATTTCTATGATATTAATAGGATTAGTTGTATTTATATTGATGTTATTAAATTATATAGTACCTGCTTATATTGTATTAGGAGTATTTATAATAGCATCTATTATTTTTCAATTATCAACAAAACATTATAGTAAAAAGTTCTAAGGAGGATTTTATGAAAAGATGTGAATGGGCAGAGAAAAATGAATTAGAGAGTGTATATCATGATGAGGAGTGGGGAGTGCCTGTTTATGATGATAGGATATTATTTGAGTTTTTAGTTTTAGAATCTATGCAATCAGGACTATCTTGGATTACAATACTTAAAAAAAGAGAAGATATGCGAATGGCTTTTGATAATTTTGATTATAATATAATAAGTAAATATGATGATAAAAAAATTAACAAATTATTAAATAATGAGGGTATTATAAGACATAAATTAAAGATAAATGCTACAATAAACAATGCTAATAGATTTATCGAAATACAAAAAGAATTTGGTAGTTTTAGTGATTTTATATGGGCTTATGTTGATAATAAACCTATAGTAAATCATTATAAAGATATAACTGAAGTACCAAGCTCAACAGCATTATCAGAGAAAATAGGCAAGGATTTAATGAAGAGAGGATTTAAATTTTTAGGACCAACGACAGTCTATAGTTTTATGCAAGCTGTTGGCATGGTGGATGATCATATGGATTATTGTTTTAAAAAATAAATAAATTATAAAAAAGTAATAAATCATTTTGGTTTATTATTTTTTTATTTGAAAAATATTTTAATAAAAATATTGACAGAATATAATGGTGGGTATATACTGTATATAAACAATATATACAGTATATACGGATGGGTGATGCAATGGATATAATAATAAGCAATTCAGATAAAAGACCTATATATGAACAAATACGAACACAGATAAAAGAAAAGATTATTTCAGGTGAATTAAAAGAAGGAGAAGCGTTGCCTTCAATGAGAGTATTGGCTAAAGATTTGCGAATAAGTGTTATAACTACAAAAAGAGCATATGATGAACTGGAACAAGATGGATTTATATCTACAGTTCAAGGTAGAGGAACTTTTGTTGCAACAAGAAATATAGAAATAATAAAAGAAGAACAGTTAAAAAATATTGAAGAATATTTACTAGAAGCAATAAATCTAGCAAAGTATAGTGATATATCATTAGATGAATTAAAGTTAATTTTAGAAACATTATATGAGGAGGGATAGTATGAATAATATATTAGAAATAAAAAATTTAACTAAAGAATATAATAGTTTTAAACTAGATAATATTTCTTTTGATATACCAAAAGGTAGTATTATGGGATTAGTTGGTGAGAATGGTAGTGGAAAGACAACGACTATAAAATCGATCTTAAATATTATAAAAAGAACTAGTGGTGAGATAAAGATATTTGGTAAAGATAATATAGAGCATGAGATTGAAGTAAAAGAAGATATAGGAGTAGTATTAGACGAATCTTCTTTTCAAGATAATTTAAGAGCTATGGATGTAGATAAGATAATGAGCAATATTTATAAAAACTGGGATAGTAATGTTTTTGATAATTATTTAAGAAAATTTAAATTATCAAAGGAACAAAAACTAAAAGAATATTCTAAAGGTATGAAGATGAAATTAAATATTGCTGTTGCTCTATCCCATCATGCAAAGTTTTTAATATTAGACGAACCAACAGCAGGGCTTGATCCAGTAGTTAGAAATGAAATATTAGATGAATTATTAGATTTTATCCAGGAAGAAGAAAACTCTATATTATTTTCTACTCATATAACCAGCGACTTAGATAAAATTGCAGATTATATAACATTGATACATGATGGAAAATTAATACTATCAAAAGATAGAGAAACGCTATTAACAGACTATGGATTACTAAAATGTGGAGTTGAAGAATTTAAGGAAGTTGATAGTGAAGATATAATAAATTCCAAAGAAGGTAGATTTGGAGTTGAAGCATTGATAGCAAACAAGGAAGAGGCAATGAAAAAATATCCTAATTGTATAGTTGATTCAGTTAATATTGAAGATATTATGTTATTTTATATAAAAAATTAATGGGGTGAGAATATGAAAGGTCAATTGTTAAAAGATTTTTTAAATATTAAAGATATATATAAATCAAATCTGCTTATGATAGTTTTATTTGCAGGCATTGGAGTTTATACTAAAAATATTTTTTATATAGCATTTATGCTACTTTTTATGGGTTTAAATATGACATTGTCAACATTAAGTTTTGATCAGTATACAAAATGGATGCAATACGCAATAGCAATGCCAGTTAATAGAAAGAATATTGTAAAAGCTAAATATGCATTTGCAGGAATAATTCTTTTAATTGGAAATATTTTTTCTCTTACGATTTCATATTTTGCTATATATTTAAGATCAAATATGGAATTTACAGAAATACTATTTAGCCATTTAGGAGGTACTGTATTTGTATTATTTGCAATAGCCATTTTATTACCAATAACATTTAAATATGGTATAGAAAAAGCAAGAACGGCAATAATGGCAGTTGGACTTATTCCAGCAATGTTAGTATTTTTGGTAGTAAAATTCTTACCTAAACCTAATATAGTAATAGACAATCCAGAAAAACTACTATTATATATTTTAATTGGTGGAGTAATTACAATGATAATAGGATTTATTGCTTCAATAAAAATATCTGAAAAGATTGTTGAAAAGATGGATTACTAATATTGAAAAGAGGGATATTATGTATGGGCTTATATATAAGGATTATATTGAAATAAGTGATAACTATAAAAAATATATTATTTCCTATGTACTATTAATAATAGGTGGGATACTTAGTAAATCACTAACTATGTTAATGTTTTTTCCATTTTTATTGTCAACAAATGAAGTATTAAATATACTGTTAAGTGATGCATCAAGTAATTGGAAAGATTATATAATAAGCCTACCTCTTTCTAGAAATAAGATTGTACTTAGTAAATATATATTTTCATTTTTAATAGTAGCTATTTTTAATATACTATCATTGGTAATTACATTTACTATTAACTATTTTTTAAAAATAATATTGATAAATGAATTATTTATAAATTATTTTTTAATTATTGCAATATCTATTATATTTATTGATATTATAATACCTATAGTATATAAATATGGACTAGAAAAAGTTAGAACATTAATATCAGGAATATTCTTATTTGGAATTATGTTATTGTATGGATTTGAAAAATATATTGGAATTAAGAATATAAATAATTACTTTATTATCTTAATTCTGACTGTAATAATTTCAATAATTTCTCTATTTATATCAAAAAAATATTTAGAAACAAATAGAGAATAGTTATAGACTAAGTATAAAGAGGTGCAATATGAGAGGACTTATATTAAATGATATATTATCAACCTGGAAAAATTTAAAATCATCGGCTTTTAAAATAATATTATTTTTAGTATTTGCTATTATAGTAAATAATGCAGAATATATAATATTTTTTATGTTACTTTTATCTTTTATATTATCGTTAAACTTTCTAGGCGTGGATACAGTTAATAATTGGGGAACATATAAATTAACATTCCCAGTTAAAAGGGAAAAAATCATACTTGGAAAATATATATTAATTTTTTCAACTCATTTTATATCATTATCATTATATTTTATATTTAGTGTATTGTTTAAGTTATATAAGATTGATTTAATAAGTTATTTTAATTTTTTCTTTTGTTCAGTGATAGGGTCAGGAATATTATTAGCTATTTCAATATTAATTTATTTAAAATATGGTTACAATAGGTCGATATCAGTTATTATAATGTTATTTGTGGGGATGGCATTATTAGCTATAAGGTATAAAATATTTAATTATTTTAAATTGATGAATTATATGGAATATTTTATAATTCTTACATTGTTTTTTATAATGATATATATATCTTATAAGTTGGCAGTGAAAATATATATAGATACTGACTATTAGATGTGGAGGGAGAAAATGGAGACTAATACCATGGATTTAAATAAAAAATCGAAGGGAATACCAGCAAGTGTTTTAAAATGGATTGCAATAATAACTATGTTTATTGACCATTTTGCAGCAGGCATTATTGAAGTTGGAGTTATAAGTAAGATAACGGACTATTCAAATATACTTACAAACAAATACTATATATTGGATATGGTATTGAGAAGTATAGGAAGAATAGCATTTCCTATATTTGTATTTTTAATAGTTGAAGGATTTTTCTTAACTAGTAATAGAAAGAAAATGAGTATTCGATTATTTATATTTGCATTATTATCTGAAATACCATTTGATTTAGGACTTAATAATGTATTTATAGAATATAATCATCAAAATATTTATTTTACATTATTACTTGGATTTTTGGCAATGTGGATTGCAGAATCTATTAAAGAAAGATTAAAAGACAAAGGGATAGCGTGTTACATAGTTCAAGGATTAGTTTTTATATTATTTATGTTTCTAAATACAATGATAAGAGCAGATTATGGTGCAATGGGGATATTTGTTATAGCAGTATTTTACTTTTTAAGAGGTGGTAATCCTCTAAGAAGAGTTATTGCAACTTTAGTTGGATTTAGCTTTGAAGCAGGTATGGGTTTTATGAGATTATTAGGATTGCCATTTGAAATACCAATGGTATATCTATCAGCAATCCCTATTTATTATTATAATGGTGAAAGAGGAAGGCAGAATAAATACTTCTTTTACTTATTCTATCCTTTACATTTGATTTTAATTTATTTTATAAGAGTTTATATATTTAAATTTTAGAAGGATAATATACCTCTATGTAGGGGTATATTATTTTTTATTTGGGTAAAAATATCTTGAGGTGATAATATGGAATATAGAAAAATTAATCAATATATTGTTGGAAAGAAAACATTAGATGGAGCAGGAGTTAATTTGAAAAGATGTTTTGGTTTTTATGAGATACCAGATTTTGACCCGTATTTATTATTAGATTTTTTTGATTCAAAAAATCCTGATGATTATACAAAAGGGTTTCCTTGGCATCCACATAGAGGGCTTGAAACTATTACATATATTATAAAAGGTGCTATGTACCATGAAGATAGCATAGGTAATAGTGGCAGAATTTCTGATGGGGATTTACAATGGATGAGTGCAGGTTCAGGAGTTTTACATACGGAGATGCCAGAAGCAGTAGAACATATGCTAGGAGTACAATTATGGTTAAATTTATCTAAAAAAGATAAGATGAAAGAGCCAGAATATAGAGAGATAAAGGCAGAAGAGGTTAAGGTTTATAATGATGATGAAAAAACAATTAAGATTATTGCTGGAGAATATAATGATTTAAAAGGACCAATGGTTTTACCATATGCAGATCCGATTTATTTAGATATTGAACTGAAACCTAATGTTGAGTTTAGTATAGAGGTAAAAGAAGGACATAATTATTTTGCTTTTGTAGTTGATGGTGAGGTTAATTTTAATTATAGAAGCAATAGATTTATAGAAAAAGGTCTTGGAGTACTCTTTGAAAGAGAAGGCGATAGAGTTAAAATAAATACCAATGATATTGGAGGAAGATTTATTTTGGTTGGAGGTATTCCGTATGATGAACCAATTTCATGGGGAGGACCTATTGTTATGAATACTAAAGAAGAGATAACACAGGCCTTTAGGGAATATAAAGAAGGAACTTTTGTTAAAAATAAAAAATAATATTATAAAATGATGTATTAAATAAAAAATTCTACAAAAATTGTAGAATTTTTTATTTTTGTTTTTATGCTTTTAATGGTGGTAGCCAGAAGGGAAGAGAATATATAGAAGAATAGGTATTATTTAGTATAGAATTTAGAATATTATTTTAAATGTATTTATTTATATCAAATTTGATTTTTAGTTGATATATTAACTTGAGTAATTGTTTTTAGAACGGTGAACTGCTTTTAACGCTCCTTCAGATATAATAATTATTGTACTAAGTTGAAGATAAAAATAAAATTTCTTACAAAAATATTATTAAGGCGTTGGGTCAAATGTGGAAAATGTATGAGATACTAAAGTAAATGGATATGGACAAGTAGTAGATAAGGTATCCGCTGTAATAAATTTTTTCCATAAAGTTTATTTTTATTAAGGATATTGTAGATAAAAAATATATTCGTAGTATAAGCCTCTCGCTTCACCAGGATTTAGATTATAGCAATTTAATATCTTTAAATATTTTGCGATAAAAACGGTAAATTAAAAGCTTCGGCTTAAGAAAGAAAACTCTCCACTCTCCACTGTCAACTGTCTTTAATCTTCCTTCGGAATGTAATAATCGACTTAAATATATATTATTACAAAAGCGGGTTTAATTTTGGAAAAAATCTAAATTTATCTTTTCAAGGGCTATTTCATAGCCAAACCTTTTCAAGATTTCATTTGATTTTAAGACCAAAATTGCACAATGCTTTCTCCATAATATATATTTATTTAGGAGAGTATAGATAGAATGAAATATTTTATAGCGTGAATGCTATAAGGAATTATTTAAATATATAATCGCCTACGGCTGAAAAATAAGTAGTTATTTTTAAACTCTCAACTATCCACTCTCAACTGTCTTTCCCAGCCTCTCGCTTTACCATTATTTCAATTATAGTAATTTAATATCTTTAAATATTTTGTAGTAAAGTACAGTAAATTAAAAAGCTTCGGCTTATGGGAGGGTAAAATATAAAAAAGATTGAAAGTTTTTTCTTTCAATCTTTACAACAACAGTCAACTCTCAACTGTAGTCTAGCTGTTTTTATTTAATTTTAATAATTCTTTTAATGTATCATCAAAGTTAATTTTATGCCAATTTTCATTTCCAAAAATCGAATATGTTGAACTTGATAGTACTCCACTTGATCTAATACCACTTAATTCTTTTTGCTGTGCTGAAAGCTCTATGATATCTGTATCAGTTTCAATTGTTATATCATAGTTAAGTAAGTTTTCTTCTACTTTAACTGAATTGATTGTGTTAAATGGTATTTCTAAATGAACCTGGTCTTGTACTTTTACTTTTGAAGTAAAATATTCTACTGGTAAGAATATGATTTCATTATCACAAATTTGCATTATGAAAAATTCTGGTATAAAAAAGTCTAAAACAGTGGCACTTAAATTTTTGCCACCAAATTTTACCATTATAGCTTTTCCTTCTTTTGGATTAAATCCTAGTTCTTTAATTATTTTTACTACTTTATTATCTTTTTCCATTGAAATCCTCCTAAGTTTTATTTGTAAATGTAGTATACCAAAGATAATGGACTATTCTTATAAAGGAAACTATTTTTTTATTATTAATATATTTTTAATTTTATTCTAGAATAAGTATCAAAAAGGAAACTATAGTTTCTCTTTTTTTATATATTATTATATAATCATAGTGAGATTAGGGGGAAATATAATGGATAGTCAAGATTTTGGTATATTATTTAAAAAATTTAGAGAACGAAAAGGAATGAAAACTTCTGAAGTGGCAGAGGGAATAGTGTCAGTTCAGTTTTTAAGAAGATTTGAAAAAGGTGAAAGTGATATTAAACTTAGCAATTTTTTTCAACTTTTAAATAGAATAAATGTGGGTTTTGGAGAGTTTATGTTTGAAACTAAGCTATCTTCAATTGATTTTATAGTAGAAGGCTTGGAAAAACAATTTGACAAGATAATTACTTCAAGTGATACAATTGGGTTAAATCAGTTGATACAATATTTTTTAGCAGAATATAAGGAGACAAATGAAGAAAAATATTTACATTTTTATATCGTATCTAAAATTGTATTTAATCAATATTTTAATGGTGTTTATCCAATAGAGATAGAACATATATCTTCTTATTTAAATAAATGTGATACTTGGTGTAAATACGAGTATTTTATTGCAAATTATTCTGTGACAGCTTTTGATAATGATAAATTATATATACTTTCTAAACTGGGACTTAATATGAGTATGAAAAATAGAAATACGAGACATTATTTAGTTGATTTTATAATACATTCTTGTATGGAGTTTATTTTAAGGGATAATGATGATTATGCTATAGAAATTTTAGAGTTATATAAGAATAATACAAATATAAAACCTATATTACAGTATTTAAGTTTCAATATTGTTGCAAAATTTTTAGAGTCAATGGTTAAAGCTAAAGATGGAGATGAAGAGAGTGTTAAGGAATGTGATAATATAATATACTTTTTTTATAATACAGTTGGATATGTTGATTATGCTAATAAGATGCAAAAGTTTTATAATAAAATACTTGTTAGAAATGAAAAGATTTGATAAAAAATATTAAAATGGAATTTTTTACTTTTGATAAATAGCATTTTAAGAAAATAAATAAAGTTTCATTTTAGATGTACTTATTTATATTGAATTCGATATTAAAATTACTAATTGGTATTTAACTGCAAACTGCTTTTAAAGTTCCTTCGGAATGCAGTGGTTGACTTAAATATATATTATTACAAAAGCCAGTTTAATTTTGGAGAAAATCTAAACTCATCTTTCCAAGGGCTATTTCATAGCCAAACCTTTTCAAGATTTCATTTGATTTTAATACCAAAATTGCACAATGCTTTTTCCATAATATATATTTACTTGAGAGAGTATAGAAAGAATGGAGATATCTAGATAGAAAATATATCCGTAATATCTGCCTCTCGCTTATAAGTTTTTAAATATAATAGTTTTATGAAATTAAATAAATCCTAAAAAGTATGATAAATTAAAAAGCTTCGGCTTAAGGGGGGAGAACTGATAACTGTCAACTATCCACTCTACACTGTTTTCTGGATAGCTTTTTAATCATATATATTCTTTCTATGACCTATATTTAATATTATTATTTTTATTTCATCATTATCTATTTCTGCAATAATCCTATAATCTCCAATTCTGTATCTCCAATAGTCTTTTAAATTTCCACTTAATGGTTTACCAAATTGTTTGGGATTTTGTGTGTGAGCTAAATTTTTATTTATCCATTTTAAAATTAACAACCTTTGTGCTTTATCTATTTTATTAAGATTTTTATTTGCTTTTTGGCTAATAATAACTTTATATTCCATTATTATAAGCCTTGTTCTTTCATAACTTCTTCTAAAGTTACAAATTCTATATTTCCATCTTCTAAATCTTTTTCATATTCAGCAATAGTTCTTAAATCAAATTCATCTTCTAGTTTTTCTTCAAGTATTTTTTTAAATAATGTAGACAGTGGTAGACCTTGCAATTTTGCATACTCATTAAATATTTTTTCCTCTTCAGCATTTAATCTTACTGTTATTGTTTTACTCATTAATATCACTCCCATAAATATATTTATTATGCTTACATTGTAGCACAATGTATTACAATGTTCAATATTTGTATGGAGTAATTATTTTATATGAAATTTAAGAATAGCTATTTCACTGAGGAATAAATATTAGGAACTTTTCATTTTAAGTCTTTATAACAACTGTCGACTCTCAATTGTCAACTGATCTTAAAGTTCCTACGGAATTATTAAATTGACTTAAATATATATTATTACAAAAGCCAGTTTAATTTTGGAAAAAATCTAAACTCATCTTTCCAAGGGCTATTTCATAGCCAAACCTTTCCAAGATTTCATTTGATTTTAATACCAAAATTGCACAATGCTTTCTCCATAATATATATTTATTTGAGAGAGTATAGATAAAGCGAGAAACTTTAGCTAGAAAATATATTCATAATATCCGCCTCTCGCTTATAAGTTTTAAAATATAATAGTTTTATAAAATTAAATAAATCCTGAAAAGTATCATAAATTAAAAAGCTTCGGCTAAATGAGGGAAAACTGTAAACTGTCCACTGTCAACTCTCAACTGAATTTAAAGCCTTTCCAAGATTTCATTTGATTTTATGACCAAACTTGCACAATGCTTTCTCCATAATATATATTTTCTTAGTCGTTGCTAGATAAAAGATGATATTTTGTATCTAAAATGGATATGGAATCAGTTTAAGAATTTATTTAATTTTCTATGGCTGAAAAGGGAACTATCAACTTTCCACTCTCCACTTTCAACTGCCTTTCTCCGCCTCTCGCTTTGAATTTTAAATTAATTAGTTCTATAAGATAAATTAATCTGTAATAAATACGGTAAATTAAAAAGCTTCGGCTTAAGGAAGAAAAACTGTCAACTGTCCACTCTTAACTCTCAACTGGTTTTGAAACTCTCAACTCTCAACTTTTAACTGCCTTTAATCTTCCTATGGGATTATTAAATCGACTTAAATATATATTATTACAAAAGCGGATTTAATTTTGGATAAAATCTAAACTCATCTTTTCAAGGGCTATTTAACTATCAGTGATGAGAGAATTTGATTATAGATATGTTTAGTTGGAGATAAAAATAAAATTTATTCCAAAAATATAATTAATGCGTTGGGTCAAGTAATGATAATGTATGAGCTACTAAAGAAAATGGATTTAACAAATATTACATAAGGTATCCGCTGTAATAATATTTTCTCCACAAAATTTATTTTTATTTTGGGTATTGTTGATAGAAAATATATCAATAGTATCCGCCTCTAGCTTATAAGTTTTTAAATATAATAGTTTTATAAAATTAAGCAAATCCTAAAAAGTATTATAAATTAAAAAGCTTCGGCTT
>RRZT012931796.1_pt1 | contig 12157 bp, 12 predicted proteins | sample 2165551 | NCBI WGS metagenome assembly RRZT01 (sample SAMN10456910, study PRJNA506462) | wastewater metagenome | biome: wastewater; feature: sludge; material: wastewater sludge; isolation source: wastewater sludge with Escherichia coli K12::gfp cells carrying plasmid... | place: USA: Moscow, Idaho... | reverse complement strand
GTAATTGTTAATATTCATTATAAAGATAATTCCATTATTTCAAATAATGAGATTCAAAAAATTGAAGTGTACACAGGGTTATTTGGTGAAAAAGGAAAAGACTACGATATAAAAAATGAAGGAAATAATATAAAAATAACTTCAAAAAAGAAATTTAGTCCAAATGAAGGTTTAACATTTATGTTAAATTTGAAAACAAATAATATAAATCCAACAATATTTGATAAGATATCAAATTATTATTTAGTTTATAAAAATTTATTTCTTGGATTGATTCTTTTTATTGGTTCACTTATTTATGCAATTATTTCTTGGATATTTTTTGGTAAAGATCCTAAAAAAAAATCAATAATACCAAGATTTGAAATACCCAAAGACATATCAGCGATGCAAGTTGCATATACCGAAGGAGAGAGAGATCCTAAAGTAATATTAAATATTGGAGTATTATCACTTATATCAAAGGGATATATAAATATTTTCAAAGAAGAAAATAAGGCGGATAAAATAAAATATGAAATATCTGAATCGCAAGAACCATTATTTGCAGTTGAAAGAGAGTTATTAGATACATTATCAAAAAATCCAAAAGATATTTTTAAAGATGAGGAAGCTATTTATAATGTATCAACGAAAATAATAGGTCTTTTAGAGGCAGAGTATAATTCAGTAATATATGAAAAGAATACAATATTTGCAACACCAATAATATTGTCTATAGCTTTATTTACGTTTGTTGCTGCACTTCCAATGATTTTGTCTGGTGAAAGTGGATATATAATAATAGGAATATTTGCATTAATATTTTTGTTTAATACTGGATTTTTTAGAGGAAAGTTATTTGGAGTAATTGTTTATTTCATATGTATTGCTTTTGTTATTTTAATGATATTTAAATTAAACTTTTCGCCATTCACAGAAATATTACTAATTATTATGTTGTTAGTGAGTTTACTGGTTTGGTATTTAAAAATTATTGGGAAACCAACAAATAAAGGAAATGCTATTATAGAGTATATTGATGGAATGAGAATGTACATAAAAACAGCAGAGAAAAATCAAATTATGAAATTTAATGATCCTAGTGAATTAGTGAGATACTTTAAACAAATTTTACCATTTGCAGTTGCACTTAATGTTAAAAATGAGAGTATAAAGTTAATGGAAAATCAAATAAAGTTAAATAACTATAATTTTGATAATTTGAATACATATAATGGAGGATTATTATATTCAGACCCATTAACAGAAATGTATTATAGAAATAGAATATTTAATTCAGTTAATAACAGTTATGACAAAGGGTATAACAAAGTTTTAGAGGAAAAATTCCATAATCAAAGTAGTAGTAATAGCAGTAGTGGTTCTAGAGGTTTTGGAAGTGGTGGATTTAGTAGTGGTGGTGGATTTTCTGGCGGCGGCTTTGGCGGCGGCGGGGGAGGAAGCTGGTAATATTATATATAAAAAAAATTTAGGAGGAAGTGTAAATGTTTAATAAATCAAAAATTATTTTAGGAATTGGAGTTATGGTAATCTCAACGTTTGGTTTTGCTGATGCAAAATCTGACTATGAATTAGCAATGGAAAATGCAAAAAATAATAAAATTGAAGAAGGTGTAAAGTTATTAGAGAGTGTTACAAAGACGAAAAATAATGTATATGTTGCAAAAGCAAATTATCAACTTGGAACATATTATTTATCACAAAAAAACTTAGACTTGGCTAAAAGTTATTTTATTAAAGCAACGACTGACAAGAAAGATGATTCTAAGGAAGTTCTAGATTCTTTGGTGAATTTATCAAATATATATTATAATGAAAAGAATGTAGATTTAGCAGAGAAAACAATATTGGACATGGAAACAAGAACTCAGGGTAAAAATGCTCAGGTACTGTCATATATAGGATCATTTTATCTAACAGGGAAATCAGATTATGTTAAATCGGAATCATACTATAAGAGAGCATCAGATTTAGAACCACAAAATTTGAGATATAAGGCTGATTTAATTCAATTATATGAAGCAAAAAAAGATCAACAAGCTGTTACAAGAACAATATCAGAATTGAAAGAGATAAATAGTCAAGTTTCAAATAGAGATTTGGGAGTTTACTTTGCACAGTATGGGAATATAGACTTAGCCAATAAGTATCTACTAAAAGCAGTAAATGAAGATAAAAATAATGATGCAATATTAAATTTAGGAATTTTTTACTATAACATAGATAAAAAAGATGAAGGAAAAAAACAAATAGCAAAAGCACAATCATTAGGAGTAAAAGGTGCTAATGAGGCAATGGAGCAAATAAAAAAATTAGAAGCAAACTCAAATAAATAATTGATATTTTTTTAGTCACTACTTGAAATATTCAAAAATCGAGATACAATGTAAGTACTAAACTAAATATTTGTGATTTTGAGAGGAGTATGAGTAATGACTTATAAAGAAATAGCACAGAAGTTGATAACAAATTTGGGAGGTAAAGATAATATACTGGATTATGCAACATGTATGACAAGATTTAGAATAAGTTTAAAAGATATGAGTAAAGTAAACCATGAAGAAATAACAAATACAGAAAAGATTTTGGGTATAGTTAATGATGAAGAGCAGTACCAAATAATAGCTGATATTGATTCTATACCATTTATATCAGAAGAATTTGAAAAGTTATCTGGTGCAAAACAGAAATCTATGGGGGAGATGTTTCAAGAAGAAAACTCAGAAAAAGACAAACATAAAAAAGAAGAGCATACAATTATAGAAAAAATAAAGGAAATTTTTTAATCTAATTAGAGTGAGTAATCACTCTAATTTTTTATTTAATCCTTTTATTTTTATGTGCATTAATGTATAATTATAAACATCTAACAAAAATTATTTTAAGCAGTTTAGGAGTAAAATGAATATAGATATATTGAGGTTAATTGCATTTAGTTTTATAGTCATGATACATACACTTATTTATCAACATAATTTTATAGAGTATAATACAATTTTTTCTATAGTTGGAACTGGTGTAAATTTATTTATTATAATAAGTGGCTATTTGATATTAGATAAAGAAACAAATGATATAAAAAGTTTTTATAAGAAAAGATTTATAGTTATTCTTATACCATTTATATTTTGGAATATAGTTTATATGATTGTTTATAAAGCAAGTATATTTCAAATACTTACAATAGTAGCAGGATATAGATTTGCATTTAGTCATTTTTGGTATGTATATATGCTTATAGGTCTATATTTGTTGACACCTTGGTTACAGAAAGTGTTAAAGTATGCTGAAAAAGAAACTTTTTTTATAGTAGTTTTATGGTTCATTGCTAATGTTTTAAAGACATTTTTAGTAAGATATAAGTTACCTTTTTTAAACTTATCAAATTTTCCTATAACTGGTCTTCTCGGATATTATTTATTGGGGTATTACATAAAAAAATATTATAAAATAATAAAATATAAATATGTTATTTTTGGAATGTTATTTGGATTTATTATAACCTTTTTAATTTCTTATCATTCTTTTTATTTTTTAGATAAAAGAGATCCAACAGCGTATGATAAGAATACGTTGGGAATATTTATATTATCAATATCAATATCAATATTTATAGTAAAATTATTAGATAAATACAGAAGAAATAATCAAATTTCAATTTTATCAAAAGCTACATACAATGCATATTTTGTTCATATATTAGTTATGTATGAAATTGCTAAATTTAGTTCTAATTTTTATTTTATAACTGTTTTATGTATTTTTATAAGTTTAATTTTAGGGATTATTTTTGATATATTATTCCAAAAACTTATATTTAAACATATTTTATAAAAATGTAAAAATATGATATAATAAGTCAATTAGATAATAAATTGTATATTTGAAAAGGAAGATTATGGATAAAATTAAACAATACTATAATAAATTTAAACAAGAAAACTCTAAGAATATAGGATTTAAAATACTTGTAATAATAGTGTTACTTATATATTTACTTAGAAATGCAATTACTGGGATATCAAATTTTCCAATAGAAACATTACTCATATCATTTTTAGCACTTATTATATCTATGATTTTGCATGAAGTTGCACATGGCCTTGCTGCATATGCATTTGGCGATGATACTGCGAAAAAAGCAGGGAGATTGACTCTAAATCCAATAAAGCATATTGACTTAAAAGGATTGCTACTGCCTATTATATTGTTATTAAGTGGATTTCCATTTGCATTTGGATGGGCTAAACCTGTTCCTGTTAATTTTAATAGATTAAAGCCTAATAAACTAGGAATGTTTGTTGTTTCAATTGCTGGTATTACGGTAAATGCAATAATAGCTACAATGTCATTTTTCATACTAAAAAGTGGTGTTATAACAAATGATATAGTAGGAAGATTCTTTTTTTATCTTTATTTCATTAATATTATTCTGGCATTATTTAATTTAATACCAATTACACCATTAGATGGTGGAAGGATTGTATATTCAGTTGGTAATCAAGCTGTTAGAAAATTTTATGATAAAATGGAAAAATATGGAATTATTATTGTATTTATTTTGTTATATTTATTAAGCTCAACAAATATTTTTGATAATATTATAGATTTCTTTATGAACTTGTTAGGGTGATTCTTTTGAACACAGTAAAAAAGGAAACAGTCATAGAATTTGAGGAGAAAAAATCAAAATTTATAGGATATATAAAACCAGTAAAATCAGTTAAAGATGCTGAAATATTTATAAATGATATAAAGAAAATGCATCCAAATGCAACACATAATGTACCGCTTTATCGTGTTATTGAGAATGGACAAGAGTACTTTAAATATAATGATGATGGTGAGCCAACGAATACAGCAGGTAAACCAATGGCAGAGATATTAAATATGTTAAATGTATATAACGTGGCAATTGTAGCAACTAGATATTTTGGTGGTATTAAGTTGGGAGCAGGTGGATTAATTAGAAATTATGCAAAAACTGCAAAAATAGCGATTAATGATGCAGAGATTATAGATTTTTCACCAAAAGCACAATATATTATAGATTTTGATTATAATTATACAGCTGAAATAGAATCATTTATTAGTGCAAATAGTTCTAAAATTAATATAGTTGAGAAAAATTATGCAGATAGAGTTACAATAAAATTAGAGACAGAGTTAGACATGGAGAAAGAGTTAAAAGATTATAATAAAATAATAGTTATTAAATGTTAAAAAATGATAAATATGTGGAAAGAAGGAAGTATTATGAAACCAATAGTAGCAATTGTAGGGAGACCTAATGTTGGGAAATCAACATTATTTAATAAATTAATAGGTGAAAGATTATCAATAGTAAAAGATGAACCGGGAGTTACAAGAGATAGACTGTATAGGGAAACAGAATGGTCAGGAAAAGAATTTATACTAATCGATACAGGTGGATTAGAACCAAAGACAAATGACTATATGCTCTCAAAGATTAAGCAACAAGCTCAAGTTGCAATAGATGAGGCTGACGTTGTTTTGTTTTTAGTTGATGGGAGAGCAGGAATAACAGGGCTTGATGAAGATGTTGCGACAATTTTGAGAAAAAGAGATAAAAAAGTAGTTGTGGCAGTAAATAAAATTGACAACTATATGAAAGATAGAGATAAAATATTAGAATTCTATTCTTTAGGATTTGAAGATGTCATAGGAATTTCTGGGGAGCATAAAACAAATTTAGGAGATTTATTAGATGCAATTGTTGAAAAATTTCCTAAGAAAAAAAATAAAGAAATAAGTCAAGGACTTAGTATAGCAGTATTGGGAAGACCAAATGCTGGGAAATCTTCGCTAGTAAATAAGCTGTTGAATGAAGAAAGAAGTATAGTTAGTGAAATAGCAGGAACTACAAGGGATGCAATAGATTCAGATCTTAATTATAAAGGTGAGAGATACACATTAATTGATACAGCTGGAATTAGAAGAAAATCAAAAGTTGAGGATGATGTTGAATACTACAGTGTTTTAAGGGCTGTAAAGTCAATACAAAGGGCTGATGTTTGCGTACTTATGTTAGATGCAACAGAGTTATTAACTGATCAAGATAAAAGGGTTGCTGGACTCATATTTGATGAAAAGAAGCCAATAATAATAGCAATAAACAAATGGGATTTAATAGAAAAAGATAATAATAGTGTTAAGTCATTTACAGATTTAGTAAAAGCAGACTTAGCATTCTTAGATTATGCACCAATAGTTACCATGTCAGCATTGACTGGGAAAAGAACTATTAATATTTTAGATATTGCAAAAGATATAAATGAAGAATATCATAAGAAAATATCTACAGGCTTATTAAATCAAGTATTAGCTGAAATGATATCTCAAAATCCAGTACCAACAAGAAAAGGAAGAGCAGTTAAGATAAATTATGCAACTCAAATAGGAGTAGCACCTCCTAGATTTGTATTTTTTTCTAATAATCCTGAGTTGGTTCATTTCTCATATAGAAGATATATGGAGAATAAGTTAAGAGAATATTTTGGTTACGAAGGATGTCCAATAGAAATAATAATTAATAAAAAGAATGATTAATATTGAGGTGTAAAATATGCAAAATGAAGACTTATTTCTAAAAATTATAGATGTTTTGAAAAAATATATTAAAAGTAAAGGTATAGAAATTATTTATTTAATAATTATTAGTTTTTTAATGTTTAGAATGATTGGATTGAAATATGCACTTTTATTTTCAATTGTTATAGGAATAAGTAATGTTATACCTTATATTGGGCCAATAATTGGTGGAATACCAGTTTGTGTGTATTCATTGTTTCAATCAGTTACAATGTTTTTATGGACAATAGTTATACTTATAGCTATTCAAATTATTGATAGTTTTATATTAATGCCATATATAACTAAGAAAACTGTAAAAATAAATGAATTAACAACAATTATTTTAGTGTTTTTGGGAGGTAGTATGTTTGGAATTCTAGGAGTTATACTATCGATACCAGTATATTTAGTTATAAAGGTTATTTATCAACACTACAATGAAGAGTAGTATTAAGAAAAGAGGTAAGAGATGAAATCTAAGAAAGATAAGATAGAATATATAAAAGATATGTTAATTATAACGGTTTTATTTTTATTAGCAATTTTTTTATTTTTTCAAGTTTATGTATATTTCTCTAAAGCAATAAATATAGTGTTAGGAGCACTTTTCCCATTCGTCCTATCATTTATAATAGTTTATTGTTTAATGCCGTTTATAGATTTATTAAATTATAGATTCAAAATTAAAAGAAAAATAGCAATGTTAATAGTTTTGACCATATTTTTATTTGTTTTTGGTTATGTTATGTTAACTTTAGTACCAATAATAATAAATCAATTGTCTGGATTTATTAATTATTTTGTTGAAAACCAAAATATGATACAAGTAAAATTATCAGAATTTTTATATTCAAATAATATTAATATACAAGAAATGATAATGAAGTCAAAAGATTTCATTTTAAATAATATTTTAGGTGTTTTGAATTTCAGTGTTTCATTTCTGACAGGAGTATTTAGTTTACTATTTATGACACCAATATTTACAATAATGCTATTATTTAGTTTTGATAATATTGAGAAAAACATTAGAAATACTTTAATTAAGCTTAATAAAAAAGAGATTCTTCCACTAATTAAATCAATTGATGAATCTATTGGTAAATATATAAAAGTTACAATGATAGATTGCCTAATTATTGGAGTAGAATCATATATATTATTTTCATATTTAAAGTTGCCATATTTACAACTTTTTGCGTTAATAATTGGCATTGGTAATTTAATACCATTTATAGGGCCATTCATAGGTTTGATTCCAGTTTTAATTTATGCTATGACTAAATCTTGGAGTTTATTCTTAACAATATTAATAGTTATAACTATTCTTCAAGGAATAGAAGCAAACATTGTAAAGCCACTATTAACTAGTAAATCTGTAGATATACATCCAATAACAACTTTGATTACTGTACTAATAGGTGGAGCTTTATTGGGAATTCCAGGAGCATTCTTAGCGATTCCAGTGTATATGACTATAAAACTATCAATACAATTTCTATATGAAAAACACGAGAAAATAGAAAGTGATTGACATAGTAACAATAATATGATAATTTGTATATACATATAACAGTATGCATTTAATGTCTGTTAGTGTATATTTGATTATATAAAAAGTAAAAAAGGAGTTAAATGTATGAATGATTTTGAAAAGGAGATAAAATTTAAAAGTTGCTTATTTTTTACCATTTCAAGGCTTTTTAGAGTGGTGAATAAATTCGCTGAAGAATCTTTTGCAGACATTGATATATGCCCAACTCATGGATACTTAATGATATTACTTGATGAAAAAAGAGAAGGACTTTCAGTGAATGAAATTTCTGAAAATTTAACAATAGCAGCTTCGACAGTAACAAGATTTGTTGATAAATTGATAGAAAAAGGGTATGTCGAGAGAGAGAAACAAGGTAAGAAGTCATTTACACGTATAACTGATGTTGGAATTGAAAAGATGCCAGATGTTTATATCGCATGGAGAAAAATATATGATAGATTTGAAACTGCGATAACAGATAGTGATTATTTGAAAGAAACAACTGCTAGTATGAAGAAGTTTACTGAAAGACTAGAAAATAAAATCGACAAGGAAATAAAAAAAGATTAATAAGATAATAAAAACGTGGGGTAAAGTAACAAATAAACCTCGCGTTTTTAATTGAAAAAATTAAAGTAATGATGTATAATATAGCATACAATAATGGTAATAGAAAGGAAATTTATATGGTAAAAAGAAAAAGAATGTCTCCTTATAGTATGATACTTTTATCGTTTTTTATAATTATAATAATAGGAGGGACGATTCTTTCTTTACCTATATCGACAGTAGATGGTCGAGGTACTAGATGGATAGACGGCATATTTACTGCAACATCAGCAGTTTGTGTAACTGGATTAGTTGTAAATGATGTCAGTAAAGTTTATAATGTTTTCGGACAAACAATAATAATGATATGGATACAGTTAGGTGGGCTTGGGATAATGACATTTTCATCTGTTATTGTTCTTATAGTAGCCAGAAAAATAAGTTATCAAACAAAAAAAGTTGTGCAAGAGGCGTTAAATTATACGACTTTATTTGATATTAGTAAGTATATAAAAAAAGCAGTAATAACTGTATTTTTAATAGAAGCAATAGGTGCATTGTTTTTATTTTTTGAATTTATTAAAATATATTCATTTAAAAAAGCAGTTTTTTATTCAGTTTTTCATTCAGTTTCAGCTTTTTGTAATGCTGGATTTGCTTTATTTACTTTAAATCTAGAAGATTTCAAAAAAAGTGGAATAATAAATTTCACTATTCCGCTTCTTATTTTTTTAGGTGGAATAGGATTTGCTTCTCTTTTGAATATATTTGATAGTGTAAAATCTAAAAGAAATAAACTAAGTTTAAATACTAAAATGGCACTTATAATATCAATTGCCTTAATATTATTAGGTATGGGATTTACATTGATATTAGAGAGAAATAATCTTGGAACAATAGCACATTTAACATTAAAAGATAAATTATGGGCATCTTTATTTCAAAGTGTATCAACTAGAACAGCTGGATTTAACACAATACCAATGGGAGCATTGACAGCTCCAACATTGTTTTTATACATAATATTAATGTTTATTGGAGCTTCGCCTGGATCAACAGGAGGTGGGATAAAAACAACGACTTTTGGAGTAGTGATTTTAGGAGTTTGGGCAACACTTACAAGTAGAGAAGATATAGAAATAGGCAAAAAAAGAATAGGGTGGGATATTTTCAATAGAGCAGTTGCCTTAATGTTGATAGCTTTAATTTATGTAACTTTCATCGTTTTGATGTTAAACATAATAGAAAAAGATAAAGATTTTTTATCACTTGCATTTGAAACAGTTTCAGCATTTGCTACTGTCGGACTTTCAGTTGGAATAACAAGTACACTTACAGATATATCTAAATGGCTAATTATATTAACAATGTTTATAGGAAGAGTTGGTCCATTGACTGTGGCAATGGTGCTATCGTCATCAGCAATAAAAAAAGGAATATATAGATATCCAACAGAAAATATTCTAGTTGGTTAGATAAATAATATTTATTATAGGAGAGAAAATGGCAAATTATTTAGTTGTGGGATTAGGAAGATTTGGAAGAAGTGTTGCAAAAACATTGTATGAGAGTAATCAAGATGTATTAGCTATTGATACAGAAGAAGAATTGGTTCAACAAGCAATTGATGATAAAATTGTAGATGAAGCAATTATTATGGATTCCTCTGATGAAGCAGCGCTTAAAAGTATAGTCAAAGATAATTTTAATACAGCGTTTGTATGTATTGGAAATAACATACAAGCGAGCATATTAACTACATTGATATTAAAAGAAATGGGCGTAGAAAAAATAATATGTAAAGCTCAAAATAGACAACATGGTAAAGTGTTAGAAAAAGTCGGAGCATCGCAAGTTGTATATCCCGAAGAATTTATGGGAGAAAGAGTTGCTTCAAAAGTCCTTAGACCAAGTATAATGGAGCATTTTAAGTTTTCTGAAAATTATTCTATAATAGAAATAGAAGCACCACAAAAATTCAATGGGAAAAATTTAATAGAACTAGATTTGAGAAATAGATATGAAGCAAATGTAATAGGAATAAAAAGAAAAGATGGTAAACTACTGGTGTCGCCTAAACCTTTGGTAGAGATAGAAGCAGGGGATATGCTGATAGTAATAGCAGATACTAGAAAAATAGATTTGTTAACTAAGATTTTATAATAAAAAAATTGGAAAAAGAGGTATTTATGCAAAAATATGATGTTATTGTAGTTGGTGCAGGACATGCTGGTTGTGAAGCAGCTTTATCGAGTGCTAGATTAGGAATGAAAACAGCAGTATTTACAATAACTTTAGATAATATAGGAGTAATGTCTTGTAATCCATCAATTGGGGGGCCTGCTAAAAGTCATCTTGTAAAAGAAATAGATGCATTAGGTGGAGAAATGGGAAGAAATATGGATAAAAGCTTTGTCCAAATGAGAATATTAAATACAAAAAAGGGGCCAGCAGTTAGATCTCTTAGAGCTCAAGCTGACAGAAAAATATATAATAGAGAAATGAAAAAAACACTAGAAAATCAAGATGGTTTAGATGTAGTTCAAGATATTGTAACTGACATAATTATCGAAAACGGAGAGATTAAAGGAATAAAAACAAAAACAGGTATGGAATTCATGTCGAAATCAGTAATTATAGCAACTGGAACATTTTTAAGAGGATTAATGCATGTTGGGTCTAAACAAATTAAAGGTGGAAGAATGGGAGAATTATCTTCTGAGGAGTTACCAATTTCATTAGAAAAAGCAGGGTTTAATTTAGGAAGGTTTAAAACTGGGACACCACCTAGAATAGATTTGAGAACAATTAATATATCTGAACTTGAAGAACAACCTGGAGAAAAAGATAAACTACTAAAGTTTTCAATGAGAACTGATGTTTCAGAAATAGAAGGCAGAGAACAGTTATCGTGTTACTTAACTAGAACTAATATTGATATGCATAATATAATTCTCGGAAATTTAGATAAAGCACCTATGTATAATGGAACAATTGATAGCACAGGACCAAGATATTGCCCTTCAATTGAAGATAAAATTGAAAGATTTTCGGATAAAGATAGACATCAATTATTTGTAGAACCTGAAGGTTGGAATACAGTTGAAGTGTATTTAAATGGATTTTCTTCTTCATTACCTGAAGATGTGCAATATAAAGCTTTAAGAAAAATTGAAGGATTTGAAAATGCTAAAATTTTCAGACCAGGATATGCAATAGAATATGATTTCTTTCCACCAACACAACTAAACGCTACTTTAGAAACAAAACAAATTGAAAATTTATATTTTGCCGGACAAATAAATGGAACAACAGGTTATGAAGAGGCAGCAAGTCAAGGTTTAATGGCTGGAATAAATGCTCATTTAAAAATCAATAATAAAAAACCATTTATTTTAAATCGTTCAGAAGCTTATATTGGTGTATTAATTGATGATTTAGTTACAAAAGGAACAAATGAACCTTATAGGATGT
>RRZT010497283.1_pt1 | contig 12157 bp, 10 predicted proteins | sample 2165551 | NCBI WGS metagenome assembly RRZT01 (sample SAMN10456910, study PRJNA506462) | wastewater metagenome | biome: wastewater; feature: sludge; material: wastewater sludge; isolation source: wastewater sludge with Escherichia coli K12::gfp cells carrying plasmid... | place: USA: Moscow, Idaho... | reverse complement strand
CCCGATTGCTTGCAGCCGCTACCATGCGCTTGACCTGATGGTACTTTCCTTCCGTCACCGTCAGGCGCAACAGGTGTTCGGAGACACGTTCGCAGGCGGCCGCAGCAATAGGCGACGGTTCGTCGTTCAACAGCACGCCTTGGCGCAGCGCGTTGATCAGTGCGTCGTCGATGGCGTGCTTGGTGGTCACCTCATACACCTTGGGGACGACTTTTTTCGGCGAAGTGCATTGGTGGATGAACTGGCCGTCGTCCGACATCAGCAGCAGGCCGGTCGTGTCCTCATCCAGGCGGCCGATGGCCTGCACGCCGCGCGTCACCAACGGGCGCGGCAGCAGGGTGTAAACGCTGGGGTGGAATTTCGGTTTGTGCGAACACTCGAAGTCGGCCGGCTTGTGCAGGGCGATGTAGGCGTTTTTGCGGTAGATCCAGTGGATGTCGTCGACGGTGAACCGGAACCCGTCGGGTTCGAATTCGGTGTACGGGTCGTCGCACGGCTCGCCATCCACGCGCACCCGTCCAGAGCAGACCAGCGCGCGGCATTCTGCGCGACTGCCGAAGCCTTGTGTTCTGAGTAGTCGTTCAAGTTCCATACGTGTTGCCTGATTGTTCAGTCCCGGTGGATCGTGATGTTCTCCTGCCGTTCCAGGGCGTCGAAGTAGTCATCAAGGCGCCGTCCGGATTCCACGGGGTAGAGGGTAGTCGAGCGCCGCAACTGTTCAATGCGATCGACGCGGAAGTGGCGGAAATCGTTGCGCATGGTACACCAGCCGACCAGCGTCCAGGCGCTTCCCCAGAAAAACAGGCCGAGCGGCCAGACCTCTCGCTGCGACGGCGTACCATCCTCGCGCCGATAATCCATCGACACCACGTTGCGGTGACGAATCGCCCAGCGCAACTCCTGCAACCAGGCCGGCCGCTCCGGTTTGGGCGGCACGTACAGGCGGGCAATGCGCGCCTCCCGGCGGAGTTGTTCCGGCAGCGCGTTATGGATCTTGGCCAGCGCGGCCCCAGCCGCCGCGGCCAGTTCGGTGTCGCCCCAGGCCTGCACCATGCGCGAACCGATGAGCAGGGCTTCGAGTTCCTGCGTGTCGAACAGCAGCGGCGGCACATCAAGGCGATAGCGCAGGCGGTAGCCGACCCCGGCTTCGCCCTCGATGGGCATGCCCGAGGCGCAGAGATCGCGGATGTCCCGGTACAGGGTGCGCAGAGACACTTCCAGCTGATCGGCCAGCCAGGCGCCGGTGGCGAAACGCCGGCTGCGCAGCAACTCGACGAGGCGAAACAGGCGGTCAGCGCGTCGCATCGACGTTCCGCTGGTGCAACTTGCGCTGCGCGGTGAATGACCACCAGGGCAAGGCATCGCCGCCATTCATGAAGTGGGTGATCGACAGAAACACATCGATGACGCACGGGTCGTGCCGAACCCCGGTTTTTCGGCACAGCGTGTCGTACAGCGCATAGCCGTCCTGGCCGCAGAGTTCGCTCGGGTGCCGGATGCCGATCCGGCGCAGATCCGCCGCCGTCGCCGGGCCGACGTTCGGCAGGTCTTCCAGGCGAGCGACGCGGGAGCGGTCGACTTTTTCAGGACTCATCGGCGGGGAGCTCCGTGACGCGGGAGAGGTGACGTGGGGATACGTGAATATTACCGGCGAATGGGAGCTCCCGTGTCGGTTTCCTGGCGATCAACGCAGCGAATGCAGGCCGACGATATTCCCCTCGCTGTCGCGGAACATGCCGATGAAACCAATATCTTCGCGCAGGAACGTTTTCGGCATGACGACCGTTCCGCCTGCCGGCACAACGCGATCCAGAATCGGGCCGAGGTCTTCGCCTCCGTTCAAATAGATACGGACGCCGTCGGCATGCGGACGCGATTCGGCGAACTCGACCAGACAACCACAGACCTCGTCACCGGGAAACAGGGCCATGCGCATACCGGGGAAACTCTCGTCGAGTTTGAGTTCGGTCGCCAGAATCGATTCGTAAAACTGCCGCGCACGAGCGAAATCGGTGACCGGAATTTCAAACCAGTTGATTGCATTCATGGAAATCTCCTTTCGTTGATGGAGATCCGAGTATGCATGGGGACTGCTGACAGGGTTGTGTCAGCAGTCCGTTGTCTTGCCTGCGGTGAAAGCTTGTCTCGCCGATTCCCGTTATTCGTTGGACGGCAGGGGTTCGAGCTCCGGGTTGTTGATCAGCCCGGCGGGGGCTCCGCGACGCGCGCGTTGGCCCAGGTGCTTGTCTTCCGACAGGAGCTGTTTCGGCTTGTTGCGGAAGCTGCCGGCAATCCTGACCACCGGGCCTTTGACGACGATTGCCGCTTTCAGCGTTTCCTTACCTTTCAGGCCGATGATCTGCACGCCCTTGCCACCGGACAGGCGTTTCATCTGGTCGAGCGGGAAGACCAGCAGGCGGCCGTCGTCCGAGAGCGCGGCGAGGTGGTCCATCCCGGCAACGCGGTAAGGCGGCAGGATCGTGGCGCCGTCTTCGACGGTGAGGAAGGCTTTGCCGGCTTTCTGGCGCGAGAGCAGGTCGCCGTAGGTGCAGATGAAGCCGTAGCCCGAGGTCTTGGCGATGAGCAGTTCATCTTCCGGCTTGCCGACGAGTACATGCGCGATGCGGCTGTTACCCATGTCGACAAACGATGGCAGCGGCGCGCCCATGCCGCGCCCGTCGGGCAGCGCGGCGACCGGCACGGTGAAGGCGCGGCCTTCGTTGGACAGGATGACCAGCGAATCGACAGAGCGGCACTCGTGGTTCACGCCGGGACCGTCGCCGTCCTTGTAGGCGACGCCGGAAAGGTCGAGGCCGTGCCCTTGCCGTACCCGCGCCCAGCCTTTCTCCGAGACGATCAGCGTCACCGGCTCGTCGGCGACTGCCGCCACTTCGGAGCGCGAGGCCATCGAGGCCGGCTGGATGAGCGTCCGGCGCGCATCGCCGTGCTTGGCCGCGTCGGCCTTGATTTCGCGCACCACGAGGCGGCGCATCAGCGTATCGCTGGCGAGCAGCTTTTCCAGGTCCTCTTTTTCGCTGCGCAGCTTGGCGAGTTCCTGCTCGATCTTGATACCTTCGAGGCGGGCCAGCTGGCGCAGGCGGATTTCCAGAATGTCGTCGGCCTGCCGTTCCGAAAGGTTGAAGCGTGCCATCAACGCCGGCTTCGGTTCGTCCGACTCGCGGATGATGCGGATCACCTCGTCGATGTTGAGGAAGACGATGTGCCGGCCTTCGAGGATGTGGATGCGGTCGTTGGCCTTGGCGAGCCGGAATTCGCTGCGCCGGCGCACCGTGGCGAGGCGGAATTGGCACCACTCGCTGACCAGTTCGACGAGCGTTTTCTGGCACGGCCGTCCGTCGAGGCCGACGGCGACGAGGTTGATCGGCGCGGTGGTTTCCAGACTGGTGTGCGCCAGCAGCAGCGCGACAAACTCGTCGCGGTTGAGGCGCGAACTGACTGGTTCGAAAACGAGGCGGACATCGTCGTCCTTGCCCGACTCGTCGCGCGCGCGTTCCAGGTGTGCGGCGAACAGTGCCTTAAGCTGGGCGGCCGATTGTTCGATGGCCTTCTTGCCCGGCTTGGGTTGCGGGTTCATCAGCGCGCCGATTTCGGAAAGCACCTTGGCGCTGGAAACACCCGGCGGCAGTTCCTTGACCACCAGCTGCCAGGCACCGCGGGCCATTTCCTCGAACTCGTAGCGGGCGCGCACGCGCAGGCTGCCGCGACCGCTGGCGTAGGCGCTGGCGATTTCGGTTTCGCTGGAGATGATCTGTGCGCCGCCGGGGTAGTCGGGGCCGGGGATGTGCTGCATCAGCTCGACGAGGCCGGCTTGCGGGTTCTCGATCAGGCAGATGGCGGCGTTGGCTACTTCCTGCAAGTTGTGCGGCGGCATTTCGGTCGCCATGCCGACCGCGATGCCGGACGCGCCGTTCAACAGCGAAAACGGCAGGCGGGCCGGCAGATACGCTGGTTCATCGAAGGAGCCGTCGTAGTTGGGTTGGAAGTCGACGGTGCCCTCGTCGAGTTCGCCGAGCAGCAGTTCGGCAATCGGCGTCAGGCGCGCTTCGGTGTAGCGCATCGCCGCCGCGCCGTCGCCGTCGCGCGAGCCGAAGTTGCCCTGGCCGTCGACCAGCGGATAGCGCAGCGAGAAGGGCTGGGCGACACGCACCATCGCGTCGTAGGCCGAGGTGTCGCCGTGCGGGTGGTATTTACCGATCACGTCGCCGACGACGCGCGCCGACTTGACCGGTTTTGCCCCTGCGGCAAGGCCGAGTTCGTGCATGGCGAACAGTACGCGCCGCTGCACCGGTTTTTGCCCGTCTTTTACGTCCGGCAGGGCGCGGCCCTTGACCACCGCGACGGCGTATTCGAGGTAATCGCGCGCGGCGGTTTCGTGCAACAGGATGCTGTCACCGTCGTCTTCGGCGGTGATCGTCGGTGCCGGTGGTGCCGGCGGGGCTGGCGGAGCGGCAAGGCTCGTCGCCGTGTCGGCAAATAGATCGGGCGTAGTGGTGTCTTCGTAGCGATGTGTCATTCTTAAATCTCCGCGCCAACCAGCGCGCCGTTGGCTTCCATCCAGGCGCGCCGACCGGCGGATTCGTTCTTGGCCATCAGCATGTTCATCACCGGGTTGGCTTCACCCGGCTCGGGCAGGCGCACGCGCATCAGGCGGCGTGTGTCGGGCGACATGGTGGTTTCCCAGAGCTGTTCGGGGTTCATTTCGCCGAGGCCCTTGAAGCGCGAGATGGCGACGGCATCCGGTTTCACGCCTTCGAGTTGCAGGCGATCGATGATCGCTTCCCGCTCGTCCTGGTCGAGCGCATAGAGCTTGCGCGGCGGACGTTTCTTGCCGAGCGCCGGCACGTCGAGGCGGTAGAGCGGCGGTTGGGCGAAATACAGGTGGCCGTGTTCGATCAGCTTGGGAAAGTGGCGGTAGAACAGCGTGCACAGCAGCACGCGGATGTGGCTGCCGTCCACGTCTGCGTCGGTCATGATCACGACCTTGCCGTAGCGCAGGTTGTCCAGCACCGTGTCGGGGGCGTCGGGCAGGTGCGGGTCGATGCCGAGAGCGACGGCGATGTCGTGCACCTCACGGTTGGCGAACAGGCTGCCGGGTTCGACTTCCCAGGTGTTGAGTACCTTGCCGCGCAAGGGGAGAATCGCCTGCACTTCTTTATCGCGGCCGGATTTTGCCGAGCCACCCGCGGAATCGCCCTCGACGAGGAAGATTTCGTTGCGGCTGATGTCCTCGCTCTGACAGTCCGAAAGCTTGCCGGGCAATATGGCGACACCCGATTGCTTCTTCTTTTCGACCTTCTGCCCGGCTCGCGAACGGGCCTGTGCGGCCTTGATAGCCAGTTCCGTGATTTTCTTGGCGTCGTCCGGGTGTTCGTTGAGCCACAGTTCGAGCGGGTCGCGCACCATGCGCGAAACGAGTGCGACGGCATCGCGCGAGTTGAGGCGTTCCTTGGTCTGGCCTTGGAACGAGGGGTCGAGTACGCGGGCCGCGAGAACGTAGCTGGCGCGCGAGAAGACGTCGTCAGCGGCGAGTTTGATGCCTTTGGGCAGCATAGCGTGGTGCTCGGCGAAGCTCTTGATGGCGTCGAACGCGGCCTGGCGCAGCCCGGTTTCGTGGGTGCCGCCTGCCGGTGTGGGGATCAGGTTGACGTAGGATTCGCGCGCCAGGTTGCCTTCGACGCTCCAGCAGATTGCCCACGCCGCGCCGGAGCCGGCCGGGAAATTCTCGTCGCCCGCCGCCGCGTATTTCTCGGCGGTGAAGATCGGTGCGGCCAGATCCCCATCTATCTGTTCGGCAAGATACTGTTGCATGCCGTTGGCGAAGCACCAGGTTTTCGTTTCGCCGCCTTCCAGACTTAACGAGATTTCCAGTCCGGGCAGCAACACGGCCTTGCTGCGCAACAGGCGTTCGAGTTCAGGGATCGGGATGTTGGGCGCATCGAAGAACTGCGGATCGGGCCAGATGCGTAGTCGTGTGCCGCTGGCGCGCTTGGCTGTGTCGCCGACGCGCTGGAGCGGTTCGATGACGGTGCCGCCGGCAAAGGCCAGACGGAAGCGTCCGCCGTCGCGCACGACCTCGACTTCGAGGCGCGTTGACAGCGCATTGGTCACCGATACCCCAACGCCGTGCAAGCCACCGGAAAAACGATAGGCGGAGGTGCCGTCGTTCTTGTTGAACTTGCCACCGGCGTGCAACTGGGTGAACACTACTTCGACCGTTGGCACCCCTTCTGCCGGATGGATTTCGACCGGGATGCCCCGCCCATCGTCCTGAACAGTGACCGATCCGTCCACATGCAGCGTCACGACGATGCGCTTGCAGAATCCGCCCAGCGCCTCGTCGGCGGCGTTATCAATGGCTTCCTGGATGATGTGCAGTGGATGGTCCGTGCGCGTGTACATGCCGGGGCGGTGGCGAACGGGTTCCAGGCCTTTGAGGACGGAAATGGATTCGGCGGTGTAGCTCATGAAACAGGAGACTCCAACGGGGTCGCCCGGCTGTGCCGGATAAAACAACAAAGGCCAGAACGGTCTGTCTGGCCTTTCAGGCGGGCGCTAAAAAATAAAGTGCGTGAATTATACGGCGTTCAGAAAGCGATTTCACCGCTTTGCGCCGCCCGTCAAGGCGCAACGCGGGGAGGATACGCCGCCTTCATGTCAGGCGGCTTATCCGTGTATGCGCGTGTGTCCGTGGGCCGTGGGGGCTCAGCGACGGGTTTCCGCGACGAAGATTTCGACGCGTCGGTTCATGGCGCGTCCTGCCGTTGTTGTGTTGTCGGCAATCGGCTCACGTGAACCGCGTCCATCGATGGCGATGCGATTGCTGGCTACGCCTCGGGCGACCAGGTAGTCACGTGTTGCAGCGGCGCGATTGACCGACAGCGGGTTGTTGACGGCGTCGGACCCGGTGTTGTCGGTGTGCCCGATGATCGTTATATTGGTCACGGGGTTCTGGTTCAGTGTGGTGGCAAAGCGGTCGAGGACGGGGCGCAGGTTCGGTTTGATGTCGTACCGCCCCGGGTCGAACGAAATATCGCTCGGGATTTCCAGCTTGAGCTGATTGTCGGCAGTCTGGGTGACATTGACGCCTGTACCTTGCGTGGCTTGTTCCATTGCCGCTTTTTGTTCCTGCATGCGTTGCGACCATAGGTAGCCACCTCCGGCGCCGATTGCGGCGCCAATCGCCGCACCGGTCGCGGCGCTCTTGCCCCGGTTGCCGCCAGCGGTGGCCGCGCCGATCAGTCCTCCGGCGACCGCGCCGATTGCCGCGCCAGTACCCGTCGTGCGCTCGGTCTCGCTCATGTTGGCGCACCCGGATAGTGCGCCGACGCTCAGGGTGAGCGCGCTTGCAACAGCCATGATTCTCTTCATGATTTACCTCTGCGAAGTTTGAATTTACAGCGCGGTCGGCGTTTCCGACGACCGCTGCCTGTTCAATCAGGCTTCGCCAAGGTATGCCTTGCGTACCCGGTCGTCAACCAGCAGGTCCTTCCCGGCGCCGGCGAAACTGATCGATCCGGTTTCCATGACATAACCGGTATCGGCGACTTCCAGCGCCGCTTTGGCGTTCTGCTCGACGAGCAGCACGGTGACCCCGGCGGCATTGATCTGGCGGATGATGTCGAAGATCATGCCGACGAAAAGCGGTGCCAGACCCAGCGACGGTTCGTCCATCATCATCACCGTCGGCTTGGACATCAGCGCGCGGCCGACGGCCAGCATCTGCTGTTCCCCGCCGGAGAAGGTGCCGGCCTTCTGCTTGTGACGTTCCTTCAGGCGCGGAAAGAGGCTGAAGACGCGCTCGCGATCGGCTTCGACCTCGTCCTTGTTCGAACGCGCGTAGGCGCCGAGGCTCAGGTTTTCGTCAACCGTCAGGTTGGGAAATACGCGGCGTCCTTCCGGAACCAGAACGATGCCGGATTCGACGATGGCTTTGGTCGAGGTGCCGAGGATTTCCTTGCCGTTCCAGCTGACCGAACCGCCATCGGCCTTGACCAGACCCATGATCGAGTTGAGCGTGGTGCTCTTGCCGGCGCCGTTGGCACCGATCAGCGTCACGATGGTGCCCGCGGGAACGTCGAGGCTGATTCCCCGCAGGGCGTGGATTCCACCGTAGTGGACGGAGAGGTTTTTGATCGACAACATGGTTATTCCACCCCCAAATAGGCCTCGATGACCTTGGGATTGTTCTGGATTTCCTCGGGCGTGCCGTGCGCGATGGTCACCCCGTAATCCAGTACGTACATGCGTTTGCAGACACCCATGACCACCTGCATGTGGTGTTCGATGAGCACGATGGTGAGGTTGAACTGGTCGCGTATCTTCAGGATGAATTCCATCAGTTCGACCGACTCCTGCGGGTTCATGCCTGCCGCCGGTTCGTCCAGGAACAGCAGTTTCGGCTCGGTCGCCAGCGCGCGGGCAATCTCCAGCCGGCGCTGCTTGCCGTAGGGCAGGCTGGTTGCCTTGGCCTGCTCGTGTTCGCTCAGGTCGACTTCGGCGAGCAGCGCGCGGGCGCGTTCGTGGATATGCTTCTCCCGCTTCATGTAGGACGGCAGTCGCAGGGTGGCTTCCAGCAGATTGGTGCCCATGCGCATGTGCTGGGCGACGAGTACGTTTTCCAGTACGCTCATTTCCTTGAACAGACGAATGTTCTGGAACGTTCTGGCGACACCGCGATGGGTGATGGCGTGCGGCTTCATTCCGGTGATGTCCTCGCCATCGAACAGGATCTTGCCGCTGGTCGGTGTGTACACTCCGGTAATGAGGTTGAACGAGGTGGTCTTGCCGGCGCCGTTTGGCCCGATCAGACCAATGATCTCGCCGGCCTGAACGTCCATGTTCAGCGCGGTGACGGCGGCCAGGCCGCCGAATTGCTTGTTGACCTCGATGGTCTGCAGCAGGGAACCCATTATTCAACTCCCTTTCCGGAGGTTGGTCCGCGTTTGGGCAGCAGGCCGATCCGCGACAGCGCATCCCAGCTGAATTCGGATTTGCCCATCAGTCCCTGCTGGCGGAAGATGACGACGATCATCAGCAGCGCGGAGAAGAAGACCATGCGCAAGCCCGGGATGCCGTTGGTGACCATGAAGCCGAGATTCAGCGGGCCGTCCAGGAAGCGCAGGGCTTCCATCGAGACGGTGACGACGATGGCTGCGACGACCGAACCGGTAATCGACCCGACTCCGCCGAGCACGACGATGAGCAGGATGTCGAAAGTCTTGAGGAAGATGAACTGCTTGGGATCGATGGTTGTCAGGTGATGCGCCAGCAATCCTCCGGCAATTCCGGCGAGGACGCTGGAAATGGTGAACGACAAAACCTTCATGCCGAACACGTCGATGCCCATCGATTCGGAGGCGATCTCGTTGTCGCGGATCGATTTGAACGCCCGACCGTAGCTCGACTTGATCAGCAGCACGAGGAAGAGGGTGATGGCAATAGCCGACCCCCACGCCCACCACATGGTCGTATAGCGCGGCAGGCCCTTGAGTCCGAGCGAGCCGTTGGTAATCGACTGGGCGTTTGTCAGAATGACCCGGATGATTTCCGAGAAGCCCAGCGTGGCAATCGCCAGATAGTCGTCACGCAGGCGCAAGGCGATGACGCCCAGTATCCATCCGATCAGGCCCGCGATCAGCCCGGCGATCAGCAGCGACGGCAGGAAGGGCAGGTGCACGTCATGCAGCCAGGGAGCAATCGGTTGCAGGACGAAGTTGTTGGCCTTCTGGTCCGGTGTCATGGACAGCAAGGCGCAGGTATAGGCGCCGACTGCCATGAACCCGGCGTGACCCAGGCTGAACAGGCCGGTGAAGCCATTGATCAGGTTGAGCGATAGGGCCAGGATGATGTTGATCGCGCAAAGCTTGAAGATCTGCATGGTGAAGCGATCGAACATCGAATCGAAGATGAAGAGCAGGATCAGGCCAACCACTGCGGCGGCCAGCGTCAGCTTGGCGTCCCGGCTCATGGGTTTTTTCTGTAGCGTAGTCATCAGACCTTCTCTCCCTGGTTCTTGCCCAGCAAGCCGGTCGGTTTGACCAGCAGGACCATGATCAGCAGGACGAATGCAAAGGCGTCCTTGTAGCCGGTGAGTTCGGGCAACACAGCAATCGTCATCAGTTCGATCAGGCCGAGCAGCAAGCCACCGAGGACGGCGCCGGCAATGCTGCCGATACCGCCGACCACGGCGGCGATGAAACACTTGAGCCCAGGCATGATGCCCATCAACGGTTCGAGGCGCGGGTACTTGAGCGCCCACAGGATGCCACCGATGGCTGCCAGTGCACTACCGATGGCGAAGGTGATCGAGACAATGCGGTTGACGTCGATGGCCATCAGGCGAGCGGCGTCGATGTCAGTGGACACGGCACGCATGGCCATGCCGGTCTTGGTGCGGTGTACGATCCACAGAAGCACTGCCAGCAGGACGGCGGTGACGAGCGGAATGATCAGGCTGACACTGGCGACGTGCACGCCGCCGATAACGTAGTTGGCTCCGAACAGGGCGGGCACCGGAAAGGCCTTGGGGCGCGCGTCGAACAATACGATGGCCAGATTCTCGATGAGGAATGAGGCGCCGATGGCGCTGATCATGATCGAGATGCGCGGCGAATCGCGCAGCGGACGATAAGCCACCCGTTCCAGCCCGACACCGAATGCCGTGGTGACGACGATGGCCAGGCACACTGCCAGCCACCAGGGCAGCAGGAACATGCTGACCGCGTAGAAGGCCAGATAGCCGCCGATCATGAAGACATCGCCGTGGGCGAAGTTGATCAGGCGGAGGATGCCGTAAACCATCGTGTAGCCGATGGCAATCAACGCATAGAGACTGCCTAGGGACAGCGCGTTGACGAATTGCTGAAGAAAAGTCTGAAGATCCATGAGGTTCCTTCTGGTACCGGGCCGACACGACCTGAGCAGTGCGATGCAAGACGGGTAAATCACCGCCTCCAATCATGTGAAAATCCGAATGCGACAGTAGCGGTGGCTACAGCACATCCGGATTTTCGGAAACTGCCGGGGTGCGGGGCGGGTGCCCCGCGGGGAGTGTTGCTTACTTCGGTTTGACGGTGGTCAGGAAGACGAACTTGCCGTCCTTCACGGTCTTGAACACGGCTTCCTTGTCGGCGTTGCGTTCGGCGTTGATGGTGATGACGCCGGCGGAGCCTTCAAAGTCCTTGGTCGTGGTCAGGGCATCGCGGATCTTCTGCGGTTCGGCCGAATTGGCACGCTTGATGGCGTCCAGAATGACCAGGTAGGCATCGTAGCCGAGAGCGGAGACAGCCGACGGTTCTTTCTTGAATTCCTCGCGGAAGGACTTCAGGAAGGCTTCGGAGGTCTTGTTGATCGGCACGTCGTTGGCGAAGAAGGTCGAGAAGACCGCGCCTTCGACAGCCGGGCCGCCGACTTCGAGGAACGCTGCCATATCCCAGGTGTCGCCACCGATGAACTGGACGTTCATGCCCAGCGCGCGGGCCTGCTTGATGATCAGGGCCGACTCGGTGTAGTTGCCAGGCGCGAAGATGGCGTCGGGTTCGGATTTCTTGATGTTGGTCAGTTGGGCAGTGAAGTCCTGGTCGCCGGTGTTGTAGTCAGCCGTGGCCACGATCGACGCCGCATCGCCGGTCAGCTTGACGAACTCGTCGGCGAAGAACTTGGCGAGGCCGACCGAGTAGTCGTTGGAAACTTCACGGATGATCGCGACTTTCTTGGCCTTCAGCGTTTCGAACGCGTAAGTGGCGCCGACAACACCCTGGAACGGATCGAGGAAGCAGACGCGGAAGTAGTACTCGTTGCCTTTGGTGACAGCCGGGTTGGTGGCCGAAACGGCGACGGCAGGAATCTTGGCTTCAGCGAAGATCGGGCCGCCGGCCATCGACAGCGAACTACCCCAGGAGCCGATCACGGCGTTAACTTTTTCCTTTTGCGCCAGCACGGTTGCGGCGTTGGCGGCCTCGACCTTGTCCGACTTGTTGTCAACGGCGACGAGCTGGACTTTCTTGCCGAGCACTTCCGGGAAGAGCTTGTTGGCCAGCTTGATACCATCGTATTCATCGGCACCGCCTGCGCCATTGGCGCCGGTCAGCGGCTCGAACACACCGATCTTGATGACTTCGGCTTTGGGGGCTTCCTT
>RRZT010282555.1_pt1 | contig 12158 bp, 6 predicted proteins | sample 2165551 | NCBI WGS metagenome assembly RRZT01 (sample SAMN10456910, study PRJNA506462) | wastewater metagenome | biome: wastewater; feature: sludge; material: wastewater sludge; isolation source: wastewater sludge with Escherichia coli K12::gfp cells carrying plasmid... | place: USA: Moscow, Idaho ... | reverse complement strand
TGGTAGAGCAACCGGCTCATAACCGGTTGGTCCCTGGTTCGAACCCAGGTGGGCCCACCATTTAAACAAGTTATTAATATGGCCCGTTGGTCAAGCGGTTAAGACACCGCCCTTTCACGGCGGTATCAGGGGTTCGATTCCCCTACGGGTCACCAAATTTAATATGGGTGATTAGCTCAGCTGGGAGAGCGCCTGCCTTACAAGCAGGATGTCGGCAGTTCGATCCTGTCATCGCCCACCATATGAAATTAAGGACTAGCGATAGTCCTTTTTTATATTTCATTTAAAAAGTGCTAATAAAAAAAAGGAATTAACTTTTGGTTAATTCCTTTTAAGTATAATATTAAATATTTTTTAGTAAGCTACCAGCAATACCAACATAAGTGCTTGGTGTTAATGCTAATAATCTGTCTTTATCAGCTTGTGGTAATTCAATACTATTAATAAATTCTTTAATTTCAACCTCGCCGATTGTTTTACCGCGAGTAATTTCTTTTAACTTATCATAAGGATTAGTATGACCGTGTTTTCTCATAACTGTTTGCACAGCTTCAGAAATAACTTCCCAAGCATTTGTTAAGTGAGCATCTAGTGCTGCTTGATTTTCTAAAGTTTTAGCAAAACCTTTAGTTGCATAAACTAGTGCTAAATATGAATGACCAATACCGGCACCAATATTGCGTTGCGCTGAAGAATCACTTAAATCACGTTGTAACCGAGAGATTGGCAATTTATTAGCTAAATGGTCAAGTAAGGCGTTACTTAACCCTAAATTAGCTTCTGAGTTTTCAAAGTCAATAGGGTTAACCTTATGTGGCATTGTTGAAGAACCAACTTCACCTTTGATTGCTTTTTGTTTAAAGTAGTTTAGTGAAATATATAGCCACATATCGCGGTTAAAATCTAATAAGATGTTATTGAAACGACTGATAGCGTGGAAACATTCTGCCATATAATCATGTGACTCAATTTGTGTTGTTAGAGGATTATATTGTAAGCCTAAACCTTGAACAAAATTACAGGATAATTCTTGCCAGTTAATTTCCGGATAAGAGATGCTATGAGCATTAAAGTTACCAACAGCGCCGTTGAATTTTCCTAAAAATTCTAGGTTGGCAATTTGTTTTAATTGTCTATTCCAGCGATAAACAAATACTGCTAATTCTTTACCTAAAGTTGTTGGTGATGCCGGTTGGCCGTGAGTATGAGCTAACATTGCAACATCTTTTAAACTTTCGGCTCTAGTGGCAACATCAGCTACTAATTTTTCTGCTGCTGGTACCCATACTTTTTGCACACCTTCTTTAATCATTAAAGCATAAGATAAATTATTAATATCTTCGGAAGTACAAGCAAAATGTAAAAATTCAATAACATCAACTAATGATGTTTCTGATAAAGTATTGCGTAAGAAATATTCAACAGCTTTAACGTCATGATTAGTAGTTTTTTCGATATCTTTAATCTTTTCCGCAGAAGTTAAATCGAAATTTATAACGATATTTCTTAAGAATGTGATTTCTTCGGCGCTAAAAGAACGCACCTCTTTAATTTGTGGATTTTGTGCCATGGTAATTAACCATTCAACCTCAACATGAGTGCGGTATTTTAATAAGGCCCATTCAGAAAAATAATCACCTAATGGTTGTGTTATGGCACCATAACGTCCATCAAGCGAAGTTAAAGCTTTAATTGTCATAAAAATATATCCCTCTCTCACTATAAAATAATCTATGTAAAGCATAGTTACATATTGATATAAAAACTCCATTACCATTTTAACATCATTGTCAATAATCTTCTATGTTAATTTTTAGAGATTATTATATTTTTCACAAATTTATTATAAAATATAATTTAAGGACAAAATAAGAGGTGTGTTATGAAACAAGAATATATTTACAATTTAACTTTACCTGAATTAATCATATTTTCAGAAAAAGAGGGCTATACCAAGGGGAATGCACTAGCACTTTGGAAAAATCTTTACCGTAATAAAGTTGAAAGCTGGGCAGAATGCGTTAATGTCAATGAAAAATATCTAACGGCTATTAAAAAGCAGTACTCTTTACAATTACCACAAGTTAAGATAAAAAGAATTGCAACTGATAAAACAGTTAAGTTTTTATTAGAATTGTCAGATGGTAATTTAATAGAAAGCGTACTAATGCACAACAAGTACGGAATGTCACTTTGTATAACTTCACAGGTTGGTTGTAATATGGGGTGTAGTTTTTGTGCTAGTGGTTTGCTAGGGAAAAAACGTGATTTAATGGTCGGTGAATTTATCAGTCAGATTATGGTGGCTAATCAATATATTAAAAAAAATATAGCTAGTGCTAAAGTTGTTACAAATGTTGTCATAATGGGGATTGGTGAACCTTTTGATAACTATGAAAATTTTAAAAAAGCGGTAACTATTTTAAAGGAAGAAAACGGGTTAGCTATTGCTAGTCGCAAAATTACAGTATCGACAAGTGGCTTAAGCCCCCAAATAATAAACTTTGCCAATGATAATATTAATATAAATTTAGCGATATCACTACATGCACCCAATGATGAAATGCGTAGCAAAATTATGAAAGTAAATAAGGTGTATGACATAAAAAATTTAATGGGTGCTGTAGATTATTATCTAGAAAGAAGTAATAAAAGAATTACCTTTGAATATATTTTATTTAAAAATATTAATGATAATTTAGAATGTGCGCGAGAATTAGCAAAACTAATTGGCTCTAGAACCAAAAAGATCAGTGTAAATTTAATACCATATAATGAAGTTGATGAATTTTCACAATATCAGCGTAGCCTCAAAGAAACGGTTTTAAAATTTTATGACGAGCTTAAGAAAAACTGTATTAATGTTAGTATTCGCTTGGAATATGGTAGTGATATTGAAGCTGCTTGCGGACAGTTACGTAGCAACCAATTGCAGTAAATAGATGCTAAATATGTATTTCTACCAAAAATAAACCTATTCAAAATAAAATTATTGGTGTAAAATTGAATTAGTTTGAAGTCGAATAATTTTTTTATTTAGACACAAGGAGGGTAAATAGTGATTGTAAACAAGAAGGTAAAAGTGATTAGTTTAGCATTGATAGTAGTGTTAGCAACAGCGGCTTTTTTTGGCTGCGGAAACCAACAAGGTGCTAAACCAGGACAAGCAGTTCCTGTTAAGGCTATGAATGTCATGCAAAAAGATACTCCACTGGTATATGAATATGCTGGTCAGGTTAAAGCAAAGAATGAAGTAAAGGTACAAGCTAGAGTATCAGGAAATATTGTAGAAAAATATGTTTCCGGTGGTGAAATGGTTCGTAAAGGACAACCTTTATTTAGAATCGATTCGCGTCAATATGAAAGTGTTGTATTATCAGCTAAAGCTCAATTAGCACAAGCGGAGGCTAATCTTAGCAATTCAAGGTTAGATACTCAAAGATACCTTGCGTTAGCAGCACAAGAAGCTATTGATAAGCAAAAACTTGACACGCAACAGTCGGTGGAAAGTCAACATGCGGCAGTTGTGGAATATAATAGAGCAAATGTGCAAAAAGCAACAGATGACTTAAATGATACGCTAATAGTAGCGCCAGTTGACGGAAGACTGGATGTTAATGAATTGAGCGTTGGAAATTACGTGCAAAGTGGCACTACTACTTTAGCTACAATTTCCTCTACTGATCCTGTTTTTATACAATTTAGCATGAGTGAAAATGAATATTTATCATTGGCGAAAAACCACCAAAATGGTTTTACCGAAAAATGGGGCAATAATGTCACTATTACTCTAAGTGATGGTACTGAATATCCGTTAAAAGGGGCTGTAGAACAAGTTGACAGTACTCTAGCAAATAATTCAGGTACATTAACATTAAAAGCGTTGTTTGGCAATCCTAATAAAATTTTAATTCCGGGGATGTTTGCGAGAATTAAGATGACCGGTGAAATGAAACAAGGGGCATTGTTGATTCCGCAACGCGCAGTTCAACAAGTTTTAGAAAAAACTTTTGTCGTAATTGTAGGAGCGGAAAATAAAGCGGAAATGAAAGAAGTTAAAATTGGTAGTAGAGTTGGAAGCTTCTTTATTGTGGAGTCCGGTATAACAGCAAATGATGTGATTGTTGTTGAAGGCTTAAATAAGGTTCAAAATGGAGCTCCTTTGGCCGTGGAAATGGTGACAGCAGAACAACTACAACTGTCAACCAACATTTAAGGGGGCGTTATTAGTGGCTAAGTTTTTTATTGAAAGGCCGATATTTGCAATAGTTCTATCGATTATGATTGTTCTAGCGGGAACAATTGCCGGTTTGAATTTACCGATTGCACAATATCCACAAATACAACCACCGACAGTAACTGTTGGAACTACTTATGTTGGTGCGAACTCTGATGTTGTTAACAAAACAGTAGCACAAGTTATTGAACAACAAATTAATGGCATTGAAGGTATGAACTATATGAGTTCAAGTAGTGCTGATAGTGGGCGCTACAGTTTGACAATTCAGTTTGAGTCTGGGGTTAATGGTGATATTGCCTCGGTGCAAACACAAAATAGAGTGGCGCAAGCTAATGCCAGCTTACCGAGTGAAGTTCAACAAGTTGGGATAACAACCAAAAAAGCTTCAGCAGATATGGCGTATATGGTAGCGTTATATTCACCGGACAATACCTTTGATGATGTATTTTTAAAAAATTATGCCGATGTATATTTGTTTGATTCGTTAAAACGAGTTAAAGGCGTTGGCGATATTATGGTATTTGGTGCTGATTTTTCAATGAGGGTTTGGATTAATCCTGATAAATTGGCAGAATTAAACTTAACGGTTGCGGATGTTTCTAAAGCTTTAAAAGAACAAAATGTTCAAGCGCCGGCGGGCACGATTGGGCAATTACCGGCACCAACCGGGCAGGAATTTCAGTATACCGGTAAAATTCAAGGTCGATTGGCGACAGTGCAAGACTTTGAAAATGTTATTGTAAAGGCCAAACCGAATGGTTCGTTTGTTTACTTAAAAGATGTAGCGAGAATTGAAACCGGTGCAAAATCAATTGATTTTATCAGTAAAATGAATGGTAAGCCTTCAATTGGTTTTGGGATTCAATTAACTAGTGATGCTAATGCGCTTGACACTGTAACGGAAGCACGAAAAGTTGTAGAAGAAGCAGCGAAAAACTTCCCAAGCGGTATGGAATATAAAGAAATTGTTGATAATACTGAATATATCAGAGAGTCAGTAGCCGAAGTTATCAAGACTTTATTTGAAGCATTGCTATTGGTATTATTAGTAGTTTTTTTATTCTTACAAAGCTGGCGAGCGACCTTAATTCCAATGTTAGCAATTCCGGTATCACTAATTGGTACCTTTGGTGCATTTATTATAATGGGCTTTTCGATTAATACTTTGACTTTATTTGCCATGGTATTAGCGATTGGCTTGGTTGTTGATGATGCGATTGTTGTTATTGAAGCAGTTGAACATCATATGCGCTACAATGGTTTAAGTCCTAAAGCTGCTACGGCGAAAGCGATGGAAGAAGTTGCCGGTCCGGTTGTAGCGATTGCCTTTGTTTTGGCATCGGTATTTATTCCAGTAGCCTTTTTCGGCGGAATGATGGGGATTTTATACAAACAATTTGCATTAACTATTGCTGTATCAATGGGCTTATCGGCCTTTGTGGCATTGTCTTTGACTCCAGCATTATGTGCAATGATGTTAAAACCACATGATCCTAATGCTCATCAAGGTTTCCTTGGGAGATTTTTTGATAAATTCAATACTTGGTTTGAAGCGAAAACAGAATCTTATGGTGAAACTGTGGCTAATTTAATTGGCAAGGCTAAACTTGGGGTATTGTTTTTAATAATTTTAATAATTTTAACCGGGGCGCTATATAAAATGGTTCCGACAACTTTTGTCCCGGAAGAAGATCAAGGGTACTATGTTACTTCAGTGTCTTTACCGGAAGGAACTAGTTTAAATAGAACCGAAGAAACAGTAGATAAAATTGCAGCACAAATTGGTCAGCAACCGGGAGTGGCCAGAACTCTTGCTATTTCCGGGTACGATATATTATCCGGTAGCACTAAATCAAGTGCCGGTAGTATTTTCGTTGGGCTTGAGCCATGGAGTGCAAGAAAGACTAAGGAAACACAAATTCAATCCTTAGTAATGCAAACAATGATGAACTCTGCTAAAGTTACCGAAGCTAATGTTATGGCCTTTAACTTACCGGCGTTACCGGGGTTAGGGATGGTTGGTGGCTTTACGATGATGGTTCAAGATATGACAGGTCATACTGACCAAGAATTAGATGAGGTTACCAAGAAAATTGTAGCAGCTGCTAATAAACGGCCTGAAATATCAAGAGCGTATTCAACTTTTAAAATTAACTCACCTGGTTATGAATTTGAAGTTGACAGAGAAAAAGTTAAAAACTTAGGGGTTAATCTAAATGATGTGTTTAATGCATTACAAGTAAACTTTGGGGGCTTACAAGTAAATGATTTTAATCGTTTTGGTAGAACTTATAAAGTCGTAATGCAAGCTGATAGTCATTATCGTAATGAAGCTGATTTAACTAGATTTTTATTTGTAAAAAGTGAAACTGGTACGATGGTTCCACTTGATACTTTAATTAAACCGAAGAAAAATACTGCACCGGCCATTATTAATCGCTTTAATGCTGCCCGTAGTATTCAAGTTAATGGTTCCCCTGCGCCTGGTTATAGTTCAGGGCAAGCGTTGGCAGCAATGCAAGAGGTTGCTAATGAAGTGATGCCTACTGGGTTTAAATATGAATGGTCGGGGCAAAGTCGTGAAGAGCAAAAAGCTGGCAATAGAACCTTAGTGGTTTTTGCCTTGGCCTTAGTCTTTGTATTCTTGTGCTTGGCAGCGTTATATGAAAGCTGGAGTATTCCTTATGCGGTCTTGTTATGTGTACCGACGGGGATATTTGGAGCGTTACTAGCGCAATATCTGAGAGATTTCCAAAATAGTATTTATATGCAGATTGGTTTAATCATGCTAGTGGGCTTGGCGGCAAAAAATGCAATTTTAATTGTGGAATTTGCTAAAGTCAGGGTTGATGATGGCATGGATCCGGTGAAAGCAGCTATTGAGGCTTCTAAACTTAGACTTAGACCGATTATTATGACTTCATTAGCCTTTATTATTGGTTGTGTACCATTAGCAATTGCTTCCGGTGCTGGAGCTGGAGCTAGAACGGCAATGGGTAATGCGGTAGTTGGCGGAATGCTTGTTGCAACGGTAATGGGAGTATTTTTGATACCGGTACTATTCATTATCATTGAAAAAATAACCGCAAGAATTAATAATATGTTTAAGAAAAAATCTTAAAAATTATAAAAATACACATTGACTATTTCATAGTCAATGTGTATTTTTTTTAACTGAAATATTTATATAAAATATTGATTTTATTACAAAATAGCGTTATTATAATTAATGTACTTAGCACTCGACTTATTAGAGTGCTAACAAAAAAGGAAAAGGGGTTTAAATATGGCAAAAGAAATGAGAGAGTTCCAGGCGGAAACAAAACAATTATTAGATTTAATGATTCATTCAATTTATACTAATCGTGAGATATTTTTGCGTGAATTAGTCTCAAATGCTTCTGATGCTATTGATAAAATTCGTTTTGAAGCAATTAGTGATAAGGCGCTACTAGAAAATGATAGCGATTATGAAATATTTTTAATTCCGGATGAAGCAACAAAAACCTTAACGATTTCTGATAATGGTATTGGGATGACTTTTGATGAGGTTATTGAGAATGTTGGTACTATTGCGAAATCGGGAACAAAAGCTTTTTTAGAAAAATTAAAAGAAAAAGAACAAAGCGGTGATAAAGAGTTAATTGGTCAATTTGGTGTAGGCTTTTATTCTGCGTTTATGGTTGCTAAAAAAGTTACTTTGATAACCAGAAAGGCGGGCTCAACTGAAGCAGTGAAGTGGGAGTCAACCGGTGATGGTACTTATAGCATTGAAAAAGTTGATAAAGAAAAACGTGGGACTACAATTATTTTAGAGTTAAATGATGAATTCTGCGGAATAAACCCGGAAGAAAATTTTACCAGCAATTATGTTATTGAAAGCTTAATAAAAAAATATTCGGATTATGTTCGCTTCCCTATTAAAATGAAGTTTGAAATAGAGGAAAAGCCGGTTGATGCTGAAGGCAAAGAAATACCAGAGGCTGAACTGATTAAAAAAGAAGAAATTAGAACATTAAACAGCATGAAACCATTATGGACAAAAAATAAAAGTGAGATAACAGCGGAAGAGTATAATGATTTTTATAAAGAATTATTCCATGATTGGGAAGATCCGCTAGAAATAATTCACACTAAAGCTGAAGGGACAGTGGAATATACAACATTATTGTATATTCCGAAGAAAGCTCCATTCAACTTATATCATCCCGAATTTAATGCCGGTATCCAGTTATATTGCCGTAATGTCTTTATCATGGATAAATGTGCAGATTTATTGCCGGACTATTTAAGATTTGTCCGCGGTTTAGTTGATTCACCTGATTTTTCGCTTAATATTTCCCGTGAGTTGTTACAACAAAGTCGGGAGTTAAAACTAATTGGTAAAAACTTAGAAAAAAATGTTTTAAAATCACTAGAAAAAATTATGGCTAAAGATCGAACAAAGTATGAAAGCTTCTGGAGTGAATTTGGTAGAGCACTAAAAATCGGTATTTATACTGATCCACAGACACATGATAAATTAAAAGATTTACTATTATTTAATTCTTCTAAAGCAGAAAAAGGTTTAGTGAGTTTAAAAGAATATGTTGAAAGAATGCCGGAAAAACAGAAGGTCATTTATTATGCAACCGGTAAGGATTTAGCGACTATTGAAAAATTACCGCAAATGGAAGCGATTAAAGAAAAAGGGTTAGAAGTATTATGCTTATTTGATAATGTCGATGAGTTTGCTATTGAAGCGTTAAGAGAATATAATGATAAAAAATTCCAATCAATTAGTCGTGGAGAGTTAGAACTTGATGATGTGGAAGCGGAGCAAGTTAAAAAAGAAACTGAGACTATTACTAAAGATAATGAAGCTTTAATTAAAGATATTAAAGAAAAATTAAGCGATAAAATTGCTGATGTAAAAATTAGTACTCGTTTAAAATCAAGTGCTGTTTGTTTAGTAAGTGATAATAATGGTATAAGCTTAGCGATGGAGCAAGTGTTAGCTGATGCTAATAATATGATGTTTAAAGCGAAAAGGATTTTAGAAATAAATCCTCATCATGAATTATTTTCTAAATTAAAGAATTTACATCAACAAGATCTTAATTCATCTGATTTTAAAGATTATTGTAATATGTTATATGATCAAGCGTTGTTAATTGAAGGTATTATGCCAGAGGATCCAATTGAATTTGCCAATAAAATAGCAAAATTAATGTCCAAATAATTAAAACACCAAGTTTTTCGTTAAGAGAGACTTGGTGTTTTAATTAATAATATTTACTGGCTTTTCAGAAAGTACTATGCTATATTAGTAAGGTTATAAAATCGTATAAAGAGGTGTAAGATGAGTTTTTTATCGTTAGGAATAAAACAAGATATAGATAATTTAATGAAACAAAATGGGATTAATGAGCCGACACCGGTTCAAGAACTGGCTATTCCGGTTATTTTAACTGGTCGTGATGTATTAGTGCAAGCACAAACCGGTACCGGAAAAACTTTAGCATTTTTATTACCGATGCTACAAAATATTAAAATAAGCTCACCGGCAGTGCAAGGTTTAATAATTACGCCAACGCGCGAATTAGCATTACAAATAACAAAGGTTGCTGAAAAAATCGGAAAGGTTAATGGTGTTAGAGTTCTTACGATTTATGGCGGTCAAGATATTGATCGTCAACTTAAGAAATTAAATGCTGCTCCGCACATTGTTATTGGGACACCGGGAAGAATTTTAGATCATTTGCGTCGCAAAACTTTGACAATAAATCATGTTAATAAATTAGTATTAGATGAAGCCGATCAACTTTTACACATGGGATTTTTAGATGAAGTTGAAGAATTAATCGTTAATACTGCTCCGGAGCGCCAAACGATGTTTTTTTCGGCGACTATTCCGGCAAAAATAAAAGCGTTATCGGTTAATTACATGAAAAAGCCAAAAGATTTAAAGGTTATGAGTAATAGTGTAACATTAGATGAAATTAATCAAATTATTGTTGAAACTAAAGAAGAATTCAAACTTGATAAGCTTTGTGGTCTGATTAACCAATATCAGCCCTATTTGGCGATGATTTTTTGTCATACAAAACAACGGGTCAGTAATTTAGTGGCAGAATTGGCACAACGCGGGTATTTGGTTGATGAATTACATGGAGATTTATCACAAGCAAAACGCAATCAAGTTATGAGAAAGTTTAGCACTGCTAAATTGCAAATTTTAGTAGCAACTGATATTGCAGCCAGAGGGCTTGATGTTGAAGGGGTAACCCATGTTTTTAATTATGATATTCCACATGATGTAGAAAGCTATATTCACCGAATTGGTAGAACGGGGCGAGCTGGTCAAACCGGTGTTGCGGTTACTTTTGTAAATCCACGGCAGCACGACTATTTAGCATTAATTGAAAGAGGTATTAAAGCTAAAATTGCTCGCGAAAAAGCTTCGCAAAAAAAAGCAATAATTGAGCAACATAAAGTTAAAGAAGCAAAAATTATTGAAGAAAGCAAAAAAAATACTGCTAAAGCTAAACCATTTATTAAAAAAAATAGTTTGGCTGACAATAAAAAGAAAAAACATAGTGGTACTAATAATCGTAGTCGTCGTAAGGCGAAACCACAAAATAAATAAGAAGAAGCAAAAAGCAACAAGATAACCTTTTAATAAGAGTTATTTTGTTGCTTTTTGTTATAAAAAGGCGAAGAAAAAACAAGATTGTAAGAATGGAATTTATTGTTTGTAAAAAATCATAATGGTATAATTTAACTAAGTTATCTTAAATGGAGTGTGGATACAATGACTTTTGAAGAAAAAATAAAACAGTATTATCCGCCGAAAGAATATAGCGTAGGACTATTAACAAGTGCTGAAGAAGAATTTATCAATAAAGAATATTCTGCCAGTGTCGAAGATGTTAAATTGATATCAAAAAGTCAGGCGTGGGTGCTAGATAATCAAGGGATTATTTCACCTAATTTTTGTATTCAAATTCTATTTAAAATTAGGGGTTTAATTGACATTAATAAAATCAAAAATAATATTAATGGATTGGTAAAAAATAACGAATTATTACGCAGTGCGTTCATCTTAAAGCAACAAGAGCGTGCCTTACAAATCATCCTTCAAGATCGAAGTCCGGAAATGACATTTATAGATTTTACGAAAGATAAACTGACGGAATTTGAAATTGATGAAATTGTTGAAAATATTTTGGCTGCAGATCGGCGACGCTTTTTTGATTTAAAAAAAGACCGATTGCTTAGAATAAGAGTAGTGCGTTTTGGGTATGCGGATTATGCTATTACCATCCAACAACCGCAAATAATAGCTGATGGCTGGGATGTTAGACATTTATTTGATGGAATTTTTAGTGAACAAGAAACCGATGATGTTTTGGCAAAAATGATTGCTCCTAAACGATATTCTTTTGCGCAGCATTTAGAGCGACGCAAGGACATTGATATTAGTAAAACTTTAGAATATTGGCAAAAGAAACTATATAACTTTACTGAAACAAAGTTGCCGGGGCATAAAGCTTGCAACACTTATGTTATGAATTCATTATTATTTGAATTTGATGATAAAATGTTTTCTTATATGAAAAAGCATTTAGAAAATAATACCAATGCGATTGTTTTATTACAAACTGCATGGGGGATAATGCTCCAAAAATATAACAAAGTAAATGATGCAGTCTTTCCGCTATTGTTATCGAATTATCGCGATGGAAAAGAAGATAATCTTGATTTTGTTAATATTATAAATTTGGTGCCGGTACGCATAAATGAAAGTGAAACTGCAAAGGTTAGTGATGTGGTTAAACGGCAGCAAGCAAACTTAATTTTAGCACGGGCTTATAGTGGCTGTAATATAAGAGAACTGGAGAATTTATTCAGTGGGAAAACTCTCTTTAATCACATG
>RRZT010863402.1_pt1 | contig 12161 bp, 14 predicted proteins | sample 2165551 | NCBI WGS metagenome assembly RRZT01 (sample SAMN10456910, study PRJNA506462) | wastewater metagenome | biome: wastewater; feature: sludge; material: wastewater sludge; isolation source: wastewater sludge with Escherichia coli K12::gfp cells carrying plasmid... | place: USA: Moscow, Idaho... | reverse complement strand
TGGTCAAAACCCGCATCGACGCCGTCGCCGCCGCCGTCCGCAACGAGACGCGCAAGGATTTCGCCTATCGGCTGGGCGTCATGGTCGAAACCCCGCGCGCGGCGCTGCGGGCCGGCGACATCGCCGAACATGCGGCGTTTTTGTCGTTTGGAACCAATGACCTGACCCAGATGACCTATGGCCTTTCGCGCGACGATGCCGGGCGTTTCATGGGCACCTATGTCAATCAGGGTGTCTATTCCGAGGATCCGTTCCACATTCTGGATCGCGAAGGCGTGGGTGAGCTGGTCGCCATCGGCGCCGAACGCGCCCGCCTGCACAAGCGCGACATCACCATTTCTATCTGTGGCGAGCATGGCGGCAACCCGGAATCCATCGCTTTCTGTCTTCGGGCGGGGGTGAACTATGTCTCATGCTCGCCGTTCCGGGTCCCGGTGGCGCGGCTTGCGGCGGCGCAGGAATCGATTCTCATGCTGGGCGAACAGGATCAGGACAGCGGCGATTTCAGGTCTTAGGACCGGCCGGTTTTGGCCGGAATTTGCCCGTTAACCAAATCCCTATCGGCGGGTTTCCGCCAAACTCTTCAAATTTCATGTAAATTATCGCACTCACGCGGATGTGGGCTGGATAGGTCCCGTCGGTTTCGGGCTTTTAACGACAGATTCAGGCCCCAGAACGGGGTCGCTCGTATGAAGCCTTCCGGTCTGCTCCCGGATCCAGAAACCGAAAACAGGACCAACATGCCGATCAAAATGTCATGGCTGGCGCGCGTTTCCGTGTGTGTGATTATGGCGCTGTCGCCCGTCGTCGTGAACCCGGCCCTGGCCGACAGCAAGGGTCAGGTGGCCCAGTCCGCCAAAGCCGCGCGGTCCGCTGCTGCCGCCACGCAGATCAGCCAGCGCGATCTGCAATGCCTCGCCGAGGCGCTCTATTTCGAAGCCCGCGGCGAAGGCGCGCAGGGCCAGCGCGCGGTGGCCGAGGTGATCCTGAACCGTGTCGATCACCCCCGCTTTCCGAAAACCGTCTGCGGCGTGGTGAACCAGCGCGGCCAGTTCACCTATAACAAGAACGCCCGCATCCGCGAAAAGGGCACCTTTGCCCGCGTGCAGAAGGTTGCGATCGCCGCGCTTTCGGGCGCGCCGCGCACGCTGACCGATGGTGCGACCTATTTCCACACCCGCCAGGTCAAGCCGTCCTGGTCGCGCCGGTTCGAGCGCACGACCAGGATCGGTTCGCATATCTTCTATCGCTCGGGTGTGCGGCGCGTGGCCAGCAACTGAGCCGACGCAAATCTTCATGGCAATCGGCGGCCTCGTCCCTTGCGGCGGGGCCGTTTGCATGAGACAGGGGCGCATGGACCAGCCTGATCGCATCCACCTGCGCGACTATGTCGTGGCCGCCGAAATCGGTGCCTTCCAGACCGAGCGGGGCCACCCACAGCGTTTGCGCTTTAATATCGAGGTCGAACTGGCCACCCATGTCGTCGGCGTCAACGACGAGGTGGACCGCATCCTCAGCTATGACATCCTGACCGGCGCGGTGGCGGCGGGGCTGGCGGATCGCCGCTATGACCTGCTTGAGACGCTGGCCGAAAAGATTGCCGCCCAGGTGCTGGCGCATCCGCGCGCGGCGCAGGTGGCGGTGACGGTGGAAAAGCTGGACCGCATTCCCGGCGCGCTTGGGGTCACGCTGGTGCGCCATCGCGCCCGGGTCGAGGCGGATCCGGTCGAGGCCCCGATCCGCGTCCTGTTCCACGGCAACGAAACCCCGCTGCCCGAGGGCGCGCTTGTGCTGGTCCCCGATGCGCCGGGCCTGCCTGTGCCGCAGGGGGGCAATGCGCGCGAGGTCGAGCTTTTGGCGCTGGATCAGGCGGCCTGGGCCCTGGCGGGGCATCTGGGGCTGACCGTGGCCGACAACCGGACCGAACTTGACTGGGCCGCGACCGAAGGCCGTGCGGTGGTCTGGGCGCCCGCCCGCATGGTGCGCGACGTGGCCGGCCTTGCGGCAGAGCCGCAGGCCCTTGCGCTGTGGCTGGCGCAGCGGCTGGGGGCCAGCGCGCTGGACTGGGCGCTGCCCGATGGGGTTGCCGCGCCGGCGGTACCGGCGGATTTCCCCGTTCCGACCCGGCGGCTGTCATCAGCCCCTTGATTTGCGGGCGCGTCGGGTCGAAACCACGCGCATGAACGACTATTTCCGTCCCATCCCCTGCCCATCCGGGCGCTGGCCGCTGGCCGGCGGCTGGCTGCGGTTTTCGCAGCTGGAATTGCTGCGCCGCGACGCGGCCCCGCGCATCGTCGATCACGCGCCCGAGGCGGTGCTGGCCGCGTTGACCGCGCCGCGCGCGCCGCTTTTGGGCCTGTCCATGGATGGCCCGCGCGTCATGGGCATCGTCAATGCCACGCCCGACAGCTTTTCGGATGGCGGACGCTATGACGGCGCCGGACAGGCCCGGCTGCTTGCGGATCAGGGCGCGGATTTCCTTGATATCGGGGGCGAATCGACCCGGCCCGGCGCGCGCGAAGTGCCCGCATCCGAGGAAATCGCCCGCATTGCCCCGGTGATCGCGGCGGCGCGCGGGCTGGCCGCGATTTCGGTCGACACGCGCAAGGCGGGCGTCGCGCAGGCGGCGCTGGCGGCGGGGGCGGGCATGGTCAATGACGTCTCGGGGCTTGATTTCGACCCGGGGCTGGCGCGGGTCGTGGCCGATGCCGGGGCGCCCATCTGCCTGATGCATGCGCAGGGCATTCCCGAAACCATGCAGGACGATCCCAGCTATGGGGATGTGCTGTTGGATGTCTATGACGCGCTGGCCCAGCGGATCACGCGGGCCGAGGCGGCCGGCATTTCCCGGTCACATATCGTGATCGACCCGGGCATTGGTTTCGGCAAGACACAGGCGCATAATCTTGCGATCCTGCGGCGGATTTCGCTGTTTCACGGGCTGGGTTGCGCGGTGCTTCTGGGCGTCTCGCGCAAGCGCTTCATCGGCGATATCGGTCAGGCGCCCGATGCAACCGATCGCTTTCCCGGAACGTTGGCCGTGACATTGGCCGCCGTGGCGCAGGGCATACAAATCCACCGCGTCCATGACGTGGCACAAACAAGGCAGGGCCTGAGCCTATGGCGGGCCGTGACCGAGGGGGTAGAATGAGCAGGAAACTTTTCGGCACCGATGGTGTGCGGGGCCGCGCCAACAGCCATCCGATGACCGCCGAGATGGCGCTGCGTCTGGGGGCGGCGGCGGGCCGCTATTTCCGCCGCAACGGACAGGATCGCCACCGCGTCGTCATTGGCAAGGACACCCGCCTGTCGGGCTATATGCTGGAAAACGCGCTGACGGCGGGGCTGACCAGCACGGGCATGAACGTGCTGCTTCTGGGGCCGGTGCCGACGCCGGCGGTGGGGTTCCTGACCCGCTCGATGCGGGCGGATGTGGGGATCATGATTTCCGCCAGCCACAACCCGGCGGCGGATAACGGCATCAAGTTCTTCGGCCCCGACGGTTTCAAGCTGTCGGACGAGGCCGAGGCCGAGATCGAAAGCATCGTCGCGGGCGACATCATCCCCGCCCAGCCGCAGAATATCGGCCGCGCCAAGCGCATCGATGACGGGCGCGGGCGCTATGTCGAATATGCCAAGACCACCTTCCCGGCCGGTCAGCGGCTGGACGGGCTTAAGGTCGTGGTCGATTGCGCCAATGGCGCCGCCTATCGCGCCGCGCCGGACGTGCTGTGGGAACTGGGCGCCGAGGTGATCCCGCTGGGCGTAAGCCCGAATGGCCACAACATCAACGATGGCGTCGGCTCGACCCATCCCCAGACCTGCGCCCGTGCGGTGCTGGAACACGGCGCCGATATGGGGATCAGCCTCGACGGCGATGCCGACCGGGTGATGATCATCGACGAAAAGGGCCAGGTGGCCGATGGCGACCAGATCATGGCATTGCTGGCCGGCCGCTGGGCCGAACAGGGGCGGCTGCGCGGCGGGGCGCTGGTCGCCACCGTGATGTCGAACCTTGGGCTTGAACGTTTCCTGACCGGGCGCGGGCTGCGGCTGGAACGCACCGCGGTGGGCGACCGCTATGTGGTCGAGCGCATGCGCGGACAGGGCTTCAATCTGGGCGGCGAGCAATCGGGCCATATCGTGATGACCGATTACGCCACCACCGGCGACGGGCTGATCGCGGGGCTGCAATTCCTGGCCGCGATGGCCGATAGCGGAGAGCTTGCCTCGGATCTGGTGGCGCAGTTCGAACCCGTGCCGCAGATGCTGAAAAACGTGCGCTATCAGGCCGGGGCCGACCCCCTGTCGCAGGACAGCGTCCGGGCCGAGATCGCGCGCGCCGAGGCGCGGCTGAGCGGTTCGGGCCGGGTGCTGATCCGCAAATCGGGGACCGAGCCCCTGATCCGCGTCATGGCCGAGGCCGAGGATGAGGTCGTTCTGCGCGAGGTGGTGGACGGCATCGTCGCCGCCGTCGAACAGGCGGCCTGAGCCGGGACGAGGCCTTGGGCCGAACGGATGAAACGGACCCCCGGGCCGGCCCGCGATGGCCGGCCTGAAACGTTTCTGGCCCCGGATCCGCCCTCGACCCGCCCCCGTCCCGGCCGCGATCAGACGGCGGTCGGATCGTAATCGTAAAGCCAGGCGAAGCGTTCGATCAGCCGCGTCGGCGCCATGCGCGACACCGCCCGCAAGCCTGCGTGGGCGACGGCCCGCGTCGGTCCGCGCAGGTGATAGTTGCGGGCATTGGCATTCGCGGCATCGACGATCTGTTGACAGCGCGGCTGGCGCAGCGCCTGAAACCGGGCAAGCGCGCGGGCCTGATCGGCATCGCTGTCCAAACAGGCGGCCAGCACCCAGGCATCCTCGATCGCCATAACGGCCCCCTGCGCCATGAAGGGCAGGGTCGGATGTGCAGCATCGCCGATCAGGGCGCGGCGGCCATCCTGCCAATGGGCGGCGACCGGGTGGCGGAACAGCCCCCAGATGCCGACGCTTTCGACCTGTGCCAGCCAGTCCGGCACCGGGCCGCCAAAGCGCGCAAAGGCGGCGCGCAGATCGGCCGGATCGCCGGGCAGGGACCAGCCTTCGTCATGCCAGTCGGGGCGTTCGACCACGGCCACGATATTGCGCAGCCCCGCGCCCAGAGGATAGCTGACCAGATGCCGGCCCGGCCCCATGAACACCTGTGCCACGCCGGGCGCGTCGGCCTCGGCGGGGATCAGGGCGCGCCAGGCGGTCTGGCCGGTGAAAAAGGGCGCCTCGGCCCCGTTTAGCGCCGGGCGCACCCGGCTTTTCACCCCATCCGCACCGATGAGCAGCGGCACCTCGGGCAGGTCGCCGACCTCGTGGTCCAGCTCGATCCGGACGCCGGCCTCGCGCGCGGCCTGTTCCAGCATGGCGACCAGCCGGGCGCGGTGGACCATGCGGAAATGATCCTTTGGCCGGTGCCGGGCCAGATCCAGCCGGGCGACCTGACGGCCGACGGAATCGCGAAGCTCGACCCGCTTTGACGCGACCGAGATCGCCCGGAACCGTTCCCACAGCCCAAGCGCCGCCAGCACACGCACCGCATTGGGCGAAATCTGCAAACCCGCGCCCACCTCGCGCAGGGCGCCCGCGCGTTCCAGAACGGTGACCTCGGCGCCACGCTGCGCCAGCGCGCAGGCGGCGGTCAGGCCGGCCACGCCGGCGCCAATGATGGTTACGGGGGTATTCTCAAGGGCCGACATCACGGATCACCCATGCTTGGGGGAACGGACCCGCCGTCTAGCGGCGGGTCGGCGCGGCGCCGATGTGGTCAATCGTCGCGATGCACGCGTTCGCGGCGTTCGTGCCGTTCCTGCGCTTCCAGCGTCATGGTCGCGATCGGGCGCGCATCCAGACGTTTCAGGCTGATCGGTTCGCCGGTCATTTCGCAATAGCCGTATTCGCCGGTCTCGATGCGGCGCAGGGCGGCATCGATCTTGCTGACCAGCTTGCGCTGGCGGTCGCGGGTGCGCAGTTCGAGCGAGCGGTCGGTTTCCTCGGACGCGCGATCCGCGAGGTCCGGCACATTGCGCGCGCTTTCCTGCAACCCTTCCAGGGTCTCGGCGGACTGGTCCAGCAATTCCTGTTTCCAAGCGATCAGCTTGCGGCGGAAATATTCCAGTTGCCGCTCATTCATGAAAGGCTCGTCTTCGGCCGGACGATAATCTTCGGGCAGAAAGGTTTGGGCTTTCATCGTTCCTCCGGGAGCCGGGCGCCTGTATGCCCGATCCTTGCGGCCCCTTTAAGGGATGCCCGCGCGATTGTCACTAGCCCATTCCGCCAAGTTTGCGCCCAGCTTGCGCATGGGCGGGGTGCTGGCTAGTTTCGCCATATGTGCCAAAAGGATGGGCGGATGCAGTTTTCTTCGACCGAAACCTATGTCGCGCCGCCCGATCTGGCGGTGGCGGTGAATGCCGCGATCACGCTGGAACGGCCGCTGCTGGTCAAGGGTGAACCGGGCACCGGCAAGACCGAACTGGCGCGTCAGGTCGCCGCCAGTCTTGGCCTGCCGATGCTGGAATGGAACGTGAAATCAACCACCCGCGCGCAGCAGGGGCTTTACGAATACGATGCGGTCTCGCGCCTGCGCGACAGCCAGCTGGGCGAGGCGCGCGTCCATGACATCGGCAATTACATCCGCAAGGGCAAGCTGTGGCAGGCCTTCGAGGCCGAGGCCAGGGTGGTGCTGTTGATCGACGAGATCGACAAGGCCGATATCGAATTCCCCAATGACCTTTTGCAGGAACTCGACCGGATGGAGTTCCACGTCTACGAGACCGGCGAAACGATTCGGGCCCGCCATCGTCCGGTGGTGGTCATCACCTCGAACAATGAAAAGGAACTGCCCGACGCGTTTCTGCGCCGCTGTTTCTTTCACTATATCCGGTTCCCGGATGCCGAGGTGCTCAAGCGCATCGTCGACGTGCATTATCCCGGCTTGAAGCCGCGCCTTCTGGACGAGGCGCTGACCCAGTTCTTTGAACTGCGCGAGGTGCAGGGGCTGAAGAAAAAGCCCTCGACCAGCGAGCTGCTGGACTGGCTCAAGCTGATCCTCGCCGAGGATCTTTCGCCCGAGGATCTGAAACGCCCGGCGGGCGAGATGCTGCCGCGCCTGCATGGCGCGTTGATCAAGAACGAACAGGATGTGGCCATGTTCGAGCGGCTGGCCTTCATGGCCCGGCGCCAAGGTTAGACGGAGGGGACATGATCCGGGAATTGCGCGAAAGCGACCGCGAGGGCTGGCAGCGCCTCTATGAGGGCTATCAGGAATTTTACGGCTATGGCGACCGCGCCGCGGCCTTTTACGACAAGGCCTTCGCGCGGCTGATGGCGCGGGATGCGCGCGATTTTCACGGGCTGGTCCATGACGATGGCGGCCGGCTTCTGGGGCTGACGCATTACGTCTTTCACCCGAATCTGTGGCGTGACGAGGGGGTCTGTTATTTGCAGGACCTTTATACCGCCGCCGAGGCGCGCGGCCGTGGCGTGGCCCGCGCCCTGATTCAGGGGGTCTATGACGCGGCCGACCGTGCGGGCGTGCCCAATGTCTATTGGCTGACCGCCGAGGACAATTACCCCGGGCGCATGCTTTACGACCGGGTGGCGCAGCGCACGCCCTTTATCCGCTATATGCGCAAGCCGTGACGTGAAAAGGGCGACCCGAGGGCCGCCCTTTTGCATTCACTGTCCCTGTTGTGCTTAGCGCAGGCCGGTGGCTTGAAGCAGCCCTTTTTTCTTGGCCTCGTAATAATAGCCGCGCGAATACCATTTCACGGCGGCGTCCTGATTGCCGTCGGCGACCATATAGGCGCCGCGCAGGTATTTCACCGCGTATTTCAGGTTCGTCTCGGCATCCAGCAGGCCCTGGGGGCTGCCCTGATAGCCCATGCCGCGCGCGGTTGCCGGCAGGATCTGCATCAGCCCGTAATAGGGGCCGTTGCGGGCGCCGGGGCGATGGGTGGATTCGCGCACGATGATGCGCTGAACCAGTTCGACCGGCACTTCGTTCTCTCTGGCCGATTGAATGATCAGCTTGCGCAGCGCCGGCGTTTCGTTCGGATAAAGCCCGGCCATCTGCGAGGCCGAGGCCCGGGGTTCGACCAGATAGCGGCGGTCGGGATCGACCCGGTTGTCGCCGCAGGCGCTGACGGCAAGAACGCCACCCAGCACCAGCATACCGATCAAGGATTTCATGACTGCCCTCGTTTTGTCATTGCCATCGCAATAGCCGCAGCGGGGGCGTCCGGGGAAATCAAAAGAAAGGGCCGCCCGGTGAGGGACGGCCCATAGGCAAGATCTTGCCGCATTGCGGCGCGGGTTTCGGTGGAATCCCGCCCAAGATCGGCGGATCCGGCGCGATCCGGCGCCGGTTTCGCCCCGATCAGACGTGAATCGCGCCGTCACCCAGCGCCAGCGCCGCCTCGCGCACGGCTTCCGAACAGGTCGGATGGGCGTGACAGGTCAGCGCGATATCCTGCGCCGAGGCGCCGAATTCCATCGCCACGCAAACCTCGTGGATCATCTCGCCCGCATTCGGGCCGATGATATGACAGCCCAGAACCCGGTCGGTATCCGCATCCGCGATCATCTTGACGAAACCGTCGGCCTGAAACAGCGCTTTCGCGCGGGCATTGCCCATAAAGGGGAACTTGCCCACCTTGATCTTGCGGCCCGATTCCTTGGCCATCTCTTCGGTCATGCCGACGGAGGCGACCTCGGGGGTGGTATAGATCACGCCGGGGATGACACCGTAATTCACATGGCCATGCTTGCCGGCGATGACCTCGGCCACCGCCATGCCCTCATCCTCGGCCTTGTGGGCCAGCATCGGGCCGGGCACCGCGTCGCCGATGGCATAGATGCCGGGCAGGCTGGTCTGCCAATGGGGATCGACCTTGACGAAGCCGCGATCGGTCATCTCGACGCCCAGCTTGTCCAGCCCCAGACCCGTGACATAGGGACGACGGCCGGTGGCGACCAGCACCGTCGCGGCCTCGATGCTGTGCTCGCTGTTATCCTTGCGCAGGGTATAGGCGACCTTCGCGGTGCCGTTTTCCACCGTCACGCCGGACACGGCGGCGCCAAGGACGAATTTCAGCCCCTGCTTGGCCAGGATCCTCTGGAACTGTTTTTGCACCTCGCCGTCCATGCCGGGGGTGATGACGTCAAGGAATTCGACCACCGTCACCTCGGCGCCAAGGCGCGCATAGACGGACCCGAGCTCAAGCCCGATCACGCCGGCGCCGATCACGACCATGGATTTCGGGATCCCCGGCAGCGCCAGCGCGCCGGTCGAATCGACGACCACGCCGCCCTCGTTATCCACCGTCACGCCCTTCAGGCTGGAGGGTTCCGAGCCGCTGGCGATGACGATGTTCTTGGTCTCATAGGTGGTGTCGCCGACGCGCACCTTGCCGGGGGCCTCGATCTCGGCCCAGCCCTTGATCCAGTCGATCTTGTTCTTCTTGAACAGGAATTCGATGCCCTTGGTATTGGTGCCGACGGTATCGGCCTTATACCCCTGCATCCGGGTCCAATCGACGTTCACATGCGCGTCCATCAGGCCCATCTTGGCGAAATTCTCATGGGTTTCATGCAGCATGTGGCTGGCATGCAGCAGCGCCTTCGAGGGGATGCACCCCACGTTCAGGCAGGTCCCGCCCAGTGTATCGCGGCCCTCGACGCAGGCGACCTTCAGCCCCAGCTGGGCGGCGCGGATCGCGCAGACATAACCGCCGGGACCGGCGCCGATCACGATCAGATCATAGGTGGGCATTGTTCTTGTCCTTGTTCAGAAAGTCGCGTGGCAGGGTACCACGGTTTGGGTTGCATGAGGGTGCATCGCGATGGTGTCGGGCGGCTGTCTGTGCCCGGCGCCGACGGCTGTCAAACCCTTTCGTGACGGGGTGCCATGGCCGGCGGGCGGGGCGCGCATCACAGCAATCCCGCCACGATCATGGTCAGCGTGGCCAGAAAGCCGACGCCCCAGATGATCGAACGCCAGGGCGTCCAGCCAAAGGCATAGGCCGGGACATAGGCGACGCGCGCCGCCAGATAGGTCCAGGCACAGAGCACAGTCAGCGGCGATCCCGCATCCCCCAGAACGACCGTGACGACCGCGATGGTGAACAGGATCAGCCCTTCGAAATGGTTGTTGACCGCGCGTCGCATCCGCCCGGTCAGGGCCGAGAATTCCGGCTGGGTGTCGCGCGGGCCGGCATTCCATTTCGCGCCGACATCGCTGTTCATCACCGCCGCCGCAAGGCCGATCTGTATGGCCTGCAAAAGCGCGGCAAGCGCCAGCGCGGTCGTCTCGGCCGCCATGTCAGGCGGTCTCGACGAAATGGAAGCTGGCCGAACGCACGCCCGCCTGGCTGTTAAAGACCCCCGCCGCGCCGTCCAGATAGTCGCGCGCCGCCTTGGCATCGCCAATGGCGTAAAGCGCCCAGGCGCTGCCGCCATCCTCGCGCCACAATTGCAGCAGCGACAGGCCGTTATTGCCGCGATCCTCGGCATCGGCATCGAAGGCGGCCTTGAATTGGGCATAGTCGGCGATCTGGTAATGGGCGATCATCTGGGTCATGACATTTACTCCTGCACCATGGCCGTGCGGATCGTCTGGAAATCCGCATCGGAAATTTCGAACAATCCGCGGCGGGCGAGCATGCCCCAGTTCCCGCGCGCGAACTCCAGCCTGTCGATCACTAAAGAGATAGGGGTTTCGGCCGCCGGGAGCCAGTCGATATCGCGCCGATAGCCCAGCATGCCCGGACGCATTTCCGCCTGATAGGGGGCCGCGTCGCGCACCGTGCCGATGGCGGTAAAGGCCTTCAGGGGCGCGCCATCGGGCCAGGCGGTTTTCGGCGAGTAATAGATCAGCCCGTCGCCGGGTGTCAGGCGCCTGAGCGGCGCAAGCTTGCCATGGTTCATCATCGCGAACCCGCCGGTGGCACCGATCAGAACGTGCTCGCGGGAAACGACACCGATCCAGAAGCGTTGGGTCATGAAAACCTCGGGGCCTTGCGCGACATCGCGGGCGAAGGGGTGGATTTTCCGGCGGATGCCGGGGATCGGATTGTTGCGAGCCTATACCCGGTGAACCTGAACTGTACACCACTTGCGGGCGGCGGGTGGAATGGGTGTGGTGGTGGGGCGGACCCCCACCACCCAATCTGTGGCGGGCCGGATCAGCGGGGCTTCGCCTGTTGGCGAAACGCTGCGCCGGCAGTCGGGGCGGATCACTTGGCGGCCGAAGGCCCTGCATCACCCATATCAACCCTGATGTCATGATAGCCATGGACATCCGTCGGCTGGTCGCCCCGGCCTTCGTTGATCCCGGCGGCGATCCCGCTGACGACGGCGCCGATGATACCGGCCCCTGCACCCGAATTGCGGGCGTTTTGCGATCTTTCGTTCAGCGAGATATTGGTGGCTAAGAGGTTCTTTTGCACCGAGCGTTCGCCATTTTTGCAAATGAGATTCGCCGTTGGTGTTGATGGGCCAAGGTTGGGCGTCATCACGTAGGCGGGCGTCTGGAACTGCGATTCCGAATAGGGCGTGGTCAGCGAACAGCTTGCACCGGCCAGTTCGCGGCTGCCGTCTTTGGTTTTCACCTTGGTGCGCACCGTCGTCTTTGCGTCACCCCGATAGGCGTTGGGCGGAAATGACTTGAGGGTTTTATAGGCCACTGGCGGTTTGGTGATTTCCAGCTGCGGCGTACAGGCGCTCAACAGCACAAAGAATGGCAGGACAGTCAGAAAACGGTGCATCAGGTTCTTTCGTTGTGGTCGTAGTTTCAGGTTCTGGCCGCCTGCCCAAGCACGGGCGAGCGGCCAGAACCTTTATCGCGGCTATTTCTTACAAATCCATCAACAGCCGGCGGGGATCTTCCAGCGCCTCTTTGACGCGCACGAGGAAGGTCACGGCGCCTTTGCCGTCGACGATGCGGTGGTCATAGCTCAGCGCCAGATACATCATCGGGCGGATGACGATTTCGCCGTTCACCACCTCCGGCCGATCCTGGATCTTGTGCATGCCAAGGATACCCGATTGCGGCGGGTTCAGGATCGGCGAGGGCATCAGCGAGCCATAGACGCCACCGTTCGAGATGGTGAAGGTGCCGCCCTGCATTT
>RRZT011769542.1_pt1 | contig 12162 bp, 8 predicted proteins | sample 2165551 | NCBI WGS metagenome assembly RRZT01 (sample SAMN10456910, study PRJNA506462) | wastewater metagenome | biome: wastewater; feature: sludge; material: wastewater sludge; isolation source: wastewater sludge with Escherichia coli K12::gfp cells carrying plasmid... | place: USA: Moscow, Idaho ... | reverse complement strand
TTTGGGTTTGGGTTTGGGTTTGGGTTTGGGTTTGGGTTTGGGTTTGGGTTTGGGTTTGGGTTTGGGTTTGGGTTTGGGTTTGGGTTTGGGAAAAAGCTGATTTATTCCAGCTTAGGATAAAAGCGCCATAGCTCTCCATCGCTGCACAGGCGTGAATTTGCGGCTGCGCTTCTTGTTGCAATGAGCTGTCGCCTGCGCGGCAATATCGGTTTTTTTGAACACGGCAATTGTTTGAAGGGTAAATCCGTGTTTCGCAAGATGCAGGCTTGAGGCGCTACATAAAAATCAAATAAAACAATCCATTAAGCGTAATAGTTAAAGTGAAAAACACAGTGCGGAGTAAGGGCGCTGGCTCAAAGTGCAAAAGGCTGGCAAGCAGTGTTTACGCGGCTTTCAAGCCAGTTTCGTGCTGCAAGGCGCATGAATGCTGCTTGTGCGGATTTAGTCTTTTCTACGGGTTAAGCACGCGGTGTTATTTTTTGTGCCGCTGTTGCCCTGCGCCTTGATGCGAAAGCGATTTTGCGCGGGCAAGCCTTAGTTCCATTTGCCGTATTGCAGATAAAAAATGGGCATTTCCCATAAATAGGGAGATTAGCTGCAAGTAGGCGCTAACTGAAAGGCAAAAAAACGGCGTGCCAGCTCTGATGAAGCAACCGATGCAAATTGCAGCAAAGCACCAGTGCCAGCGAAGTTAAAACAAAGCCAGCTCAGGGCAAGGGCAGCTCAACTGAAAACTTGGCACGTTCCAAGCTAAAAAAAGACCGCACGTTGCGCACATTGGCATCTTGCGTAAGCAGGCGCTGACTTAGCGCCATAAATGCAGGCATATCGGCAACCGTAACAATCAAAACAAAATCAGGCCCTGGTGATGTGCGGTAGCACTGTTGTACGGCTTCATCTTGCACGGCGCGCGCCTGAAATGCGGCTTGCTGCTGCTCGGCTTGCACATCGAGCGTGACTTCAACTATGGCCGTTAAGCCAGCGCCAAGCAAGGGGCGCAAACGGTCGGGATGAAGAATGCTGACGGTGCGTTCAATCAGCCCCAAATCGTGCAAGCGTTTGACGCGGCGCAGGCAGGTAGGAGCCGAGAGGTGGCAGTGTGCGGCGAGTTGCTGGTTGCTCAGGCTGGCATCTTTTTGCAGATGTTGTAGCAGCCGCCAGTCAATAGCGTCTAGCGTTGGCGTGGTTTCTGTTTGCATTTTTATTGCATAAATGTATCTATTCTGAAGTAAACAAGCAGTTTATCTATTTTGTGAAATTATATTTCATAAATGAAAGAATAATAATTGCATATTTTGCGCTGCTCTTACTAAGATGTGGCATTAGGCAGTTAGCGCGCTGCTTGTGCTGCTTGTGCTGCTTGTGCTGCTTGTGCGGATGAGGCGGGCTATGCTGTTTTGTGCGCGGCAGGGCAAAAGGCTTGCAAGCGCGTGTGCTTTAAATTGCACGGTACGAGCGGCACAGTTTAAACAGCAGCGCAAAAAAGCTAAAGCGGTTTGTGTTTACCCGTGCTGCGCAGAGCATTGCTAGCGGCACTGGTAAAACTGCTGCTGCGGCAAGTGTGCAAAAGCTACTACTTAAACACTGCTGGTAGTGTGCAAGTTTAGTGGAAGCTTGGTGGAAGTTTGATTTTTGGTTGCGCTTGCGCTTGCGCTGACAACAAGGCAGGCGGCAACCGTTTTAGAAAAGGAAAGCCGATATGTGTGGAATCGTCAGCGCCGTAGCGCAAAGCAATGTAGTACCCGTACTGTTGCAAGGTTTGCAACGCATGGAATACCGTGGTTACGACTCATGCGGCGTAGCCGTGTGGAATAACGGCTTGCAACGCGCACGCAGCACAGCCCGCGTGGCAGAGCTGCTTGAGCAAGTGCAACACAGCCAATTGCAAGGCTGCGCAGGCATAGCACACACGCGCTGGGCTACGCACGGAGCGCCAGCCGTACACAACGCGCACCCGCACTTCAGCCACGGTACAGGTGCAGACGCCGCCAACAAGCCTGGGCGCATTGCACTCGTACACAACGGCATCATTGAAAACCACGAGCAACTGCGCGCGGCACTGCAAGCGCGTGGCTACCAGTTTGACAGCCAAACCGACACCGAAGTCATAGCGCACCTGATTGACTCACTCTACAACGGCGACTTGTTTGAAGCCGTAAAAGCCGCACTCGCGCAACTACACGGCGCATACGCCGTAGCCGTAATGTGCCGCGACGAGCCACACCGCGTAGTAGGCGGGCGCGTAGGCTCACCGCTGATACTGGGCGTAGGCGAAAACGGCGCACACTACCTGGCAAGCGATGCCATGGCGCTAGCAGGCGTCACCAGCCAAATCGTCTACCTTGAAGAAGGCGACGTAGTAGACATGCAACTTGGCAAATACTGGATAGAAAACGCAGGCCAGCGGCTTGATGCCACACAGCGCCCCGTAAAAACCGTACACGCCCACAGCGGCGCGGCAGAACTTGGCCCCTACCGCCACTACATGCAAAAAGAAATCTTCGAGCAGCCCCGCGCCCTGGGCGACACCCTCGAAGGCGTAGCAGGCATCGTGCCCGAACTATTTGGCGACGGCGCCTGGCGCATCTTCAACGAAACCGAACGCATCCTCATACTCGCCTGCGGCACCAGCTACTACAGCGGCTGCGTAGCCAAATACTGGCTCGAAGGCATAGCAGGCATACCGTGCGAAGTAGAAGTAGCCAGCGAATACCGCTACCGCACCAGCGTACCCAACCCCAAAACACTGATAGTCACCATCAGCCAAAGCGGCGAAACCGCCGACACCTTGGCCGCCCTGCGCCACGCCAAAAAACTAGGCATACCGCACAGCCTAACCATCTGCAACGTAGCCACCAGCGCCATGGTGCGCGAATGCACACTCGCCTACATCACCCGCGCAGGCGTAGAAATAGGCGTAGCCTCCACCAAAGCCTTCACCACCCAACTAGCAGGCCTATTCTTGCTCACACTCGCCTTTGGCGGCGTAAAAGGCACAGTAAGCGAAGCCAAACAAACCGACTACCTGCAACAAATGCGCCACCTGCCCGTAGCCGTGCAATCGGTACTCGCCCTTGAGCCCCACCTGATGCAATGGGCCGAAGCCTTCTCCAAAAAAGACAACGCCCTGTTCCTAGGGCGCGGCCTGCACTACCCCGTAGCACTCGAAGGCGCACTCAAACTCAAAGAAATCAGCTACATCCACGCCGAAGCCTACCCCGCAGGCGAACTCAAACACGGCCCCTTGGCACTCGTCACAGCAGCCATGCCCGTCATCGTAGTAGCCCCCAACGATGAGCTCATCGACAAACTCAAAAGCAACATGCAAGAAGTACGCGCCCGAGGCGGCGAACTGTATGTACTAGCCGATGCCGACAGCCAAATCCACAGCGAAGAAGGCATACACGCCATCCGCATGCCCGAGCACTACGGCGCACTCAGCCCCATCTTGCACACCATACCGCTGCAACTGCTCGCCTACCACACCGCCTGCGCCAAAGGCACAGACGTAGACAAACCGCGCAACTTGGCTAAATCGGTAACGGTGGAGTAACGCAGGTTAAACAAAAAACGCCCCGTTTGGGGCGTTTTTATGTGCGATGCAGCATCGCATAAGTGTTTTAGGGCGTAATGCAACTTCCTGTAATGACTTGACCTCCCAGACTATTTGAGGGATTTTTTTCTAAGTTCAAATCTGAGTTGTAGAGGGCTAAGCCTGAGGGAAAGAGGTGAATAAACTTTTTTCTATCGTTGGTAAGACTTAGAACACTTGAGTCATCGGTTGTGGAAAAGTTATATTTATCAAAGTTGTTAGGATTATTTCTGGCTGTCCAGTGGCTTGTTATTTTGCCGGCGATGGTTTTAATGATTTTTGTAGAGGATGCAGTATCAAATGAAATTTGATAAACAGACGGTGATGCATCTCTGTTTAACTGACAGCCTGACTGAGATTCGCAGCTAAAGCGTGACTCTGCGATGCATATAACTTTGAACGGAGCTTCTTGGGCGACTGCATGCGAAGCAAAAAAACTGAAACAGGCGGCACAGAGCAGCGATATTTTTTTAGACATTTCAAGCCTTCCTTTTTGAGTACCATCATATTTTGGTGCAAATGAACTTGGAATTCTGATAAAGCAATGCTTGAGCTCTGTGCCAAAATTGCTAACGTAGCTCGTTGCACTGTTCTGCATCATCACTCCGTAAATTCAAAAAAAGCCAACCAATGCGCTAAGGCATTGATTGGCTTTAGTTTTTTTGGTAGGCCGTGAGGGACTTGAACCCCCGACCAAAGGATTATGAGTCCTCTGCTCTAACCAACTGAGCTAACGGCCCAAATTTCAAGAACCAGCATTGTAATGTGTTGTGGGCGGTGTTGGCGCTTTGGGGGGGTAATTTCTATGGGCTGTGTTTTTATGGTGCGCTCATGCTGATGGCTATGCGTACGGCTTGCAGCAGGCTTGCGCTGTCGGCGCGGGCGCTGCCTGCCAGATCGAAGGCGGTGCCGTGGTCGGGGCTGATGCGTAGCAGGGGCAGGCCGAGGGTGACGTTTACGCCGTGTTGTACGCCCAGGTATTTGACGGGGATGAGGCCTTGGTCGTGGTACATGGCGATGACTGCGTCGCAAAACGGCGGGGTGGCGTGGGCTTGGGCGCGGGCGGTCATGAAGACGGTGTCGGGCGCGTAGGGGCCGCGTGCGTCTATGCCTTGGGCGCGGGCTGCGGCGATGGCGGGGGTGATGGTGTCGATTTCTTCGCGCCCGAACATGCCGCCTTCGCCTGCGTGGGGGTTGAGGCCTGCTACGGCGATGATGGGGGCGCGGGTGGGTTGATTGGCGGCTGGTGTGCTGGTTTGTGTTTGGAGTTGTTGCGCCAGGAAGCGGTGGGTGATGGTGATGGTTTGCAGCAGTTGCTCTTGCGTGACGGCTTCTATGGCTTGGCGCAGGCTGATGTGGATGCTGTTGAGTACGGTTTTGAGTTCGGCGTTGGCGAGCATCATGCGTACGGGCATGTCGGCAACGGGTGTGCCTGTGTGCTGTGCGGCGAGGGCTTGCAGCATTTCGGTGTGACCTGGAAATGGTTCGCCAGCGAGTGCAAGTGCTTCTTTGTGGATGGGCGCGGTGACGAGGGCGGCGCAGTGGCCGCGCAGGGTGGCGCGTGCGGCGTGGGTGATGCTGTCGGCAGCCATGCGGCCTGCGGTGGCTTGTATTTGGCCAAAGGCGGGCAAGGTGGCAGGGCTTGGGCAGGCTTGTAGTACGGGCAGGGCGTTGTTGGCGGCGACGGCGGGCGCTTGGTGCCAGTCTTGCACGGGGGTGATGTGGGGCAGGGCGTGGGCTTGGTCGGGCAGGTGTTGGCGCACGATGGCGTGTGCGCGTCGCATGGTGGCTACGTCGCCAGCTACGCAGCAGTGGCGCATGGTGGCGGGGTCTTGCAGCCATGCTTTGATGATGATTTCGGGGCCTATGCCTGCGGGGTCGCCCATGCTCAGGGCGATGGGGCGTGGGGCTGTGGTGGCTGTCATTGTGGCTTGGGGTTGGGTTGTGGCGGGCATGGTGTTTGCTTGTTGGATGTGGGGCCTAGCATGGGTGGTTGGATTTAGTAGCTGGATTTAGTAGCCGTGGGGCTTGTGGCAGCCTAAATCGAACATGCGGCTGTGGGCATTGCGGCGCTGCTGGGCGAGGGTGGCTTGTTTGCTGGCTGTGTTGGGCTGGCGTGCGCGGTTGTCGATTTCGGTGATGCGCTGCGCCAGTTGGGTGCAGGTTTTTTGTTTTGCGTTGGGCGAGTGGTGTTTGTTTTTGCGGCTGCTTTGGTGGGCGCGGGTGCTTGGGGCGGGGCGCGGGTTTGCGCTGCTTGCTGTGTCTGCTTTATGGGTTTTGCCAGAGCCAGATTGCTTTGGGGTGGTTTTTTGGGGGGTGGTGTGGGTGTTGATGGTGGCGCGGGTATCAACTTCGGTGGCGTTGGGGCAGGGCTGGTGGCTGTAGGCATTGCCGCAGCGGTAGATTTGCGCGGCGGCTGGGCTGTGGCTGAGGCTTGCCAGCAGGAATAGGGCGGTGTGCAGGGCAGTTTGCAGGGCGGGCATGGGTGCTTGTGTGGGTGCTGTTGTGTGTTGTGCCTGCTGGCGTGGGGGTTAGGCGGGGTTGTCGATGTCGATGTGGATGTGGTGCAGGCCGTGTTGGGCGGCTACGGTGGCGGCTAGTGCTTGCACGCCGTAGCGCTCGGTGGCGTGGTGGCCGCAGGCCAGAAAGGCTGCGCCGCATTCACGGGCGTAGTGGGCTTGGGGTTCGGAGATTTCGCCTGTGATGAAGGCTTGTGCGCCTGCTTCAATGGCGGCTTCAAAGTAGCCTTGTGCGCCGCCGCTGCACCATGCCAGACGGGTGATGGGGGTGTTTGCGGGCAAGCCGTCAATGAGGGTGACGGGGCGTTGCAGGGTGGTTTGCACGTGGGCGGCGAGTGCGCTGGCGCTGGCAAAGGCAGCGGGGGGCGCGTTGTGCGCGGGTTGACCGATAAAAAGCAGGTTTTGTTCGCCCAGTTGCTGCTGCACTTCAAGCCCGAGCAGGCGGGCGAGCTGGGCGTTGTTGCCCAGTGTGGGGTGGGCATCAAGCGGCAGGTGGTAGGCCAGCAGGTTGATGTCGTGCTTGAGCAGCAAGGCCAGGCGCTGCTTCATCCAGCCTGTGATGCAGCCGCTTTGCCCGCGCCAAAATAGGCCGTGGTGCACCAGTATGGCGCAGGCTTTGGCGGCAATGGCTGCTTCAATCAAAGCGCGGCTGGCGGTTACGCCCGAGACGAGCGTGTGCACGGTTTCGCGGCCTTCTACCTGTAGGCCGTTGGGGCCGTAGTCTTTGAAGTTTTCGGGCTGCATGAGCGTGTTGAGCGTTTGCAGTAAATCGTTACGCAACATTTTGGTGTTTCCAGATGCAAGGGTGGTGAGGTGTGGGGCAAACGGGTGGCAATTTCAGCGACAATCGGCAGCTATGAAAAAGCTATGGCTCTTATTTTCGCAGGTTGTGACGGTGCTGCTGGCATGCCTGTTTGTACTGTTTGTCTTGTTTGCTTCGGGCAAAGAAGAAATGGCTATGCCTACGCCGCCGCCTGATACCCTGCGCAGTGCGGCCAAGGCGGCTGCGCCAGCGGTGGTGAGCATTATTATCAACCCCGAGCAGCCTACAACATTTACCAAAACCCGTAACAGCAAAGCCCAGGCGCGGCCTGTGGGTGAAGATGATGAAGACGAAGATATGTTTTCTGATATGGGCAGCGGGGTGATTGTGAGCAGCGATGGCTATATTTTGACCAATAACCATGTGCTGGAGAATGCCGACGAAATCGAGGTGCTGCTCAACGACGGCAGGCGTGCTTCGGCGCGTGTGATAGGCACAGATCCCGATACGGATTTGGCAGTGCTGAAGGTTGATTTGACTGACTTGCCTGCCATTGCGCTGGGGGATTCGGCCAGTTTGCAGGTGGGTGATGCGGTGCTGGCTATAGGCAACCCCTTTGGCGTGGGGCAGACTGTTACCAGCGGCATAGTGAGCGCCTTGGGGCGTAGCCAGTTGGGCATTAGCACGTTTGAGAATTTTATTCAGACCGATGCCGCGATTAATCCTGGAAACTCGGGCGGTGCGCTGGTAGATATTCAGGGCAAGCTCGTTGGCATTAACACAGCCATTTACTCGCGCACGGGCGGCTACATGGGCATTGGCTTTGCTACGCCTACCAGCATGGCCAAGCAGGTGCTCGATGATATTGTGCGCACAGGCCACGTTACCCGTGGCTGGATTGGCGTAGAGCCAAGCGATATTACGGTGGAGCTGGCGGCTGCATTGGGCGTGGCTGAAAATACAGGCGCGGTGATAACCGATATATTGTCCGAAAGTCCTGCCGAGCAAGCGGGCTTGCAGCGCGGTGATGTGATTACGCGCGTGAATCAAAACACGGTGCGCAATGTGCAGGATTTGCTGGCTTTTGTTTCTGCTTTGCAGCCTGGTGCGGTGGCTGATTTAACGGTGCTGCGCCGCGGCAAACCGCTGACGATAAAGATTACGCCAGCACAGCGCCCCATTCCAGACGCTGCCGAGTAGGCGCGCCGCCAGAAATAAGAGCAAGAGCTATAGGCTTTGCTGGCGCTGGCGCTGGCGCTGGTCTTGGCGGCAAGGGGCGGCTGGGTTTTCTGCCCGAGCTTGCCGCTTAAGTTTGCCGCCTTGAGTTGCCGCCTTGAACTACCGTTTTAGATTGCTTTCCTGAATTTCCGCTTTGCGTAGCCATGCATTTCGTTTGCGCGCGGCGCTGCACGGCACTGCACTCCCCGCCAGCTTGTTAGCCCAGTACATGCTGCCAAAGCGCTTTGATGGCTTGCGCCTGCGCTTGCACGTTGGCTGGCTCGCACAGCATGCTTTCTTCATTCAAGCGGGCGCGGTGCTGGCGGTGGCGCAGGGTGCGGTAGGCGCTGGCGGCGGCGTGCCCCAGATTTTTGCCTTCTGGCAGTATGCCCAGCGTATCGGCACGCTCAAGCAGGGCGATGTTGCCACGGTTCTCAAGCATGGTGGGGTGCTGGTGGCTGTGCAGCAAAACCAGATACTGGGTGATGAATTCGGCATCTATCATGCCGCCCGCGCTGTGCTTGAGGTTGAATTGCCCGTCAACCACCTTGTGGGCGCTGCTTACGCGCTGGCGCATGGCGATGATTTCTTGCTTGAGCGAGGCCGCATCGCGCTGCGCGGTGATGACGGCGCTGCGTATGGCATCAAACCGTGTGCGCAGGCGCGGGCTGCCAAAGCAGCAGCGGGCGCGGGTCATGGCCTGGTGCTCCCAAAGCCATGCGGTGTTGCTGCCGCGCTGGAGCTGGTAGCTCTCGTACGCTTCTATGGTGGTGGTAAGCAGGCCAGAGTTGCCGTTGGGGCGCAGGGCGGTGTCGATTTCGTAGAGGTCGCCTTCGCTGGTTTTGCTGGTGAGCCAAGTGATGAGTTTGCGCACCAGCATGGCGTAGATTTCGCCAGAGCGCTCGTGGGTGTTTTCGTAGATAAAGACCAAATCCAAATCGCTGCCATAGCCAAGCTCCAAGCCGCCCAATTTGCCGTAGGCGACGATGGCAAAGTGCTCGTCCAGATTGTCTTGTGGCGCGTTGGTAAAGCCCATGCTGTGGACTTTGGGCAAGAGGCGCTGCCAGCACCAGTGTGTTGCCAGATGCAGTATCGCGTCGGCCAAACCGCTTAAGTCATCACCCACTTGCTCTACGCTCAAGCGGCCATCGAGGTCGCGCGCCAAAGTGCGAAAGGTAGAGGCGTGCATGGCGCGGCGCAGCAGGTTGAGCAGGGTTTCTTCGTCGTCTTCGCCTGTGGCTTGCAGGGCGTGCAGGCGCTGGGTGAGTTTGGCGGTGAAGGTGTCGCGCTCAAAGCGGCCTTCAAACATGGTGTTGCTGCTGAGTTCGTCAATCACGCCTGGGTTGCTGGTGAGGTAGCGCGCGGGCCAGCGGGCCACGCCCAGCAGTTGCAGCAAGCGCTCGTGTACCAGCGGGTGCTCTAGCAGCATGGCCAGATAGCTTTCGCGGCGCAGGAGGGTTTCGAGCCAGTCTATAAAGCGTAGCAGACCAGCTTCGGTGATGTCGTTGATGTTGGGGTTGTTGTTGGTAGTGTTGGCGCTGCCGCTGGGGCTGGCAGGTAGCCAGTGCAAGCTGCGCTGCATCAGGCGCATGAGCTTTTGGCGCGCAGAGGGGCGCAGTGTGGCTATGCGGGTGTGGCTGCGCCATGTTTGCAGGCGTTGCGCCAGTGCGGTGTGCGAGGCGGGTAGCAGTGTTTGCAGGTGGGCAATGTCGTCGTCTTCTTCTGGCGTGCTGGTGGCTGGGGTATGTAGCGGGGCTGCAGGGGCGCGGGCAAGGCTGCTTGGGCTGCTGGCGGGTGCGCTTGTGTTGGCTGGTGTGGCGCTGGCTGTAGCTTGTGGGGCGGCTGAAGTGGCTGAAGTGGCAGATGTGCTTGATGCAGTTGATGCGTCTGGGCTGCTTGTTGCGGGCTGGTTGCGGCTTAAAAGCAGGTCAAACTCGTGCGCTACCAGCTCGCGGTGCTGTGCTAACGCTTGCATGAAGCTCTCGGTGCTGGGGTGGCGCATGGTGTGCGCGAGCCACTGCAAATCGTCGGGGTTGGTGGGCAGGATGTGGGTTTGCTGGTCGTCCAGATATTGAATGCGGTGCTCGACTTGGCGCAAGAAGATATAGGCCTGCGCCAGTGCGGTGGCGGTTTGGCTAGACATCAAACCCGACCGAGCCAGTTGAGCCAGTGCATCTACCGTGGGGCGCACGCGCAGTTCGGGGTATTGGCCGCCGCGCACGACTTGCAGCAGTTGCACGGTAAATTCAATTTCGCGGATGCCGCCGCGCGAGATTTTTACGTCGTTGGCGCGCTCGGGGTGGCCTGCGCTGCGGCTGGCGGCGTGGGCGCGGATTTGGTCGTGCAACTGGCGCAGTGCTTCGTACACGTTGAAGTCGAGGTAGCGGCGAAAGACAAAGGGCAGCACCACATGGCGCAACTGGCGTGCGGAGTGGTTGGCAATAGATGCAACGGGCGCAACCACACGGCTTTTGAGCCAGGCAAAACGCTCCCATTCGCGCCCTTGTACTTGCAGGTATTCAGCCAGCGCTTGCAGCGACGATACCGACGGGCCCGAGTTGCCATTGGGGCGCAAGGCCAAATCTACGCGAAAGACAAAGCCGTGCTCGGTGGTTTCGCCAATGAAGGCGTAAATGCGCTTGACGGCGCGGGCAAAGTACTCCTGAAAGCTAATCGGTGCAGCGCCTGCGGTTTCTCCATCGGTTTCATACACATAAATCAGGTCAATATCGCTTGAAACATTCAGCTCGCGTGCGCCCAGTTTGCCCATGCCCACCACCCAAAAGTTGACGCGGCTGCCATCAGGCTTGAGGGGTGCGCCGTGGCGCTCATCAAGCTGGGCGAAGGCGTGCGTGCAGGCAAGGTCAAGTGCAAACTCGGCCAAGTGGGTCATGGCGCTGGTGATGTGGTGCATGGCAGCAGCGCCATCGCAATCGAGCACAGCCAAGCGCTCCAGCACCAGTTGGCGCAAGATGCGCAGGGCGGCACTGGGCTCGTGGCCTTGTGTAACAAGCGCGGCGTGGGTGGCTTGCAGCATGGCCAAATCGGGCAGGCCAGCGGGCAAAAGAAGCAGCTCTTGCGGGTAGCGGCGGTGCAGGCGCTGTATAAAACGGGAATAAAGGGCATTGTTGGCGCAAACAGCACCATAAACGGCAGCGTTCAGCGGGGATAATGGAGCCGCCCCTTCGATGGTGTCAGGGTGCTGGTTGGCGCTGGTGTTGGTGTTGGTGCCTGATGCTGTCATTGCCTTTTTCCATGCAGGATATAAAACTCTTTTTACACGACCTTTTTCGCCGCGTAGTGCAAAGCAAGAGCGCGGTGCGGCTGCTGCGCTGGGCTGGCATGCTCGCTGGTGCTGCATTGGTTTTGCTTGCCACAGCCACAGTGCTGCTGCATGTGTGGATTTTGCCGCGAATTGGCGAGTTTCGCCCGTTTATACAACAGCAGGCTTCACAAATGCTGGGCTTGCCCGTGCATATCGAGTCTATTACGCTTACGCGCGGCGGCTGGTCGCCAGAGCTTGCCTTGCACCAAGTGCAGTTTACCGATGCCGCTGGCCACAGTGCGCTACGCATTGCGCGGATTGAAGCGGGCGTATCGGTGCGCAGCTTGTTGCGCGCGGGCTTTACCCGTTTGGCTGTTATTGCGCCCAGCGTGCAAGCGCAGCGCCATGCCGACGGGCGCATTTACATTGCAGGCATACTGCTTGACAGCACTAGCAAAGCGCAGCCCGCACCCGCTGCTAGCAGCGCTGCCGATGCCGCTATAAGCTGGCTGCTTGAGCAGCCCGAGCTGGAAATACGCAACGGCAGCTTGCAGTGGAGCGATGCGCAACGCAATGCCGCGCCTTTGCTGCTCAAGCAGATACAAGCCAGCTTAAGCAACCGCGGCCGCAACCACGCCTTGCAGGTTCACCTCACCCCGCCCGAAGGCTGGGGGCATGCGCTTACCGTTGCGGCGCAGTGGCAGCACGGCTTGCTGCAAAGCCGTGCCAACTGGCGCGAGTGGGCAGGCCAAGCAAGCGCCGATATGCCTTGGCTAGATGTTTCGCAACTGCGCAGCTATGTGGA
>RRZT012069535.1_pt1 | contig 12165 bp, 9 predicted proteins | sample 2165551 | NCBI WGS metagenome assembly RRZT01 (sample SAMN10456910, study PRJNA506462) | wastewater metagenome | biome: wastewater; feature: sludge; material: wastewater sludge; isolation source: wastewater sludge with Escherichia coli K12::gfp cells carrying plasmid... | place: USA: Moscow, Idaho ... | reverse complement strand
TTTGATGCGTTTATCCAGCGACAGCGCATGCAGTTCACAGCGCCGGGCCAGTTCAATGCCGTATTCCGGCTCCAGGGCCACGGGATACAGCAGATCCAGCTCCGGCGCATCCCAGGCCATCAGCTCACGATCCGCCAGACCGGCACAGGAATCAACGGCGGTATAACGCGAGATCTCCAGCGCTGCTTCAATGCAGCGACGGATCGCTCCAATGCTCAGATCGGCTGTGGAGGAGGAACCCTTGCAGCCATCGCGGTAAATAGCGATACCGAGGGCTCCATCCTTGTTAAATTCAATGTTCTCTACTTCGCCGCCACGGGTATTCACCGAAATCCCGGTCTGTTTGCTGATAGAGATCTCCGCGGTATCGGCTCCCAGCTCCTGCGCGATATGCAGCGCATCTGTCACCACCTGCTCGAGTTTGTGCTGTTCCTGTAAAATCTGTTCCTGAGAATTCATGTCTGCCTGGTCCGACTGCATTTTTTCACAGGCTATCACAGATACCTGTTACCATATAAGAGAGTAATAAAGAGAAGAGTGACACCATGAATCATCAGAAAAACACCCAGGACGATTGGGATGACGATTACGTCAGTAAAAGTGGACAGAAACGCGAAGCGGCCGCGCTGCAAAAACTGGGCGAAGAGCTGGTCAACTTGAAGCCTGCCGAACTGGAACGAGTGCCACTGGATGAAGATCTGATTGCTGCTATCGCCATGGGGCATAAGCTGAAAGGCAAACATGAAGCGTTACGCCGTCATTTGCAATATGTCGGCAAAATGATGCGTAACCGCGATACCACTGAAATTAAAAACGTGCTGGATCAAATCCACAGCCGGAATAACAGCACCAACGCACGTTTGCATAAACTGGAACAATGGCGTGACCGTTTGTTAAGTAACGGCGATGATGCGATCAATGCCGTGATCGGTGAATGTCATACGCTGGAACGCCAAAAACTGCGTCAGTTGATCAGCCGGGCGAAAAAGGAAGCAGCGGCAAATCAACCACCTGCCGCATTCCGTGAACTGTTCAAATATCTGCGTGAACATATGGACGAACAGCTGTAGTTAGCACAGCTTAGAGAGAATGGCGTGGTATTCCACGCCATTCTTTTATCCGTTTATTGCGTACCGCCAACCGTCAGTTCGTCCAGTTTTAGCGTTGGCTGACCCACACCAACCGGCACACTCTGACCATCCTTACCGCACACGCCGACGCCTTTATCCAGCGCCAGATCGTTACCCACCATCGACACCTGCTGCATCGCTTCCGGACCGTTACCGATCAGGGTTGCACCTTTGATGGGTGCGGTAATCTTGCCGTTTTCGATCAGATAGGCTTCCGAGGCAGAGAACACAAATTTGCCGGAGGTGATATCCACCTGTCCGCCGCCAAAATTCGGGGCGTAGATACCTTTCTTCACCGAAGCGATGATCTCTTGTGGATCGTATTCGCCCGGCAGCATGTAGGTGTTGGTCATGCGCGGCATCGGTAATGCGGCATACGACTCCCGCCGGCCATTCCCGGTGGGGGCAACCCCCATCAGACGGGCATTCAGCTTATCCTGCATGTAACCTTTCAGAATGCCGTTTTCAATCAGCACATTGTATTGCGTTGGTGTTCCTTCATCATCGACGCTCAATGAACCACGGCGCCCTGCCAGCGTACCATCATCCACGATTGTGCAATGCTTCGAAGCCACTTGTTGACCGATCTTACCGCTGAAGGCAGAGGAGCCTTTACGGTTGAAATCGCCTTCCAGACCATGTCCTACTGCCTCATGCAGCAACACGCCCGGCCAGCCGGCACCGAGAACCACCGGCATCATGCCGGCAGGTGCATCAATGGCTTCCAGATTGACCAGAGCCTGACGCACGGCCTCACGGACATAACCGCGGGCACGGCTTTCACCGTTTTCAACCTCAAAGAAATAATCATAACCACAGCGGCCACCACCACCAGAGCTGCCGCGTTCCCGACGGCCTTTACGTTCCGCCAGAACAGTAACACTGAGCCGCACCAGCGGACGAATATCGGCCACCAGCGTGCCATCCGTCGCCGCAATCAGCACTTCTTCATACACACCGGACAACGAGGCCATCACCTGTGTTACACAGGGATCCAGTGAACGGGCAAATTGATCCAGTTCTTCCAGTAAAGTGATCTTTTGCGGTTGGGGTAAACCAGGCAGCGGATCCAGCGCCAGATAACGCGCCGCTGGCTGCGTCGGTTGCCAGATTTTGACCTGCCCTTCACCACCGGCTACCGCTACGCCGCGCGCCGCAACCACCGCCTGCTGTAAGGCATTCAGACTGAGCTCGTCAGAATAGGCAAAACCGGTCTTTTCACCACTGATGGCACGCACACCGACGCCTTGTTCGATGTTATAGCTGCCATCTTTCACGATACCGTCTTCCAGGATCCAGGACTCATGAACACCACTCTGGAAATAGAAATCACCGAACTCAATCTGATGACTCATCAACTGGCGCAGCTGTTGCGCCAGAATGTCCTGATCCAGACCGTTCGCGGCCAATAATCGTTCACTGACTTGCGGTAACAACATCAAATTACTCTCTCCAGGCCGGTGTCAGTCTGGCATGCAGCTGTACCGGCATTGATTTGCGGATTTGTTCGGTTTTTTGTGGATCCAGTGTCGCCACGATCAGTCCCGGCTGTGAACCTTGTTGTGCCAGTACCTCGCCCCAGGGGTCGATGATCACGGAGTGACCTCGGGTTTCACGGTTACCACCATGGCTGCCACATTGATTAGCTGCGACCACATAACATTGATTTTCTATGGCCCGCGCCTGTAAGAGCGGCAGCCAATGGGCTTGTCCGGTCACTTTCGTGAATGCGGCAGGCACCAGTAATACATCCGCGCCACGCTGACGCAGCAGACGATACAATTCCGGAAAGCGGACGTCATAACAGATACTTAAACCGAGACCACCAAACGGAGATGCCACCACGCAGCTATCATGCCCCGCCACAAAAGAATCGGATTCACGATAACGCCCGCGGGCATCATCCACATCCACATCAAACAGATGCAGTTTGTGATAAAAACCGGTCAGCTCACCTTGCGGATTAAACACCAGTGATGTGGTGTGCACCCGGTTTTGCTGCGGAATCAGCGTCGGCAACGAGCCGGCCACCAGCCACAGACCAAATTCCTTTGCCCATTCACTCAGCTGACGCTGTACCGGGCCTGAACCCACGGGTTCAGCCAGCTGTTGATAATCCTGCGGCGCGCCCATACAGGCAAAATTTTCCGGCAGCAAGACCAGACAAGGGCGTTCTACCGGCAAACGCTGCAATAGCGAGGCGATCTGTGCACGGTTCGATAGCCAGTCCGCCTGAGCGTTGATCTGTAGTGCGACCAGCTGCATTACTTGCTCTCCTCTGCTTTTGGCGCGGATAATTTAACTTTCTCTTGTTTACGGCCCAGCTCGGTGATTACCGGTTTGGCAATATCACCTTTGACGGAATAGCTTACCTGTGTGATGACATCAAACACCGGTTGTAAAATCGTGGTCGCCGCCAGCACCGCAATACCGGTGATAGGCGTAATCGCAAACGCGGTCGCCACACCAAAACCGCCGGTTAATGTCGGCGAAAATGTCACCTGATAGTCGATCGTTTTCTGACCTAAATCGACCATACCATGCCCATTCAGTTCACCGGAATTACTTTCAAGTACTAAGTCATCATTACGCAGCACACCCCGTTCCAGTTTACTGCTGAACGTGATTTTTTTGAAATAGAGACCATCGCCAAAAATATCGCGGAAATCAAAGCTGATACGACTGACAATCGCATTCAGCGAGAACAGGGATAACAAACGGTTGCCGCCGGTATTTTTCACTTCCCGCAGAATACCTTCACCGGTCTCCATTCTGATCTGGCCATCTAATGCTGACAAACGAGGCTGCACTAAAGCACCGGGCCAGGAAACATCAATATCCAGCTGACTCTTGGTACCGGTTAACCCGGGATCAAAACCAAAATGCCCCAGAAATACTTCGGTATTGTTACTGACAAATTTACCTTTCAGCGTACTGAGTGGCTGATAATTTTTTATTGACCAGCCCGCCTGCCCGTCAAAGTGTGAATTAGCCACCTGCCAGTGCAAGTCACGGATTTCACCCCCCTGTTTTACCGGATAAAGGTGACCGCGGAACTGGCCAAGGGTATTGCCACCGTAACGGCAATCCTGACAACTGAACAATAAATCAGGCCAGCGCGCCAGCCATGCCCGTTGTGTAGCCAGACTCATCGGCTCCGCAGGTTTTGTGTCTACACCGCTATCCGCCCAGTACAAACGGGCCATATCGATCCGGATCGGTTTCTTTTTACTGGCCGGAAGATGGATCACCCCCTGCGCTTTACTGCTTTCCAGCCAGATCCTGCTGCCATCGCGATCCGGACTCATATTCAGGCGGATATCACGCCATAATTGATCCGCTACATGTAACTTATCCACCCGCACGTCAATAGCGCCCGCACTGGGGAACAGCTGGTTCACCGCATGTTGCCCATTAGCCGGCCAACGCTGCCACCAGTCCAGCCAGGCAGACACATCAGCCTCACTCAGAATCGCGCTGACCGAGAATGGCAAACGGGGTCCGGCACTGCGCTCAATGATCTGATTATCCAGCCAGAAACGGCGGAACTGTTTCTTGTCTGGCGTCCAGTCAGCCTGCAACTGCCATTCATGATTCAGCGAACCATTGATTACACTGCTCTGCTGATTACCACTGATTTTTACCTGCAGTGGCCAGCTGCGCCCGGATGGTTTGTTATAGGGTGCCGGCAAATCCAGTGCCAGCGCTGTCAGCGGACTGGTTAGTTGTGCATCGTAATAATAATGCCCACCCTTATAGAGATGCAGATCCAGAGCACCCTGCCAGTTTGCCTGCCCCTGCAGAGTCTGATGCGCCAACTGCGGTAATGCCTTGTCGCGCTGACTATCCCACTCCCCCTGCAGACCCAGCTTAACCTGATATTCATTGGCTAGTTGTTCACCGGCATACTGCACGCGCAATGGCTGCCCCCATAAGGTGGCCTGTAATTTCTCTATCGCCGTTTTATTGTCATCGAAGCTCAGTTCACCCTGCAGCTGTTCCAGTGGTAAATCCAGACTCGGAAGATACAGACTGTTTCCCGCCAGTTTTACTTTGCCATTGACCTTAACCTGAGTGCCATCCATCGGAATATCCAGTTTCAGTTCACCGGTTAATGGCTTCTGAATACGCACTGCCTGCAGAGCACTGCCAACGGAATTCTGCAGCGGAGAGCGGTAGAGATAATCACTGACAGCTTCACCGGTACCGGCAATATCGGCATCAATGTACAGACGGGCACCGGGTGCCAGCTTCGGAAACCAGGCGTGCAAACGCGGGGAGCTGGCATCACCGAGCAGGGCGCGATCACCCTGCATATCCAGGCGATCATTTTCAAATAGCAGATCCAGTGACATTTCACGTAACGGCAACCAGCCGGCACCAAACTGGAAGGTCGCATCGCGTAACGGCACCCATGCCTGGAAAATGCCGTTTTTCTCTTTGAAAGGAAAATCACGGAATGCGCCATGCCACAGGATGCGGGCATTTTCAGCATGTCCGCCCTGTAATGCGTTGGTCAGGTATTTGATCACCGGCTCGCCCATGGCACCGTGTGGAAAATAATAATGCGCCTGACTGGCATCTTTCAGATCAACACCACTGTCCAGCGCCAGAAATAAGGGCTGTGTTCCTTCCTGACTCAGACGGAATTGCGTTGCGGTGGTGACAACATCGGTTTTAAGTTGCACCTGGTCAGCGGTTAATGCCCAGCCATTGCGCAATTTCTGCCAGTTCAGATCGGCCGAAAATGTTTGTACCGGCCAGGGCTTTTCAAAATAGGGCTGCAGATCCCATGTCTGTGGTTTTAACTGCTGCAGCGTCAGCGCAACGCCCTGCGGTGACAGGCGGAAAGAGGCATCTACATCGTGCAACCCGGGGATCATGCGCCAGCGCTGCCACTGCAATTGCTGCAACTGACCACTGAACAGCCAGCTGTCCTGTGCTTCATCGCGGGAAAAGCGTAATTCACTCAGCCGGCCTTGCGGCATCAGCGTCCGTAACGCCTCTGCCGCGGCAGATTCCACAGGCAGGAACATCCCCGTTAGCGGGGTCAATTCATCAAGCAATAACGGATCCATTTGCCCGGTATATTGCTCAGCCTGTTTTTTCAGTTGCAGCTGCCATGAACGCCAGGGCTGATGATTACTGTGTAATTGCAGCCCCTGACTGTATAACTGCCAGTCATCGACATGACGTTGCCAGACGATTTCGCCACCCTGCAGTTCCAGACTGTGCGGCTGCTCGGCCTGTTGCCAGCCAAGACGGTTTAAGCCCAGTTGCAGCAATGCGCTCTGCCACTGACCGGGTTGCCGCTCCAGCCAGAGCTGAAACGCCAGTGAACCATGAATAGACTGCGCATTGGCAGTCAGCGGCGTTGGCAACAGGGCCCCCGGCTGTTTGCCGGCATGAGATTCTGTGGCCAGATAGATATGCCCCTGCAGTGCATCCTGACGAGCGGCACCCTGTAACTCAGCTTGCAGCAATAACGGCACTACCAGCGCCTGTTGCGCTACTGATATGCGGGAAAAGAGTTTGTGCTGATCGGCCCGGTTTTCGGCATAGAGTTGGTCGATATGAAATTCCGCCAGTAATTGTTGCTGGCGGACTAACCGGATCTGGCTGTTGGTAATATTGGCCTGCGCGACCTGTTCCAGTAACAGCGGCAACAAATCATTCAGGCCGGTGCTGTCGGAGGAGGATGCTGCGGCTTTGGGTAACTGCAGCGTCAGCTGCAGTTGATCTGCCTGCAGCGTGGCCAGACAACCGTGCGTTTTCCAGAACTGCAGGAACGGATTACAGTGTAACTGCAGCTGCTTTGCACTGAGCTCAAACGGTACGGCACCTTGCTGCTGCAACGCCACATCACGCAATTCCAGCTGCAGGCCATAGTCCTGCCAGCGCCAGCCGATATGAGCCACTGATGCGGATGACATCGTATCCGGCAAGAACTGTTTTAACACCCAGTCACGATGCAGCTGTAAATCGGGCAGACCAAACCGCAGTGCGGTGACCAGCACTGCCAGCAGCATCAGAACCACAGAAAGAAAAACAGCGCCACCACGCACTATGCCACGCCAGTTCACTTACATCATCACCACGTCGTACTGTTCCTGATTGTATAAAGGTTCAGCCTGTACTTTGACCTGCTTGCTGATGAACACCTCAAGCTCAGCCAGACTGTGCGACTCTTCGCCGCGTAACGCTTCCGCTACGGCCGGTGAGGCATACACCACAAACTGATCCGCATCATACGCCCGGTTGACGCGCAGAATTTCACGCAGAATTTCATAGCAGACCGATTCCACCGTTTTCACCCGGCCGCGCCCTTTACATGCCGGGCATTCGGAGCAGAGTACATGCTCCAGACTTTCGCGGGTACGTTTACGGGTCATCTCGACCAGCCCGAGTTGGGAGAAGCCGTTCACACCGGTCTTCGCCCGATCTTTTGCCAGTGCTTGCTCCAGACTCTGCAAGACACGGCGACGGTGATCTTCACTCTGCATATCGATAAAATCGATGATGATAATACCGCCAAGATTACGCAGCCGCAGCTGACGGGCGATCGCCGCCGTGGCTTCAATATTGGTATTGAAAATGGTCTCTTCCAGATTACGGTGCCCCACAAACGCGCCGGTATTGATATCGATCGTGGTCATGGCTTCCGTCTGATCGATGATCAGATAACCGCCCGATTTCAGTTCAACCTTACGTTCAAGTGCCCGCTGGATCTCGTTTTCGACATCATACAAATCAAAGATCGGTGACTCGCCGGAGTAATAATCCAGTTTCCCGATCATCTCCGGAACAAATTCTTCGGTGAAATGGCTGAGTTGCTCATACGTCTGGCGGGAATCCACCCGGATTTTATCCAGATCATCACCGACAAAATCTCGCAGAATACGGAACGCCAGACTCCACTCCGCATACAGCACATGGCTGGTCGGATATTTCTGGCGACGTTCCAGCACCTTGCGCCACAAGCGCTTCAGGAAGATAGTGTCCTGTTCCAGCTCTTTTTCGCCAATGCCTTCGGCAGCGGTACGAATGATAAAGCCACCCAGTTCATCCACATTCCGGCTGACAATCTCTTTCAGACGTTCCCGCTCTTCCTCACTGTCGATACGCTGTGAAACACCCACATGGGCACTGCCCGGCATGAATACCAGGTAGCGGGACGGCAGCGTGATATCGGTGGTCAGACGGGCACCTTTGGTACCCATGGGATCTTTCACCACCTGCACCATGATGTCCTGCCCCTGACGGACCAGCTCGGCAATATTACCGGCCTGAAAGTGCTCTTTTTCTTTTACATCGACACATTCGGTATGCGGCACAATATCGGACGCGTGCAGGAAAGCGGCTTTATCCATTCCGATATCAACAAAGGCCGCCTGCATACCCGGTAACACCCGGCTGATTTTACCTTTGTAAATATTACCTACGATCCCGCGTTTGGCCTGACGCTCAATGTGTACTTCCTGCAACATACCATGATCCACCAGTGCGACCCGGGTCTCTGATGGTGTTACGTTGACCAGCAATTCGGTTGACATAGTTCAGCCTTAGTAATCTGAAGTCATGAGTGGCGACAATATTTTTGCAGTAACAGATCTGTTTCCAGCAACGGCAACCCCACTACCGCAGAATAACTTCCGCTGAGGTGACTGACGAATTTCCCGCCGATGCCCTGAATGCCATAAGCACCGGCTTTATCCGCCGGTTCTCCGGTTTGCCAGTAACGGCTGATCTCTTCCGGCGTTAATTTGCGGAACGTCACCTGTGAGTTGACCAGAACAACTTCACAGCCCTGTTCCGAAGAAAGCGCAACCGCCGTCATCACGGTATGGGTGTTACCAGACAGTAACTGCAATATACGTTGAGCATCGGTGAAATCCCGTGGCTTTTCCAGCACTTCTTGCTCAAACACCACAATAGTATCCGCGCCTAATACCGGTTTTTGCCCCCGGCAGGCTAACCAGCCGGCCTGCGATTTATCGCGGGCCAGACGTTGCACATAATCAGCAGGAGTTTCATCAGGTTGCTGTTGCTCTTCAACATCAACTGACAGAACAGTAAAGGGGTAATCCAGCAGCGCTAACAGTTCCCGGCGACGGGGAGAAGCGGATGCCAGATAAAGCGCAGCACTGGCCGACATAATACTTACCTGATATTGAAACGACGGCGGATATACCGCAGAAAAAGATAGACCGAAGGCCAGAGCAATGTTGAGCTCAGTGACGCCCAGACAAAGCGGGTGTTGAGACGGGGAGATGCAAACAGGTGTTCAACCCAGAAAATCAGCAGTTGTCCGACAAAAATCAGCGATCCCATCACCAGCGCCTGTTGCCAGACGGAGAAGTTACGGATCTTCTGGTATTGTGCTGCAACGACACAGGAGATCACCGCCATACTCAGCGCATGGATGCCCAGCGTTGAACCCAGCAGGATGTCCATGATCAGACCGACAATCCAGGCACTGACGACATTCAGGTGATGCGGCAGCGCAATCACCCAATACAGCACCACTAACGCCACCCAGTCCGGGCGGAACATATCTATAGCCACCGGCAATGGCACCATCGTCAGAATAATTGCGACGATCAGGGTTAAATAGATCGAACCTTTACCATGGCCGGTCAATGAACCACTCATTGTCTGCCCTCCTGATGCGGCACTTCAGCGGATGTTGTTGCTGATTTATTTTTGTCGGTCGCAGGCATTGCCGGCTGAGCAGCAGAAACAGTCACCGCGGAACTCATCACCGGCAGCGGCCCCATTGATTTGGCATCTTGCCAAAGCAACAGCACATAACGCAGCCGATCCAGTGTCGCCAGTGGTTCTGCCTTAATCTCGGCGAAGGGGCTCTGTTCCTCATTGGCAAACCGGGTCACTTTAGCGACCGGATAGCCTTCAGGGAAATGGCCGCCCATGCCAGACGTCACCAGAATATCGCCGTCTTTGATATCCACATTCCGGGGCAGATTCTTGAGTGTCAGTTCATTGATATTTCCGGTACCGGAGGCAATAGCACGTAAATCGTTACGCAGCACCCGCACCGGCAAGGCATGGCTGATATCCGTGATCAGTAATACCCGGCTTGAGGTTTTACCGACACTGACCACCTGACCGATGACACCCTGATCATTAACGACCGGCTGTCCTTCATAGACATGATGTTCGACACCTTTATCGATCACGACCTGATAGACAAACGGGTCAGAGTCTACCGACAGAATACGGGCCACCAGCTTACGGGAATCCTGAGTCACCGGAGAGCCCAGCAGTTCGCGCAGACGGCGGTTTTCCTGACTCAGTTCGGCCATCCGCAGCAGATCACTGCGCAACAGGAAAAGTTGCTGCTGCAGTTGCTGATTATCTTTCAGCAATTGGCTGCGTGAGCTTAGTTGCAGACTGGCCTCTTCGACCACATCGCGGGGAACGCTCGCCAGATGTAATAACGGGCTGGCAAAGGTGTTGATATAAAGACGCATGCCGTCAAACAGATGAAAACGGGCATCAGAAACGATGCCCGCCAGAGACAGCAGCACAGTGATAAATAACCTGAGTTGCAGGGATGGTCCCCTGCCGAAAATAGTCCGCATGATGCTATCAGCCAAGGGTTGCCGGAAAGGCAACCCGGGCAAGCTCAATTATTCGTAATGGAACAGGTCACCACCGTGCATGTCGATCAGCTCGAGAGCTCGACCACCACCACGGGCGACACAGGTCAGCGGATCTTCCGCCACGACAACCGGAATACCGGTATGTTCCATCAGCAGACGGTCCAGATTACGCAGCAGCGCACCACCACCGGTCAGTACCATCCCTTTTTCGGAGATATCGGAAGCCAGTTCCGGCGGAGATTGTTCCAGCGCCACCATGACCGCACTGACGATGCCGCTCAGCGGTTCCTGCAGTGCTTCCAGGATTTCGTTAGAATTCAGGGTGAAACTACGTGGTACACCTTCAGCCAGGTTACGGCCACGAACTTCGATTTCACGCACTTCTTCGCCCGGGTAAGCAGAGCCGATTTCGTGCTTGATGCGTTCTGCGGTGGATTCACCAATCAGGCTGCCGTAGTTACGGCGCACATAGCTGATGATAGCTTCATCAAAACGATCACCGCCGATACGGACGGAAGAAGAATACACCACACCGTTCAGAGAGATGATCGCCACTTCAGTGGTACCACCACCGATATCAACTACCATAGAACCGGTCGCTTCGGATACCGGTAAACCGGCACCAATTGCTGCGGCCATAGGTTCTTCAATCAGATAAACTTCGCGGGCACCGGCACCCTGAGCAGATTCTTTGATCGCACGGCGTTCAACCTGGGTCGCACCGCAAGGGATACATACCAGCACGCGCGGACTTGGGCGCATCAGGTTATTTTCATGTACCTGTTTGATGAAATGCTGCAGCATTTTTTCGGTAACAGAAAAATCAGCAATAACACCATCTTTCATCGGACGGATCGCCGCGATATTACCCGGGGTACGCCCCAGCATCATTTTGGCGGCATGACCAACAGCAGCGACAGATTTAGCGGTACCACCGCGTTCCTGACGGATGGCAACCACAGAAGGTTCGTTCAGTACAATACCTTTGCCTTTAACATAAATCAGTGTGTTGGCGGTACCCAAATCGATCGACAGATCGTTGGAAAACAAACCACGGAGCTTCTTGAACATGATGCGGGTGATCCTGATTAATTACGGGATATGCGAAAAACGGCCCACTTTACCAATCCCGGCCCTGATCAGCAAGCATCTGGCACAGAAGATAACCGGATTCCACCTGATCTTTGCATAATCCGGCTATTATTGATTCCGAAACGCGTCCAGCCGATAAATGCAGCGATCCTTGCCGTGATATTAACCATCCCACTGACGCAAAGAGGAATAAAACTTAACCGCATGAAAACGAACCACATCACGTTATACTGTGACTGATATCCGAAATTACCCTATCAGGAAGGGCTGAATGGAACTTAAACAGCGACATCTGCAGCAAGCCTGTAACCAGGGATTAC
>RRZT011198790.1_pt1 | contig 12165 bp, 9 predicted proteins | sample 2165551 | NCBI WGS metagenome assembly RRZT01 (sample SAMN10456910, study PRJNA506462) | wastewater metagenome | biome: wastewater; feature: sludge; material: wastewater sludge; isolation source: wastewater sludge with Escherichia coli K12::gfp cells carrying plasmid... | place: USA: Moscow, Idaho ... | reverse complement strand
CATCTCCAGTTTTAAACCAGCCATCCAAAAATGCCTCTTGATTTGCATCAGGTCTTTTATAATAACCGGCTGTTATTGTTCTACCTTTCAAAAGAATTTCTCCATCTTCTGATATTTTAACCGATACATCCGGCATTATTCTACCAACAGACTCAATCATATATTCCTTATTTTCGGTTAGATAACAAGAAACTGTTGCCGTTGATTCCGTTAAGCCATAACCATAACAAAGATTTATGCCAAGGCTGTGCATAAATTCATTTATTTCGGGAGACAAACGAGCTCCTGCACATGGAAAAAAAATCATATTTTCAATGCCTGCTGTTTTTTTAATTTTTTGAAAAACAATTTTATCTGCAATTTTGTATTTAATGGCTAAATACAATGGAATTTTTTTGTTTAAACGAACGTAGTCTATATTATATTTTTTACCAACACTCATAGCCCATGAAAATATTTTTTTCAATATTGGAGAAAAAGCATCTCTTGTTTCAATAATAGCCGCATAAACCTTTTCCCAATACCTAGGAACAGTACACATAAGATTCGGACGTACTTCCAATATCGTTTTTTGTATATCCGCAGCATTTTTATTAATATATAACTGAATTCCTCTTTCCAAACAAAGATATGTCCAAGCTCGTTCAAATACATGTGTAATAGGAAGAAAACTCATAGAAGTATCTTTGTCTGTAATGTTAGCTAATCGTATCTTATGAATTCTGATAGCTTCTGTGTAGTTAAATTGGTGCAACATTACACCTTTTGGCATCCCGGTTGTTCCTGATGTGTAAAGGATATTCACCAAGTCATTTTCAGAAGCTTTATCCATTCGTTCTTTAATAACATTCTCATTGTCACAAGAATCACCTAACTTTAGCATATCTGAAAAATAAATACTATCAGGATCATTTCTTAAATCAACAGAACCTTCAATAACAATAATTTTTTTTAGAGTTTTTGATGTTTTTTTTACTTCTAGGGCAACATCATATTGATATTGATCTCCAACAAAAACAACTTGAATTTCAGCATCATTCACGATAAACTCTATTTGAAGAGCCGTAGAAGTAGCATACAATGGTACAGAAACTGCGTGATTTGTAAAAACAGCAAAATCCGCTACAATTATTTCACACACATTTTGAGAAAAAATTCCCACATTCTCTTGACCTTCTAAACCGATTGACGCAAGTCCTTTACCCATATCCTTCACTCGCTTAGCAAGTTCATTCCAAGAAATAGGAATCCATTCTTTTGTTGCATCATTTCTATAATGTAACGCTGCCTTGTCACTGTATTGCTTGGCTTTTTCAAAAATCAAGGCAGATAAATGCGTTGTTTGTGTATTCATTATATTTTTATTTGGTTTTCTGTTGAAGAATCTGATTGAGAAATAGAAAACTCAACTATTCGTGCTTCTTTTTTTTGAGTTATGCTATCTAGAATATCCTTTTTTTTCATTTTTTTCAAAGCATTTCTAGCAGCTTTTTGTTGAGATTCTTTCTTGCTATTCCCAATACCATTTCCAACATTAATAGTCTCTATAACAACCTTTGTATAAAACACGGGTAGGTTGGATTCTTTATCTAATTCGACATTGGTAAGGACGAAGGTAGCATTAAATTTCCTTTTTTGAGCCCATTCCAATAATTTTGATTTGAAATTACTCTCTTTTTTGACAATTTTATCAATATCAATATATTGTTCCAATACCTTTTTCTCAAAAAAATCCTTACATTTTTCGTAGCCTTGGTCTAAATAAATAGCTCCGATTAAGGCTTCAAAAGCATTTCCATTAATATGAAAAGCGCGTTGCAGATTGTTTTTAGAGGAGGATACGATTAATTTGTCCAAGCCCAATTCTAGGGCCAATTGATCAAGAGAACTTCGTTGGACGATTTTTGAACGAATATTGGTTAGAAAGCCTTCTTTTTTATCTTGAAAGCGGTTATATAATACATCGGATACAATAGAATTAAGAATAGCATCTCCTAAAAATTCAAGACGTTCATTGTCTTGACTGATACCCTTATCATTTTTTACCGAAGATGACCGATGGAGTAGGGCTAACTTGTAGTATTCTATAGTGTTAGGGGTAAATCCTAATGTGTTCTTTAAAACAAAATAAGGTTCCTTCCTATGAAAGGAAAGAACCTTTATTTTGTTTATAAAAGCTTTTATCAACGATAAAAAATTTTAAAGTTTTTTCTTACTTGGAGAATTTTTTGAAAATGACACTCGCATTATGACCTCCAAAACCAAATGTATTGGAAAGTGCAACATTTACCGTTCTTTTCTGTGCTTTATTGAATGTGAAATTGAGTTTATAATCAATTTCTTCATCTTCGTCACCTTCGGTAAAGTTAATTGTTGGAGGAATAATATCATTCTGAACAGCCAATGCACAAACCATTGCTTCAACAGCACCAGTAGCACCTAAAAGGTGACCTGTCATTGATTTGGTTGAACTGATATTTAATTTGTATGCATGGTCACCAAAAACTTCTTTTATTGCTTTTGTTTCTGAAATATCGCCAACTGGTGTAGATGTTCCATGAACGTTAATATAATCCATGGCTTCAGGTTCCATATGAGCATCTTTCAATGCTCTTTTCATTACGAGCATTGCACCAAGACCTTCGGGATGTGTAGCCGTTATATGGTAGGCATCAGCCGATAAACCGCCACCTACTATTTCACAAATAATATTTGCTCCACGAGCTAACGCATGATCTAATTCCTCAAGAATTAAACAACCGGCACCTTCTCCCATAACAAAACCATCTCGACTTTTACTAAAAGGACGGGAAGCTGTTGTTGGCGAATCGTTACGAGTCGACAGTGCGGTAAGGGCATTGAAGCCTCCTACACCACCAGGAGTAATAGCAGCCTCAGCTCCTCCTGCAAGAATTACGTTTGCTTGTCCCAAACGAATATAGTTAAATGCATCAATAAGAGCATTCGTTGAAGATGCACAAGCAGATGATGTGGAAAAATTCGGACCTCTAAAACCATATTTGATAGATATTTGACCGGCAGCAATGTCCGAAATCATTTTAGGAATGAAAAAAGGATTGAACTTTGGTCCAAGTTCTTCATGTGCGTAATAATAACCTACTTCTTGTTCAAAAGTAGTTATACCACCAATGCCGGCGGCAAAAATGACTCCAACTTCGTCCTTATCTATTTTTTCTAAATCAATTCCACTGTTCTCAACAGCTTCTTGTGCAGCTGCTACAGCTAGATGGGCATATCTATCAAGTTTTCTAACTTCTTTTTTGTCAAAATACAAATTTGGATCAAAGTTTTTTACTTCGCACGCAAATTGTGTCTTAAATTTTGACGCATCGAAATGAGTGATAGGTCCAGCACCACTTACACCAGCAACAAGATTCTTCCAGAATTCCGGAACTGAATTTCCTATTGGTGTAACTGCTCCCAGACCTGTTACTACAACTCTTTTTAACTCCATATTAAAGTTAAATAAATTATTTATTTGCTTCAATATAAGCGATTGCATCGCCTACTGTAGAAATTTTTTCAGCTTGATCATCTGGAATAGATATACCGAATTCTTTTTCAAATTCCATAATCATTTCCACTGTGTCAAGAGAATCAGCTCCTAAATCGTTGGTGAAACTAGCTGTTGGAACAACTTCTGATTCTTCTACTCCTAATTTTTCTACAATGATAGCTTTTACCTTTTCTGCAACTTCAGACATAACTTTTAGTTTTTAGTTAGTAATAAATTATTGAAATTTTGCGAGGCAAAGGTACAATATTTTTATTGAAATAAAATAGTGTTTTATCAAAAAAGTGCACAAACGGAGAGCTATTGTGCATTTATTATTCTTGATTTTTTGAGTATTCTTTTTGGTAATCAGTTATTTAGAGATAAGACCTATTTTGTTTTTATTGAAAATTTTTATTGACAAAATCAAAATTGCAAAATCAAATCTGAAATGCTACTTTTGTATCCATTATTATAAAGACAAACAACATGAATAGAGTTGCCATATTTGCTTCAGGTTCAGGTAGTAATGCTGAAAATATAATTCACTATTTTTCGGATAAAAAGTACGTTGTTTTTCCTTTAGTTATATCTAATAAATCGGAAGCATTTGTTCACGAACGTGCAAAAAGACTTGGAATTTCTTCCTTTTCTTTTACTAAAGATCAATTTATGCGGGGGGACGTTTTGTCTCTTTTACAAAAGGAAAACATTAATTTTATTGTATTGGCGGGTTTCTTATTGAAAGTTCCAGAAAATATTTTAAAAGCGTTTCCTAACAAAATAGTCAATATCCATCCTGCCTTACTTCCAAAATTTGGAGGAAAGGGTATGTATGGGGATTTTGTCCACAAAGCAGTTGTGGAAGCTGGAGAAAAAGAATCGGGAATTACCATACATTATGTCAATGAGAACTACGATGAAGGTCAAATTATTTTTCAAGCTAAATGTCCTGTTTTAGTAACTGATTTGGCCGATGACGTAGCTCAAAAAGTACATGCTTTGGAATACGAATTTTTCCCGAAAATATTAGAAAAACTCTGGATTCATTAAGGAATTCACACAGATTTTTGTTTAATTCTTTCGATAATTTTTTCTTCGCTAAATTCGCGAAGAGCGTCTCTTGCAATCCATTGAGCTGATTTGCTGGATTGTTTTGCCACTTGAATAGCACACTCATTTGCTTTTTCGTATAAATACAAGTTTCTTTTGCCTATTTGTCTTAATCCCCAATTGACTGCCTTTTTGACAAAATTGCGATCATCACAAGCTTCTCTTTCAATTAATGGTAAAAATTGCTCGAAAATTTCGTTATTAACGTTTTTTGCATGAACAGCATAAGTTGCCATTAATGCAAAAGCTGTTCTTTTCACAAATTCTTCTTTTCTCAAAGCATATTCAAAAATTTTATCAACAACAAAGGGCGTTTTATCAAACAGATTAGAACAAGTCATGTCACATATATCCCATGAATCAAAGTCAGTTGTCCAATCGTCAAATTGCTTTTCGGTTATTTCGGTGGGAACTCCAATCATTGATGCTAGCAACCTTGCTTCATGAATATTTGTATTCCATAACTCAATGGAAAGAGGTTGACTTTTACCTATTTTCTTAGCCATTGCTCGCAAAATTGGAACAGAAACACCTAGGCCTGTTTCATTCGCTATTCCGAATCGTTTTTGTCCTGCTAGTACAGCAGAAGATTGATGACTGTGTAATTCTGTAAGTATACTATCAATAGTCATTTAATGTTTTTTTATTTGCGAAACGAAGGTAATTATTTGAAATCAAGAGACAAAAATTCATGTCTAATTTCTTCTTTTTGTTTATAACTTTTGATTAATCATTCCTTGAGGCAGGTGTAAAATTGCTACCTTTGAAAATGTAAAGTTTTTTAAAACATTTCGATTATGAGTTCTTTTGTCCATTTGCATGTTCACTCTTTTTACTCCATATTGGATGGTATGTCCACAATTTCAGGCTTGATTGATAAAGCTCAGGCAGATGGAATGCCAGCTATAGCTCTTACTGACCATGGTTGTATGTATGGAATCAAAGAATTTATTGATTATGCAACTTCTAAAAATTCTTCTGTTAATGGAGATATTGCCACTATTAACGAACGAATACAGACTTTAGATATTGAAAATACAGAAGAAATTAATAAACTAAAACTCGAAAAAGAAACTTTAGAGAAAAAGCGTATCAAACCCATTTTAGGTTGCGAAGTTTATGTTGCCAGAAATTCACGCCTTAACAAAAAAGAGGAGCAAGATAGAAGTGGTCATCACCTTATTTTGCTCGCAAAAAACAAACAAGGCTATAAAAATTTATGTAAACTTGTTTCGTTTGGTTTTATGGATGGTTTCTATTACCGACCACGAATAGATAAAGAATTACTGGAGAAATATAAAGAGGGTTTAATTGTTAGCTCTGCTTGTTTGGGAGGAGAAATTCACAAACTAATTGAAGTGGGTGATATTGCCGGAGCTGAAAAAAGTATTCTTTGGTTTAAAAAACTTTTTGGAGATGATTATTATATTGAATTGCAACGACACAAGACTGATAAACCGGGAGGTGACACTACTGTTTACGAAAAGCAAAAAAGGCAAAATGAATATTTAGTACAACTTGCCCGTAAAACTAATACCAAGCTTATTGCTACTAATGATGTTCATTTTGTAGAGGAGGAACATGCGGAGGCTCACGACAGACTTATTTGTTTGAGTACAGGTAAAGATTTGGACGATCCTAACCGAATGCATTATACCAAACAAGAATGGTTAAAAACAAACAAAGAAATGTCCGAAATCTTTTCGGATATACCGGAGGCTCTCGAAAATACTTTGGAAATAGCCAATAAGGTAGAATATTACGGCTTAGATTCTAATGCTCTTATGCCGACCTTTATGATACCCGAAACGTTTGGGACAGAGGAAGAATATAGAAAAAAATATACAAAAGAAGACCTGTTTAAGGAATTTACGTACGATGAAAATGGCAACTTAGTTTTATCCGAAAAAGAGGCAAAAAAGAAAATAGAAAAGCTGGGTGGATATGATAAATTATACCGTATTAAACTAGAAGCTGATTATTTGAAAGAGTTGGCGATGGAAGGTGCAAAAATTCGTTATGGAGAGGATATGTCACAAGAAATCAAAGATCGTCTTACGTTTGAATTATATGTAATGAAGACAATGGGATTTCCCGGATATTTTCTTATTGTCCAGGATTTTATACAGGCAGCTCGTAATATGGGTGTGGCAGTTGGTCCCGGTCGGGGTTCTGCAGCAGGTTCAGTTGTTGCTTATTGCCTCAAAATAACCGATATAGATCCTCTAAAATATGATTTGCTGTTTGAACGTTTTTTGAATCCTGATCGTATTTCCATGCCTGATATTGATATTGACTTTGATGATGACGGTAGAGGTAAGGTATTGGAATGGGTGAGTAAAAAATATGGCAAAGAACGTGTAGCCCAAATTGTTACCTACGGAACGATGGCAACAAAAATGGCTATTAAGGATGTTGCTCGTGTTCAAAAACTACCATTATCAGAATCAGATAGGCTTACAAAATTAATTCCCACAAATTTTCCGGAAGAAAATGGTAAAGCTCCCAAGGTAACAATCAAAAAATGTATAGAAAGAATACCCGAATTAAAAGAGGCTCGTTATTCTGATAACCAACAACTTTCAGATACCTTGAAATATGCTGAAATGTTGGAGGGGACTGTTCGTCAAGTAGGAATTCATGCATGTGGCGTTATTATTGGTGCCGACGACTTAACTAATTTTGTTCCACTATGTACAGATAAAAATAATGAGAATACACTTGTTACTCAATATGAAGGTTCAACCATAGAGACTGTTGGCCTCATAAAAATGGACTTTTTAGGACTAAAGACACTTTCTATAATCAATGAGGCTCTTTCCAACATAAAAAAATCGAAAGGAATAGACCTTGATATAAGTACAATTCCTATTGACGACAAAGAAACTTATCAATTGTATAGCAATGGATTAACAACCGGAACATTCCAGTTTGAATCGGGAGGTATGCAAAAATACTTAAAGGAATTAAGCCCTTCTTGTTTTGAAGATCTAATTGCTATGAATGCCTTGTACAGACCAGGTCCAATGGCGTATATTCCCAGTTTTATTAACCGAAAAAATGGTAAAGAACCTATTGAATATGATTTTCCTATTATGGAAAAACGGTTGAAGGAGACTTATGGAATTACAGTTTATCAAGAACAGGTCATGTTACTGAGCCGTGACTTGGCTAACTTTACACGTGGCGAATCCGATGAACTCAGAAAAGCGATGGGTAAAAAGTTGCAAAAAAAGATGGACACATTAAAGGTCAAATTCATTGATGGTGCAACAAAAAATGGATATGGTCCTATTGAGAAACTGGAAAAAATATGGAAAGATTGGGCTGAATTTGCCAAATATGCATTCAATAAATCCCATGCCACTTGTTATTCGTGGATTTCATATCAAACAGCTTATTTAAAAGCACATTACCCTGCCGATTTCATGGCTGCCAACTTGACTCGTAACAAGGATAACATTAGTGAAGTCACTAAGTTTATGGAGGAGTGTAAATCTCTTGGCATAAAGGTGTTAGGACCTGATGTAAACGAAAGCAATTTGAATTTTATTTCCAATAAAAATGGTGATATTCGTTTTGGATTAGGGGGCATAAAAGGAGTAGGCGAGGGAGCTGTGGAAGCTATCGTCGAGGAACGTGAAAAAAATGGACGATTTACCAGTGTCTTTAATTTTTTAGAACGTGTCAACTTAAATGCTTGCAACAAAAAAGCCATTGAAAGTTTAGCTCTTTCGGGTGCTTTTGATGAATTTGCTGACATAAAAAGGGAAGCTTTTTTTGCCGAAAATAGTAAAGGCGAAATAGTGTTGGAAGCATTAATTCGCTATGCTAATAAATTTCAAATAGACTCACAAAGTATGCAAAATTCTCTTTTTGGAGGATGTGACACTATTGAGATTCAAAAGCCTGAAATTCCAAATGTTCCTGAATGGTCTAATTTGGAGAAACTTAGCAAAGAAAAAGAGTTAATTGGCATTTTTCTTTCTGCCCATCCGCTGGACGAATACGAGATTGAAATGGAATGTCTGTGTAACGAACAATTGTGCAATTTGAGTGATATTAATGCTCTACAAGAAAAATTTGGCTCTAATCCAATTAAAGTAGGAGGTATAATAACAAAAGTTATACGAGGAATTAGTAAAATGAACTCTCCTTATGGTAGATTCGTATTGGAAGATTATTCCGGAACACATGAATTTGTGCTTTTCGGCAAACAATATATTGACTTAGATAGATTTTTGAAAGAACATCTGTATATCTACCTACAAGGTGTTGTTGAAGAAAAAGGAGCAAATTATAAGTTCAAACCAAAACCAGAAAATGAAGCCAAAAGTAAAGAGTTGGTTTTCAGAATAAATACTATAAAGTTATTAGAAGAGCTGAAAGAAAAATCTATTGAAAAGATAAAAGTAACTATTCCCTTAGTAAATATTTCGCAAGAATTAACCGAAGAATTTTCCTTTTACATCAATGGCAAAAAAGAAAAAGAGAAACACACGTTGTTGTACACAAATATTACGGATATTGAAAATAGATGGAATGTCTCTCTATTTAAAAGGAAAGAAAAGATCTCATTTAATAAGTATTTTTTTCATTTTTTAAAAGAAAAGAAAGAAGAAGAAATATTGGATTATACTATCAATTAAATTTGGGAAAGCAAGTTATTATCTATAATTTTGCGCCATACCAGAAGCAAATTTTATTCAATAATTACATAAAATAGATAAATCATGGCAAAAGAGTTTACAGATTCGAATTTTGAAGAACTTCTCGCAAATAACGTAGTTGTGGTAGCTGATTTTTGGGCAAATTGGTGTGGACCTTGCCGTATGGTAACTCCAATTATTGAAGAGTTAGCTTCCGAATACGAAGGTAAAGTTCTTATAGGAAAAGTTGATGTAGACGACAATAACGATGTTGCATCAAAATATGGAATTAGAAACATACCAACTATATTGTTTTTCAAGAACGGAGAAATTGTGGATAAACAAGTTGGTGCTGCCCCTAAAAATACGATAGAAGATAAAATCAAAGCCTTGTTATAGAAAAAATTAGAAAGCCTACAAACGTTCCATTTGTAGGCTTTCTTTTTGTCAACTATTGATTAATAGCCTTATAATTTTTTTATTATTTCCATACCTTTTTTGATAGCAGCTTCATTCATAGGAAGCAAATGATGATGTCTTTCCGGTAAGGTTTTTGCCAAACCCTTCATAATAGACTCAATTTTTACAAAAGGAAGAACATGAAGTAAACCGCCAAGAATAATCATATTAAACGATTTAGCGGCATTCATTTCAATGGAAGTATTCATGGCATCGATGCGATATATTGTAATATCTTTTCTGGTAGGTTCCTTGCTAATGCCATAACCATCAAAAATAAGGATTCCGCCAGGTTTAACTTTACTTTCAAATTTGTCTAATGACTGTTGATTTAAAATTATTGCTGCATCAAAGCTATTTAATACAGGCGAGCTAATTCTGTTGTCACTAACAATAACGGTAACATTTGCTGTACCTCCTCTTTGTTCAGGACCATAAGAAGGATACCAACTTACTTCTTTTCCTTCAAGTAAGCTGGAATATGCTAATATTTTTCCCATTGACAAGACTCCTTGTCCACCAAAACCAGCTATTATTATTTCTTCTTTCATATGATTTTAATGTTATTCGTTTTTCAAATCTCCTATAGGATATTCTTTAAACATATTTTCTTCCATCCATTTATTTGAGTTCACAGGGGTCATTTTCCAACCGGAACTACATGTTGAAACAATTTCTACAAAAGAAGTTCCTCTAGTTTCTTTTGAATTCTCAAAAGCCTTTCTAATAGCCTGTTTTGCTTTTCTAACAGCAGCTGCCGTATGAACACTTTGACGTGTCACATAACGGGTACCTTTTAACAAAGCAACTAAGTTCGTAATTGGCAACGGATAACCATTCAATTCAACATTTCTACCATAAGGTGTTGTAGCTGTTTTCATACCCTCCAAGGTAGTAGGAGCCATCTGACCTCCAGTCATGCCATAAATGCCATTGTTGATAAATATGATTACAATATTTTCACCTCTGTTGCAAGCATGAATAGTCTCAGCTGTACCTATGGCGGCCAAATCGCCATCACCTTGGTAGGTAAAAACAAATTTTTCAGGCATCAAACGTTTCACGGCTGTAGCTAATGCCGGAGCTCTTCCGTGAGCAGCTTCTTGCCAATCGATATCTAGGTAATTATAAGCAAAAACAGCACAACCAACAGGGGCTATGCCTATAGTTTCCTCTTGAATACCCATTTCTTCTATCACTTCAGCTATTAATTTGTGTACTACACCATGGCTACAACCAGGGCAATAGTGCATCGTAGTATCGTTCATTACTGAAGGTTTGGTATATACCAAATTTTCAGGTTTTACTATTTCTTGAGTTGTCATATTCTTAATTATTTAGCAGCTTATTTTTGTATATTGGCTATTAAATTCTTCGTAGCGTCCAAAACTTCTTCTACAGTTGGAACAATACCTCCCATACGACCAAAGTGTTCGACTGGAATTTTACCGTTCACAGCGAGGCGAACATCTTCAACCATTTGTCCGGCATTTAATTCAACGGTCAAAATACCTTTTAATTTTTCAGTGTGATTTTTAATAATCTTAGTAGGGAAGGGGAACAAAGTAATTGGTCGAAGAAGTCCTAATTTGATTCCTTCCTCTCTAGCTAATTCAATCACTTTCTGACAAATACGAGCGGATGCTCCAAAAGCTATTAACAGATATTCGGCATCTTTGCAATTAATTTCCTCAATACGAACTTCATTTTCTTCTATCAAATGATATTTCTTTTGAAGATCAATATTGCGTTGTTCCATTAATGCAGAATCTAATTCCAACGATGTAATGACATTTCGTTTTCTATCAGGAGTTTTTCCTGTTGTTGCCCAAGGATATTTTTGTTTAATTTCCTCGTTTGTCAACCTTGGTTGGAAAGGAGGCAATACAACCTTTTCCATCATTTGTCCGATAATACCATCAGCCAAAATAACACAAACAATATTATATTTAAATGCCAATTCAAAAGCAAGTACCGTAAAATCTGCCATTTCCTGAACAGAAGCTGGTGCCAAGGTTATCATTTTATAATCACCATGTCCACCACCTTTTACCGTTTGAAAATAATCAGCCTGACTTGGTTGAATAGTTCCCAAACCGGGACCTCCACGCATCACACTAACGATAACAGCGGGAAGATTTGCCCCTGCCATATAAGATATGCCTTCTTGTTTCAAACTCATTCCGGGACTTGAAGAAGATGTCATAACCTTTTTACCACAACCAGCACCCCCATATACCATATTGATAGCAGCCACTTCACTTTCTGCTTGCAAAACAACCATCCCTGTTGTTTTCCATGGTTCGTTTTCCATTAATGTTTCCATTATTTCTGTTTGCGGAGTAATAGGGTATCCGAAATAACCATCACATCCACAACGCATAGCAGCATGAGCAATAGCCTCATTACCTTTCATTAATTTTACTTCTT
>RRZT010791762.1_pt1 | contig 12166 bp, 10 predicted proteins | sample 2165551 | NCBI WGS metagenome assembly RRZT01 (sample SAMN10456910, study PRJNA506462) | wastewater metagenome | biome: wastewater; feature: sludge; material: wastewater sludge; isolation source: wastewater sludge with Escherichia coli K12::gfp cells carrying plasmid... | place: USA: Moscow, Idaho... | reverse complement strand
TTCCCCCGTTCCCACGACGAGACGCAACCAGACCCCCTCGAAGGCAAAGCGCAGCGCAGCGGAGCGCGGCAGCCCTATCGTGAGCGAACCGACCGCACGACGACCGTTCGCTTTGTCGGATGACGCACATGCCGCCACCTGGGGTGGCTTGTGAAAAAGTGAAATATCCGACGCTAAGGTTTTGCCGTGCGCCGTAGAGGCCTGTATTTGCCGGGCTTGATCTTGTTGGTGCGTGGCCAGGTGTAGTCGCCGGTGAGGTTGATGTGTTCCCATCCCAGGGGTGAGAGGAACCGCAGCAGGTCAGGGTCGGTGGCGTTGCCCTCTTGATTCAAGGTGGTGATGGTGCGGTCGAGGTAGACGGTGTTCCAGAGAACGATGGCCGCGGTGAGAAGATTCAGCCCCGAGGCCCGGTAGCGCTGCTGCTCGAAGGATCGGTCGCGGATCTCTCCCAGGCGGTTGAAGAAAACGGCCCGCGCCAGGGTGTTCCTGGCCTCGCCCTTGTTCAACCCGGCCGTGACCTTGCGGCGTAGGTCTGGATCTTGGAACCAGTCCAGCAGGAAGAGCGTTCGTTCCAGTTTGCCCAGTTCCCGCAGTGCGGTGGCGAGCCCATTTTGTCGGGGGTAGGCGCCGAGTTTGCGCATCATCAAGGAGGCGGTCACGGTGCCGGTTTTGATGGATGTGGCCAGGCGGAGGATTTCATCCCAGTGCGCGGTGATGGTTTTGGTGTTGATGGTGCCGCCGATCAGCGGGGTCAACGTCGACAACACAGGATCATTGGTGGGTGTGTAGAGGCGGGTGTCGCCGATGTTGCGGATCCGGGGTGCGAACCGGTATCCAAGTAAGTGCATGAGGGCAAAAAGATGGTCGGTGAACCCTGCGGTGTCGGTGTAATGCTCCTGGATCGCCAGATCGGACTCGTGATGCAGCAACCCGTCCAAGACGTAGGTCGCGTCGCGGTCCCCGACATTGATGAGTTTGCTGTGGAAGGGCGAATATTTGTCGGAGACATGCGTGTAGATCATACGTCCGGGCTCTGCCCCGTATTTCGGGTTCACGTGCCCGGTGGATTCGGCATGGCTGCCGGCGCGGAAGCGTTGCCCGTCCGAGGAAGAGGTGGTGCCATCGCCCCAGTGCGTACCGAATGGGTGTGCGTGCTGGGCATTGACCAGCTCGGCCAGGGCGGCGCTGTAGGTTTCATCCCGGATGTGGGAAGCCTGCTGGCGGTCCAATTGGGCGTATGTGACGCCGGTGCATGACTCGGACATCTTGGTCAATCCCAGGTTGATTCCGTCGGCCAGGATTGCGGTGAGCAGGAGCTGCTTGTCCTTGGAAGGCTGGCCGGATTTGAGGTTGGTGAAGTGGCGTGTGAAGCCCGTCCAGCCATCGACTTCCATCAACAGGTCGGTGATTCGTATCCGCGGGAACATGGCGCTGGCCTGATCGATCAAGAGCTGCGCGTGTTGTGGCACGATTGTCTCGAGCGGGGTGATCTTCACGCCGTTGGCGGTGATCAGCACCCCGGGCAGTTCATCGCGAGAGGCCAGGGCGTTGACTTGGTGCAGACGTTCGCTGAGCAGGGCAAGACGGTCCTTGAGATATTCTTCGCCGCCGTTGGTTGTGACCAGGGGCAGTTCCCCGGCGTACTTCATGGCCGTGTAGTCTGAGCCGGCCAGCAGGTAGTCATTGAAGTCGCGGAATTGTCGGGAGCCGGTGACCCACATGTCTCCGGACCGCAGCGCGTTCTTGAGTTCCGCGAGAGCGCAAAACTCGTAGAATCCACGGTCGGTGCCGTTCTCGGCGAAAACCAGAGTCTTCCACCGAGACCGGATGAACGACGTGGGTGCATCGTCGGGGACCTTTCGGGCACCGGAGGTGTTCATGGTGCGGATGACCTTGATGGCGGCCAACAGGTCCTGTGCGGCGGGGGCTGCTTGGAGGTCAAGGACGGCCAGAAATGCCGGGGTATAGCGGCGGATCGTGGTGAAGTGGGCACTGACGAGGGAGAGGTGATCTTCGAGTGCGGGCCGGGTCAGTTCCTTGGCTTGGGTGATGCTTGCAGCCAGGGTTTCCCAGCCGATGGCTGTGTCGATCGCTGCGAAGGGGTCCTCGCCGTTATCCTTGGCTGTGATCAGGGCATCGCCGAGCTTGGAGTGCAGGCGCATCATGGCTGCGACGGTGGCACGGGAGGCCAGTGTGTTCTGGTTTTGTTTGTTCCGGGCGGTGCGAATGATCCGGCCAATAATTCGGTCATGCAGATCGATGATTTCATCGGTGACCGTCGCCATGCTTTCCACGGACATCGCGAACAGGGTCGCGTACCTGCGTCCAGGTTCGAACTTGGCCAGGTCTGCCGCGGTCATCGATGCGCCCTCGCGAGCCAACTTCAGCAACCTGTTCCTATGCACCAGTTTGCCGGCGTCCCAGGGCAGACAAAGTGCACGCCAGGCCGTGAGCCGATCGATATGCTCATTCATCGCCCGTGCGTTGGGTCGCAGTGGTGCCTGCCGCAGCCAGCCGATTTGGGTTAAGGAACTATCGGCGCGGCGAAGTAACAAACCATCCAGACGACCTTGGTGCTCGACGGAGAGTTGGTCGCCTAAGATGGCGTAGATTCGCCGGTTCGCCCGGGTCAGCGCCTGCGCACAGGCCCTTTCAATGATCCCGATTCCGGGCGACGCGATCTTCTTTGAGCGCAGGAAGTCCCGCGCTCCCTCGACCAAGACAATGCCCTTGTCTGTTTGCGCGGCAACCTCGCCCACGTGTTCCACGAGCTGGCGAAAATCCGCGATGCCGAACGCGGACAGGCCCAGATACGCGCGAATCTCCCGTCCGTGTTCCTGGCGCGTTTCCCCACGTGTCCCATATTCATCCCAGGCCTCGGCCGGGATGGCCAGGCGGGCCGAGACCCAGTCGATCATTTCAGTGGGTACTTCGGTGTCGTCGGTCAGTGCGATACTCGGGTGCCGAAGCAGACAGAGCTGGATGGCAAAGCCCAACCGGTTGGCATCTGCGCGGCGTTGGCGAATCAACGACATGTCCGCTTCGCTGAGTGTGTAGTGGGCAGCCAGATCCTCGGTGCCGGTGGGGATTTCAAGGACTTGGCCGCGTTCGGCAGTCGTGAGCAGGGAACGCAAGGCCATGTCAGAATTCCTTGTTAGTTGGAAGGTCGCAATCTACGGACTCGTCCTGGTGCTGTTGCGGAGCACCATGCCCGCGAGTCATGGTTTGGCCAGGTGCCTGTAGATGGTGGGACGGCTGACGCCGAATTCCTGGGCGATGTGCTCGACGGTATGGGCACGTTTCCCCTCGGCATCCTTTTCCTCATACATTTCCCTTGCCAGCTTGACCTGGCGGGGACCGAGCTTTGGTTTCTGCCCACCGGTCCGCCCACGTGCCCGCGCGGCGGCCAGCCCGTCGCGGGTTCGTTCGGACATCAGCGCGTGTTCGAACTCGGCGATCGAGCCGATAATCTGGAAAAACATCCGTCCGGCGGGTGAGGAGGTGTCGATGCCCTGATCCAGGACCACCAGGTCGACGCCGCGCTCCTGCAGCGTCTTGGACAGGTCTATGAGGTTTTCCAGCGACCGCCCGAGCCGGTCCAGCTTGGTGACAACGAGCTGGTCGCCAGACCGGTTGGCCGAGAGTAGCGCCTTTTCGAGTTCGGGTCTGCGGGCGAGTTTCCCCGAGGCGGTGTCGAGGAACACCTGCTCGCAGCCGGCCGCGCGCAGGGCATCGTGTTGGGCCTCGGGGTGCTGATCGCGTGTTGAGACACGCCCGTATCCGATTCGCATACCAAAAATGTATCACCAACCCGGTTGAGCGTTACATTGCCGCGTACACGGCAAGCGTTACAAAATCTGCCGCGGGAATTCGCGGGCCAAGAATCCTGAAGAAGAGTGTCTCACGAACGATCGTTTACGGACGCTGGATTCTTGAGCGTCGGATTATTCACCGGCAATGCAAGTGTCCCCTGATGGCGGCAATGGCTGTCTCTATCGTGTCGGCCTCGCCTCGCTGATGGTTTGCTTGACGGGAATACCCCAGGGGGGTACAGTGTTCTGTATACCAGTACCCCCTAGGGGTATATCTCGCTTAGAATGAGGAGCATTCAATGACTACGAACGAGTACCAGGTAACCGGAATGACCTGCGGGCACTGCGAACTGTCGATCCGCGAAGAGGTCGGCGAGATTGCCGGGGTCCAGGACATCGCGGTGAGTGCCGCAACGGGCAAGCTCACCGTGACCGGCACGGTCGACGACGCCCAGGTCCTGGCCGCGGTGGAGGAAGCCGGTTATTCGGCGGTGCGGGCGGCATGAACGCAGGCACACGACTTGGCCTCTACGGGCTCGGGGTAGTGGTGGCTTTCGGTGGCGCCTTCGGCATCGCCGGGGCCACCGTGCCCGACAGCGCGGCAGCTGCCTGGACCGAGGGCAGCGAGCTGAATGAACACGTTCCCGAGAACATGGAATCAACGTCGGCGGCGATGAATACCGTGAACGGCCTCGCGCTGGGTGCGGACGGATTCGTGCTCTCTCCGATTGGCGCACCTGCGGTTCCCGGACAGCCAGGGAAAATGAGCTTCCAGATCCAGGATGCCGCCGGAACCGCGGTGACCCGGTACACCACCGCCCACGAAAAGGACCTGCACCTGATCGTGGCCCGCTCCGACGGCAGCGAATTCCGCCACGTGCACCCCACCCTGGACCAGACCACCGGCACATGGTCGACGCCCTGGGAATGGACCCATGCCGGGAACTACCGTGTGTTCGCCGACTTCACTCCCGCGGGGGCCGAGGCGCTGACGCTCACGCGCACGGTTGAGGTGGCCGGGGACGTGGCTCCCGTGGCACAGGAACCGTCCCGCGTTGACCAGGTGGATGGATTCAGCGTCTCGGTTGACGGTGAATTGGTGGCGGGAACCCCCAGCGGACTCACCATCTCGGTGGCCCGCGACGGGGAACCAGTCACGACCGTTGAACCGTACCTGGGTGCCTTCGGCCACCTCGTGGCGCTACGCGAGGGCGACCTTGCCTATGTGCACGCGCACGCTGAGGGCCAGGAACCCCGGGCCGGGGACACTGCCGGCCCGAACATCGGATTCACCGCGCAGGCCCCCACCGCGGGCCGCTACCTGTTGTACCTGGACTTCCAAGTCGACGGCCAGGTGCACACTGCACAGTTCGTGCTCGACGCGGCCCACGGCGACATCACGGATTCCCCGAGCGAATCGCATACGGAAGGGCACTGACCCCCGAGGTCCCACCCTTCCCCGAACAGCTAGAGAAGGAACATAGACATGAGCACACCAGCGCCCGTAGACCGGGCCAGCGGCGTCGAACTGGAGATCGGGGGGATGACCTGCGCCTCCTGCGCGATGCGAATCGAAAAGAAACTCAATAAGCTCGATGGTGTCGTCGCGACCGTGAACTACGCCACCGAGAAGGCAAGGATCACCGTCCCGGACGGCTACGACGCTGCACTGCTGATTGCCGAGGTGGAGAAGACCGGGTACACCGCCGCGGTACCCGTGCCCAAGGGCACGAAGCAGAACCGCGCGTTGGATGGGGCCGCCGATGAGTCGGACCCGGAGCTGAGATCCCTGCGGAACCGGCTGATCGCCTCCATCGTGCTCACGGTGCCGGTGATCGCCATGGCGATGGTGCCGGCGTGGCAGTTCACCTACTGGCAGTGGGCCTCTCTGGTTCTGGCCGCCCCGGTGATCGTGTGGGGCGCCTGGCCGTTCCACAAGGCGGCCTGGACCAACCTCAAGCACGGTGCCGCGACGATGGATACCCTGATTTCCATGGGCACCTCCGCCGCGCTCCTGTGGTCTCTCTACGCACTGTTCCTCGGCACCGCCGGGGTCCCGGGGATGACGCACCCGTTCGAATTTTCGCTGGCCCCCTCCGACGGGGCGGCGAACATCTACCTCGAGGTCGGTGCCGGGGTGACGATGTTCATCCTCGCCGGCCGGTACTTCGAGAAGCGCTCCAAGAAGCAGGCAGGCGCAGCCTTGCGTGCCCTGCTCGAGCTCGGCGCGAAGGAAGTCTCGGTGTTGCGAAATGGCGTCGAGACCAAGATCCCGGTCGAGGACCTGTCGGTCGGGGATGAATTCATTGTCCGCCCGGGCGAGAAGATCGCCACCGACGGTGTCGTGGTCTCGGGCACCTCCGCGGTGGACGCCTCCATGCTCACCGGCGAATCGGTTCCGGTCGAGGTCACCGAGGGCGACAGCGTCACCGGTGCCACCACCAATGCCGGCGGCCGGCTGGTGGTCCGGGCCACCAGAATCGGTTCCGATACCCAGTTGGCGCAGATGGCCAAGCTGGTCGAGGACGCGCAGACCGGCAAGGCCGAGGTGCAGCGCCTGGCCGACAAGATCTCCGGGGTGTTCGTCCCGATCGCGATCCTGATCGCGTTCATCGCCCTGGGCGGCTGGCTGGGTGCCGGGTTCCCCGTCGCCGCGGCCTTCACCGCCGCGGTTGCGGTCCTGGTGATCGCCTGCCCGTGCGCGCTGGGCCTGGCCACGCCGACGGCACTGCTGGTGGGCACTGGACGCGGCGCGCAGATGGGCGTGCTCATCAAGGGCCCGGAGGTTCTTGAATCCACCCGCAAGGTCGACACCGTCGTGCTGGACAAGACCGGCACCGTCACCACCGGCAAGATGACCCTCGTCGATGTCATCCTCGAGCCGGGCACCGACCGCGTAGAATTGCTGCGCCTGGCCGGGGCCCTGGAAGACTCCTCGGAGCACCCGATTGCTCAGGCCATCGCCAAGGGCGCCACCCAGGAAATCGGCGAGTTGCCAACCCCCGAGGACTTCGCGAACGTCGTGGGCAAGGGCGTGCAGGGCATTGTCGAAGGCCACTCGGTCTTGGTGGGCCGCGAATCGCTACTGGCCGAATGGTCCCAATTCCTCAGCAGCGACCTGGCCTCCACCAAGGCCCAAGCCGAGGGCGAAGGCAAGACGGTTGTCGCGGTGGGCTGGGACGGAGCGGCCCGCGGCATCCTGGTCGTGGCCGACACGGTCAAGGAGACCAGTGCCGAGGCCATTGCCCAGTTCAAGGCAATCGGGTTGACCCCGATCCTGCTCACCGGCGACAACGAGGCCGTGGCCCGGCATATCGCCGCAGAGGTCGGGATCGATGAGGTCATCGCCGAAGTCCTGCCCAAGGACAAGGTCGATGTCGTGGCCCGGCTGCAACGCGAAGGCAAGATCGTGGCCATGATCGGCGACGGCGTCAACGACGCCCCCGCCTTGGCCCAGGCCGATCTCGGCATGGCCATGGGTACGGGCGCCGACGTGGCGATCGAAGCCTCCGACATCACCCTGGTGCGCGGGGACCTACGCAGCGCGGTGGACGCGATCCGCCTCTCACGCAAGACCCTGGGCACCATCAAGACCAACCTGTTCTGGGCCTTCGCCTACAACGCCGCGGCGATTCCGGTCGCTGCGCTGGGAATGCTCAACCCCATGCTCGCCGGAGCAGCGATGGCATTCTCCAGCGTCTTCGTCGTGGGCAACAGCCTGCGCCTGCGCGGATTCAAGAGCCTCACCAAGTAGCGCTACGGCCAACCCGAACCACCCACACAAAAAAGAAGGGAATCACCCACGATGACCAACGAACCACAGGCGGTCTCCAGCTGTTGCAGCGCCAAGACCCCCGCGGCTGAGGCTCAGGAGCAGACCCCGAGCGATGGCAAGAATCCTGATATGACCACCTGTATGGTCATGCCCGGTACTCCGGTCAGCAAGAGGGCCGCCGAGGCCAGCGGCCTGTATCGCGACTTCGAGGGCAACCGCTACTGGTTCTGCTGCCCAGGGTGTGGTCCGGCGTTTGACGCCGACCCGACCAAGTACGCCGTCAATATGGCATAACCACATATCCGGCCCGCGGCGCACCAGCGCCGCGGGCCTTTTGGTCCGAACGGTTAATTAGTGGGCCCAGCGACTCCATGAAGCACACGCCCAAAAAGCACGAATGCACTGTGACAGGCCGACGCGGTCTTGTCGTCGCTAGCCACGATCCGTGTTGCCTTCAACGCCCAGCTCCTGCATAGGCTGGACCTGCGGCCCGCAGCCGGCACCAATGCCGCGCTGAAGCGCCGACCCGACAATCCTCCCTGCAAGAATCACCGGACAACAGAAACAAAGGAAAATCTCATGGAAACGACCATCCCCGTCGAGGCCAGCGCCGAATCATGCCACACCACGCACGGCTATATCGGTGACAAGAGCAAATATCTGGCTCGGCTCAAACGCATCGAAGGCCAGGCCCGAGGCATTCACCGCATGGTCGATGAGGAAAAGTACTGCATCGACATCCTCACCCAGATCTCGGCCATCACCAAGGCGCTGGAAGGCGTCGCCCTCGGACTCCTCGATGACCACCTCAGGCACTGCGTCCTCGATGCGGCCAAGCTCGGCGGGAATGAAGCGGAGGCCAAGATCCAGGAAGCCTCCGACGCCATTGCCCGGTTCGTCCGCTCCTGACAGCGGGCCACCCACTGCGCTTTCGTCCACGGGCGGTCCCGTGGATGAACGCGGCACCAAGAATTCTTCCGGGCACCGCCCGTCGAGCCGAGGGCCACGCTGGTGGTGCGCCGATGCCTGAAAGGAGGTGGCCACGCAGGCCTTCTTTTTGGGCACTCCGGGACGTGAGTCGCGAATCACCACCCAAAATATACCCCCATGGGGTATAATGGTTTTATTGGCATCCAGCAAGGGGCCGGCGGGGAAGCCCACACGGGCCCATCCGGCAAGCGAATGAAGAACCCACAGCACCACGACGGAGGAATCATGAACCACGAAGCCAGCCACCACAGCACACACGACGCCCATGCCGGTCATGGCAGTGCGGTAGCCGGCGGCCTCGCGGTCTCCGAACACGGCTACACCCTCGAATTGAACTCGGTCATCTTCACCGGCGGCGCCCAGCCCGTGAGCTTCCGGATCATCGGCCCCGACGGACACGCGGTCAACGCGTTCACCCCCTCCCACGCGAAGGAACTGCACTTCATCGCCGTGCGACGGGACACCACAGGTTTCCAGCATGTGCACCCGGTGATGGATGCAGCGGGAACCTGGAGCGTCGAACTTGAACTAACTCCCGGGGACTGGCGTTTCTTCGCGGATTTCCAGCCAACCGGGCACACCTCACCCATGACGTTGGGGATCGATGCCTCGGTGGCCGGCCACTACGAGCCACAGTCACTTCCCGACACCGGCCGCAGCGCAGAACTTGGGCCCTACACGGTGAATCTCGACGGTGAACTGCTCCCGGGCCAGGCAAGTGATCTGACGCTGACCATCAGCAGGAACGGTGAACCGGTCACCGATCTGGAACCCTACCTGGCCGCCTACGGACACCTGGTGGCGCTGCGCGTCGGCGACCTGGGATACCTCCACATCCACCCGGAGGGCGAGCCGGCAGACGGAAGCACCGCCGCAGGACCGGAGATCGTTTTCATGGCCGCAGCACCATCCCCTGGCTTCTACCGCCTCTTCCTGGATTTCCAGCATGAAGGTGTGGTCCGCACCGCAGAATTCACAGTGCACGCCGGCGCAACTGCCCAGCAGGCCAGCCAGCCTGACCACGACGCTGCGGGGCACACAGGACACAGTCACCATGGCCACCAGCACCACTAGGCAGCCCCGCAGCACTCAGCAACGTACGGCACCGAACCGGAAGGAAAACACCATGACCCCCTCGAAAACCTCCCGCAAAGCCGCCAGCACCCGCAAAAGCAGCACACCACGGCTGACCCGGCTCACCCCCGAAAGCGCGAACGGCGCCTCACGAGAGATGCTCTCCGAGCTGGTCTCTCGCCATGGCCAGGTCGGTGACATGGTCTCCACCATGGCACACTCCCCTGCAGTGCTGGGAGGCTACTTGCAGCTCAGCCGGGCCATGAAGCGGGCCAAGCTCGACCGCGGGATCAGCGAACGGCTCTCGATCGCGATCCAGGTCCATCAGGGCTGTGAATTGTGTCTGGAGTCCCACATCAACGCGGCCCGCGCACTGGGCATCGACGAAGCGGAAATCGAACGCTCCCGCGCCGGCACCTCTGATGATCCGGCGGTCGCTGCGATTATCGCCCTGGCCCTGCAGATCTACCGTGAACCGACAAGCATCACCGACGAGCAAGTATCCGCATTGCGGGAACACTGCTACAGCGATCGCGAGATCGCCGACATCGTTGGCATCGTCACCCTCAACATCCTCACCGGCGCCTTCAACCTATTGGCCGGACTCACCCCACAAACCAACCACGCTTCGTAGGGACGCACGAACCTCAGATTCCAGGGATAGCCCCAGGGCCGAGGCGGTGCCCCGCACTGCGGAGCAAGAAAAGGAAGCCATGAGACTGCTTGCAAACCGCGATTACCGCCATTTGCTCAGCGCCCAGGTCATCGCCCTCTTCGGCACCGGACTGACAACCATCGCCCTTGGACTCTTCGCCTACGAACTCGCGGGTCCGCGCGCCAGCGTGGTGCTGGGCACCGCATTGACCATCAAGATGGTCATGTACGTGTTCATCGCCCCGCTCGCCGCAGCCTACGTCGACAAGCTACCGCGCCGGATGTTCCTGATCCTGCTGGACGTGGTGCGCGCCGGTGTGGTTCTTGCCCTGCCGTTCATCACCGAAGTCTGGCACGTCTACGTCCTGATCGGGCTGCTTCAGGCCGCCTCTGCGGCGTTCACACCCACCTTCCAGGCAGTGATCCCCGACATCGTGACCGACAAGGAAGACTACACCCGGGCATTATCCGCCTCCCAGGTCGCCTACACCATGGAAAGCCTGCTCAGCCCGGTGTTGGCAGCCATCGCCCTGTCCTTCATGACGTTCAACTGGCTGTTCGTGGGCACCTCGATAGGCTTTGTCATCTCCGCGGCCTTCGTGATGTCCACCCGCATCCCCAACGCCCAACCCAGCGCCCACGCCAATGCCTGGGATCGGGCCTCGGCGGGGATCAAGCGGTTCGCCAGGACGCCACGGTTGCGCGGGGTCATGGCGCTGAACATGGTGGTCGCGGCCGCCGGATCGATAGTGATCGTCAACACCGTCAACTACGTCAGGGACAACCTGGGCGGATCGCAGGCCGATGTCGCCTGGATGCTCGCCGCCTCCGGCGGCGGAACCCTGCTCGTGGCCCTGGTGCTCCCACGGATCCTGAAGCGGACCAACGACCGCACCGTCATGATGGCCGGGGCTTCGGTCTTGGTGCTCGGCACGTTGGCCGCTGTCACGATGACCGCAACGGGACTGCTCACGATGACCGCAACGGCCATCGTCTGGGTCGTGATCGGCAGCGGCATGGCGCTGGTTGTCACCCCGACGGGACGAGTGTTGCGCGGCTCGGTCGAACCGAACGGGATCCCCGAGGTCTTTGCCGCCCAGTTCTCGCTCTCGCACCTCGCCTGGCTGATCACCTACCCCATCGCCGGATGGCTCGGCACCATGGCAGGATTCACCCTCACCTGGTCCATCCTCGCCGCCCTGGCCGCGGCAGGCACCATAGCGGCACTGTCCCTGTGGCCGCGCCACGCCGAAGTCGAAGACGTACCAGTGGTTGCAGAACCAGAGCGCTCCGCTTCCCAGCAGGAGGCAGACATGAGGATCGGAGCTGGTGCAAACGCCACCATCGTAAACGCCCCAGCGGCAAACACCTCGGTTGCCGGCGGCCCCGCAGCACTTGAGAACTCCGCACAACGATCCGCGGCAGGCCGTGAGGCCGGCGTCGCGGAGGGCACCTTGTCCGCGTGCCAGTGCGCCATGATGCGAACAAACTAAACGAATCAACGGCTGACTAGCCGACAGGAGGGGGCGTCTCCAACCACGGTTGACCTGGACACGGCCACCTCAGGGGCGCCCACGGCCCCGACCTCCAATCCGTAGGTGTGAGGGGCCGCGCTTCTGGCATACGACTTCGCTCCAACGAAATGAACTGCCAACGGTCGACCGCAACAGTATGCCGAACGGTCTTAGCGTCGGATATTTCACTTTTTCACAAGCCACCCCCACCTGACGGAGCAGGCGGCAGCCTGTGGACACCGACGCAGAGCCTCACCTGCCCACAATGTGCACAGCCCAGCTATCGCGGGGCTGGCCTGCACACAGTATGGACAGCCAAGCAGTAACACGAGGGTCGCACCGCGACC
>RRZT011359104.1_pt1 | contig 12167 bp, 11 predicted proteins | sample 2165551 | NCBI WGS metagenome assembly RRZT01 (sample SAMN10456910, study PRJNA506462) | wastewater metagenome | biome: wastewater; feature: sludge; material: wastewater sludge; isolation source: wastewater sludge with Escherichia coli K12::gfp cells carrying plasmid... | place: USA: Moscow, Idaho... | reverse complement strand
CACGCTGGCTGGTGCTCAACAAGCTCGATATGGTGCCGCACGAGCAGCGCGAAGCACTGGTTAAAGACTTTGTCAAACGCCTGAAGTGGAAAGGTGCTGTGCACCAGATTTCTGCACTCACACGCGAAGGCTGCGAGCAGCTTATCCGCGAAATTTACGCGCACGTGCACCAGCAGCAAGTAGCCGAGCAGCCCATAAGCAAGGATGATATTGACCCGCGCTTCGCCGATACTTCTGCCACGCCAGCCCCAGAGCCTAAAAAACCCACGCCGCGCAAACCGCGCACGCGCAAAAAAGCAGCCGAATAACACCTGCTGCGCTGTTGCGCTGCCGTAAACGTGCGCAGCTTTGTGCTTTGATTGTCTAGGCATTGCCTGCAGCCGCTAAAGAGCCACAACAAGAGCCGCAACCAGTATTTATGCGCCTTACAGGGCATTTTCGTGCCACAAGACGCATAAATGCTGCTTGCTTGGCTCGCGTCTTTATGACTCGCTATTGCTCGTTACTGCCCGTTGTTGCTTTTGCGCGTGCGCAAAGCTGCCGCCCCTGCACAGGCACGAAGAATCTACAGCGCCACCCGCGTAAGCCTCTGAAACAGGCAGTCAATGCACTTTTTTTGCGGCTCTTTCAATCCAAAGCAGCATGCACAAAACGCGACTGCTGCTTTTTTGCGCCTGCCTAGCACGTTTTTAGGCCAAAAATAGCTGCTTTATCAACAATAAATTGGATTTATGCACAGTGTGCGTATCTTCTGCAAGAACCCGCTCCAATTCAGCAAAAAGATACGTGCAACCATCAACAATAGAGTGTAACTCATTGATTTTGTTAGAAATTCAAACATTTCATTTGTTTTACAACTATATCTAAACCATTGATTTCAAAGCATTGCAGGCAGTTTGCTATCTTTTTATTCACAAAGTTATACACAGGCAGGATAAATCCCTTATACCAAGCCAACTTAGCCTCTTTTCCACAAGTTTCTTTCAATAATCGCTTATAAAAAGAATGCTTTAGATTTAATTTTTGCCGCCTTTTGCCTATTAAACATGCAATTCGGCAAATGGCAGGCAAACTTGCTGAAATTGGCTTTTATGCACACAACACAGCTTTGCCAAGCCCAGCGTGGCTTTTCAAGCCATTGGCCTGTTGCAGCAGGCAAAAAGTCTTATAAGTTATTGATTTTTATAGATTTCACAAATCTGCCTCATTTATTGGCAGATTGTGCAAGCCCTTGATTTTGCAGGCTTTAGCGTGGTTTCTCACCAGTCATGCACAAAGTTATCCACATGAATTGTGGCTAAAACTGCATGCGGCTTGGGCTATGGGCGCACAAGCCGCATGCAGGCTGCTTATGGCAGTGTTTCGTTGGGCATGAGCCAGCGTTTTTGGGCGGCAAACACGGCGTTGGGGTATTGCGGCTGGCCGCGCGAGCCGTTGTAGCGGCCTAGCGCCATATACATATTGCCGCCTTCGCGGTGCAGGTAGTGGCGCAAAATGCTGCAGCCAAAGCGCAGATTGGTTTGCATGTGAAACAGCTTGCCCGCGTCGCCATCGCCAATCACGCGCGCCCAAAATGGCATGACCTGCATCAGCCCGCGTGCGCCTGCGTAAGAAATAGCGTATTTGCGAAAGTTGCTCTCTACCTGTATGAGCCCAAGCACGAGCGATATTTCCAGCCCCGCGCGCGCGGCTTCGTACCAAACGGTTTGCAAAAACTCTTGCCTGCTGAGCTCATCAACCATGCGGTTGCCGATGCGCGCGCTCATGGTGGTGAGCCAATACTGGTATTCGCGCTGGCTTTTGGCATCGGTAAAGTGCGGTATGGGTGGCGCACTGTTGCTGATTGCTGCGCTCAGTGCGGTGCGCACCGAGTCCACCATATGCTCTTCTTTTTGTGCGCCCGCGTGGGCGGGGCTGTGCAAGCTGCCCAATGCTGCCCCCAGCAAGCCCGTCAGGCTGCCAGAAGCTGCTACTCCACCTAAACTTTGCAATACATTGCGGCGACTGACAAAACGCACGGCTACAACCCTCCTTATAGTTTGACTTGTGTTTGAACGAAGCTGGCAATATCGGCCAGAGCGATTTTTTGCGCTTCACCTGCGCGGCGGTGCAGGTATTCGCACTCGTCGGCGGCAATGCCTTTGTCTGAAAACGCCACGCGGTTCGGCACGCCGATTAGCCCCCAGTCGGCAAACTGCACGCCAGCGCGCTCGCCACGGTCGTCAAGCATGACATCCACACCTGCAGCCAGCAAGGTTTCGTACAGTCGCAAGGCTTCGGTTTTAACGACTTCGCTGCGCTCCATGCCGATGGGGCAAATCACCACGGTAAAGGGCGCAATGGCATCAGGCCAAATCATGCCGCGCTCGTCGTGGTTTTGCTCAATGGCGGCAGCGGGCAGGCGCGATACGCCGATGCCGTAGCAGCCCATCTCGAAGAACTGGCTCTTGCCGTTGGCATCTAAAAAAGTAGCGTTCATGATTTGGCTGTATTTGGTGCCGAGGTAAAACACATGCCCCACCTCAATGCCACGCTCAATCGCCAGCGTGCCGTTGCCACAGGGTGACAAGTCGCCATCAACCACGTTGCGCAAGTCGGCCACCAGTTGCGGCTCGGGCAAGTCGCGCGACCAGTTTACGCCTGTGATGTGAGCGTCTGCTTCGTTGGCGCCGCATACCCAGTCTGCCATCAGCACCACTTCGCGGTCTGCCACCACGGTAACGGGCTTGCGGGTGTTTACAGGGCCCAGGTAGCCCGGCTTGGTGCCAAAGTGAGCCAGCACTTCTTCTTCGGTAGCAAAGCGAAAGCCCTTTTCAAACCCAGGCAGCTTGCCGACCTTGACTTCGTTCATCTCGCGGTCGCCACGCAGCAGCAGCAGCCAGATGTGGCTTTGCACCACAGCGCCTTGCGCGTTGCATTCATCCGTTGCCAGCACCAGCGATTTAACGGTGTTTTGCAGCGGCAGCTTGAGAAAAGCGGCAACATCGGCGCAAGTGCTTTGCCCGGGCGTAGGCACAACTTGCATGGCTTGCGTTACGGCTGGGCGTGTGTGAGTGGGCGCTTGCGCTTCGGCCTTTTCCATATTGGCGGCATAGCTGCTGGTGGGGCAATACACAATGGCATCTTCACCCGTAGCGGCAATGACTTGAAATTCTTCGCTCAAATCGCCGCCAATTGCGCCGCTGTCAGCCGCTACAGCGCGGTAGTTCAGGCCGAAACGGTCAAAAATGCGGCGGTATGCCTGCGCCATGTTTTGGTAGCTGAGCTGGGCGCTGGCAGCGTCTTTGTCAAAGCTGTAGGCGTCTTTCATGATGAACTCGCGCCCGCGCATCAGACCAAAACGGGGGCGGCGCTCGTCGCGGAATTTGGTTTGAATCTGGTAAAAGTTTTTGGGCAACTGCTTATAGCTGCGCAAATCTTGCCGCGCAATGTCAGTAACCACTTCTTCGCTGGTAGGCTGAATTACAAACTGGTTATCGTGGCGGTCTTGAATGCGCAGCAGCTCGGGGCCCATTTTCTCGAAGCGCCCTGTTTCCTGCCACAACTCGGCAGGCTGCACGATGGGCATGGTGCATTCAATCGCGCCTGCGCGGTTCATCTCCTCGCGCACAATGGCCTCAACCTTGCGAATCACGCGCAAGCCCATAGGCATATAGGTATAAATACCTGCGCCCAAACGCTTGATAAAACCAGCACGCATCATCAGTTGGTGGCTAACGACTTCGGCATCGGCAGGCGCATCGCGCAGGGTGGTGAAGTGGAATTGAGAAGCTTTCATGGCAGAGTCTGGGTAAAAATGAAAAAATCGTGCGCTGCACTTTGTGCAGGCAATAACAGGAATGTAGCCATATTTTCCTTGATATCGGCGCGTTGCCGTGCATAATGCACATAATTCAAGAATCTGGAGTTAATCATGCTGGACCAAGAGGGCTTTCGCCCCAACGTCGGCATCATTTTGCTCAACCGTAAGAATCAGGTCTTCTGGGGCAAGCGTATCCGTACGCATAGCTGGCAGTTTCCACAAGGAGGCATAGACAGGGGCGAATCGCCTGAACAGGCTATGTTTCGCGAGCTGCACGAAGAAGTTGGTCTGCAACCGCACCATGTGCGCATTGTGGCCAGAACCCGTGATTGGTTGCGCTATGAGGTGCCCGACCGCTACATTCGCCGCGACGCACGCGGCCACTACAAAGGCCAAAAACAAATCTGGTATTTGCTGCAAATGCTGGGGCAAGACTGGGATTTGAACCTGCGCGCCACCAACCACCCCGAGTTTGACGCTTGGCGCTGGAACGACTACTGGGTGCCGCTAGACGTAGTCATCGAATTCAAACGCGGTGTGTACGAAATGGCGCTCACCGAGCTGGCGCGCTACGTGCCACGCCACGAATCGCGCAACCGCTACCTGCGCGCCAACCACAAAGGGCGCGAGCGCAATATGGAGCAAGAGCGCGGAAACTGCGCTCAGCAGCTCTACGTGCCCAATGCCCTGCCCCAAACGGCGCAAGCAGTGCCCCCAGCGCAAGCAACGCAAATAGCGCAGCCAGCGCCCGAACTGATAGTGCCAGCAACGGCGCTGCACAGCCCTTTGACAAAGGAAGAATCCAAATGACATCTTTGCCCAACTGGCCGCGCCGCGCTGCACTTTGCCTGTCTGCCTGCTTGCTTGCAAGCGCCGCGCAGGCGCAACTGTTTTCAGACGCTGCTGACACCCACTGGCGCGAAGGCGAAGTGCCCCAGCCCCCAGCCCTGAGCAGCAAAAACATGGTGCAAATTGACATGCCCTCTTACTCCAGCTTGCTGGTGGGCGTAGATATAGACAGCGTAAGCGTTACCCCCCACGATGGCGTGGTGCGCTACGTTACCGTGCTGCAAGGCGCTGATGGCTCGCTTTCGGCCTACTACCAAGGCGTGCATTGCGCCAACTACACGGGTCGCACCTACGCCCGCTACCGTTTTGATGCCAACCCGCCCGCATGGGAAAACATTGATGCCGAATGGCAAGAGCTGCGCGAAAGCAAAGCCCGCTACGCCAACGCAGCCGCCCGTGCAGGCGCCTGCGAAAACTTTGTGCCCGCCAGCGACACCGCTACAGCCAAGCGCAACTACGCCAAAAACAGCAAGTGGACGGGCAAGCGGTTTTAAGCAAGCGCTGATTTGCTCCAGTTTCGTATAAGAACGCAATCGCTCGCCATTCCCGCGCAGGCGGGAATCTACAGCCATGCCCTTATGCGGATGGATTCCCGCCTGCGCGGGAATGACGGCTTTCTGAACTCTTTCTTGTGCAAAATAAACCGTTATTTCACCTAAATATCGATTGTTAAATAATGAATGATTTTCTATTTATCGATTTGTTTGCTGGCATTGGCGGATTTCACCTTGCAATGGAATCACTAGGTGGAAAATGTGTTTTTGCTTCCGAAATAGATCCCTACGCCAGACAAACCTATGAACACAACTTCAAAAAAACCAATCCCAGCTTATTTGAAGATGGCATGTTTAATGATGACATCAGAAAAATAAATCCAGCGGATTTGCCAGATTTTGATGTTCTGTGCGCAGGATTCCCTTGCCAGCCATTTAGCCAGGCTGGCCAAAAAAGAGGTTTTGCTGATAGCCATAAATCCGAAAGAGGGAATTTGTTTTTCAATATTGTAGATATATTAGAAGCAAAGAAACCGAAAGCGTTTTTCTTGGAAAACGTGCGCGGAATTGTAAATCATGACAACGGCAATACATTTAAAGTAATTAGAGACATTATTGAAAACGAATTAGGGTACAGTTTTCACTATCAAATAGTAAAAGCATCTGATTATGGACTGCCACAATTAAGGCCTAGAACTTTTATGATAGGCTTTAAAAATGAAGGTTTGCTGTCAAGCTTCACTTTTCCAGACAAAGAACCTTTGAAATTTACTATGTCTGACGTTTGGAAAGGAAAATGCTCTAGAGAAATAGGATTTACCCTGCGAGTTGGCGGTCGCGGCTCCAATATCAACGATAGAAGAAACTGGGATTCGTATATCGTAGATGGAGAGGTTCGAAAAATAATGCCAGAGCAAGCAAAAAAAATGCAAGGCTTTCCCGATAGTTTTGAGCTTCCAGTCCCGAGCAAACAAGCGATGAAGCAGTTGGGAAATAGCGTAGCCATTGATGCAGTTAGAGCTTGCGGAAAGGCTTTAATTGAACACTTAAAAACATTGTCAAAAACGGAAGAACATATGAGCAACAACAAAAATAAGGGAGAATGGACTGAGCTTTATACATTCTTGAAATTAATAAATGACAGAAAACTGCCACTCTCTGATGAAAATTTAAACATAAAAGAAAACTCAGATCATTTCATTGTTACCAAGGTAACCACCTTAAATATCAAAGAATCATTCTATCTATCTAAAGACAATTGCGTTTTGATAAAAAATGAAAGTGATGATTCAGAGAAAGAAATAGAGTTTTCTAATTTTTTAAATGCTAGCGTTCTGAAGTCGCTGGCTGATTCAATCGTTGCTGGAAGCAAAACATTTAATATACCTGCTTTTAATAAAATACAAGACAAATTAGGACTATCTATCATCAATGGCGGCAATAGCAACCAAAAGGCAGACATTGTGCTAGACATCAATAACAAAGAAATATCCAAGAGCAATCAAGGGTTTGGCATAAAAGCGTACCTCGGCAGCAAGCCTACTTTACTGAACGCATCAGGCAATACTAATTTTATTTTTGAGATAACAGGAATTAGAGCCGATTGCATAGATATCGTCAACAATATTGATACGAAAACCAAACTAAAGGATAGAATTGAGAAGATACATGAATTAAACGGTAGGTTTAATTTTAAAAAAATAGAAACAGAATCTATGCACTACAATTTATCCATGGTAGATAGTTTGATTCCTAATATTGTATCAAGTATGCTACTAGAGTTTTATTTGCACAGAACTAGCTCAATTAAATTGAACTTAAAATCCATCTTCAACAAAGGTCATAGCTTCGATACGGATCTTCAATCTCTAGAAGTTAAAATAAAACGATTGCTGGTATCAATTTTATTAGGATTTTTTGCTGGCAAAAAATGGGATGGAAAATACGTAGCCAATGGGGCTATAGTTGTTAAAGAAGATGGTGAGCAAGTAGGTTTTCATATTATTGATATCGCTTCTCTTGAAAACTACCTATTTGAACATGTTAAATTTGATACTCCTTCTACTACAAGACACCGGTATGGCAGTCTTATTTTAGAAAATGATGGCAAAATTTATTTTAAACTTAATATGCAATTAAGGTTTTAAATCAAATATCCAAGATATTCCACTCATCTAAAATAACACTAATACCCAAGCGGCACGCACCCCACTGATTATGCCAACGGCATTAGCCCACTTTGCACCATTGAGGTGGTGCGGCCTTGTGCCACGATGAGGTGGTCGAGTACGGCTATTTCCAGCAAGCCCAGTGCTTGTTGCAGGTGGCGGGTGAGGGCTATATCGGCAGTTGAAGGTTCGGCGCAGCCGCTGGGGTGGTTGTGTGCCAGTAGCACGCTGGCGGCGTGGTGGTGCAGGGCGCGGCGGGCTATTTCGCGGGGGTAGACGCTGGTTTGGTTGAGGGTGCCTGTAAAGAGTGTTTCCATGCAGATGAGCTGGTGCTGGGTGTCGAGAAAGAGCACGGCAAAGCTTTCGTGGGGCAGGTGCGCCATGTGCATTTGCACGTATTGGGCGGCTAGTTCGGGTTGGTTGAGGTGGGGGCGCTGTTGCATTTGCTGGTTGATGGCGCGGCGAGCCAGCTCCATAACGGCTAGTAGCTCGGCACGTTTGGCTGTGCCGCCCAGCCCTTTGATGCTTTTGAGTTGCTCGGCGCTGGCGTTAAGCAAGCCCGCTATGCCGCCGCAGTGCTCCAGCACTTCTTGCGCCATGATGAGGACGTTGCGGCCTGCTGTGCCTGTGCGTAGCAGCAGGGCGAGTAGCTCGGCATCGCTTAAGGCGGCTGCGCCGCGTGCGAGGAGTTTTTCGCGCGGCATGGCGTCTGGGGGGAGGTGGGTGAGTGCCATTGGTGGTGCTTGTGTCGGTTGCTTTGGTGGTTGTGTTGATTGTGCTGGTTGCGGTTTGTTGGCTTTTGTGGGTTAGATATGGCGGCAAGCAGTGTTTATGCAGGTTGCAGGGCGTTTTTGGCTTGTAAGGCGCATGGGGGCTGGTTGCTGGGGTTGGCTTGGATATTACTGGTTGTGGCTAGGTTGGCTTTTGTGGGTTAGATGGGCGGCAAGCAGTGTTTATGCGGGCTACAGGGCATTTTTGGCTTGTAAGGCGCATGGGAGCTGGTTGCTGGGGTTGGCTTAGGTGTGGCTTGTGGCTAGGTTGGTGCTGCCTGCAAAGCCGCATTGTCGCCATGCTTCAAATACGATGACGGCTACTGCGTTTGATAAGTTCAGGCTGCGCTGCTCTGGGAGCATGGGCAGGCGCAGGCGCTGTGCGGGGGCGATGCTTTCGCGCACTGCGGGCGGCAGGCCTGCACTTTCGCGGCCAAACAGGAGCCAGTCGCCAGGCTGGAAGCTGGTTTGGTGGGCGTGTTGTGTGCCTTTGGTGGTGAGGGCAAACAGGCGTTGCGGGTTGGGTTGGGCGGCATCAAGAAATGCCTGCCAGTTGGCGTGGCGCTGGACGCTGGCGTATTCGTGGTAGTCGAGCCCTGCGCGGCGCATTTGCTTGTCTTGCATGTCAAAGCCCAAGGGTTCTATCAGGTGCAGGGTGCAGCCTGTGTTGGCTGCAAGGCGGATGATGTTGCCTGTGTTGGGGGGGATTTCTGGCTGGTAGAGGATGATGTTGAACATGGTGCGGCGCTGTGTGGTGCGTGTGCGGTGCGTATACGGTACGCATGGGGCGCTTATGGGGCGCTTGTGATTCCGATTCCAGACAAGAAATGTACTGGATTTCCGCCATTTTCGCGTTGGCGGTGTTTCGCCGCAGTGCCTCTTGCGGACATGGATTGCTGCCTGCGCGGGAATGACGCTACGGGGAGGCTTGGCAGTTATCGTCTTTTGAAGCTGGCAATGCGATATGTGGTTTGCATGTACTGCATGCGCTGCACGCGGCTGCTGTGTAGCCATCGCCAGGTGCAGGCTTGGGCTTGGGGCTGCCGCGAGGCGCTGTTGCTGCTTCAGGCCAGTGCGCGTTTGCGTAATTCCATCATGCGCCAGACGAAGGGGGTGAAGATGAGTTGCATGGCAAGCTCCATTTTGCCGCCTGGTACGACGATGGTGTTGGAGCGGCTCATGTAGCTGTCGTGAATCATGGAGAGCAGGTAGGGGAAGTCGATGCCTTTGGGGTTGGCAAAGCGGATGACGACCATGCTTTCGTCGGCGCTGGGTATGTCTTTGGCGATGAAGGGGTTGGAGGTGTCTACGACTGGCACGCGCTGGAAATTGACGTGGGTGCGTGAAAACTGCGGGCAGATGACGTTTACATAGTCGGGCATGCGGCGCAGGATGGTGTCGGTGACGGCTTCGCTGCTGTAGCCGCGCAGTTTTTGGTCGCGCCAGAGTTTTTGTATCCACTCCAGGTTGATGACGGGGACTACGCCGATGAGCAAGTCGGGGTATTGGGCGATGTTGATTTCTGGGGTGACTACGCCGCCGTGCAGCCCTTCGTAAAACAATATGTCGGTGTCGGCGGGCAGGTCTTGCCAGGCGGTGAAGGTGCCGGGTTCTTGCTGGTAGGGGGCGGCTTCGCCTGCGTCGTGCAGGTAGCGGCGCGCTCTGCCTTGGCCTGTTTCGGCGTAAGAGGCAAACAGGGCTTGGAGCTCGTCGAGCAGGTTGTTGTCTAGCCCGAAATGGCTAAAGTGCGCGTTGCCTTGGGCTTCGGCTTGCGCTTGCATTTGCTTCATTTCCTGGCGGTCGTAGCGGTGAAAGCTGTCGCCTTCGATGTTGGCAGCTTTTACGCCTTCGCGTTTGAAGATGGCAGCAAAGGTGCGGGTGACGGTGGTTGTGCCTGCACCTGATGAGCCTGTGATGGCGATGATGGGGTGGCGTTCAGACATGGCTGGGGCATCTTTCTGTAGTGGGTGGGCTTAGGGGCGAAATAGGCCGCGTTCGGCAAACAGGGGGTTGTGCGGTGCTGCTTGTGTTTTTTCGGCGTGGTAGCGCTCTATGCGCTCGACTTCGTTTTTGGAGCCAAATACCAGCCCGATGCGCTGGTGCAGCGACTCGGGTTGCACGTGCAATATGGGGCAGCGCCCTGTGGAGGCGCGCCCGCCTGCTTGCTCGATGATGAAGCCGATGGGGTTGGCTTCGTAGAGCAGGCGCAGGCGGCCGGGTTTGCAGGGGTCTTTGGTGTCGCGCGGGTACATGAATATGCCGCCGCGCAGCAAGATGCGGTGCGCTTCGGCCACCATGCTGGCAATCCAGCGCATGTTGAAGTCTTTGCCGCGCGCGCCTGTTTTGCCTGCCAGACATTCGTCTACATAGCGCTTGACGGGCGCTTCCCAAAAGCGGGCGTTGCTGGCGTTGATGGCAAATTCTTGCGTGTCGGGCGGTATCACCATATTGGGGTGGGTGAGCATGAATTGGCTCAGGTTAGGGTCGAGCGTGAAGCCAACTACGCCACGCCCTACGCTCAAGACCAGCATGGTGGTGGGGCCGTAGAGCGCGTAGCCCGCTGCAACTTGCTCGCAGCCAGGTTGCAAAAAGTCTGCCGCTACTACGTCACGGCCGCTATCAATCACGTCTTGCGGGGCGCGTAGTACGGAGAAGATGCTGCCTACGGTGACGTTTACGTCGATGTTGCTGGAGCCATCAAGCGGGTCAAATACCAGCAGGTATTTGCCGCGCACCTGTCCTTGCGGGATTTGGTAGGGGTGCTCCATTTCCTCAGAGGCCATGCCCGCCAAGTGCCCGCCCCAGTCGTTCATTTGGGTGAAGTATTCGTTGCTGATAACGTCCAGCTCTTTTTGCTCTTCGCCTTGGATGTTGATGCCTGTTGGCACACAGTCTATGCCTGCTGTGGCATCCATGCTGTTGATGGGCTGGCCGGGTATTGCGCCCAGTTTGCCAAAGGCGACTGCGCGCGAGATGGCTTTGCAGGCCAGTGCCACATCGTGCATCAGGGCATTGAATGTGCCGCTGGCATGCGGGAAGTGCTTGCGGTTGTCAATCAGGTATTGCGTAAAGGTGATGCGGCGTATCAGGGGCATGGCGGGTGGGTCTGGCAGGTGTGGGGCTGGTTGCTGGGCTTGGGTGCCTTGGGGGCGGGCGGCGCTGCTTATGCTTGCGGTGCTGGCGATGGTGCTGCTGCGGCTTGGCGCAGGGCTTGCATGACGCTGCGGTAGCCGCCGTCGGCATCGGGTGCGCCAAATACGGCGCTGCCTGCTACCAAGGTGTCTGCGCCTGCGCTCACTATGGAGGCGATGTTGTTTACTTTTACGCCGCCATCTACTTCCAGCCAGATGGGCTGGCCGCCATCGGCCATGTAGGCATCAATGCGGCGGCGTGCTTCGCGCAGTTTGGGCAGGGCGCTGGGGATGAATGATTGGCCGCCAAAGCCCGGGTTCACGCTCATGAGCAGCACGATGTCAAGCTTGTCCATGATGTGGTCCATCCACTGCAAGGGGCTGGCAGGGGTGAGCACTATGCCTGCCTTGCAGCCGCAGTCGCGTATCAGTTGCAGGGTGCGGTCTACATGGCGGCTGGCTTCGGGGTGAAAGGTGATGATGTTGGCACCTGCCTTGGCAAACATGGGGATAAGGCTATCGACTGGCTCAACCATCAGGTGCACGTCGATAGGAATTTGCACGTGCGGGCGGATGGCTTCGCACACCAAGGGGCCTATGGTGAGGTTGGGCACGTAGTGGTTGTCCATCACATCAAAATGCACCAAGTCGCAGCCTGCGGCTTCTATGGCGCGTACTTCTTCGCCCAAGCGGGCAAAGTCGGCAGAGAGGATGGAGGGGGCTAGGCGGATGGGTTGGGTCATGGTGGTGTGGCGTGTTGCTTCAGGGTGAAAAATTCAGGACGTAAAACTCAAAAGGTAAAACTCAAAATGTAAAGCTCAAAACGCAGAAGGCGCGAAAACTACGCAAAGAACGCAAAAAGGATGGCAACGTTCGGCAATGCACTGCAATGTGTGGCAATTGTTGGCAAGCTGCGTTGAAGGCATTATTTTTCCAGCTTGGGTGTGGTGTTT
>RRZT011504176.1_pt1 | contig 12169 bp, 10 predicted proteins | sample 2165551 | NCBI WGS metagenome assembly RRZT01 (sample SAMN10456910, study PRJNA506462) | wastewater metagenome | biome: wastewater; feature: sludge; material: wastewater sludge; isolation source: wastewater sludge with Escherichia coli K12::gfp cells carrying plasmid... | place: USA: Moscow, Idaho... | reverse complement strand
TGACCGCGAGTCCCACCACCGAGGTGCTCCTGGAGGAGTCAATCCTGGGATGGAAGGAGTACGAGCTCGAACTGATGCGGGACCACAACGACAACGTCGTGGTGATCTGTTCGATCGAGAATCTGGACCCCATGGGGGTGCACACCGGCGACTCGATCACCGTGGCTCCGGCGCTCACACTGACCGATCGGGAATACCAGCGGCTGCGTGACATCGGCATCGACATCATCCGCGCCGTCGGTGTGGACACAGGTGGATGCAACATCCAGTTCGCCGTCAACCCCGCCGACGGTCGCATCATCGTGATCGAGATGAATCCACGGGTGTCCCGTTCCAGTGCCCTGGCATCGAAGGCCACCGGGTTCCCGATCGCCAAGATCGCTGCTCGGCTTGCGGTCGGGTACAGCCTGGACGAGATCCCCAACGACATCACTGCCGAGACGCCGGCCTCGTTCGAACCGGCCCTGGACTACGTCGTGGTCAAGGTTCCCCGGTTCGCATTCGAGAAGTTCCCCAACGCTGACGACCGGCTGACCACCACCATGAAGAGCGTCGGCGAAGCCATGGCGATCGGCCGCAACTTCACAGAGGCCTTGCAGAAGGCGCTTAGGTCGCTGGAACACAAGGATGCCCAGTTCGACTGGGCCGGTCCCGCTCCCGCGGACCCAGAGGCAGTTCTCGCCGTCGCAGCCACGCCAAGAGATGGCCGACTGCGGCTCGTCCAGCAGGCGATGTGGGCCGGCGCCAGCGTCGAACAGGCGCATCTGGCCACCGGCATCGACCCGTGGTTCCTCGATCAGATCGCCGTCCTGAACGAGATCGCCGAAGAGGTCCGCACCGCGGCGGTCCTGCGCCCGGACCTCGTGCGACTCGCCAAGCGCCACGGGTTCTCCGACCGACAACTCGGTCGGATCCTGGATCTGGACGAGTCCGTGGTCCGAGGCGTGCGTCAGGCGCTGGGAATCCGGCCGGTCTACAAGACGGTGGACACCTGCGCAGCGGAGTTCGCCGCCCGCACGCCCTATCACTACTCCTCGTACGACGAGGAGACCGAGGTCGAGCCCGGGCGGCTGCCCAAGGTGATGATCCTCGGCAGCGGTCCCAACCGCATCGGCCAGGGCATCGAGTTCGACTACTCGTGCGTGCACGCTTCCCTGACCTTGCGCGACCAGGGGTACGAGACCGTCATGGTCAACTGCAACCCCGAGACGGTGTCCACCGACTACGACACCTCCGACCGGTTGTACTTCGAGCCGCTCACCCTCGAGGACGTCCTCGAGGTCTACCAGGCCGAGTCCGCCACCGGCGAGGTCGTCGGAGTCATCGTGCAGCTGGGGGGCCAGACCCCGCTGGGACTGGCGCAGTCCCTCAAGGACCTGGGTCTTCCTGTCGTCGGCACACCTCCGGAGAGCATCCACCTGGCCGAGGACCGGGGCTCGTTCGGCCGGGTGCTGAGCCAGGCCGGTCTGCCCGCCCCCAAACACGGCACGGCGTTCTCGTTCGACGAGGCCCGCGCGATCGCCCACGAGATCGGATACCCGGTGCTCGTGCGACCCAGTTACGTGCTGGGTGGCCGTGGGATGGAGATCGTGTATGACGACGAGATGCTCGCCGGGTTCCTGGACCGGGCCACCCAGATCAACCCGGAACACCCCGTCCTCATCGACCGCTTCCTGGACGACGCCATCGAGATCGACGTCGACGCCCTGTACGACGGGACCGACCTGTTCCTGGGCGGGGTCATGGAACACATCGAGGAGGCCGGTATCCACTCCGGCGATTCCGCCTGCGCGTTGCCGCCGATCACCCTGGGACGGGCCGAGATCGAACGTATCCGCACCTCCACGCTGGCGATCGCCGACGGCGTCGGCGTACGAGGGCTGTTGAACGTCCAGTTCGCCCTGTCCGGTGACGTGCTGTACGTCCTCGAAGCCAACCCGCGGGCGTCGCGCACTGTGCCGTTCGTGTCCAAGGCGACCGCAGTACCGCTGGCCAAGGCGGCGGCCCGGGTGATGATGGGCCAGACCATCGCGGATCTGCGTGCGGACGGCACCCTGCCCCAGCAGGGCGACGGTGGGACCCTGCCCATCGGCGGTCCGATCGCGGTCAAGGAGGCTGTCCTTCCGTTCGGCAGATTCCACGGCGTCGACACGGTTCTGGGCCCGGAGATGAAGTCGACCGGCGAGGTCATGGGCATCGACGCCTCGTTCGGGACGGCGTTCGCCAAGTCGCAGTCCGGCGCCTACGCGGGGGGACTGCCGACGTCGGGCCGGGTCCTGGTCAGCGTGGCAAACCGCGACAAGCGGTCGATGATCTTCCCGATCAAGCGGCTCGCGGACCTGGGATTCGAGATCGTGGCGACTGAGGGCACCGCTGAGATCCTGCGCCGCAACGGGCTCAAGGTGTCCACCGTGCGCAAGCACCGGGAAGGCCCCGGTCCCAACGGTGAGCCGACCACCATCCAGGCCATCAACGCCGGCGACGTCGACCTGATCGTGAACACCCCGTTCGGGGTCGGAACCCGCCTGGACGGGTACGAGATCCGCACCGCGGCAGTCACCCACTCGGTGCCGTGCATCACGACGACGGCGGGCCTCGCTGCCGCGGTCCAGGGGATCGAAGCGACCCGCGACGCGACAGTCGGCGTCAAGTCCCTGCAGGAGCACGCCGCCGACCTCAACCGGCTGCGCGCCGAGGCGGTGCGATGACCGATGGCGCCCAATGGCGCGCCAAAGTCCTGGCGCGTCGCCGCAGCGGGCGCTACACGGTTCTCACCGTGTCCGCGCCCGGGATGGCGGAACGCTGTCGCCCGGGGCACTTCGTGTCCGTCGCCATCGCCGGTGACTCCGCGATGCTGCTGCGCCGTCAGGTGTGGATCGCCACCAGTTCCGCCTCGGGACGCGACGGCGGCGCCCTGGAACTGCTCGTCGACGGCGACGAACCCGGCGGGCAACGCCTGGCGGCGCTCGACCAGGGCGCCGGCATGGATGTCATGGGTCCACTCGGACGCCCCTTCTCGCTGCCGCGATCCGCGGTGTCTGCGCTGCTCGCCGGCGTCGGCGCCTCGGCCGCTCCGCTGATCTGGTTGGCCGCGGAACTGGGCGCCCGCGGCTCACGCGCCCAGTTCCTGCACCTGCCGCCTGACGAACCGTTCGGACTGCTCGACGCCAAACGCCTGTGTGCGGGCGTGGCCCAAGTGGGTTCCGACGGAGTCGGCGAGGCCGTTGCCGCCCGCTGCGGGCAGGGGGTCGACGTGCTGTACTCCGCCGGCCCCGCTGTCGTCATGGCCGAAGTCGCCGCGGCGGCCGGCTCGGTGCCCCACCAGACCGCCCTGCAGACCGACCTGGTCTGCGCTGCCGCCACCTGTACCGCGTGCGTCGTGCCGATCACCGGTCGCGACGGCATCACACGGATGGTCCGTGCCTGCGCCGAGGGGGCGGTGTTCAACGCGGCGCTGGTGCGCTGGGCGGATCTGGGCACCGTGCCGGCGCAGTGCGTGGGTGTCGACGAGGTCACGCCATGACCGTCGACCTCGCCGGCATCCCCCTGACCAGTCCCGTCCTGGCCGCCGCCGGGTGTGCGGGCAGCGGCGCCGAACTGCAGCGCTTCACCCCGTTGGCCGGATTCGGGGCCATCGTCACCCGCAGCATCACGCTGTCACCGCGGGTCGGGGCTCCGCTGCCGCGACTGGTGGAGTCCGCCGGCGGACTCGTCAATGCGCTGGGACTGCCCGGCCCCGGGATCGAGGCGTTCGTCGAATCCGAGCTGCCCGCGTTGCGCGAGGCCGGAGCCACCGTGATCGTGTCGATCTGGGCCCAGTCCCCGGGTGACTTCGCCAAAGTTGCTCAGCGGCTGCGACACAGCGACGCGGTCGCCGGGGTCGAGGTGAATGTGTCGCATCCGAGCGAGGCGGGACTGGACGCCGCGGCGGTGGTCCATCAAGTTCGTCGCAACACCGCGGCAGGCGTCCCGGTGTTCGCGAAGCTGGGTGCGGACAACGCGGTCGCGCAAGCGCGGTCCTGCGTGGCTGCGGGTGCCGACGGATTGTCATTGATCAACGCGATCCCGGCTGTGCCCGTGTCTTTGGCTCAGGTCGCTCCCGCGCTCGGGTCCGTGGTCGGCGGCCTGTCCGGTCCCGCCATCATGCCGCTGGCGCTGCGGGCCGTGTGGCAGGTGCACGAGGCGTTGCCCGACGTTCCCATCATCGGGTCGGGGGGCATCATGACCGGCGCCGACGCCCTGGAGTTCGTCCTGGCCGGGGCCAGCGCCGTAGCGCTGGGCACCGCCTTGTTGAACGATGCCACCGCGGGCGCCCGGGTGGCCGTCGAACTCAGCACACTGTTGGACGGCCGCACTGTCGCCGCACTGCGCGGGGCAGCACACCGAGGAGGATCATGACCGCCAGACTGGCCGTGGCATTGGACACGACTTCCGTGGCGACCGCCCAGCAGTGGGCCGAGGCTGTGGCCGAGCAGGCAGACATCCTGAAACTCGGGCTGGAGTTCTATCTCGCCAACGGTCGCGCAGGCGTAGGGGACGTCCGCCGCGCGGCCCCGGGATGCGGGCTGTTCCTGGACCTCAAACTCCACGACATCCCGGCCACGGTCGCCGGCGCTGCCCGAGCGGTCGCCGACCTCGCCCCGGACTACCTCACCGTTCACGCCGCAGGTGGGCCGGCGATGGTCGAAGCGGCCGCAGCCGCCCTACCCGGCACCCGGATTGCCGCGGTGACGGTACTGACCTCGATCGGCCCCGACGACCTCGCCGCCTTGGGGCTGCCGCCTGCTGCCGACCTCGTGCCCCGGTGGGCGCAGGTGGCCACGGCCGCCGGCGCCCGGGCTCTGGTGTCCAGCGCGCTCGAGGTCCAGGCCCTGCGCCGTCACGTGGGTGGCGATGTCCACCTGATCACCCCGGGCATCCGGCCCCCGGGGGCCAGCGTGCAGGACCAGAGCCGCGTCGCCACCCCTGCGGCCGCGGTGTCCTGGGGCGCCGACCTCCTCGTCGTCGGCAGGCCCATCACAGCCGCAGCCGACCCTGGTGCTGCGGCAGCGGCCATCAAAGTGGACATGACCCGGTGAGTCCTTCCGGCCCGGCGCCGGGGCTTGCTACGGTGCGGCAGTGACCGCCCCCGACCCGCCAGTTCTCACTGCCGGCGACCGCGCCGCGGCCGGGCGCGCGGCGCTGGCCGCGCGGCGGCGACGCGCCGACGTCAAACGGCGCGTGCGGTCGGGCTACCTGTCCTGTTCGCAGGTCATCGAGATCGCGTTCACCGACACCGAAGAAGGACGGGCCTGCGCCCGGATGACGATCGGGGACCTTCTGCTGAGTCTGCCCGGGATCGGACCGGCCATCGCGGACCGCGAGCTGGTGGGGCTGGGCATCAACGGCGACCGTCGGCTGCGCGCCCTGGGGGAGCGGCAGCGCGAGGCACTGCGTCAGGTGTTCTGGTGATCGACTGGGGGCACCTCTTGGTGGTCAGTGGGCCGTCGGGAGTCGGCAAGGGCACTGTGATCACCGCGCTACTGCAGCAGCGCCCCGACGCGTGGCTGTCGGTGTCGACGACCACCCGATCGCCACGACCCGGCGAGCAGGAAGGTGTGGCCTACCACTTCGCCACCCGCGAGGAGTTCGAGCGCACCGCCGTCGAAGGTGGGTTCCTGGAGTGGGCCGAGTATGCGGGCAACCTGTACGGCACCGCCGCGGCCCCTGTGACCCGGCGGCTGGCCGAAGGTCGACCAGTCGTGCTCGAGATCGACCTCGAGGGCGCGCGCCAAATCCGCCGCAGCCACCCGGACGCACTGTTCGTGTTCCTGGCGCCGCCGGACGGCGCCGAACTGCGTCGCCGGCTGGCCGGGCGGGGAACCGAGACGACCCACGTGACCGAGCAGCGCCTGGCCCGCGCTCAACACGAGATGGCCGCGCAGGACGAGTTCGACCACGTGGTGGTGAACTCGCAGGTATCGGCCGCAGTCGATGAGTTGCTACAGTTGTGGGACAGTCGAGTGCGTTGACGGGCGGCAATCCCTGAGACGCCACCTGAATGCCGTCCCCTGAGACAGCGCCACCCCGGGTAGCCGGAGCACCAGGCGGCGAACCACCCGGCCCCCAGCGAGAGGCGAATCCGATGACCATGCGCCCTGAAGGCATCACGCACCCGTCCATCGACGAGTTGCTGGCCACCACCGAATCCAAGTACTCCCTGGTGATCTACGCGGCCCGCCGGGCTCGTCAGATCACGGGCTACTACGCGATGGCCGGCGACTACGCCCTGCAGTACGTCGGTCCCCTGGTGGAGACGCACCCCCAGGAGAAGCCGATGAGTATCGCCCTGCGCGAGATTCACGCCGGCATGTTGGTCGCCAGCAACGACGAGCCCGGCGAGACGCCGGCCGAGCCGGTGCTGCCCCCGGAGCCGGAACTGGTCGCCATCGACACCACCGAACTGATCGTCGACACCGAGTAGTCGCCATGTCCGTGGCCGGGCTCCGGGTCATCGTGGGGGTGTGCGGGGGAATCGCGGCGTACAAGGCCGCTCATGTGGTGCGTCTCTTCACAGAGGCGGGAGCGAATGTCACCGTCATCCCGACGCAGTCCGCCCTGCGCTTCGTGGGCGCTGCGACGTGGGAGGCGCTTTCCGGCAACCCGGTCAGCACCACAGTGTGGGAGCACGTTCCCGATGTCCGTCATGTAGCCCTGGGTCAGCAGGCCGACCTCGTCGTCGTCGCTCCCGCCACGGCGAACCTGCTCGCCAAAGCCGCGGCCGGCTTGGCCGACGACCTGCTGACCACGACCCTGCTCACCGCGCACTGCCCCGTGGTGCTGGCACCTGCCATGCATACCGAGATGTGGCGGCACGCCGCGACCACCGCCAACGTCGCCCTGTTGCGAGAGCGCGGGGTGACGGTCATCGAACCGGCCGACGGACGCCTGACCGGCACCGACAGCGGTCCCGGACGACTGCCGGAGCCCGACCAGATCGTGTCGCAGTGTCTGGCCCTGCTCCGACCCGCCACCGATCTGGCGGGCACCCGGGTCCTGATCTCAGCCGGGGGCACTCGCGAACCCATCGACCCGGTCCGGTTCCTGGGTAATCGATCCAGTGGCCGCCAAGGACTGGCGCTGGCCGAGGCCGCGGCTGCCCGCGGCGCCGAAGTGACCCTTGTGGCGGCGAACATCGCGATGCCGGATCCCCCAGGCGTCACCGTCGTCCGTGTCGAGACCGCGGCCGAGCTGCACGAGGCGATGGCGGTCCGCCAGGCGGCCGCTGACGCCATCGCCATGTGCGCCGCAGTCGCCGATTTCCGGCCGATCGGGATCAGCGACGTCAAACTCAAGAAGGGTTCCCAAGGGGAGCCCGCCTCGATCGAGTTGGAGCGGACGGCCGACATCCTGCGAGATCTGGTCGACCGCCGCCGGGCCGGGCAGATCATCGTCGGGTTCGCCGCGGAGACCGGGGACGGGGATGGCGATGTCATGAGCCATGCCAGGGCCAATCTCACCGCCAAAGGGTGCGACCTGGTGGTCGTCAACGACGTCAGCGGCGGTGCCGTCTTCGGCGCGCAGGACAACCAGGTCACGATCCTGTCGGCCGCCACACCCGATGAGCCCGTGGTGGTTCCGCGGGCCAGCAAGGCGGTCGTGGCCGGTCGGGTCTGGGATCTCGTCGCTACCGCGCTGTCGCCCGACACGGCCTGACCCCAGGGGGTCGCTACGATTCGCTGCCGTCCCGGGCTAAGGTGTCCCGGTATGCGTCAGCACGTCGCCAGGCGGCGTGAGGAAGATCGAAGACGCCCCCATCTCCGCGGGGCCACGACCAGGGGTAGGGACGGCGATCGATATGGCCAAGCGGCTGTTCACTTCGGAGTCGGTGACCGAAGGTCATCCCGACAAGATGGCTGACCAGATCAGCGATGCGATTCTCGATGACCTGTTGGGCCAGGATCCGAGCAGCCGTGTGGCGGTCGAGACCTTGCTGACGACCGGACAGGTGCATGTCGCCGGCGAAGTCACCACGGCGGGTTACGCGGACGTCATCGAGATCGTGCGCGACGTCGTCCTCGACATCGGGTACGACTCCTCCGTCAAGGGTTTCGACGGTGAGTCGTGCGGGGTCTCGGTCTCCATCGGCAAGCAGAGCCCCGACATCGCCCAGGGCGTCGACGACGCCTACGAGGAACGTGTCAACCAAAGCCACGACCCACTGGACCTGCAGGGCGCCGGCGACCAGGGCCTCATGTTCGGATACGCCTGCCGTGACACAGACACCCTGATGCCGCTGCCGATCTCCATGGCGCATGCGCTCTCGCACACCCTGGCCAAGGTCCGCCATGACGGAGTGCTGCCCTACCTGCGGCCCGACGGCAAGACCCAGGTCACCGTGGAGTACGACGGGGATAAGCCGGTTTCGGTCGAGACCGTCGTCATCAGTTCCCAGCACGCCAAGGACATCTCCTTGGATGGCATGCTCGCCCCGGACCTGCGCAAGCATGTGCTCGAGGTCGTGTTGGACGAGTTCGGATTCGACGCCGAGAACGTGCGGTTCTTGGTCAACCCCACGGGCAAGTTCGAGATCGGTGGCCCGATGGGCGATGCCGGCCTGACTGGTCGCAAGATCATCGTCGACACGTACGGCGGCATGGCCCGCCACGGTGGTGGCGCCTTCTCAGGTAAGGACCCGTCCAAGGTGGACCGCTCGGCGGCCTATGCCATGCGGTGGGTGGCCAAGAACGTCGTGGCAGCGGGCCTGGCCGACCGCTGTGAGGTCCAGGTGGCTTATGCCATCGGCAAGGCTCACCCGGTCGGACTCTTTGTCGAGACCTTCGGCACCGAGACCGTGCCCAATGAGCAGATCGCGGCTGGTGTGCTGGACGTCTTCGACCTGCGCCCGGCGGCGATCATCCGCGACCTGGATCTGAAACGGCCCATCTTCCGGCCCACGGCTGCCTACGGCCATTTCGGCCGGGAACTGCCCGACTTCACGTGGGAGCGCACCGATCGCGCCGACGCTCTGGCCACGGCTGTCAAGGGCTGATCGGACTGCCCGATCAACTGCCGCTGATCGGACCCCGGGGCGGCCTGAAACCCCGGCCCCCGCGCCCACCGTCCGGCGGGGGGAGTCGCACCGTCGATGTGCTCGTGGACAGCCGCGTGCCGCATCTGGCCAGGACCTTCACCTATTCCGTCCCGGATCGCCTGTCCCCGCGGGTGACTCCCGGCGTGCGGGTTCGGGTGCGGCTGGCCGGGCAGCTGGTCGAGGGCTACGTGCTGACCGATGTCACTGGCGACGGCACGCCTGACTACAACGGACCGGTGTCCGCCCTGGACTCGGTCGTCTCCGCGGTCCCGGTGCTCAATCCGGAGGTGCTCGCGCTGTGTCGCCAGGTGGCGCACCACTACGCCGGCTCGGTGAGCGACGTGCTGCGTCTTGCGGTGCCGCCGCGCGTTGCCGGTGCCGAGCAGGGCTGGCAGTTTGCCGAGCCCCTCAGCGTTCCCGACCCGCCCGCACGGGGTCTGGCGGCCCACCCTTTCGTCAAGGCCGCGGCGCAGGGGAGCCCGGTGCGCGCGTGTTGGGCGGCAGCGCCCGGGGGGGACTGGGCCGATGAACTCGCCGCCGCCGCGGCGGCCGTCGCGGCCGCCGGCCGCGGCGCCCTGCTGGTGGTGCCCGATGGCCGGGATCTCGCGGCCGTAGCGGCCGCGGCGCGGCGGGTGGCCGGACCCGCGGTGGCGGTGCTGCGCTCCGAGGATCCGCCGCGAGAGCGCTACACGCAGTTCCTGGCGGTGCTGTCAGGCCGCGCGAGGATCGTGGTGGGGACCCGCGCTGCTGCGTTCGCCCCCCTCGCCGACCTCGGGCTCGTCGCGGTGTGGGACGACGGTGACACCTCACTCGCGGAGCAGCGTGCCCCCTATCCGCACGCTCGCGAGGTCTTGGCGCTGCGCGCCCATCGGGAACCGTGTGCGCTGCTCATCGCGGGCTTCGCCCGGTCTCCCGAGGCTCAGCGCTGGGTCGATGCCGGCTGGATCGATGTGATCGACGACACCGCGCTCCTGCGCGAGCGGCGCCCCCAGACCTTTGCGACGGCCGACCGGGTTCGGTCGCCGTTCGATCTGGCGCGCCGCCTGCCCCAGTCTGCCGTGGCGGCGCTGCGCACGGGGCTGGCCAGTGGCCCGGTACTGGTCCAGGTCCCGCGAACCGGCTATCTGCCTGTGACTGCCTGCCAGGAGTGCCGGGAGTTGGCTGAGTGTCCTCACTGCGGGGGCCCCCTCGCGCAGGCTGCCGACGGAACCGTGACGTGCCGCAGGTGCGACTCCCACGACGCGTTCCGATGCCAGCACTGCGGCCACGACCGGTTGCGGGCTGTGCGCACCGGGTCGCGGCGCACTGCGGAGGAACTCGGCCGGATGTTCCCCGGCGTCCCTGTCATCCAGAGCACCGGCGACCACCCGGTCGGGTCGGTCGACGATCGGCCCGCCGTGGTCGTGAGTACTCCTGGGGTGGAGCCCGTCGCGGTGGGGGGATACGCCGCCGGTGCGCTCCTGGATGCCCAAGAGGAGTTGTGGCGGATCGGAATGCGCGCCCGCGAGGAAGCGGTGCGCCGGTGGTTCAACGCTGCTGCGCTGCTGCGGGCGGGCGCGCCGCTGGCCATCAGCGCCGACTCCGAGGATCCCGCTGTGCAAGCGTTGATCCGGTGGGACCCCGCTGTGGCGGCGCGGGCCGAACTGGCCGCCCGTGAGGCGGCCGCACTGCCCCCGGCGCAACAGGTCGCGCAACTCGATGGCGCCCCTGCAGATCTGGCCGAGATCGTCGCAGGTCTGCCCAGCGACACCGAGGTTCTCGGTCCGCGCGAGATCACTCAGACGACGTCGCGGCTGCTGCTGCGCGCGCCGGACTTCCCAGCGTTGCGGGATCACCTGCGCACGGTGGTGCTGGCGCGGTCCGCGGCGCACTCGGGCGCGTCCGTGCGGGTGCAGGTCGACCCGGTGACCTTGGACTAGTCGTGATGCGCGGGCCCGAGCGCGGGCCGCAACGGGCGCGGTCCACCCCGGCCGCGGCTACCCTTGACCGACCGGAAGGAGGACTGTGGCGATCCAGCAGATCAGGCTGTTCGGCGATCCCGTCCTGCGCACGCCCGCCAAACCCGTCGAGACGTTCGACAAGGAGTTGCGTCGGCTCGTGCAGGATCTCACCGACACCATGCTCGACGCGCCCGGCTCCGGACTGGCAGCGCCGCAGCTCGGCGTCGAATTGCGGGTGTTCACCTTCTACGTCGACGGCGAACTGGGTCATCTGGTGAACCCCGACCTCGCCCTCAGTGACGACACCCAGGAGGGAGAGGAAGGGTGCCTGTCGATTCCGGGCGTGGCGCTTCCCACACCCCGCGCCCACGGGGTGGTGGCCAAGGGTTGGAACATGCACGGGGAACCCGTCACGCTCGAGGGCACGATGCTCAAGGCCCGCGCCATCCAGCACGAGACCGACCATCTGGACGGCATCTTGTTCATCGATCGCGTTGACGCCGACCAGCGCAAGGCCGCCATGCGGGTCATCCGCGAGTCCGAGTGGTTCGGCATGCCCGCTCCACAGATCCGCACCAGCCCGCACGCGATCTCCGACCGGTGGCGGTGACCAGATGCGCCTGGTGTTCGCCGGCACGCCTGAAGCGGCCGTGCCTTCGTTGCAGACCCTGATCGACTCCGAGCACGACGTCGTCGCAGTGCTGACCAGGCCCGACGCGCCTGTGGGCCGGGGTCGGCGGTTGTCCCGGTCACCGGTGGCGCTGGCGGCCGACACTGCCGCAATCCCTGTCCTGCAGCCTGCGACACTGCGTGACCCACAGGCGATCTCGGCGCTGCGCGACCTGCAACCGGATCTGTGCCCAGTTGTCGCCTACGGCGCGATGATCCGCGAACCTGCCCTGTCGGTGCCGGTGTACGGCTGGGTGAACCTGCACTTCTCACTCCTGCCCGCCTGGCGTGGTGCCGCCCCGGTTCAGCATGCGATCTGGAACGGCGACGATCTGACCGGTGCCAGCACGTTCCGCATCGACGAGGGCTTGGACACCGGACCCGTCTTCGGGACGATGATCGAGAGCATCCAGCCCACCGACACCTCTGGCGACCTGCTCGAGCGGTTGGCCCGCTCCGGGGCCGGACTGCTGCTCGCCACCGTCGA
>RRZT011862807.1_pt1 | contig 12171 bp, 13 predicted proteins | sample 2165551 | NCBI WGS metagenome assembly RRZT01 (sample SAMN10456910, study PRJNA506462) | wastewater metagenome | biome: wastewater; feature: sludge; material: wastewater sludge; isolation source: wastewater sludge with Escherichia coli K12::gfp cells carrying plasmid... | place: USA: Moscow, Idaho... | reverse complement strand
TGCCCAGCCGCGAGGAGTTCCCGTACGCGATCCGTCAGGTCTCCGAGGCCCTCGGGGCGAACGGCTCGACCTCGATGGGTTCGGTGTGCGCCTCGACCCTGTCGCTGCTGAACGCGGGCGTGCCGCTGCGCGCGCCCGTCGCCGGCATCGCGATGGGTCTCGTCTCCGACCAGGTCGACGGTCAGACCCGCTACGCGGCGCTGACCGACATCCTCGGCGCCGAAGACGCCCTCGGCGACATGGACTTCAAGGTCGCGGGCACGAGCGAGTTCGTCACGGCGATCCAGCTCGACACGAAGCTCGACGGCATCCCGTCGTCGGTGCTGACCGCCGCGCTCACGCAGGCCAAAGAGGCCCGCATGACGATCCTCGGTGTTCTCAACGCCGCGATCGACGGCCCCGACGAGATGGCGCCGACCGCGCCGCGCGTGATCAGCGTGCAGATCCCGGTCGACAAGATCGGCGAGCTGATCGGCCCCAAGGGCAAGACGATCAACGCGATCCAGGACGAGACGGGTGCGCAGATCTCGATCGAAGAGGACGGCACCGTCTACATCGGCGCGACCGACGGCCCCTCGGCCGAGGCCGCCCGCGCGCAGGTCAACGCGATCGCGAACCCGACGAACCCGGAGGTCGGCGAGCAGTTCCTCGGAACCGTCGTCAAGATCGCCACGTTCGGCGCGTTCGTCTCGCTCCTGCCCGGCAAGGACGGCCTGCTGCACGTCAGCGAGGTGCGCAAGCTCGCCGGTGGCAAGCGTGTCGAGAACGTCGAAGACGTGCTCGGTGTCGGCCAGAAGATCCTCGTGCGCATCACGAAGATCGACGACCGCGGCAAGCTGTCGCTCGAGCCCGTGCTCGAAGAGGCCGCCGACCAGGAGGGCTCGGCTGCGGCCAGCGAAGGCCCCGGCGACGCGCCCGCCGAAGGCTGATCCCGCTCGCGGCTGAGCCTGTCGAAGGCTGAGCCGCCGAAAGACACGGATGCCCGTTCCCTCCCGTCTCGGAGGGGCGGGCATCCGTTTTTCCCCCGGTCTGTCCCCCATTCGGGGGACATCTGGGCCGATCTGGAGGCGTCGAGATCGAACCGTTATCTAAAGTTCACCGGTCGGTCGCCGCAATGGGCGGACGTGTCGCCGGCCTGCCTTAGCCTCGGTACTACGCATCGGGGGATGCGCAGGACGCAGAGCGACAACAGTCCGCGAGGGGGTGTGACGTGGGATTCTTCGGCGTAGGCACGGCGACACCGAGCGAGCCTTCGGGCGAAGCCGCGAGTGGGGCCTCGGGTTCGCCCTCGGGTCGGCGCGCGAGCGGGATCGCCACGGCGCCCGTCCGCACGGCCGAGGCACCGCTTCAGCCGCAAGTGCACCCGTCCGCTCCCATCCCCGTCCAGGGCGCCCCTCTCGGCGCAGCCGTACGGGTGCCGCTCGGCGAAACCGGTGCACGCGTCTTCCCGCTCATCCTCGGCGGCGCCGAGTTCGGCTGGCACGTCGACCTCGACGCCGCGCACCGCATTCTCGACGCGTACTACGAGCGCGGGGGCAACGCACTGAACACCTCCGACGCGTATGCGGCCGGCCGGAGCGAGCACATCATCGGCGCGTGGATGTCGCGCCGCGCGGTGCGCGACGACATCGTGCTGGGTGTGCGCGTGGGCACGAACCCCGACCACCCGGGCCTCGGCCCCGTGAACCTCATCCGCGCCGTCGAGGCATCCCTGATGCGGCTGGACACCGACCGCATCGACGTGCTCTACCTCGACGCGACGGGAGACTCCGCCGCGAGGCTCGAAGACACCCTCGCGACCGCGGAGTGGCTGATCGAGTCGGGCAAGGTCCGCGCGATCGGTTCGCTCGGCCTGTCGGCGTCGCAGCTCGTCGAGGCGCGCATCCTCGCCTCGGCGGGCTACCCGCGGCTGATGGTGCTCGACGTGCCGTACAACGTGCTGCGTCAGGGCGAGTTCGACGGCGACCTGAAACTGGTCGCCGGCGCCCAGGGCATCGCGGTCACGCCGTCGCAGGCGCTCGAGCACGGCTACCTCGCCGGTGCGCACCGGTCGCGTGCGCAGGTCGCCGGGTCGGTGCGCGGCTCGCAGCTGGCCGCGGCGATGAACCGTCGCGGCACGCGCACGCTGCGCGCGATGGACCGGATCGCCGCCGAGCTGTCGATCCCCACCTCGGCGGTCGCGATCGCGTGGCTGCTCGCGCAGCGGACGGTCGTCGCCCCCATCGTGAACGTCTATGCCGTCGCGCACGTCGACGAGCTCATGCAGGGCGTCGGTGCGAAGCTGAGCCGTTCGCAGCTCGCCGAGATCGCGCGGGCCGCCCAGTAGCGCGAATTCTCTGCTGACGTAGGCTGAGGGGAGCCCCCCCGAAGAGATGAGCCTGCCGTGACGCACTATCTGTACCTCGTGCGCCATGGCGAGCACCTCGACGCCGAGCACGGTCTCGAAGACGGACCGCTCTCGCCTCGCGGGCGTCGACAGGCCGAGCTGCTGGCCGACCGGCTGTCGGGTGTGCCGCTCGACGCGCTGTGGCACTCGCCCCTCGAGCGGGCCGCCGAGACCGCGCGCGCCGTCGCGGTGCGGCTGCCGGCGGTGACGCCCCAGGCGTCGTCGCTCTTGTTCGACTGCATCCCGACCGGCATGACGCCCGAGACCCCCGGCGTCTACGAGTCGTTCTTCGGTTCGTACACCGACGCCGAGATCGAGGCGGGGCGCGCGCAGATGGATGACGCGGTCGGAGAGTTCCTCGTGCGCAAGCCCGCGACGCACGAGCTTCTCATCACCCACAACTTCGTGATCGCGTGGTTCGTGCGTGCCGTGCTCGACGCGCCGCAGTGGCGCTGGCTGACGATCAACCAGGCCCACTGCGGACTCACCGTGCTGGCGCAGCGCCCCGGCCGCCCGTGGACCCTCGTGTCGCACAACGACCTGTCGCACCTGCCGATGGAGCTGCGCACCGGCCTTCCCGAGGTGCCGCCGATCTGACTCGGCCTCAGAGCGTCTTGCCGTACCAGCGAGTCGCGTTGGGGTTGTCGTTGTAGGGGTCGATCGCGACGAACCCGCTGCGGGCGTACAGGCCGCCGGCCGCCTCCAGGGTGTGGTGCGTGTCGAGCACGAGGTCGGCGGCGCCCCATGCACGCGCCTGCGCCTCGAGACCTTCGAGCAGCACGCGACCCCAGCCGCGACCGCGCGTCGACGGGTCGAGGTACAGGTGCTTCACCTCGTAGCGCAGGCCGTGCGGCCCGTCGGCGATGCGACGGATGCCTCCGCATCCGACGTCGCGCCCATCGTCGTCGACCGCGACGAAGAAGACTCCGGCCGGCGGTGTGAAGACGGATGCCTCGGGGAACACCGGCTGGTACGCCTGACCGGCGGGGAACGCCTCGGCGCGCATCGCGAAGTAGTCGGTGAGCAGGCGCCGGGCGCGCGGATCATCGGTGGCAAGCGGCACGAGGGTGACCATGCTCCGAGCGTAACCCGAGGCGGCGACCGCCTAGTCTGGAGGCATGACTCCCGCAGGTAGTACGACGAGAGTGGCCCTCGTGGGCGGAACAGGCAAGCTCGGCGGCATCATCCGCTCGGTCATCGACGCCGAGCCGGGTTTCGAGGTCGTCGCGGTGCTCGGATCGCAGAGCGACCTGAGCGAGCTCGACAGCGCCGATCTCGTCGTCGATGCCTCGACGCCGAGCGTCTCGATCGACGTCGTGCGCGCTGCGATCGAGCGCGGCCTCAACGTGCTCGTCGGCACGTCGGGCTGGTCGAACGAACGCATCGCCCTCGTGCGCCCGCTCGTCGAGGCGGCCGGCACCGGCGCCGTGTTCATCCCGAACTTCTCGCTCGGCTCGGTCATCGGCACGGCGCTCGCCGCCGCCGCCGCACCCCACTTCCCGGCGATCGAGATCGTCGAGGCGCACCGCGAGACGAAGGTCGATTCGCCGAGCGGCACGGCTGTGCGCACCGCGGAGCTCATCGCGGCGGCGCGCGCCGAGGTCGGCCCCGTCGCCTCGCCGCACGTCGATCAGCGCGCCCGCGGCCAGCAGGTCGCGAGCGTGCCGATCCACTCGCTGCGCCGCCCCGGTGTCATCGCCCGGCAAGAGACGATCCTCTCCGGCCCGGGTGAGAGCCTCACGATCGTGCACGACACCGTCGATCCCGCGCTGGCTTATGCCCCGGGCATCCGTGTCGCCCTCGCCGCGGCGCGCGATGCCCGCGGTGTCACGGTCGGTCTCGATGCGCTCATCGATCTCGGACTCCGCCCGCGCGCCGCGTCATCGCGCCACGAGGCACCCGTCGACGAGGGCGGCGTGCCCGGCCAGGTCGCGCGGGCCACCGGCGCATGAGCGCACGCGTCGGCGTCGCCGTCATGGCGGTGCTGCTGACGCTGTACATCGTGCTCGTCGCGCAGCGCGCGTGGCTGCTGCTCGTCTCGGGTCAGCCGATCGGCGTCGCCATGGGGGTGGCGCTCATCGTGCTGCCGCTCATCGCGGCGTGGGCGCTGTGGCGCGAGCTGTCGTTCGGGCTCGGCACCCAGCGCCTCGCACGGCTGCTCGAGGCCGAACACGCGCTGCCGACCGAAGAGGTCGACGTGCGCCCCAGCGGTCGCCCCGACCGGGCACAGGCCGACGAGCTCTTCCCCCGCTACCGGGCAGACGTCGAGGAGCACCCCGACGACTGGCGGGCGTGGTTCCGGCTGGGACTCGCGTACGACGGAGCGGGTGACCGCCCGCGCGCGCGGCAGGCGATGCGCACCGCGATTCGGTTCGAGAAGGCTCAGCGCCGCTGAGGACAGCTCCTCAGGCAGCGGTTCATCCGGCGGGGAGGGCTGCGGCGACGGCATCCTCGACCGTCGGGTGGGTGAACGTGAAGCCGGATGCCTCGAGCCGCTCGGGCACGACGTTCATGTCGCTGAGCAGCAGCGCGTCGGCGGCGTCGGGGCCGAGGGCGAGGCGCAGCCCCCACGCGGGTGCGCGCAGAAGGAAGGGGCGGTTCATGCGCTGTGCCAACGCGAAGCCGAGGTCGTTCGCCGTCGCCCGGGTCGGGCCCGTGAGGTTGACGGGGCCGTCGAGGTCGCTGTCGATCACGTGCCGGATCGCGCGCACCTCGTCGTCGAGTGAGATCCATGGCCACACCTGCGTGCCGCGGCCGATCGGCCCGGACAGGCCGAACCGGGTGAGCATCATGAGCGGCTTCAGCACGCCCTCGGCATGCACCACCGGCGCCGTGCGCAGGAGCGCCACCCGTGCGAGCGGGCCCGCGCCGCGCGCGGCGACCTCCCACTCACCGCACAGATCCGCGAGAAACGACTCGCCGCGGCGCGACTGCTCGGTGAGTCGCTCGCCGGGAACGGCGGGCTGGGTGGGGTAGTAGCCGACGGCCGAGGCAGACAAGAACGAGGGTGCTTCATCGCCGAGGGTCCTCACGGCGGCGGCCAGCGCTTGCGTAGGAGCGAGTCGAGACCACACCAGTTCGTGCTTGTAGCGCCGCGTCCACGGAAAGCGCCCGATGCTCGCGCCGCCGAGCGCGACCACGGCGCGCGCTCCCGCGAGCACCGCCGGGTCGAGGGGGGTCCGCTGCGGATCCCACGACACCTCGCCTCGCGCCTCCGCCTCGCGGCGGACGAGCCGCGTCACCTCGACGCCATCGGCGCGCAGCGACGCGACGAGCGCGCGGCCGATCAGGCCCGACGAGCCCGAGACGACGACGCGCGCGGCGGAATCAGGCAAGCGACGCCTCGAGGGTGATCTCGATGCCCTTCAGGGCCGCAGAGACGGGGCATCCGCTCTTCGCCTCGTCCGCGATGCGTGCGAAGTCTTCGGCCGACAGGCCCGGCACGACCGCGTTGACGTTCAGGTGCGACCCCGTGATGCCGGTGCCGGGGATGAAGGTGACCGAGGCGGTCGTCTCGATCGACTCGGGTGGGGTGCCGTTCTGGGTGAGCGCGTTCGAGAGCGCCATGCTGAAGCACGACGAGTGCGCCGCGGCGATGAGCTCTTCGGGCGTCGTCACCGAGGTGGAGCCCTCGCTGCGGGCCTTCCAGTCGACCGCGAGCGGGCCCTGGTTCGAGCTTTCCAGCGCGACCTCGCCCGACCCTTCGAAGAGGGTTCCCTTCCAGGTGGTGCTCGCTTCGCTCGTGACGCTCATGATGTCTCCCTCGGGTGTGCCGGGTGTCGTGGTCTGTCTGCGGCGCGGCAGCGCCTGCGACGAGCCTAGACGGCCGGACCGGGCGAGGGGAGGGGCTTGCGCGGCGTCGGGCGCTCAGGCAGTGGCGGCGCGGCCGACGATGCCGGCGCGCTGCAGCAGCAGGTACAGCTGGCATCCGAGGCACAGGCCGAACACGGCGTTGAGGAACGCGGCCACGAACGCGAGCGCCGCGGCGATCGACAGCGCCCACGGCACCCCGGCGAGGTGCAGCACGAGCCCCAAGGAGGTCACGAACAGGCCGACGCCCTGCGCGAAGCGCGGCGGGCGCGGGTCTTCGAGATCGGTCGGCGGAGAAAGGCGCGGCTGGATGACGCGGCGGTACAGCACGCTCCACGGCTGCGTGCGCGGCGACAGCACGCCCCAGAGGAAGAGCAGCGCGATCACGAGCAGCAGGATGAAACCCGGGTCGGCGGCGCGCTCCGCGATGGTGGTCGTGGCCTTCGCCGTAGAAGTGCCGGTGAGCGCGAGCAGAGTCGCGACGGCCAGCAGCACGGTCGTGATGGATGCCGCGAAGCGCGGCCCGCGCGGGTCGATCCCCTTCGGGGTGCGAGCGTCAGACATGGGCATCCTCCGTGGTCACTCGGGAAAGCTCCAACCGGACGGCTTCTCGGCTGGGGGTGCCGCCGAAGCGCGTCTGCACGAAGCCGTGGCGGTCGAGGATGAGGGTCGTGGGCGTCTGCAGCACGTGGAAGTGCTTCGCGATGTCGGGGCGGTGGGTGAGGTCGACGTCGAGGTGCAGCACACCGTCGCGTTCGTCGGCGATCGACCCGAGCATGCGGTGGACCCCCGGGCAGCGACTGCACATCTCGGTGCTGAACTGCAGCAGCGTGGCCTGCTCGCCGAGGGCGTCGGCGCCGAAACGCTGCGGGTCGACGACCTCGCCCGGATCGACGTTGCGCGGCTTGTTCTGACGCCACCGCACGAACCCGCCGACACCGATCGTCACGGCGAGCAGGGCCGTGAGCACGATGATGGCATCTGACAGGGTCACAGCCGATCAGCCTAACGGGGTCGGCCTGGTAAGCGGCCGAATCGCCCTTGTATGACGAGGCGGCCGTCATCTTCCGCCACGGCCCCGCTGTCGCACGGCCCCGGTACGATGACAGCGTGAGTGCACAGGCATCCGTTCCCACCCCGTATGAAGACCTGCTGCGCGAGGTGCTCGAAGACGGCGTGCACAAAGACGACCGCACCGGCACCGGTACGACGAGCGTGTTCGGCCGGCAGATCCGGTTCGACCTCGCCCAGGGCTTTCCGCTTGTCACGACCAAGCGGGTGCACCTGAAATCGATCGTCTACGAACTGCTGTGGTTTCTGCGCGGCGAGTCGAACGTGGGGTGGCTGCAAGAGAACGGCGTCACCATCTGGGACGAATGGGCCGATGCCTCGGGCGAACTCGGGCCCGTATACGGCGTGCAGTGGCGGTCGTGGCCCACGCCCTCGGGAGAGCAGATCGACCAGATCTCGCAGGTCGTCGAGCAGATCCGGTCGAACCCGGACTCGCGCCGGCTGATCGTGTCGGCATGGAACCCGGCTGACATCCCCGACATGGCGCTCGCGCCCTGCCACGCGCTGTTCCAGTTCTATGTCGCCGACGGCAAGCTGTCGTGCCAGCTCTACCAGCGCTCGGCCGACATGTTCCTCGGGGTGCCGTTCAACATCGCCTCGTACGCGCTGCTCACCCTGATGGTCGCGCAGCAGACGGGTCTCGAACCGGGCGATTTCGTCTGGACCGGCGGCGACTGCCACATCTACGACAACCACCTCGAGCAGGTGCGCGAGCAGCTCTCGCGCGACCCCTACCCGTACCCCACGGTGCGCTTCGCCCGCACGCCCGACTCGATCTTCGACTACACCTTCGACGACATCGTGCTCGAGGGCTACCAGCACCACCCGGCGATCCGCGCCGCCGTCGCGGTCTGATCGTGCGGCTCGGGCTCGTCTGGGCGCAGGCCCGCGGGGGAGTGATCGGCAAAGACGGCGGCATGCCGTGGCACGTGCCCGAAGACCTCGCCCACTTCAAGGCGGTGACGTCGGGTCACCCCGTGATCATGGGTAGGCGCACGTGGGAGTCGTTCCCGGCCCGCTTCCGCCCGCTGCCGGGGCGGCGCAACATCGTCGTGACCGGCTCGCCGTCGTGGGCCGAGCCGGGCGCCGAGCGCGCGGATTCGCTGGATGCCGCGCTCGCGCTCGCCGCCGGGGCGGGCGAGGCGTGGGTGATCGGCGGCGCGCGTCTGTTCACCGAGGCGCTCCCGCGCGCCGCGGTGCTCGAGGTCACCGAGCTCGACCTCGAGGTCGCGGGCGGCGACACCTTCGCACCCTCGCACGAAGGCTGGGTCACCGCCGCGATCGAGCCCGCCGACGGATGGTCGGTCTCGCGCACGGGTGTGCCGTACCGGTTCCTCACACTCATCCGGCCCTGACTCGGTGCGGGGCGGCTTCGCGGTCAGCCGGTAACCCACGCCTGCGTAGGCTGACGGCATGGCGAAGACGGCACTGATCACGGGCGCGAGTTCAGGACTCGGCGCGGAGTTCGCGCGCCAGCTGGCCGCGCGCGGCGCAGACCTCGTTCTGGTGGCCCGTGACACCGAGGTTCTCGAACGCCTCGCCGGCGCGCTGCGCATCTCTGCCGGGGTCGCCGTCGAGGTGCTGAACGCCGACCTCGTCGATCCCGATGGGCTCGAGCGAGTGGCATCCCGCCTGGCCGACCCCGATCGCCCGGTCGAGGTGCTCGTCAACAACGCCGGGTTCGGGCTCGACCTCGACTTCGCCGCGAACACGTACGCCGACGAAGAGCGTCACCTCGATCTGCACGTGCGGGCGACGATGCGGCTCACCCACGCGGCGCTCGGCGCCATGCTCGAGCGGGGGAGCGGACGGATCATCAACGTGGCATCCGTCGCCGCCTTCATGCCGCGCGGCACCTACGGCGCCGTCAAGGCGTGGGTCGTCTCGTTCAGCCGCTGGGCGAACGCGGTCTACAGCCCGCGCGGCGTGACCGTCACGGCCGTCTGCCCCGGCTTCACGCACACGAACTTTCACGAGAGGCTCGGGCTGGCCCCCGGACACGAGGGCGTGCCGCCATTCATGTGGCTCGACGCCGACACCGTCGTGCGCCAGGGCCTGCGTGACGCGGCGCGTGGCAAGGCGCTCTCGATCCCGTCGCTGCGCTACAAACTGCTCATCGGCGCCGTGCGCCTGCTCCCCGCACCCCTCGCCGCGCGCCTGGCCAAGACCGGCCGCTGACCCGCGGAGGTCACGCACGGGCCGAACCGATACCCTGGAGCCATGACGCACTCGGGCAATCCGTTCGGACAGGTTCTCGTCGCACTCGTCACCCCGATGACGGCCGACGGCGAGGTCGACTGGCCCGCTGTCGAGAAGCACATCGACGACGTCATCACGGCCGGCGCCGACGGCGTCGTCGTGACCGGTACCACGGGCGAGACGTCGACCCTCACCGACCCCGAGAAGCTCAAGCTTGTCGAGGTCGGCAAGTCGGTGTCGGCCGGCCGGGCCAAGATCATCACGGGCGGCGGCTCGAACGAGACCGCGCACGCGATCGAGCTGTACCGCGCCAGCGAGAAGGCGGGCGCCGACGGCATCATGATCGTCACGCCGTACTACAACAAGCCCACGCAGGCCGGCATCCTCACGCACTTCCGGCTGGTCGCCGACGCGACCGACCTGCCGGTGATCCTCTACGACATCCCCGGCCGCACGGGCGTGCCGATCAAGTACGAGACGATCCTGCGCCTCGCCAAGCACCCCAACATCCTCGCGATCAAAGACGCCAAGGGCGACTTCAGCGAGGTGAGCCGCGTGCTCAACCAGACCGACCTGATGTACTTCTCCGGCGACGACGCGAACGCGCTGCCGCACATGGCGATCGGCGCCACCGGCCTCATCGGCGTGACGGCGAACACCACGGCGGCCCCGTCCCGCGTGATGGCGGAGGCCGTGCACCGCGGCGACCTCGCCACCGCGACCGCCGCGCACCAGAGCCTCGAGCCGCTCGTGCGCGCCGTCATGACCCACGTGCCCGGCACCGTGAGTGCGAAGTACATCCTGCACGGCCTCGGCCGCATCTCGAGTCCCCGCGTCCGCCTGCCCCTCGTCGGGCCGGAGGAGTGGGAGGCCGCCCTGATCGAAGACGAGCTCGCGCTCGTCGCCGGCGTCGACGGCGCCGACTTCTCCAACTTCCGCCCCGACCGCAACGCGGCCGCCGGTGGAGCGCTGCCCAAGGTGCACGGCACGACCCGCTGACACCGCACGTCCACGAAGAAACGCGGATGCCGGGACGAACCCGGCTGTCCGAAGGAGGCATCCGATGCCCACGAACGTCTACGACCCGCCCGCGCTCGAGCGCGGCACCCTGCGCGTCACCCCGCTCGGCGGTCTCGCCGAGATCGGTCGCAACATGACCGTGTTCGAATACGACGGCAAGCTGCTCGTCGTCGACTGCGGGGTGCTGTTCCCCGAAGAGCACCAGCCCGGTGTCGACCTGATCCTGCCCGATTTCGAGCCGATCAAGAACCGCCTCGACGACGTCGTGGGCGTCGTGCTGACGCACGGTCACGAAGACCACATCGGTGCGGTTCCCTACCTGCTCAAGCTCAAGAGCGACATCCCCCTCATCGGCTCGAAGCTCACGCTCGCGCTCGTCGAGGCGAAGCTCAAAGAGCACCGCATCAAGGCCTACACGCTGACGGTCGAAGAGGGCCAAGAGGAGCAGGTCGGCCCGTTCGACCTCGAGTTCATCGCGGTGAACCACTCGATCCCCGATGCGCTCGCCGTCGCCATCCACACCGACGCCGGCACGGTGCTCGCCACGGGCGACTTCAAGATGGACCAGCTGCCGCTCGACGGGCGCCTCACGGACCTCCGCGCCTTCGCGAGCCTCGGCGAAGACGGGGTCGACCTCTTCCTCGTCGACTCGACGAACGCCGACGTTCCCGGGTTCACCCCGCTCGAGCGGGCGATCGGCCCCGTGCTCGACCAGGTGATCGCCAAGGCCCCGCGCCGCGTCATCGTCGCGAGCTTCTCGAGCCACGTGCACCGTGTGCAGCAGGTGATCGACGCCGCCGCGGCGAACGGTCGCCGCGTCGCCTTCCTCGGCCGCTCGATGGTGCGCAACATGACGATCGCCGAAGACCTCGGCTACCTCACCGTGCCCGACGGCGTGCTCATCGACTACAAGAAGGCCCGAGACCTGCCCGACGACAAGATCGTCTACATGTCGACCGGCTCGCAGGGCGAGCCGATGGCGGTGCTCTCGCGCATGGCCAACATGGACCACGCGATCGAGATCGGCGAGGGCGACACCGTGATCCTCGCCTCGAGCCTCATCCCCGGCAACGAGAACGCGGTCTACCGCGTGATCGACGGGCTCACCAAGCTCGGCGCGAACCTCGTGCACAAGGGCAACGCCAAGGTGCACGTGTCAGGGCACGCCGCGGCGGGTGAGCTGCTCTACTGCTACAACATCCTGCAGCCGCGCAACGTCATGCCGGTGCACGGCGAATATCGGCACCTGATCGCGAACGCGAAGCTCGCGCAAGACACCGGCATCCCGGCAGAGAACACGATCATCGCCGAGAACGGCACCGTCGTCGACCTGCGCGACGGGGTCGCGAAGGTCGTCGGTCAGCTCGACCTCGGCTTCGTCTACGTCGACGGATCGACCGTCGGCGAGATCACCGACGCCGACCTGAAGGACCGTCGCATCCTCGGCGAAGAGGGCTTCGTGTCGGTGATCGTGGTCGTCGACTCCGCCACGGGCAACATCATCTCCGGGCCGGAGATCCACGCCAGGGGTGTCGCGGAGGACGACAGCGTCTTCGACGACGTCGCCCCGAAGATCGTCGCCGCGCTCAACTGCGTTCGTGCACAGACGCGCGCAGGCAAGCGAGCGCCGTCCGTAATCCGCGACCTGCGCGAAGCGTTCGACCGGATGCGACTGATCAAGGATG
>RRZT011788776.1_pt1 | contig 12171 bp, 7 predicted proteins | sample 2165551 | NCBI WGS metagenome assembly RRZT01 (sample SAMN10456910, study PRJNA506462) | wastewater metagenome | biome: wastewater; feature: sludge; material: wastewater sludge; isolation source: wastewater sludge with Escherichia coli K12::gfp cells carrying plasmid... | place: USA: Moscow, Idaho ... | reverse complement strand
CCAGACCCCGCGAACCCACCACGACGACCGAGGCGCCCACACTGGCCTCGACCAATGCCGCGGAGGGCCGAGCCTCCACGACATCGACGTCGATGGTCAGGGCCGGGTACTGCTTCCGGTAAGGCTCGACGATGTCGTTGATCCGCTCCGCGAGCTTCTCGGTGTCGGGCAGCGCCATCAGCGAGGACACCCCCATCGGGCCCACCATCCAGGGGGTCAGATCCCAGGCGTGCACCGCCCTCACCGGAACCTCCAGCCGGACTGCTTCGGTGACGGCGATCCGCAGCGCCGCCTCGGCCTCGGGCGAGTCGTCCAAGCCCACGACGACCGGGCCGCCCACCGTCGGCGTGCCGTGGTCGGTGACCACGGCGATCGGCCCGTGCCCGTACGCCACGACGGCGTCGGCGGTGCCCCCGAGCGCCCGCACCTTCATCGGTGCGTTGGCCCCCCGGGCCCCCACCACCACCATGTCGGCGACCTTGGAGGACTGCGCCAGCACATAGGACGCCAGCCCCTTGTCCAGCATCGTCTCCACCTGCAGGTCCGGGTGTTGCTCGCGGACCCGATCCAGCAGCGCTTGCAGCCGTTCCAGCGCCAGCGCGCGCAGGTGCTCGGGGTAGTTGCCCTTGCCCATCGCGTCGAAGAGTCGACTGCGACTCGGGATGGGAACCTCCGGCAACGCCAGCACCACGATCAGGCGACGCTTCAGATCGGCGGCCCGGTCGGCCGCCCAATCGACGGCATGGCGGGCCCGGTCGGACAGGTCCGTGCCCACGACGATGGCGCCCGTGGCATCGAATGAGATGGTCATCGTACGATCCCTTCTCCAGGCGTCCGGCCGCCTCGTCGGGACCGGGCGCTTTCGGCTCATCCTACGTTGTCGCAGCAGATGCCGCCCGGGGAATCGGGGAATCACATCCCCGTGCGGATCACGCCTGGGCGTGCATCCAGGCGTCGGAGCGCGTGCGCGTCCACAGCAGCACCGAACGGGCGATGAGCCACGCCCCGTAGGCGGCCCACAGCCAGGCGAGCCCGGCATGGTTGGCCCACACCCCCGCGACGAACGGCGTATAGGCGGCCGTCGCACCCAGGCCCGCGAGCGCCAGGAAGCGGGCGTCCCCGGCCCCGATGAGGACGCCGTCGAGTTGGAACGCCACCGCCCCGATCGGGGCCAGCAGCGCCAAGACGATCACGGTCTGCTGCACCAGCGCCTGCACCGCGGGATCGGGGCTGAAGGCCCCCGACAGCGGGACCCGCACGGCCAGCAGGACCCCGCCGACGACGACGCTGAACCCGACGCCCCACACCAGGACCCGACCCAGGACGCCCCGCGCGCCTGCGGTGTCACCGGCCCCCACCCGGACGCCCACCAGCGCCTGAGCGGCGATGGCGAACGCGTCCAGGGCGAACGCGACGGTCGTCCAGAGCGTGTTGATGACCTGGTGGGCCGCCAGCGCGACGGTGCCCAGGCTGGTCGCGGTGAGCGTGGTCATCAACAGGGCCAGGTTGAGGGCGGCGTTGCGGATCACCAGCCAGCCGCCGAGCCGCGCCGCAACCAGCACGCCGCGCGGCCGAAAGCGCAGGGACACCCCGGCGGCCCGCGCGCCCCGGAGCACCGCCCCGGACAGCAGCGCCGCCCCGACCCACTGGGAGGCAGCCGTGCCCGCCGCCGCCCCGCCGATGCCGAGGTTCAGCCCGTAGACGAGCAGGACGTTGAGGGCAATGTTGAGCAGGTTGATCGTGACGACGACCCGCAGCGGCGTCCGGGTGTCCTGCAAACCGCGCAGCACGCCGGTCGAGGCGAGGATGACCAGTTGGGCCGGCAACCCGAGCGCCACGACACGGAGGTAGGTGGCCCCGAGCGCGGTCACGTCCGACGCGCCCCCGTACAGCCCGAGCAGCAGCGGTGCCGCCGGAACCAGGACGACCGCGTACACCGTGCCGAGAAGCAGCCCCAGGAAGATCCCGTCGATGCCTCCGGACAGCGCCCCCGAACGGTCGCCCGCGCCCAGTCGGCGCGACACCACCGACGTGGTGCCATAGGCCAGGAACACCGACAGCCCCACGAGCAGCCCCAGCACGCTCGAGGCCAGCGTCAGCCCGCCCAGATCCGCGGTCCCCAGATGGCCGATGATGAACGTGTCGGCCAGGATCAGCAGCGGTTCGGCGATCAGCGTGGCGAACGCGGGGACGGCCAGCGCCAGAATCTCCCGGTTGAGAGACGGCGAGGGTTGCGGCACCCGCTCAGCATGCCCCATGGCCCGGCAGGATCACCCGAACGTCCACCCGCGCCGCCCCACGGATTGCGCGGCGCGAACTCCGCCTCGACCACCGTCAGGTGCCGTGGGGGTAAGCGGTCGGGGGAGGGTCAGGCGTGGATACCGCCACCGGAGGTGAGATAGGCACGCCCGCTGCCGGCGACGGTCAAGGTGGCACCGGCGGCCTGGAACAGGGCCCCGCCTCGCCCCACGCGACGCACGTCCGTTCCCGCCTCGAACGTCAAGGATCCCTCGACCACGACCACGGTTGCCGGGCCCCTCAGGTCGCTCAGGACGCGCCGTCCGGCCTCTGCGTCGATCCGATGCACGACGAACTCCGGCACCGGGGCCACATACGTGTGCACGGTCACGCCACCGGACGTGGAGACGACGGGAACGACGCGCGCCGGCGCCTCCGGTGTGAAGGACACCACCTCCAGCAGCCCAGGGACGTCGACGTGCTTGCTGGTCAGGCCGCCGCGCAGCACATTGTCGGAGGCGGCCATCGCCTCCAGACCCAGCCCAGACAGGTAGGCATGCAGCCTGCCCGCGCCGAGGAACACCGCCTCCCCCGGGGCCAGATCGACCCGATGCAACAGCAGGGCCACCAGGATGCCGGGATCGGCGCCATAGGCGTCCGCGATGCGCCGCACCGTCGCCGCGCCCGTCCCGCCGATGCCTGCGCGTGCCGCATCCACCACCGCGCGCGTCGCCTGGTCGAGGGCCCCGCCCGCGGACAGGATGACCTCCAGCGCGGCACGCAGCGCCCGCCCGGTGGACGGGAGCGCGAGTGCGTCCAGCAGCGCCGCCGCCGTTCCCCGCTCGGCTTCCCTCCCGAGCAGGCCGGTCAGGACGGCCCGGGACTCTTCCGGAGCCGCGAACCCGCACAAGGCCTCGAACGGCGTGATCGCCACCAGGATCTCTGGCTTGTGGTTGGCGTCGGTGAAGCTGCGCGTCGGGTCACCGGGAGCACGCCCGGACGCCTCCTCGCGCGCGAACCCGGCGCGCGCCTGCTCGAGGTCGGGATGGACCTGCAGCGAGAGCGGGGTGTCAGCAGCCAGCAGCTTCATCAGGAAGGGCAACGGTCTCCCGCCGCCGAGGTCCGGATGCGCGGCCACGAACTCGTCGAGCCGCTGCGGGTGGCCGTCCACGTCGACGACGGCCGGGGCGCTGGGATGCGCACCGAACCACATCTCCGCCTGCGGCTCCCCGGTGACGGGGGAACCCAGAAGTGCGGGAATGGCGGACGCCGACCCCCACGCATAAGGGCGGGTCGGCGCCTGCAACCCGTACAGGGAGTGCGACACCTAGTCGGTGCCACCCTCCATGCCGGCGATGAACTGGGCGTCGTCGATCTCCTCGGAGGCGCCCACCGCGCCCGTGGTGATCGCGGAGGCCTCGCCGGAGCTGAGCTCCCCGACCAACTCCGAAATCGCGCCGCCGACCAGCCCGAGCGTGGAGTACTGCTCCAACCGCGTCCGGGTGTCGGCGATGTCGAGGTTGCGCATGGTGAGCTGACCGATCCGGTCGACCGGGCCGAAGGCGGCGTCCTCGACGCGTTCCATCGACAGCTTCTCCGGGTGGTAGGACAGCGCGGGGCCGGTGGTGTCCAGGATGGTGTAGTCCCAGCCGCGGCGCAGCCGGAGCGTCACCTCGCCGGTGATCGCCGAGGCGACCCACTGCTGCAAGGAGGTGCGCACCATCAGGGACTGCGGGTCGAGCCAGCGGCCCTCGTACAGCAGCCGACCGAGCTTGCGGCCCTCGTTGTGGTAGCTGGCGACCGTGTCCTCGTTATGGATCGCGTTCACGAGCCGCTCGTAGGCGATGTGCAGCAGTGCCATCCCGGGGGCCTCGTAGATACCCCGGCTCTTCGCCTCGATGATCGGGTGCTCGCTCTGGTCGCTCATGCCCAGGCCGTGACGCCCGCCGATCGTGTTGGCCTCGCGGACCAGGTCGACAGCCGAGGCGAAGGTCGTGCCGTTGATCGAGACGGGGACGCCCTGCTCGAAGGCCACCGACACCACCTCGGGGGCGATCTCCACGTCGTCGCGCCAGAACGCCACCCCCATGATCGGGTCGACGATCTCCATACCGGTGCCGAGGTACTCCAGCGTCTTCGCCTCGTGCGTGGCCCCCCAGATGTTGGCGTCGGTGGAGTACGCCTTCTCCTGGCTGTCGCGGTAGGGCAGCTTGCGGTCGGTGAGCCATTGGCTCATCTCGTCGCGGCCGCCCAGTTCGCCGACGAAGTCCTCATCGAGCCACGGCTTGTAGATCCGCAACTGTGGGTTGGCCAACAGGCCGTAGCGGTAGAACCGCTCGATGTCGTTGCCCTTGTAGGTGGAACCGTCGCCCCACACGTGGACGTCGTCCTCGCGCATGGCGCGCACCAGCATCGTCCCGGTGACCGCGCGGCCCAGGGGGGTGGTGTTGAAGTAGGGCACGCCCGCGGTGCGGATATGGAAGGCGCCACACATGAGCGCGACCAGACCTTCGTTGACCAGTTCGACCGTGCAGTCCACCAAGCGCGACCCCTGCGCGCCGTAGGCGGCGGCGCGTCCGGGAACCGAAGCGATGTCGGGTTCGTCGTACTGGCCGATGTCCGCGGTGTAGGTGTAGGGAATCGCGCCCTTCTCTCGCATCCAGGCGACCGCCACGGACGTATCGAGACCACCGGAGAAGGCCAGCCCGACCTTCTCCCCCACCGGGAGCTTCATCAGCACTTTGGACATGACTCCCATCCTAGGGCCGAACCGCACCGCCCCAGGCCCCGATCTCGGGTGTGTGAGGCGATCAGGGCCGTTGTGTAGCGTTTCGGCCATGGTCGCCCCGCAACGCCGCGCCGGAACCGGCATCCCTGGACTGGACGCCGCCATCGACGGTCTGCGCATCGGCGACAACGTGGTGTGGCACTGCGACACCCTGGCGGATTTCAGCCGCGTCCTGGCCCCCTTCCTCGCCGCAGCCCGGGCCGAGGGACGGCATCTGGTCTATGTGCGGTTCGCGACGCATCCGTCGTTGGTGAGCGGTGAGGACGTCCACGTTCACGAACTCGATCCCCGCGCAGGATTCGAGCCCTTCACGTTGGCCGTTCACGCGCTGATCGCCGCCCACGGCCGCGAGGCGTTCTACGTGTTCGACTCGCTCGCCTCCCTGCTGGACGCGTGGCATTCGGATCTGATGGTCACCAACTTCTTCCAGGTGACCTGCCCGTTCCTCTACGAACTCGACACCATCGCCGCCTTCCCGCTGCTGCGCGGCGAGGTCAGCGCGGCCACCGTGGCGGGCATCCGCGACACGGCCCAGGTGCTGCTGGACCTCCACGTCCTCGACGACGTCGTCCACGTGCATCCGCTCAAGGTCGAGGGCCGGTCCTCCCCCACCATGTTCTACCCGCATCGCATCGACGGGGACGCCGCCGTCCCGGTCACCTCGTCGACGGCTGCCATCCGGCTGTCGGCGCGACGCGATCGGATCCGGCGCCGTCCCGACCACTGGACGCGCCTGGTGGAGGCGTCCTACGACGCGTTGGAGGAAGGCGGTCCCGCCGCCGGCCGCGCGCACGCGTCCCTGGCCGACGCCCTCCTGGGCCGCGACGACGGCAAACTGGGCACCCTGGCTCGGCGCCATCTCACGTTGCCGGACCTGCTCGTGGCGGCCTCCCGCAGCATCGGCACCGGTCACATCGGCGGCAAGGCGATCGGCATGCTGACCGCCCGGGCCATCCTGCTGCGCGATCCGCAGGCCCGGTTCGCCGAGCATCTCGAGCCGCATGACTCGTTTCATGTGGGCGCCGACGTCTTCTACAGCTATCTGGTGTCGAACGGGTGGTGGCGTCACCGCCTGGAGCAGCGTTCCCCCGACCGGTTCCTCGCCGCGGGGGCGGAACTGCGGACGCTTCTGCCCACCGGCACGTTTCCCCCCGCGGTGCGGGAGGCCTTCGTCGATGCCCTGGAGCATCTGGGCCAGTCACCCATCATCGTCCGGTCGAGTTCGCTGCTGGAAGACAACTACGGCAACGCGTTCGCCGGCAAGTACGACAGCTTCTTCCTCGCCAACCAGGGTTCGCCCGAGGACCGGCTCCACGCGCTGGAGGACGCCGTCCGCGCCGTGTACGCCTCGGCCATGAACGAAGACGCCCTGGTCTACCGGCAGACGCGGGGCCTGGCGGAGGCGGATGAGCAGATGGCGGTGTTGATCATGCGGGTCAGCGGGGACCACCACGGTCCGCTGTTCTTCCCGCACGCCGCGGGGGTGGGCAACTCCGACAACCTCTACACCCCGGACCCGAGTCTGGACCCCGACGCCGGGATGCTGCGCCTGGTGGTCGGGCTGGGCACCCGGGCCGTCGACCGGACCGGGACCGACCACGCCCGGTTGGTGGCTCTCGCCGACCCGCGGCACCGCCGGCTGGCCGACCCCGAGGAACTGTCCGCAGGCGGGCAGCGGCGGGTCGATGTGCTGGATCTGGCAGCGGGACGGCTGACCAGTGTCTCCTTGGCCGACGTGGTCCGCACCGACGTATCCGCCCCGTGGTCGCTTCTCGTGAGCCCGGACACGGTCGCGCTCCGCCGGCTCGCCGAGCGGGGGCGCCGCAGCGAGCATCCCCCGGTGGTGGCCGACTTCGCCGGCTTGCTGAACCACACCGGCTTCCCCACCGTCATGCGCGAAGCCCTGGCCGTCCTGGAGGACGCCTACGACTACCCGGTCGACATCGAGTTCACCTGCAACCTCACCGCAGAGGGGACGCCCAAGGTGGCGATCGTCCAGTGCCGCCCGTTGCAGACCCGGGGGCCGGGCCCCGCCGTCGCCATGCCGCAGATCACGGCCCGCGATGACGTGCTGTTCGCGTGTGACGATTTCATGGGCGGCAACGTCCGGCTGCCCCTCAGCCACGTCGTCACCGTCCAGGCCCAGCATTATCTGGGGTTGTCGGAAGGCCAACGGCATGGGGTGGCCCGGCTGATCGGGCAGCTCAACCGGGCGCTGCCGGAGGCTTCTTTCGCACTGGTGGGCCCCGGCCGCTGGGGCACGACCACCGCCTCGCTGGGGGTTCCGGTCCGGTTCGCGGAGATCAATCGGGCGGCCGCGCTGGTCGAGGCCACCCACGCGGGGGGCGGATTCCTGCCCGAGCTGAGCTACGGCTCCCACTTCTTCGCCGACCTGGTCGAGACGGGGATCTTCTACGCCGCCGTGTTCGACACCCGCCCCGGGGTGATCTTCCGCCCCGAGGTCGCCGTGCACCGCCCCAACGTCCTCACAGAACTGGTCGCCGACATCGAGACGGGCCTGCTGGAGGTCGTCCATGTCGCTCGCTTCGACGACTTGCTGCTGGCCTCCGACTCCGCAACGCGTCGCGTGGTGTGCCTGCGCAGTGGAGGGGTCAGCGGCTGAGCACGAAGGCGGTGACGTAGGTCTCTGTGAGGCCGTCGTCGATGATGCCCGACACCTGCGGCAGCGCCGCGATCGCTCCCGCACGGTCGGCCAACGACGCGTACATGAGGCAGTAGTCGGCGTAAGTCCGAGCGAAGCCACCCGCCCCGATCGCCTCGGCGACCGTTGCGGGGATCTGGTCGGGGGCGTGCGCGAGGTAGGTCATGCCGGGGCCTGCCGGAATGACCTGGATCATCAACAACGCCTCGGGATTCGGGGAGAACCAGGTGGCGTAGTCGCGTTTGGCCCCCCAGCCCAGTCCCACGATGCGGTGCGTATATCCCGGGAAGGCGGACAGGTCCGGCTGGAGCCAGTAGGCCAGCGCGGTCTGCGCCTCGAGTGCGTGCAGCCACGTCGCCTGTGCCTCCAGTGCCGCGTCGCCCCGCGCGCGCGCCCACAGCATCAGGCCCGCCCAAGCGTTGACGGCCTCGGAACTGGACTCCTGGTTGTTCCCGTCGGCGAACGGGGACACCCCGGAGGCCCACGAATGGCCCGCGTAGACATCGAATCCGCGTAGCGCCGGGAACAGCCCCGAGTCCTGCGGTGAGGCGATGTCTGCGGCCAGAAGATCGAAGACGGGGGCCAGCCGCTCGGCCAGTCCCGGGTCGTCGACGGCCAGCGTCCCCGCCGCGTGCAGGAAGTAGCCGTAGTGGAAGTGGTGATCGTTGAAGAGTTCGGAGCCGAAGGAGGACTCCAAACCTACGATGCCCCGGGCGGCCTCGTCGTAGACGAAGCAGCGCGTGGCGCGCTCGTCGGCCGCGCCCGGCTGGGCCCAGGCCTCGATCTCAGCGGTGACCGTCGCCCGCTGGTTCGTCGCGTCGACGCCCACCTGACCTGCGATGCTGAGCAGTTGCGACTCCCGATACAGCGCCTTGCCCCCGAAGTAGGTGTCGGCGGGAGCCGGGCGGGTGGCGGCGAGGTCGCGCGCAGCCACGTCGGCGATCGTGCGCCGGTCGGCCTCGCTCAGCCCGGACAGGTCCAGGGCGGGCGCAACCGGCCAGCGGGGAGCGGTCCACGTCAGGGTCGCGGCGTACCGCAGCGTCAACGGGCCATAGACGCTCGGGTAGCTCCCCAGGCTCTCCCCCGGGTCGACGATCGCCGCCTCGTGATGGGGCATGGCCACGTGCAGGGTCGCCGTGCCGAAGCTCAGCGACGTCGAGACCGTGTCCTCTCCGCTCTCCCAGGTGACCGATGTGCCGGTGACCGGGGTGGCATGCTCGCGGAGCGTCGCGGGATCGACCCCGGGCGGCGCCGCGAAGAAGACCGCCGCCTCGCCGGCGGCCAGCCGGACGTCTTGCCCGGAGACCTGACCTCCCCGGACCCCGAAGGACGTCGTGCCGACCGTCGCCACCCCAGAACCGGTCCAGGGGACCTGCGCGGCCACCGAGACCGCCTGCAGCGCCGTCACGCTCACCCCTGGTACCCCCTGCGTCAGCCTCAGCGCGAGCACGCCCGCCCCGGCCGCGTCCCGAAGTTCGATCGTGACAGAGGCGACGTCATATCCGGTGACCAGTGCGGAGGAAACCCCTGCCGTGGTGAGCGTCATCCCGGCGGTCCGCTGCCCGATGATCGCCTTCTCCGAGACGGCGACTTGGGGCAGCCACATCTCGAATCCGCCCTCCACCAGGGCGACCCCCAACGGGAGTGGGAAGACCGGCTGGGCCTGCTCGCCGAACACCAGACCGGAGAACCAGCGGTTCGTGGGCGGGGTCAGCCCGGGGGCGAGCCGCGTGGCGGCCAGGTCGCCCACCGAGCGCTTCGGCATGGCCTCCACCAGAGCGGCGATGCGGTCGGCGTCCACGGCGGTGGAGGCGGGCCGCGGAGTCGGCGGGGCGCTCGGGGTCGGGCCCGGACCCGACGTGCAACCGGGCACGAGTGTGACCGCGGCAGCCGCCCCCACCAGCGTCAGAAGTTCGCGTCGTCCCAACACGGTGACCACCTCACAGCCCGATCTTGTGGATGAGAGCCCGCAGCGCGTCGGAAGGCCCGGCCAGCAACCCTTCGTCGCGCAACTGCACGACGGCCTGAACCGGCGCGCCATCGGTCGCGACCAGATTCAGGTCGCCGGAGTTGAGTTCGTCGCTGGTGACCCGCACCGTCACCACAGCAGCCGTGTTGACGGTGGTGACCAGCGCGCTCGCGACCCGTCCGTTGACGCTGGAATCGTTGGGCAACCGCAGCGTGACCGCGGCCCCCCGCTCGATCAGTCCGTACTGGATCGGGGTCAGCACGAACTGCGCCTGCACGATCCGATCGGTATCGCCGGTGATGATGGCCAGCGGTTCGCTCGCGGTGAGGTAGCTACCCTCCTGAGCGTTGACCTCCGTCATGGTGCCGGGCGTGGTCGCCAGGTAGAGCAGCGTCCCGGTCTCCGGTTCCACCCGCAACCCCTCGGAGGAGGCGATGGTGACGCCGCGAGCCAGATCCTGTTGCAGCGCGATGCTGTTGACCCGGAACAAGGGGTCGCCCACCTGGACGGGCTGCCCGACCTGCACATAGGACGTAACGACGGTGCCGCCATAGTTGGACGCCACCGCTGCGCGCGGGGCGATGATCGTCGCCGACGTCGACGCGATGGTGTGCTGACGCTGGTTGAACACGACGACGAGCACGAAGATCACGGCCAGGCTGATGACCAGCCCGCCCAGGAGACGGAATCGATTGGCCCAGGTCATGACGGTTCCTCCTGACGTGTGATGCGGATGCTCATGGCGCCGCCCTCAGCGCGGGGGACGCCTCGGCGTCGGCCTGCACCTGGGCGAGCACGAGGGTCTGCGGGGTGGTGCGGGGTTCGGGTGCGGCCAGGATCTCCCCCAGCGCCAGGGACTTGGCGTCCAGCGCCTGCACGTCGGCTCCTCCGTGCTGCTGAACGTGGCGCTCGACGAACGCGACGACGAGGAAGACCCCGAGCACGAAGGTGTTCAGCCCGCACCAGACGGTGGCGATCGTGAGTTGGGAGTTCAGCATGTCGCGCCACACGCCGACGGCCGTGGTGGCCGCCAGGAGGACGAACGTGAGCACCTGCGGGATGATGAAGTTGAACGGTGAGGCGGCCTGCTTGGCGGCGCCCGTCACGCTCCACGCCTGATCCCGGCCGATGAGGACGTTGCCCAACGCCTTGAAGTAGATGGGGAAGGAGGCACTGGCCAGCGTGAGGACCTCCCAGCGGAACGATCCCAGCGTGAAGAAGGCCAGCACGATCTGGAGCACATAGAAGCCTGCGTAGGCGAGGAACCACTGCCCGATCCCGATGCTGAGGGAGACGGGGCGCAGGTCGAAGAAGATCTCCAGCGCGGGCACGAACAGCAGCAGTCCCGGGGCGATGCCGGTCAGGTAGTGGGTGGCGGTGACGAAGTACATCAGGCGCTGATCGAGTGAGAGCTTGCGCCGGGTGAGCAGCGGGTTGCTGGTGAACAGGATCTCGAACCCTCCGGTGGCCCACCGCAGCTGCTGTTTGGAATAGCCCTCGATGGTGTCGGGCGCGTCGCCGATGGCGAGGGTCTCGGGCAGGAACACGCTGCGCCAGCCGCGTCCGTGGAGGATCATCGACGTCCAGACGTCTTCGCTCTTGGAATCGGTGTAGATACCGCCGATGTCGTCGACGGCGGCGCGGCGGAACACGACGTTGGTGCCGACGCAGAAGGCGGCGTTGAAGGCGTTGCGGCCCGGCTGCACGAATCGGTAGAACATCGACTGCATGTAGCCGGCGCCGCGGGCGATGAAGTTGTGCAGGTTGCCGTACGTCTGCGGGGTCTGCACGAAGGCGACGGTGGCGTCCTCGAAGAAGGGCAGCGCCTGTTCCAGGATGCCGGGCAGCGGCACGAAGTCCGCGTCGAGAATCAGGAAGAACTCGCCCTTGGCGACGCTCAGGGCATGGTTCAGGTTTCCCGCCTTCGCCCCGCCGCCACTGAGGCGTCGCACGTAGCGGCAGCCCAGTTCCTTGGCGAGTGCCTGCACCTCGTCGGAGCGTCCGTCATCCAGGATCCACGTCCAATGCCGCCCGCGGACCGCCACGGCCGCCTCGGCCGTCCGCCGGACCACCTCCACCGGCTCTCCGTACACGGTGATGAGGATGTCGACGTCGACCACGCGCTCGCGGATCCGCAACGGCCACAGCCGAGGGTCGGCCAGGTTGCCCCGGATCACCGCGTCGTCCGGGTCGTACAGCGCGGCCCGGGTGGCGTAGTAGGTCCAGTCCCGGCGGTCCCGGTAGCCGACGAGGATGGTCCACATGGCTGCGAGCCCGTGCAGGACCAGGATCGACTCGGCGACGATCACCAGGAGCCACGGCAACATGTCGCCGCGGTTCTCGGGCCGCCACAGAAACCAGCCGTAATAGAGGACGCCAAGCGTCGAGAGGACGGTGAGCAGCAGCATGAGCGGCGAGTAGGGGGTCCTGGTCGCGGCCTGACGGGTTTCCCCGTCGAAGGCATCGACGGACGCGTAGTCGTGGGCAAGGGAGGCCATCGGCCCCACCTCCGAT
>RRZT011476976.1_pt1 | contig 12171 bp, 12 predicted proteins | sample 2165551 | NCBI WGS metagenome assembly RRZT01 (sample SAMN10456910, study PRJNA506462) | wastewater metagenome | biome: wastewater; feature: sludge; material: wastewater sludge; isolation source: wastewater sludge with Escherichia coli K12::gfp cells carrying plasmid... | place: USA: Moscow, Idaho... | reverse complement strand
TTCCGCGGCCTCTATTACGGCAGCTACAAGGCCCCGCGCGAAGTCACCTGGATCGTCGGCATGCTGATCTATCTGTGCATGATGGGCACGGCGTTCATGGGCTATGTGCTGCCCTCGGGCCAGATGTCCTTCTGGGGCGCCACCGTGATCACCGGCCTTTTCGGCGCGATCCCGGGCATCGGCGAATCGATCCAGACCTGGCTTCTGGGCGGGCCGGCCGTCGACAACCCGACGCTGAACCGCTTCTTCTCGCTGCACTACCTGCTGCCTTTCGTCATCGCGGCGCTGGTGATCGTCCATATCTGGGCCTTCCACACCACCGGCAACAACAACCCGACCGGCATCGAGGTGCGCCGCGGCTCGAAGGAAGAGGCGGAAAAGGACACCCTGCCCTTCTGGCCCTATTTCGTGATCAAGGACCTGTTCGCGCTGGCCGTGATCCTGGTGGTGTTCTTTGCCGTCGTGGGCTTCATGCCCAACTATCTGGGCCACCCCGACAACTATATCGAGGCGAACCCGCTGGCGACGCCGGCGCATATCGTGCCGGAATGGTACTTCCTGCCCTTCTACGCGATCCTGCGCGCCTTCACCGCCGATGTCTGGGTGGTGCAGCTGGTCGACTGGCTGAGCTTTGGCATCGTCGACGCCAAATTCTTTGGCGTGCTGGCGATGTTCGGCGCCATTCTGGTCATGGCGCTGGTGCCGTGGCTTGATACCTCGCGCATCCGTTCGGGCCAGTACCGGCCGCTGTTCAAGTGGTGGTTCTGGATCCTGGCCGTCGACTTTGTCGTGCTGATGTGGGTGGGTGCAATGCCGGCCGAGGGGATCTATCCCTATATCGCGCTGGCGGGTGCGGCCTATTGGTTCGCTTATTTCCTGATCATCCTGCCGCTGCTGGGCATCATCGAAAAGCCGCTGCCCATGCCGCAGACGATCGAGGAAGACTTCAATGCCCATTACGGGCCCCAAACCCATCCTGCCGAGTAAGGAGAGGCACCAATGACCATGAGAAACGCATCGCTCACGGCTGTTGCGGCCCTGACCGTTGCCTTGGCGGGTGGCGCTGTGGCCCAGGATTCGAACCTTGCGCCGGGCACCACCGCCCCCGCCGGTTCGAGCTATCAAAGCACCAGTCCGGTCGCCCCTGCGGCCGAGCAAGCGACCACCCCGGCCACGGCCGAGCCGGTCGCCCAGGCGACCGAACAGGCCGCCGAGGCCGCAGCCGAAGCTGTGACCGAGGCCCAGACCGCCGCCCCGGCAGCCGTCGAAGAGGCAACCACGCAAGCGGCTGAAGCCGCGGCCGAGGCTGTCACCGCCGGTCAGGCGGCCGTCGAAGCCGAAGCGCCGGCCGCAGCCGAGGCTGCGCCCGAGGCCGCCGAGGCCACCGCGGCGGTTGCCGAAACCGACGCGGCCGATCAAAGCGCCGCCAGCGTCGCGGTCGAGGGTCAGGCCCAGCCTGAGCCGACCGAAACCGCCGAGGCCGCGACCCCGGCGCAAGAGGACGCGCCGGCCGGAACCACCGCCGAAACCGCCGTCGAGGCGGAATCGGCCGAGGAGCCGACCGCGACCGAAGGCGCGGTGTCGGATGCCGCCGCCGATCACGCGGCGGCCGAACCCGCCGCCAGCCACGAGCCCGCGCATATCGAGGATATCGCCTTCAGCTTCGAGGGTCCGTTCGGCAAATACGACCAGTTCCAGCTTCAGCGCGGTCTTCAGGTCTATACCGAGGTCTGCGCCGCCTGCCACGGGCTGCGCTATGTGCCGCTGCGCACGCTGGCCGATCCGGGCGGCCCCCAGCTGCCCGAGGATCAGGTTCGCGCCTATTCCGCGAATTTCGACATCACCGATCCGGCCACCGGCGAGGACCGCCCGCGCGTTCCGACCGACCACTTCCCCACCGTCTCGGGCGAGGGGATGGGGCCGGACCTGTCGCTGATGGCCAAGGCGCGCGCCGCGTTCCACGGCCCCTATGGTTCGGGCATCAGCCAGCTGTTCAACGGCATCGGCGGCCCGGAATACATCCATGCGGTGCTGACCGGCTATAACGGCGAAACCAAGGAAGAGGCCGGCGCCGTGCTCTATCACAACGCCGCCTTTGCCGGGAACTGGATCCAGATGCCCGCGCCCCTGACCGAGGATCAGGTCACCTACGAGGACGGGACCCCCGCCACCGTGGATCAGATGGCCCAGGACGTCGCCGCCTTCCTGATGTGGACGGCCGAACCCAAGATGATGGACCGCAAGCAGGTCGGCTTTGTCTCGGTTCTGTTCCTGATCGTGCTGGCCGCGCTGCTTTATCTGACCAACAAGAAACTGTGGTGGTCGGTCAAGCATCCGCGCAAGCCCGAGTGATCGCTTCGGACATGAAATCAGAACGCGCCCCTTTGCGGGCGCGTTTTGCATTTCGGGCAAGAGATATGGACAAGCCGGGCCGCGACCGCTCAGATGGGAAATCGGCGAAACGGGCCGTGACAGGGGGCAAGGCGATCCATGACCATCTATAATCTCGGTTCGATCAATATCGACCATGTCTATCGGTTGGCGGCGCTGCCGCGCGCCGGCGAAACGATCAGCTCGCTGGATCATGCGCTTGGGCTGGGCGGCAAGGGCGCCAACCAGTCGGTCGCGGCGGCGCGCGCCGGGGCGCAGGTGCGGCATCTGGGCGCCATGGGGACCGGCGATGACTGGGTTCTGGACATGCTGGGCGCGGCCGGGATCGATACCGGGGCCGTCGCGCGCCTTGACGGGGTTGCGACCGGCCACGCGATCATTCTGGTCGATGCCGAGGGCGAAAATTCAATCATCCTGCATGGCGGCGCCAATCGCGCCCTGCCCGCCGGGCTGGTGACCGGCGGTCTGGCCACGATCGGTCCCGGCGACATTCTGATGATGCAGAACGAAACCACCCTGCAAGCCGAGGCCGCCGCCCATGCCCGCGCCGCCGGGGCGCGGGTGATCTATTCCGCCGCCCCCTTCGAGATCGCGGCCCTGCGCGCCGTGCTGCCCCATGTCTCGATCCTGGCCGTGAACGAGGTCGAGGCCCGCGACACCTTTGCCGCCTTTGGCGAGGCGCTGCCCATTTCGGGGCTGTTGATCACGCGCGGGGCCAAGGGGGCCGAATATCGCGACCTTGAAACCGGCCGGATCTGGGAACAGCCCGCATTTCGCGTGCAGGCCGTGGACACGACCGGCGCCGGGGATTGCTTTGCCGGCTGGTTCGCCGCCGGCCTGTCGCGGGGCGAGGATATCGCCACCACCCTGCGCAATGCCTCGGCCGCAGCCGCGCTTCAGGTGACCCGCAAGGGCGCGGGCAATGCCATGCCCACCCGCGCCGAGGTCGCCGCGTTTCTGGCCCAACAGGGATGAAACCGCGCCGCAAAGCTTGCCGCGGGGCCGGCGCGCGCCTATCTGCTTGGGCATGAAAATTCCATTCCTGAACCGCCCGGCGCATGTCGCCGTCCTGCGCCTGCAAGGCGCCATCGGAGCCGCCGGCCGCGGCGGCTCTGGCCTTTCCGACGCAACGCTCGCGCCGCTGCTGGAACGCGCATTCCGGCGCAAGAAGCCGGTCGCGGTCGCGCTTGCGGTCAATTCGCCCGGCGGATCGCCCGTGCAGTCCAGCCTGATCGGCGCCCGCATCCGCCGCCTGTCCCAGGATCACGACGTCCCCGTCCATGCCTTTGTCGAGGATGTGGCGGCATCGGGCGGCTATTGGCTGGCCTCAAGCGCGGATTACATCTGGGCCGATGACAGCTCGGTCCTGGGCTCGATCGGGGTGATCGCGGCGGGCTTCGGCTTTACCGAACTGATCCAGCGCCACGGCATCGAGCGCCGCGTGCACACCGCCGGCCGCTCGAAATCCATGCTGGACCCGTTCCGTCCCGAAACCCCCGAGGATGTCGAGCGGCTGGACCGCCTGCTTGGCCCCATCCATCAGGCGTTTCAGGATCAGATTCGCAGCCGTCGCGGCGGCCGGCTGGCCGAGGGACGCGATCTTTTCACCGGCGAGGTCTGGACCGGCCGCGAGGCGGTCGAGCTGGGGCTGGCCGATGGCATCGCCCATCTGGTGCCGAAAATGCGCGAACTTTACGGCGAGAAGGTGCGCTTTCTGACCTATGGCCAGCGCGTGCCGTGGTTCCGGCGCTTTGGCATTTCCGCCGATGATGTCATCGACTCCATCGAGGAACGGGCCGCGTTTTCGCGTTTCGGGGCGGGCCGGGGATGATCAAATTCGTCATCCTGTGTCTTTTGGTCATCATCGCGCTGGCGCTTCTGGCCGGCCCGGGCGTGCGCCGGATCATCGCACGGATTCTGGGGCTGCCGCATAAATGATCGTCGATCTGTTTCTGATTCTGGCCGGACTGGTGGCGCTGGTCGTGGGCGGCGAATTTCTGGTGCGCGGCGCCGTCGCCATGTCGCTTCGGCTGGGTCTGCCGCCACTGATCGTCGGGTTGACGGTGGTCGCCTTCGGCACCTCGGCACCCGAGATGATCGTTTCGGTCGCGGCGGTGCTGAACGGGTCGCCCGATATCGCGTTGGGCGATGTCGTCGGCTCGAACAGCGCCAATATCCTGCTTGTGCTGGGCCTGCCGGCGCTGATCGCGGGCATTCCGACCCGCGATGTCGATCTGCGCGAAAGCTGGGTGCTGATGGTGGGTGCGTCGCTTTTGCTGATCGCCATGGCCTGGATGGGACCGATCGGGCGCATGCAGGGGCTGATCCTTTTGGTGACGCTTGGCCTTGTGATCTGGCGTCAGATCACGACCGCGCGCCGTGACGGCGCCGCCGCCCCCGAACTCGAGGCCGGGTCCGGGACCACCGTCGCCGGCTGGCCGCGCATCCTGATCTGGCTGGCGATCGGGTTGATCGCGCTGCCGCTGGGTGGACAGGTTCTGGTCACCGGGGCCACCGATATCGCCCGGGTCTTTGGCATCAGCGAGGCGGTGATCGGCCTGACGCTGGTCGCGGTCGGCACTTCGTTGCCGGAACTTGCGACCTCGGTCATCGCGGCGATCCGGGGCCGCGCCGATCTTGCGCTTGGCAATGTCATCGGCTCGAACATTTTCAACATCCTGTCCATTCTGGGGATCACGGCGCTGATCGATGCGCTGCCGGTGCCCGAACAGATGCTGAATCGCGATCTGTGGATCATGCTGGCGACGGCGCTTTTGCCCGCGCCGTTCCTGTTCCGGCGCTGGCCGATCAACCGCCCCGTGGGCGCGGCGTTCATCGCCGCCTACGGGCTTTATGTGGGGGCGATGCTATGACCGCACTGATCACTGGGGGGGCAAGGCGTCTTGGCCGGGCCATCGCGCTATATCTGGCCGGGCGGGGACAGGATGTCGCGATCCATTACCACGGTTCGGACGACGAGGCCCGCGCCACCGCCGCCGAGGCCCGCGCATTCGGCGTCCGGGCCGAGGCGTTCCACGCCGATCTCTTGGATCTGGACCAGACCGAGGCGCTGGTCGGGCGGGTCACGGCCGAAATGGGTCAGCTGGATCTGTTGGTCAACAACGCCTCGATCTTTGAACATGACCGGATCGATACCGCGACACGCGACAGCTGGGACCGGCATCTGGGTTCGAACCTGCGCGCGCCCTTTATCCTGACCCAGGCCTTCGCCGCTCAGGCCCCAAAGGCCGATCACAGCGACGGCGAGCCGCGCGCGCGGGCACAGGTCATCAACATGATCGATCAGCGGGTGCTGAAACCGACGCCGGAATTCATGACCTATTCGCTGGCCAAGGCGGGGCTTTGGTGGCTGACCCGGACCCTGGCCCAGGGGCTTGCGCCCGATATCCGGGTGAACGCCATCGGCCCCGGTCCCACGCTGCGCGGCGCGCGTCAGAGCGACGAGCATTTCGCCCGCCAGCGCGCCGCCACCATCCTTGAACGCGGCGCCGGCCCCGAGGATATCTGTGCCGCCCTTGGCTATCTGATGGATGCCCCCGCGGTCACCGGACAGTTACTTTGTGTGGATGGCGGCCAGCACCTTGCATGGCGCACGCCCGATATTCTGGGGGTAGAATAGGTGGGCTCTTCGCCTCTGGCGCGACAAGTTGTCCACTTTCGGTCCGACCTTCACGAATTCTTCACGATTCTGGCAAGGATTTCAGGGGATTGTGCCAGTGACAAAAAATTCTCTGCAATATCATGGCGTTATTTTAATGCCCAATTATTAGGCAGATCAGCAATTCCCCATGAATGCACCAGCAAACACCCCATACCCCCAAGGTCATTCACAAACTTATCCACAGATTCCGTGGACAGGTTTAATCTTGAACTTTCCGGTTCAAACTTGCAGCCGCAGCAAAGAATCACTTCGTTAACAAAATGATCGATTCCCCCCCCTCCGATATGCCGCAAAAGACCGGGCAGGCGCTGATTCAGGACTATCTGAAGACGCTCGACAGCTCGCCGGGCGTCTATCGGATGCTGGATGCGCAGGGGGCGGTGCTTTACGTCGGCAAGGCACGGAACCTGCGGGCGCGGGTTTCGAATTATGCGCGCGGCACCGGGCATTCGGCGCGGATCGCGCGGATGATCCGCGAAACCTGTTCGATGATGTTTCTGACCACGCGCACCGAGACCGAGGCGCTGCTTCTGGAACAGAACCTGATCAAGCAGCTGAAGCCGCGCTATAACGTGCTGCTGCGCGACGACAAGTCGTTCCCGAACATTCTGGTCGCCAAGTCGCATCCCTTTGCCCAGATCAAGAAGCATCGCGGCGCCAAGGGGGAAAAGGGCGACTATTACGGCCCCTTTGCCAGCGCCGGCGCGGTGAACCGGACGCTGAACCAGTTGCAGCGGGTGTTCTTGCTGCGCAGCTGCACCGACGCGACCTTTTCAAGCCGGACCCGGCCCTGTCTGTTGTATCAGATCAAGCGCTGCGCCGCGCCCTGTGTCGGGCGCATCGACAAGCCCGATTACGACGCGCTGGTTCAGGACGCGGAACTGTTCCTTCAGGGCAAATCGACCCGCATTCAGGCCGATCTGGCCCGCGAGATGACGGATGCCTCGGAGGCGATGGAATACGAACGCGCCGCCGCGCTGCGCGACCGGATCAAGGCGCTCACCGCCGTCCAGTCGGTTCAGGCGATCAACCCGCGCGGCGTCCCCGAGGCCGATATCATCGCGCTGCATATCGAGGGCGGTCAGGCCTGCGTGCAGGTGTTTTTCATTCGCGGCAACCAAAGCTGGGGCAACCGCGATTTCTATCCGCGCCTGAACGGCGTCGAATCCGCCGATGAGGTGATGCAGGCCTTTCTGGTCCAGTTCTATGACGGCAAGGTGCCGCCGCGCATGATCTTGCTGTCGCACGGTATCGAGGATCCCGATCTGATGACCGAGGCGCTGTCGGGCAAGGCCGGGCGCAAGGTGACATTGGGCGTGCCCCAGCGTGGCGAAAAGGCCGAGCTGGTGGAAAACGCCCTGCGCAATGCGCGCGAAAGTCTGGCCCGGCGCATGTCGGAAAGCGCCGCGCAGGCGCGTCTGCTGGACGGTCTGGCCGAGGCATTCGACCTGCCGGGTCCGCCGCGCCGGATCGAAATCTATGACAACAGCCATATTCAGGGCACGAATGCCGTCGGCGGCATGGTCGTCGCCGGCCCCGAGGGCTGGATCAAAAGCCAATATCGCAAGTTCAACATCAAGGGCACCGAGATCACGCCCGGCGACGATTTCGGCATGATGAAAGAGGTCCTGACCCGGCGCTTTTCGCGCCTTTTGAAAGAGGACCCGGACCGCGAATCCGAGGCCTGGCCCGATCTTTTGCTGATCGATGGCGGCGCGGGCCAGGTCAGCGCCGTCCATGAGATCATGGCCGAGCTGGGGGTCGAGGACATTCCCATGATCGGCGTTGCCAAGGGCACGGATCGCGACCACGGCAAAGAGGAATTCTATCGCCAGGGCCAGCGTCCCTTTGCGCTGCGCATGAACGATCCGGTGCTGTATTTCATCCAGCGCATGCGCGACGAGGCGCATCGCTGGGCCATCGGCACCCATCGCGCCAAACGGGCCAAGACCACCATGGCCAACCCGCTGGACGAAATCGCCGGTGTCGGCGCCGCCCGCAAGCGCGCGCTGCTGGCCCATTTCGGCAGCGCCAAGGCGGTCAGCCGCGCCGGTCTTGCGGATCTGATTGCCGTCGATGGCATCAGCGAACAGCTGGCGCAAAAGATTGTCGATCATTTTCACAAGGGCTAGGGCCGACCGTCAAAGGGGGGCCAGCCGCCCCCCTTTTTTCGAACCTGTCCCGCTGCGGCTTAATGCGCCGTCATCTCGTCCACGACCTGCGCGGCATTCAGCGCGGCCGGGTAATAGGTCGGCCAGTTGGTCAGTTCTTTCAGGATCTCGGCCCGGTCCTCACCCCAATACAGGTGATAATGGCCCGCCTTGCCCGGCGCGATGGCATGGTCGCTGAACTGGATAAAGCCGGGCGCATCCGCATCGCCTTCGACCTTTTTATAGATGAAGCGGACGCCGCGATTGCCCTTTTTATAGGTCAGGATCTCATGGCCATCGGCGGCATAGCGGCCCTGAACGGTGCCGCCATCGCGATGGAAGGCCACGTTTTCGCCGTCGATCACGATCCGGTTCACATCGGTCTTGTAGCCGATTTCGTAATAGGCCCGGTATTCGGCGGCGGTCTTGTCGCCATGCTCGGCCTTATGGGCCATGACCGGGTCCAGCGCGCCCGAGATCAGCAGCGGATAGACCGACTGCCAGTCGCCCTGCCAATCGGCCAGCGTGCGCGGCGCGATCTGCTCATCCTTGAAATAGCCCTTGTAGATTGCCTTGCGGGCCTCGGCGTCCTTGTCATCGGCATGATCGTGGTCGTGGCCGTGGTCATGCGCGTGATCGTGGCTGTGATCATGGGCCGCGGGCTTGGCAGATTGCGCAAGCGCCGGTGCACCCAAAGCCAGCACCGCCGCCAGGGCCAATGCGCCGATTTGCCTTACATCATGTCCCTTCATTCGAAGACGCCTTTCCAGTTTGCGTTAATGTAATGTTATTACATATCGGCTCATAATCAAACCCAGGCCCGGGGGCAAGCACCCCGAACACATCCGGGGGCCGTCAACGTGTCGCGCCCCCTTCCCCCGGCCCGCACAAGTGCCTAGATTGCGCCCATGCGCTGGACATTGCCCAATATCCTGACCCTTCTGCGACTTGCGGCCGCGCCGCTGGTGCCGCTGATGTTCCTGTTTCTCAGCCGGCCCTTCGCGGATTTCGCGGCCCTGGTGCTGTTTCTGGTCGCCGCCATCACCGATTGGTTCGACGGCTATCTTGCCCGGCTCTGGGGACAGGAAAGCCGATTCGGCGCCGCCATGGACCCGATCGCGGACAAGGCCATGGTCATCATCGCCGTGGTCGTCATCACCGGCTATTCCGGCATGAACCCCTGGCTGATCCTGCCGGCCACGATCATCCTGTTCCGCGAGGTTTTCGTGGCGGGGCTGCGCGAATTTCTGGGTGACCAGTCGCGGCTGCTCAAGGTCACCAAACTCGCCAAATGGAAGACCACCGCCCAGATGGTGGCCATTGCCGTGCTGTTTCTGGGCACCGGGCTGAAATATTACGAGGTCGGTCACCCGCCGCTGGTCGGTGAGCCGCGCCTGCCCTGGTCCAGCAGCTGGTCGGATCTGGCGACGCAGCTGGGCCTGCTGCTGATCTGGATCGCGGCGGTTCTGACCGCCATCACCGGCTGGGACTATTTCGACAAGGCCCGCCCCTATCTGAGGGACGATCATGGCCGTTGACGTGCTGTATTTCGCCTGGCTGCGCGAACGTATCGGTCATCCGCGCGAGCGGATCGAAACCGACGCCGCAACCGTGCGCGAGCTGGTGGCCCAGCTGGCGGCCATGGACGAATGGCATGCGGCGGCCCTGTCGGACCTTTCGGCGGTGCGGGTCGCGCTGGATCAGGAACTGGCCGATCTGGACGCGCCCCTGGCCGGGGCGCGCGAGGTTGCGTTCTTTCCGCCGATGACCGGGGGCTGAGATGTCGGCGCGCCTGCAATGCGAAATCTTTGACATCGGGACCGAGCTGCGCGGCTTTGGCGCCGGCGCCGGCGCCGTCGTCGCCTTTTCCGGGCTGGTCCGCGACGAGGGCGGCCGGCTGACCGCGCTTGAGATCGAGCATTATCCCGGCATGACGGAAAAGGCCCTGGCGGCTTATGGCGCGCAGGCGGCGGAACGCTTTGGGCTTGCCGATTGGCGCATCATCCATCGCCATGGCCGCCTTGGCGTGGGCGAGCCGATCATGATGGTCGCCACCGCCGCGCGCCACCGCAAGGCCGCCTTCGAGGCGGCGGAATATCTGATGGACTGGCTGAAATCGCGCGCCCCCTTCTGGAAGCGCGAGATCGGCCCCGAGGGGCCCGGCGCATGGGTCGAGGCCCGGTCCGAGGACGAGGACGCGCTTGCCCGTTGGTAAGCCCTGAACATTGCAATCCCGGCGCGCGGCAAGCATATAGGCCGCAACCAGACCGGATGACATCGCGGAGCTTTGCATGACCTACCTGGAGTTCGAAAAGCCTCTTGCCGATATTGAGGGCAAGGCCGAGGAACTGCGCGCGCTGGCGCGCAAGGGCGAGGGCGTCGATCTGGAAAAAGAGGCGGCCGGGCTGGACAAGAAAGCCGACGAGATGCTGCGCGACCTTTACAAGTCGCTCGATCCCTGGCGCAAGACGCTGGTCGCCCGCCATCCCGAGCGTCCGCATTGCAAGGATTATATCGAACAGCTGTTCACCGAATACACCCCCATGGCCGGCGACCGCGCCTTTGGCGAGGATGAGGCGGTGATGGGCGGCCTTGCGCGGTTCCGCGACAAGCCCTGCGTGGTGATCGGCCATGAAAAGGGCAATGACACCAAGTCGCGCATCTCGCGCAATTTCGGCATGGCCCGGCCCGAAGGCTATCGCAAGGCGATCCGGCTGATGGATCTGGCCGACCGGTTCCGCCTGCCGGTGATCACGCTGGTCGACACGCCCGGCGCCTATCCCGGCAAGGGCGCCGAGGAACGCGGCCAAAGCGAGGCCATCGCGCGCTCGACCGAGAAATGCCTGCAGATCGGGGTGCCGCTTGTGTCCGTGGTGATCGGCGAGGGCGGATCGGGCGGGGCGGTGGCTTTCGCGACCGCCAACCGCATCGCCATGCTGGAACATTCGATCTATTCGGTGATCTCGCCCGAGGGCTGTGCCTCGATCCTGTGGAAGGATGCCGAGAAAATGCGCGAGGCGGCGCATGCGCTGAAGCTGACGGCGCAGGATCTGAAAAAGCTGGGCGTGATCGATCAGATCATCCCCGAGCCGCTGGGCGGGGCGCAGCGCGCGCCCGTAGAGGCCATCGATGCCGTGGGCGATGCCATTCACGCGATGCTGGCCGAGTTGGCGGGCAAGAAGCCGGCCGAGATCATCAAGGACCGCCGGCAGAAATTCCTGGCCATGGGGTCGAAGGCGCTGGCCTGAGGCGGCATATCCCGCGCCGTTTGCGCGGTCGCATGGATATTTGAGTGAAGAAGAATTCGAAGGCCCGGCCGTGATGGTCGGGCCTTGCGCTTTCTGGATCAGGCGCGGGCGGCGCGGATCGAATCCTCAAGGATGTCGAGGGCTTCGTCGAAAACATTATCCTGAATGGTCAGCGGCGCGAGGAAGCGGATGACATTGCCGTAAACGCCGCAGGTCAGGAGGATCAGGTTGCGTTTAAGGGCCTCTTCGCGGACGCGGTTGGCCATGTCGGGATTGGGCTTGTCGCCCCCGGCGATATTGAATTCGACCGCATTCATGAAGCCGGGGCCGCGGATATCGGCGATTTCGGGCACCTCCGAGGCGATGCCGGCAAGGCGTTGTTTCAGCCGCTGGCCGAGCCGGGTGGCGCGGTCGCAAAGCTGTTCGTCCGCGATCACGTCAAGCACGGCATGGGCGGCCGCGACCGCCAGCGGGTTGCCGGCATAAGTGCCACCAAGGCCACCGGGATTGGGGCTGTCCATGACCTCGGCCCGGCCGGTGACGGCGCTGATCGGAAGGCCCCCGCCCAGCCCCTTGGCCATGGTCGTCAGATCGGCCGCGACGCCGTGATGTTCCATCGCAAAGAGCTTGCCGGTGCGGGCAAAGCCGGTCTGCACCTCATCGGCGATGAGCAGGATCTTGTGCTGGTCGCAGGTCGCGC
>RRZT010945091.1_pt1 | contig 12171 bp, 12 predicted proteins | sample 2165551 | NCBI WGS metagenome assembly RRZT01 (sample SAMN10456910, study PRJNA506462) | wastewater metagenome | biome: wastewater; feature: sludge; material: wastewater sludge; isolation source: wastewater sludge with Escherichia coli K12::gfp cells carrying plasmid... | place: USA: Moscow, Idaho... | reverse complement strand
GGAGCGAGTGATGAGCGAATCTGATCTGCCTGCGGAGCGTGTCCGCTCGCGCGAGAGACTGTCAGCCCTGATGGACGGCGAGGCCGACCGCGACCTGGTCCAGGCGGTCTGCCGCCAGTGGCGCCAGGACGAGGACGACCGCGCCCAGTGGCATGCCTACCATCTGATCGGCGACGTGCTGCGCTCGGAGGATCTCGGACAGCGCAGCGCCAGCGACGCGGCCTTCCTGGCCGGCGTGCGCGAGCGGCTGGCCCGCGAGCCGGTCGTGCTGGCGCCCCAGCCAATGCTCCAGCCGGAGCAGCCCCGCGAACAGGTCGATCACACCGCCCAGGTCGTCGGCCTGCCGGTGCAGCGCAGTCTGGGCATGCGCATGCGCCGCTGGGTCGCGCCGGTCGGCATGGCGGCCGGCGTGGCGCTGGTGGCCGGTGCCGTGCTGGTGACCCGGCCCGATGCACTGACCAGCGGCGCAGGCCAGCTGGCGGTCAGCACGCCCGCACCGACGGCGCCGGAAGTGCAGACTGTGCGGGTGCAGACCCCGACCGGCCCCGAGGGCGATGCAGCCGACCTGATCCGCTATGTCAATGCCCACCACCAGCATCTCCATGACGGCGCCAGCCTCGGCCCGGCTCCGGGCTATCTGCGCAGCACCTCCTTCGAGACGGTGCCTGCACGCTGAGCGCCCCCGTCGGCACGCATCCATGAGGATCCACCTTCAGGCGGGCCTGTCCCGCGCCGCGGCGGCCACCCTGCTCGGTGGCGCGCTGCTGATGCCTGGGGCGCATGCGGCCGCCCCGGGTCACCCGGCGAGCCCCACCGCCGGCAGCACCGCACCGGCCGATCTCGGCACGCTGCTGCGCCGCATCCAGGATGCCGGCCTGCAGCAGAGCTATGTCGGCACCTATGTGACCAGCAGCGGCGGCCAGATCAGCAGCTCGCGCATCACCCACTACTGCGACGGCCGCGAGCAGATCGAGCGCATCGAGGCCCTCGACGGCCAGATGCGCCGGGTGTTCCGCCACAACGACACCATCCATGTGCTCTGGCCCGCCCGTCGCAGCGCGCTGATCGAGCAGCGCGACCTGCTCGGCCGCTTCCCGCAGCCACTGCCGCCCGGCGACTCCGGCCGGCTGGCCGACTCCTACGAGCTGATGCTGGAAGCGGACGACCGGGTGGCCGGACTCGAGGCCCAGGTCGTGACGCTGCGGCCGCGCGACACGATGCGCTATGCCCGGCGCCTCTGGCTGGAGCGCCGCACCGGCCTGCTGCTGCGCTCCGACCTGCTGGGCCCGCAGGGCGAGGTGCTCGAGTCGACCGCCTTCAGCGAGCTCCAGATCGGCGGCAAGCTGCAGCCCCAGCAGCTGCTGCAGGAGATGAACCAGCTCGAGGGCTACCAGATCAGCCGGCCCAGCTACCAGCCGACCGACCTGGGCGCGGAAGGCTGGAGCCTGCGCGCGCCGGTGTCGGGCTTCGTCGCCCAGCGGGTGCTGCGCCGACCGATCACGCCGTGGCCGACGCCACGTTCCACGGCCGAGCCCCAGCCGGTCTCGCAGCCCCCGGGCGCGGGCGCCAGCGTGCTGCAGGCGGTCTACAGCGACGGCCTGGCCAATGTCTCCCTCTTCATCGAGCCCCATGTCGCCGGCGTGAGCCGCCGCGAGACACCCGCCACCGTCGGCAGCACCAGCGCGCTGAGCCGGCGGCTGGGCGACTGGTGGGTGACCGCGGTCGGCGCCGTGCCGCCGGCCACGCTGCAGCAGTTCACCGGCAGCCTCGAGCGCAAGCGCAAGCCCTGATCCTTCCTTCACAGCGATCCACGATGTCCGACACTTCCGCACCGCACCCGATCACCCGCCCGTCGCGACGCTGGCTGATGGCCGGCTCCGCGCTGCTGGGCGCGACCGCGCTCGTCGCGGCGCTGACCTCGTCCCATGACGCCACCGCACAAGGCGCGCCGACCAGCGTGACCGCGACCGCCGCCCAGTCGGGCAGCGCGGCACTGGCCCGCGGCCTGCCCGACTTCGCCGATCTGGTCGAGCAGGTCGGCCCGGCGGTGGTCAACATCCGCACCACCGCGAAGGTGACGACCGCCGCGCGCGGACAGGCCGGCCCCGACGAGGAGATGCAGGAGTTCTTCCGCCGCTTCTTCGGCGTGCCGATGCCGCGCCGCGGTCAGCCCCAGCCCGACGACGAGGACGGCGGCGGCAGCACGCCGCGCGGTGTCGGCTCGGGCTTCATCGTCTCGGCCGACGGCCTGGTGATGACCAACGCGCATGTGATCGACGGCGCCGACGAGGTGATCGTGCGCCTGACCGACAAGCGCGAGTTCAAGGCGCGTGTCGTCGGCGCCGACAAGCGCACCGACGTGGCCGTGCTGAAGATCGAGGCCAGCGGCCTGCCCACCGTGCGCTTCGGCGACGTGAACCGGCTGCGCGTGGGCGAATGGGTGATCGCGATCGGCTCGCCCTTCGACCTCGACAACACCGTCACCGCCGGCATCGTCAGCGCCAAGGCACGCGACACCGGCGAGATGCTGCCCTTCATCCAGACCGATGTCGCGATCAATCCCGGCAACTCGGGCGGCCCGCTGATCAACCTGCGCGGCGAGGTGGTGGGCATCAACTCGCAGATCTACAGCCGCTCGGGCGGCTACATGGGCATCTCGTTCGCGATCCCGATCGACGAGGCCAACCGCGTGGCCGACCAGCTCAAGGCCGGCGGGCGGGTGGTGCGCGGACGCATCGGCGTGCAGATCGGCGAGGTGACCAAGGACGTGGCCGAATCGCTCGGCCTGGCCAAGGCGGCCGGCGCGCTGGTGCGCTCGGTCGAGCCCGGCAGCCCGGCCGAGAAGGCTGGCCTGGAGGCTGGCGACATCGTCACCCGCTTCGACGGCAAGGCGGTCGAGAAGTGGAACGACCTGCCGCGTCTGGTCGGCAACACGAAGCCGGGCACCAAGTCGACGCTGCAGGTCTGGCGCCGTGGCACCACCCGCGACCTGGGCGTGACGGTGGCCGAGCTCGAGCCGGAAACGAAGCCGGCCGCCGCGCGCAGCGGCAAGGCCGAGCCCAAGGCACCGGCCGCCGGTGTCGCCGCCAGCGTGCTGGGTCTGACCGTCAGCGACCTGAGCGCCGAGCAACGCCGCGAGGCCCGCGTGAAGGCCGGCGTGCTGGTCGAGGCGGTCGACGGCCCGGCCGCACGGGCCGGCCTGCGCGAGGGCGACCTGATCCTGGGCCTGGGTCAGGCGGAAGTCACCGACGCGCGCCAGTTCGATGCGCTGGTGGCCCGCCTCGACCGCAGCCGCCCGGCCAGCCTGCTGGTGCGGCGCGGCGGCGAAGCCCAGTTCGTGCTGATCCGCCCCAACCCCGCCCGCTGAACCGCCAGCCAGAGGGGTTTTGGCTACAATGCTGGGCTGACCGGGCTGATAGCCCCTTGAATGCCTGCCGGAAGGCGCGTCATCGCTCGGACGACGCGCCTTTTTTCGTTGCGCCGAAGCCTGTCGGTCCGCGCGACATGTTTCCGCCACACCTGCCGCTGCCGGCCAGCGTCGAAGAAGCGCACTGCACCTGCACGCCATGGATCACATCAGAAACTTCTCCATCATCGCCCACATCGACCACGGCAAGAGCACGCTGGCGGACCGACTGATCCACCGCTGCGGCGGCCTGAGCGACCGCGAGATGGAAGCCCAGGTGCTCGACTCGATGGACATCGAGCGCGAGCGCGGCATCACCATCAAGGCCCAGACCGCCGCGCTGCAGTACAAGGCCAAGGATGGCAAGACCTACAACCTGAACCTGATCGACACGCCGGGACACGTCGACTTCTCCTACGAGGTCAGCCGCTCGCTGTCGGCCTGCGAAGGCGCGCTGCTGGTGGTCGACGCCAGCCAGGGCGTGGAAGCACAGACGGTGGCCAACTGCTACACCGCGCTCGACCTCGGCGTCGAGGTGGTGCCGGTCCTGAACAAGATGGACCTGCCCAGCGCCGACCCGGACAACGCCAAGGCCGAGATCGAGGACGTGATCGGCATCGACGCGACCGACGGCATCCCCTGCTCGGCCAAGACCGGCATGGGCATCGACGAGATCCTGGAAGCGGTCATCACCCGCATGCCGCCGCCGAAGGGCGATCCGGACGGCCCGCCGCGCGCGATGATCATCGACGCCTGGTTCGACAACTATGTCGGCGTGGTGATGCTGGTGCGCGTGGTCGACGGCGCGCTGCACAAGAACGAGCGCATCCGCCTGATGGCGACCAACACGGTCTATCCGATCGACCACCTGGGCGTCTTCACCCCCAAGAGCGAGAACCGCGACTGCCTGCGCGCCGGCGAGGTGGGCTTCCTGATCTGCGGCATCAAGGAGCTGGCCTCGGCCAAGGTCGGCGACACGGTGACGCTGGACAAGAAGCTGCCCAACAACGCCGGCCCCGCCAGCGAGGCCCTGCCCGGCTTCAAGGAGATCCAGCCGCAGGTCTTCGCCGGCCTCTATCCGTCGGAGTCGAGCGAGTACGAGCAGCTGCGCGACGCGCTGGAGAAGCTCAAGCTCAACGACAGCTCGCTGCGCTTCGAGCCCGAGGTCAGCCAGGCGCTGGGCTTCGGCTTCCGCTGCGGCTTCCTGGGCCTGCTGCACATGGAGATCGTGCAGGAGCGTCTGGAGCGCGAGTTCGACCAGGATCTGGTCACCACCGCGCCCAGCGTGGTCTACGAAGTCGAGCTGAACGACGGCACGGTGCTGGAGGTCGAGAACCCCAGCAAGATGCCCGAGGTCGGCCGCATCAAGGAGATCCGCGAGCCGATCGTCACGGTGCACCTGTACATGCCGCAGGACTATGTCGGTCCGGTGATGACGCTGGCCAACCAGAAGCGCGGCGTGCAGATGAACATGGCCTACCACGGCAAGCAGGTCATGCTCACCTATGAGCTGCCGCTGGCCGAGATCGTGCTGGACTTCTTCGACAAGCTGAAGTCCGTCAGCCGCGGCTACGCCTCGATGGACTACGAGTTCAAGGAGTACCGCGCCGCCGACGTGGTCAAGGTCGACATCCTGATCAACGGCGACCGGGTCGATCCGCTGGCGATGATCGTGCACCGCTCGCAGAGCCAGTTCCGCGGCCGCGCGGTGGCGGCCAAGATGCGCACGCTGATCCCGCGCCAGATGTACGACGTGGCCATCCAGGCCTCGATCGGCGCCAACATCATCGCCCGCGAGGACGTCAAGGCGCTGCGCAAGAACGTGCTGGCAAAATGCTATGGCGGCGACATCACCCGCAAGCGCAAGCTGCTCGAGAAGCAGAAGGCGGGCAAGAAGCGCATGAAGCAGATCGGCTCGGTGGAGGTGCCGCAGGAGGCCTTCCTGGCGATCCTTCAGGTGGACGACTGAGCGCCCGGCCCGCCGCCTCGCGCCCGAACAACCCGAACCGGACGATCGATGGGACCCCTCACCGGCATTCTCTACGGCCTGCTTGCGCTCTACGGCGCGGGCTGGTATCTGGGCAAGTGGAGCGGCAACTTCTCGCTGCTGCTGTTCACGCTGACCGTCGTGACGATGGCCTACTGGCTGGCCGAGCGCTTCGTCTTCCTGCCGCGCCGGCTGGCCGCGGCCGCGGCGCTGACCCGCGAGGACGGCGAACGCCGCGCCCAGCTTGCCCGCCAGGGCATCGAGCAGGTCGACAGCCAGGTCGAGAGCGCGCGCCAGAAGATCCTGGCCCAGCCCTGGTGGCTGGACTGGACCGCCGGACTGTTCCCGGTGATCCTGATGGTGTTCGTGCTGCGCTCCTTCCTGTTCGAGCCGTTCAAGATCCCGTCGGGCTCGATGATCCCGACGCTGGAGATCGGCGACCTGATCCTGGTGAACAAGTTCCACTACGGCGTGCGCCTGCCGGTGATCAACAAGAAGATCATCGACAACGAGCCGGTGCGCCGCGGCGACGTGATGGTGTTCCGCTATCCGGTCGATCCGGCGATCGACTTCATCAAGCGGGTGGTGGCGATTCCCGGCGACGAGGTCGCCTACATCAACCAGAAGCTCTACCTGAACGGCAAGCTGGTGCCGCTCGAGCAGCTCGAGGACTACTACGACGAGGACCGCCGCACCTACTCGCGCCAGTTCCGCGAGCAGGTCGGCGAGGACAGCCACCGCATCCTGGTCGATCCCTCGCTGCCGTCGAGCTACGGCATGCGTGCGCGCCAGTTTCCCGGCTCGGAGAACTGCACCTATACCGCAGAAGGTGTGACCTGCAAGGTTCCGGCCGGACACTATTTCATGATGGGCGACAACCGCGACAACTCCGAGGACTCCCGCTTCTGGGGCTTCGTGCCGGACGAGAACATCGTCGGCCGGGCCTTCTTCGTGTGGATGAACTTCGGCAACGTCAAGCGCATCGGACCCTTCCACTGACCCAGCCCATCAGCCATCCCGCGGGACGGCGGCCGGCTCTGCGGCCGTGGCGACCCGCCGCCATCGAGGACGCCATCCGATGAACGCCCGTCTCCCGCACGCCCGCAGCCAGCGCGGCATCACCCTGATCGGCCTGGTCTTCTGGGCCGTGCTGATCTCGTCGGCCGCGCTGCTGGCCATGCGCGTGATCCCGACCGTCAACGAATACCTGACGATCAAGCGGGTGGTCACCCGCATCGCCGACAGCGGCGCCAGCACCGTACCGGGCATCCGCGCGGAATTTGACAAGATCAAGTCCGTCGAGTACGCCATCAGCACGATCAGCGGCCAGGATCTGGACGTGACGAAGGACAATGACCGCATCGTCATCAGCTTCGCGTATGCCAAGGAGATCGAGCTCTTCGGTCCGGTGGCGCTGCTGATCAAGTACAGCGGTCGATCGAAGTAAAAAGGTCCTGACCTTGAATCCGTCCCTCGAAGCCTTCTCGCAGCGTCTCGGTCACAGCTTCCGCCAGCGGGAGCTGCTGGTGCTGGCGCTCACGCACCGCAGCTACGGCGCCGATCACAACGAGCGTCTCGAGTTCCTCGGCGACGCGGTGCTGAACCTCGCCGTCTCGGACCTGCTGTTCGACCAGTACGACGACTCGCCCGAGGGCGAGCTGACGCGCATCCGCGCCCACCTGGTGCGCCAGGACATGCTGCACCGCATCGCGCTGTCGCTGGGCGTGCCGGCGATGCTGCGCCTGTCCGAGGGCGAGGCCCGCGGCGGCGGCGCCCAGCGCCCGTCCATCCTCGCCGACGCGATGGAGGCCATCATCGGCGCGGTCTACCGCGATGCCGGCTTCGAGGCCGCCGAGGCGCTGGTGCGCCGGCTGTTCGCGCCGCTGATCTCCGAGACCGCGACCCAGGCCTGGGCCAAGGACGCCAAGACCCAGCTGCAGGAATGGCTGCAGGCGCGCCGCCACAGCGTGCCCGAATACCGCATCGAGACCACCCGCGGCCGCGCGCATGACCAGACCTTCGTCGTCGTCTGCGCGGTCGCCAGCCATGGCGTCGAGGCCCGCGGCGAAGGCCGCTCGCGCCGCGCCGCCGAGCAGGAAGCCGCCCGCATCGCCTTGGAGCGGCTCAGCGCCGAACACGAATGACCCTTCCGAACGAACCGAACCTTCCCGATTCCGAATCCGAGAACGAGACCGCCGGCGGCGCCCCGTCGCTCCAGCCCGATCTGGAGGCCATGCTCGCCGCCGCCCGCCCGGGCGGCCAGCCCGAGGGCCCGACCCGCTGCGGCCTGATCGCCATCGTCGGCCGCCCCAATGTCGGCAAGTCGACGCTGATGAACTCGCTGATCGGCCAGAAGGTCAGCATCACCTCGCGCAAGGCGCAGACGACGCGCCACCGCATCACCGGCATCGCCACCGACGCCGACACCCAGTTCGTCTTCGTCGACACGCCCGGCTTCCAGACCCGTCACACCGTCAAGGGCACCGCGGCGCTGAACCGCAACCTGAACAAGACGGTGCAGTCGGTGCTGGGCGATGTGGATGTGGTGCTGTTCCTGGTCGATGCCGGCCGCTTCGGCCTGGACGACGCCAAGGTGCTGTCGATGATCCCGAAGGGCAAGCCGGTCTTCCTGATCGCCAACAAGCTCGACCTGATCCACCGCCGCGCCGACCTGCTGCCCTGGCTCAAGCAGATGCAGGAGCGCCATCCGTTCACCGAGTTCGTGCCGCTGCAGGCCACCAGGCCGGCCGACACCGAGCGGCTGCTGGGCATCATCCGCCCCTACCTGCCCGAGCAGCCCTGGTTCTACGACGCCGACGCGCTGACCGACCGCAGTGACAAGTTCCTCGCCGCCGAACTGATCCGCGAGAAGCTGTTCCGCCTGACCGGCGACGAGCTGCCTTACACCTCGACGGTGCAGATCGACAAGTACGAGGAGGTCGAGGGCGGCCGCCTGAACCGCATCGCCGCGACCATCATCGTCGAGCGCGACGCGCACAAGGGCATGGTGATCGGCGAAGGCGGCGAGCGCCTCAAGCGCATCAGCACCGAGGCCCGCACCGAGATGGAGCGCCTGACCGGCAAGAAGGTCTTCCTGGAAGTGTGGGTCAAGGTCCGCTCCGGCTGGGCCGACGACGAGCAGCGCCTGAAGAGCTACGGCTACGAGTGATCCGGTGGCCACCAGCCGACGCGCCGCGCCGGCCCCGCTGGCCGCCTATGTGCTGCACCGCCACGACTGGAGCGAGTCCAGCCTGATCCTGGAGCTGTGGACCCGAGACCGCGGCCGCATCGCCGCGGTCGCCAAGGGCGCCAAGCGGCCGCACTCGCAGCTGCGCAGCGTGCTGCTGCCCTTCCAGCGCCTGCAGATCATGCTGGGCGGGCGCGCCGAGCGCCGCGACGAGGCCGCACCGCCCGAGATCCACCTGCTGCGCAGCGCCGAATGGGCCGGCGCCCTGCCCGACGGCAGCGGCGTGGCGGCGATGCCCTCGGGCGCGGCGCTGCTGGCGGCGTTCCACCTCAACGAGCTGCTGATGCGCGCGCTGCAGCGCCACGATCCGCATCCGCGCCTGTTCGACGCCTACGCGCTGACGCTGCCGGCGCTCGACCGCGACGACGAGGCCGCCACCGCCGCGGCCCTGCGCGCCTTCGAGCTGTTCCTGCTGCGCGAATCGGGCGTGCTGCCCGAACTGGGCCGGGTCACGCAGACGCAGCAGCCGGTCGAGCCCCAGGCCCGCCACGGCCTGCATGCCGAGCGAGGCGTGACGCCGATCGACGGTGCCGGCGGCCTGTCCGGCGCGACGCTGCATGCGCTGGAGGCAGCGCTGGCCGCCGGCGATCTGGCCGCCCTGCGCCAGGCCTGCCGCGGCGCGCTGCCGGCGCTGCGCACGCTGCTGCGCGGCCTGCTTCACTATCATCTGGACACCTCGATGCTGCGCACCCGCGCGCTGATGGTCGAGATCCAGAAGCTGACCGAACCTTCCACCCCACCATGAACCCTCTCGTCGCTCCCGAGGCCGGCCACCGTGGCAGCCGCACCGCGCTGTCGGTCAACCTGAACAAGGTCGCGCTGCTGCGCAACACCCGCCATCTCGGCATTCCGAGCGTCACGAAGGCGGCGCGCCTCGTGCTGGAGGCCGGCGCGCAGGGCATCACCGTGCACCCGCGTCCGGACGAGCGCCACATCCGCGCCCACGACGTGCGCGATCTGGCCGAGCTGCTGAAGGACTGGCCGCAGGTCGAATACAACATCGAGGGCAATCCCTTCCACAACCTGATGGACGTGATCCGCGAGATCCGCCCGCACCAGGCCACCTTCGTGCCCGACACGGTCGGCCAGTTCACCTCCGACCACGGCTGGACCTTTCCCGCCGACCTCGAGCGGCTGGCGCCGGTGGTGGCCGAGACCAAGGCGCTGGGCGTGCGCGTGAGCCTCTTCATGGACCCGATCCCCGAGATGATGCGCGCCGCGCGCGAAGTCGGCGCCGACCGCGTCGAGCTCTACACCGAGGCCTACGCCAGCGCCTGGGGCACGCCGCGCCAGGCCGAGGAACTGGCGCGCTACCGCGCCGCCGCCGAGGCCGCGCTGGCCGCCGGCCTGGAGATCAACGCCGGCCATGACCTGAACCGCGACAACCTGAGCGACTTCCTGCGCGAGGTGCCTGGCGTGCAGGAGGTGTCGATCGGCCACGCGCTGGTGGCCGACGCACTGGAGCTGGGCTACACGGAGACGATCCGCGACTACCAGCGCTGCATCCAGCGCGCCTTCGCGCCGCGCTGAGCATGGTCCGCGGCATCGGCACCGACATCTGCGACATCCGCCGCATCCGCGCGGCGCTGCAGCGCCACGGCGAGCGCTTCGCCGAGAAGGTGCTCGGCCCGAACGAGATCGAGGTCTTCCGCGCCCGCCGCGCGCGGGTCGAGGCCCGCGGCGTGGCCTACCTCGCCACCCGCTTCTCGGCCAAGGAAGCCTTCTCGAAGGCGATCGGCCTGGGCCTGCGCTCGCCGATGCGCTGGCGCGACTGCGAGACGCTCAACCGCCCCAGCGGCCAGCCCGAGATCCGCCTGCACGGCGCGCTGGCCGCCTGGTTCGACCAGCAGGGCCTCGTCGCCCATGTCAGCCTGACCGACGAGAGCGACTACGCCACCAGCTTCGTCGTCGTCGAGACCCGCCAACCCTGAGGCCCGCCCATGCCCACCCGCAAGAAGTCCGACAAGCCCAAGAAGGCCGAAAAGGCCGCTCAGCCCGAGTTCGAGCCCATCGTCCCGGCGCATGCACCGGTCGTGCTCGATGTCGCCGGCCTGACGCTGAACGACGACGACCGCCGCCGCCTGGCGCATCCGCTCACCGGCGGCCTGATCCTGTTCGGCCGCAACTGGCAGGACCGCGCGCAGCTGACCCGGCTGGTGGCCGAGATCAAGTCGATCCGGCCCGACGTCGTGGTCTGCGTCGACCACGAGGGCGGCCGGGTGCAGCGCTTCCGCAGCGACGGCTTCACCCACCTGCCGCCGATGCGCGCCTTCGGCGAGCGCTGGATGAACGACGACGCCCAGGGCGAAGGCCACGGCGCGCTGACCGCCTGCGACATGGCCTGCGCCGCCGGCCGGGTGCTGGCGGCCGAGCTGCGCGCCTGCGGCGTCGACCTGAGCTTCACGCCGGTGCTCGACCTGGACCACGGCCGCAGCGGCGTCATCGGCAACCGCGCCTTCCACCGCGACCCGCGGGTGGCCGCGACGCTGGCGCGCAGCCTGATGCAGGGCCTGCTGCAGGCCGGCATGGCCAACTGCGGCAAGCACTTCCCTGGCCACGGCTGGGCCGAGGCCGACAGCCATGTCGCGGTGCCGACCGACGAGCGCACGCTCGAGACGATCCTGACCGACGACGCCCGCCCCTACGAGTGGCTCTCCACCAGCCTGACCAGCGTGATGCCGGCGCATGTGATCTATCCGCAGGTCGACGCGCGGCCGGCGGGCTACTCCTCGCGCTGGCTGAACACGGTGCTGCGCGAGCAGCTCGGCTTCACCGGCGTGATCTTCAGCGACGACCTGAGCATGGAAGGCGCACGCCGCGTGCCCGGCGTGAAGGACGGCGCGGTGCTGAGCTACACCGAGGCCGCGACGCTGGCGCTGAGCGCCGGCTGCGACATGGTGCTGCTGTGCAACCAGTCGCTCGACGGCGGCCGTGCGGTCGACGAGCTGCTCGACGGCCTGCAGGCGGCGCTGGAGCGCGGCGAATGGCGCCAGAGCCCCGACAGCGAGGAGCGCCGCCTGGCGCTGCTGCCGCAGACCCCGCCGCTGACCTGGGACGAGCTGATGCACGACGCGCCCTACCGGCGCGCGCTGCAGCGGCTCGAGCCGCTGCTCTGAACCTGAACGGACGGACCCGCCCGGCTCAGGCCGCGCGGCGCAGCGCGGTGTAGGCCTCGCGCGCCAGCGCGCCGCCCTGCTCGCGCGTCTGCGCATGGGCGGCGCGTTCGGCCGCCAGCTCGTCGCGCAGCGACTTCACCGCCTGGTAGGCCTCGCGGGCCAGCGCCGTCGACGCCCGGGCGGCCGTCTCGCCGGACTGCAGCGCCTGCAGCCGACGCTCGTCGGCCTGACGGGCTGCCTGCGCCGTCTCGAGCTGGCTCGAGAGCGCCGCGCCCCGGGCCGCTTCCGCATCGACCTGCGCCGACAGCGCCTCGGCGCGCTGCTGCAGCGACTGGCGCTCGCTGGCGGCGCGGGCCTGCTCCTCGCGCAGCGCCGCCACCGCCGCCTCCGACTGGCGCCGGGTCTCGGCCAGGCG
>RRZT010184166.1_pt1 | contig 12171 bp, 13 predicted proteins | sample 2165551 | NCBI WGS metagenome assembly RRZT01 (sample SAMN10456910, study PRJNA506462) | wastewater metagenome | biome: wastewater; feature: sludge; material: wastewater sludge; isolation source: wastewater sludge with Escherichia coli K12::gfp cells carrying plasmid... | place: USA: Moscow, Idaho... | reverse complement strand
CGGTCAATGCTTGCCGGCTGATATTGCTGGAGCCGATAAAGGCGGTGCCGTGCAGTTGCCCATCACGAAAATGAGCAAACAGGTAGGCCTTCATGTGGAAGCTCTGACCAGCCGATTCAAACACCTTGATCCGAGCCCCTTTGGCTTGCAGCAGCATCAACAGCCGCAAGGCTTCCGGATCCGTGACATCCAGATAATCGCTGGTCAGAATGCGCAGGCGGACTGGGTTTTCCGATGTCGCCCGCGATAACGCTTCCTGAAAATCCGGCATCAACAAGCGTAGACCGCTGGATTTGATGAAAGCAACGGTCATGTCGATTTCATCCGCATGCGCTATGGCATGGGAGAGTTGCGGCAGGAAGGGATGGTCGCGGCCGCCGATAACCAGCTTGGACGCTTCAATGGACGCCGAACTGCGACAAATCAGCGCGTTCAACCAATGATCGGTCCGGCCGGGGCGCTGGTCTGCGGTCATCCAGATCTCTGTCGAGACAACACCAGGAAGAGCCGCTAACCAGGCAGTCAGCCGACTTTCAGTCGCATCGGTAAAGTGCCGTCCATGGTGTTCGCGTTCACCTTCGCCATATTTGAAGCTGAGATAAAAGATGCCATTTGGCTTGAGTGCTCGCCAAAGGCGTTGCAATGTTTCCGCAATCTCGATTTCCCGCAGATGGAGCAGACTGGCGCAGGCCCAGATGCCGTCATAGATGGCGATTTCGTCAACATCGGCAAAGCTGCGTTGGGCAATCGGCAAGCCCGTATGCACTTGTGCGAGAGCAGCAAGTTTTGCGGATGCATCAAATGCTGTGACACGGTAGCCCAGTTGCATAAATGCATTGCTGTCACGCCCCGAGCCGCAACCTGCATCAAGAATATGAGCACCAATAGGTAACCGGGCGAGAAAGCGCTGATGGAGCGGTGACATATCGACCCCCTGCGTCTCTGCGAAGAAGGTGTCCGCATGGGTATCGTAATAGTTGACGGTGTCGCTTGGTGGCATCAATCGTGGCGTGATAATTCGGATTCAATTTTCGATAGAAAACAAAACCCGCCTAAGCTGGCCGAGTGGGCTGGCCGAGGGTGCGAATGCTCAAGCCTTAGGAATGAACAGCGCAGGGCTCACACCAAAGAACTCACCAAGCTTTCCGGCCAGTCTTGCAGATATCTTGCGATGGCCGGAAAGGATATTCGACAGGTTGCCTTGGGCGACGATATTTGAAAGATCTTCCTGTTTCAGACCTTTTGCCTCAATCAGAAAGCGTAGGGCATCCTTCGGCTCAGACGCTTCGATGGTGAAGTTTTCGCGCTCGTAGTTGGAGACCAAATCGCCGACAAGCTCCAGAAGACCTGCCAACTGGTGCTCCTCATTGTCGCCAACCACATCGAGTAAGTCATTCATGAGTGCAACCATGCGGTCATAGCCCGCTTCGTCGTGGATCGGACGAATATGAGCCATTGCATCGAGCTTGGCCCAGGAGGTCTGGATTGCGCGGATGTTAAAACGGCTTTGAGCAGCATGCATGATTACACCTTTCCTTTCCTGTATAGCTTGTTCCAGTGGTCGTATTCACGGTGTGTCATCACTTCGCGAATGTAGACTTTCTTGAACTTGTACTGCACAACAACAATAACTCGATAGTTGTTACCGCCTACATCAAATACCGTGTAGGGAGGGACATAGTCAGCCGAGTTGAAAGTGTTCTTCAGTTCGTTGAAGTCTTTTGCAGTCGACTTCTCCAGAACCGAATGCCAATCCTTCAACACTTGCTCGGCCTCTGGGTGCTTCTCCCAGAAACCTCGCAACATTTTTAATGAAATGATGTGCATGCTCATGAGTATATCGATTTGATATAATTTTGCTCATCTATATTGTGCGAACATCACCGTTTGGCGTGAGGATTACCCCATGTTCTTGTGCTGTGGGTTACTGCCGGATTTCGCGGGTGTTGTCGGGCGTGGGGTAGTCGCCGGTGCTGCGGAAGGGATTGATGTCGAGCCCTCCGCGCCGCGTGTAGCGGGCGTGTACGGCGAGTGCCTGCGGCTGGCAATGGGCTTGCAGGTCGCAGAAGATGCGCTCCACGCATTGCTCGTGGAATTCATTGTGGTTGCGGAACGAGACGATGTAGCGGAGCAGGGCGGCGCGGTCGATCGGCCGACCGCGATAGCGAATGACAACCATGGCCCAGTCCGGTTGGCCGGTGACCAGGCAGTTGGATTTCAGCAGGTGCGAATAGAGCGTTTCCTCGACGAGGTCGCCAGGCCGGGTGGTCAGGAATTCAGGGGCCGGCTGGTAACGGTCGCATTCAATATCGAGGTCGTCGATCAGGATGCCGTCCGGGCTGCCGATGCTGGCCGTGGGGCTGCTTGAAAGGGCTTGCAAGGCCACACCGACCGGGCGCCCGGCGGTCGCCGAGAGGTCGCGCGCCATGGTGGCCGAGACTGCCTCCAGCGATTCGAAGCGGGTGTGGTTGAAGGAATTGAGATAGAGCTTGAACGACTTGGATTCGATCAGGTTCGGGCTGTCCACCGGTACCCGGAAGCAACCCACGGCAACCACGGGCTTGCCCTTGGGATTAAGCCACGACAGTTCATAGGCATTCCACAGGTCTTCACCGACGAAAGGCAGGGCGGCGTCGACGATGCCGATTTCGCTGCGCTTCAACTGGCGCGGAATGGGGTAGAGCAGTTCCGGCGCGTAGTGGCTCTGGTATTCGGTCGCCTTGCCCAGCGGCGAGGCGTGACTGGGGTCGTGGAGGGGATTCGCTGTCATGGGGGCGAATTTTACCCGCATGCCCGGGAGGCTAAGCAGCTTCGATCTGTTTCAGTTCAATCAGATGCGCGCCGCCTGCGCGCAGTGCTTTGTTGAGCGCCCGTTGCAATGCCTCGTTCGAGTCCGCTTGTGCGTAGCCCAGATCGAACATCCGCGCTGCGTGCGAGAAATCGATGTCCTGCGGGGTGCGCCAGCCTTGCTCGAATTCGGGCAGTTGGCGTTGGGGAAGGTAATCGAAGATGCCGCCGCCGCCATTGTTGACGACGATGATCACCAGGTCCTGCTGGCGTGCCAGCGCGAGCCCGCCGAGATCGTGCTGGCAGGTCAGGTCGCCGATCAGCGCGACGGTTTGGCCGTGGGCAGCGGCGATCCCAGCGGCAGTCGAGATGTTGCCGTCGATCCCGCTGGCGCCGCGATTGGCAAAAAAGTGGAGCATCTTGTCGTTGTGGCCGGACAAACTGTCCAGTTGGCGAATGGCCAGCGAATTGCCGATGAACAGGGCGCTGCCCTCGGCAACGCTGTCCAGCACGACATGGATGGGGCTGGGCTGCCGTTGGGCCGCAAGCCCCCGTTCCATCGCCATGAATGCATCCAGCCAGGCGGCGTCGGCGCTGCCGGTGATCCCGGCCAGCAGGGCCTGGCAGACATCGCGCGGTGCTGCGCGGAAGAGGTGTGTGATGCGGCGGGCGGGGTCGCTCCAGCGCGGCCAGGGATCGATCACGGCGTGGGTGGCGGTGATGCGCGATACGTAGTTCTGCAAATTCCGGGTTACCGGAAAGGCACCCAGGCGGATGATCCATTCCGGGTTCGCCATACACCCTTCAACTCCGCCCTCCAGCCAGCGGTTGTAGCCGACGCAGAGGTGGGAGCGGTCATGCGGACCGAAGCGCAGACCGGATAGCGGCTCGGCCAGAATCGGGCAGCCCAGCTGCTTGGCCAGGGCGGCCAGGGCAGGGGCGAGGGTCGGTTCGCTCGGCATCTCGCCACAGACGATGACGCCCGGGCGGCCGCTGATGCGCGCGGCAAGTTCGGCGACTTGTGTCGCTTCGCTCGCCAGCTGGGGGGGGCACTGGCATACCGGAGCCGGTATTGCATCGTCGATATGCGGAGTCGCCGGGAGTAGCGGTTCGCGAAAGGGCTGGTTGATGTGCACCGGGCCGGGGTGAGGCCAGGTAGCCTGCTCGCAGACCTGCGTTGCCAAGCGGTGCAGATAGCCAGGGTCAAACCCCGCATGGGGAGTGCCCAGGGCGTGTGCGGCCCGGGCATAGGGAGCGAACATGCCAGTCTGGTTAACTGTTTGATTGGCGCCGCAATTCTGCAACTCCGGCGGGCGGTCAGCCGAGATGGCAATCAGCGGAACACCGGCTTGGCCGGCTTCGATGATGGCCGGCAGCCAGTTGGCCGGCGCGGTGCCGGAAGTGGCCAGAAGCAATACCGGGTGCCGCTGCACCTTGGCCATCCCGAGGGCGAAGAAAGCAGCACTGCGTTCGTCGATCGCGACCTGGCAGCGCAACCGGGGCTGGCGCAACATGGCCAGCGCCAGGGGGGTCGAGCGCGAACCCGGCGAAATGACCGCATCGGTAACACCAGCCGCGATAAAACCGGCGATCAGGGCTTGCGACCAGTGAAGGTTGAGTGAGCCGGTATCGGTCATTGCTTTGCTCGGATGGTAGAAAAAGGCGAATTGTATGCGTTGTATTTCGCCCGTAGCGATGGGCCCATGCTATTATTCGCCCCGCTTTCCGCCACCAGGCGGTAACGCCCGACGCGGAGTGGTAGTTCAGTCGGTTAGAATACCGGCCTGTCACGCCGGGGGTCGCGGGTTCGAGTCCCGTCCACTCCGCCAGTTTTGCCATCAAGCCCGATAAGCATTTGCTTTCGGGCTTTTTGTTTTATGCCCTGAGTTGTTGCCTGATTGTGCTGTCGGGCCTAGGGTAAGGCCCAGTTCCCCCGCTGCCCTGTTGCCCATAAGCTATGACCAAATAATACGAATAGCGGCGGTGGATCTATGCCGGAATATGCCGGTCAGCAGCCAGAAGGCTTTTGCAATCTGGATTACCTTATGGTTCATCTCGGTCGCAATGAAGCAACGGCGATGCACTTGGTCGAACTGTTCCTGCAGCACTATCCGGTGCTGGTGCAAAGGATGTTTGCCGCTCTCGAGACTGGTGATGACGCCGGTTTACGTGATGCTGTCCATGAGGTACGCAGCAATTGCGTTCTGTTTTCCGGTCATCGTTGCGTTGATTTGGCGAAGGGTTTTGAGGACTCGATACGTCAGCATCTGGAGCAAGGGGATGGTGTTGAGCGTCAGAGCGACTGGAGGCCGATGGTCGAGGCACTCAGCAATTGCCTGCATTGCATGGCTGATGAAATGCGGGTTTTCCTGGCCAATAAGCCGGAATAGTCTGTTCCCTGGCTCAGCAGAGCACGCCGTTTTGCAGCGCAAATCGCGTCAGGCCCGTCACATCGTTGGCGCCGGTACGTTCCATCAGGCGACTGCGGTGGAATTCAACCGTTTTGGGGCTGATGGAGAGATTGCGTGCGATTTCCTTGGTTGTCTTGCCTGAAGCGACCAGGCGCAATATTTCCAGTTGCCGGGCAGTGAGCAGCTTTCCAACATTTCGCTTGCTCGTGGAGTCGATTTCCATGTGCCGAATACGCGGCGAGAGGTAGCGCTCTCCTCGCAGAACCGTGCTGAGGGCACAGAGCAGTTCGTCGAGCACAAAATCCTTGAGCAGGTAGCCATCGGCACCCGCGTGCATGGCCTGCTCGATGATTTCCTTGCGGTCGATACTGGATAGCACGAGTATCCTGGCACGGGTGTCGAATTGACGCACACTGCGTGCGACTTCAATGCCGGACGGCCCGGGCATCGCGATGTCGAGCAGGATGATATCCGGATGAAACTGGTGTATCGCTGCGATGGCCTGATGACCATCCGCACACTCCGAGACGAGTTCGTGACTGGGTAGCGTTTCGATGATGGCGCGCACGCCGGCGCGAATCAGCAGTTGGTCGTCGGCAAGGATGATGCGTGTTTTTTTCATGGCCGAACCCGATTGTTTCCGACAGCCACCATCATGCACCAAGTTGTTCGGAGCATCTTTGATGAAAGTCGACTGGCCTGTCGTTGCGATTTCTTATCGCTGATGCTCTTTCATCGCGCGCTGGGCTTCGCGTTTCGAATCCTTCTCCAGTTCTGAGGCACGCTTGTCATGCTGCTTCTTGCCCTTGGCCAGTCCGATTTCCAGCTTGATCCGGCCGCGCAGGAAGTGGAGGTCGAGCGGCACCAGCGCATAGCCGGCGCGCTCCACCTTGCCGATCAGCTTGCTGATCTCGCGCCCATGCAGCAGGAGTTTGCGCGTGCGGGTCGGGTCATGTTTGTTGTGGGTTGAGGCGGTGGTCAGTGGCGAGATATGCATGCCGATCAGGAACAGTTCTCCGCCCTTGATGATGACGTAGGATTCCTTGATGTTCATTCGGCCAGCGCGAATGGCCTTGACCTCCCAGCCTTCGAGAACGATGCCGGCCTCGTATTTTTCTTCGACGAAGTAGTCGTGAAAGGCTTTTTTATTGACCGTAATGCTCATGCTGCTTGGTGATCCTTTAAAATTGCGATTCTACAGGATTCAGGAATGTTGCCGCCGCATGGCACTTGTTGAAAAGACCGTCTTGATCGAGCAATCGGCCGAACGCATGTTCGAGCTCGTCGATCGCTGCGAGGATTACCCCGCCTTTCTGCCGTGGTGCAGTCACACGGAAGTCAAGTTTCGCGATGCGACCCGCACTGTGGGTACCTTGCATATCAACTACCACGCGGTGAAATCGTCGTTTACCACTGAAAACGACAAGGAATTTCCGAGCTTGATGCATATCAGACTGGTCGACGGCCCGTTCCGCCGCCTGGAGGGGGCGTGGCACTTCAAGCCCCTGGCTGAAAATGCCTGCAAGATCGAGTTCAAGCTGCACTACGAATTTTCCAGCAAGCTGTTTGAAAAGGTTATCGGCCCGGTGTTCAGCCATATTGCCAACACCTTTGTCGATGCCTTCGTGCGCCGGGCAAACCAGGTTTATGGAGCCACCCATGGCTGAATTGATGAGTGTCGAAGTTTGTTACGCCATGCGTGACAAGCAGGAAGTGGTGCGCCTCAAGTTGCCGGCTGGGGCAACGCTGCAGCAGGGCTTGGAAGCCTCGGGCTTGCTCGGCAAGCATCCGGAAATCGACGTCAAGAAAAACAAGTTCGGCATCTGGAACAAGTTGTCGAAGCTCGATGCTGTGTTGCGCGACAAGGATCGCATCGAAATCTACCGGCCTTTGATCGCCGACCCCAAGGAAGTACGCAAGCAGCGAGCGGCAGAAGGCAAGGTCATGAAAAAAGGCGCCGGGGATTCCGACGCCTCGGAGACCTGACTCGGTAACCGGTTAGCGCGGTTGTCCGGCCTACTTGCAGGACTCGGCCATGAAGCGGCGTGCGCGCTCCATTTCCTGCTCCCGCTGGGTGGTATCCATCACCTTCCGCTGACCGTTCTCGTCGAGCGTGACCATGGGCTGGTTGTTTTCCAGGGCGGCCAGGTTTCGCTTGGCACGCTCGCAGTTATCGCGCTTTTCGGCTTCGGCAGCTTGCTCCTTGGCTTGCTTGTCGGCCTTTTCCTTGGCTTCCTGCTGCCGTTTCTTGAACTCCAGGTCTTTCTCGGCTGTGGTTTTGGGGCCTTCCGGTGCCTTGGTGCTGTCGGCCACCTTTTCTGCCGGTTTTTCGCTGACCACTGAGGGCTGGTTGCCGCCAATGGAACGGCGGCTCTTGACTGTGGCCGGTGGTGGGGTATCCGAGATGACGGTCTGGCCGCTGCTGTCCTTCCATTGGTAGGTTTCGGCAAGGGCGGAACCGCTGGCGTTCAGGGCAGTTGCAGCGAAGGCAAGTGCGAGGAGTGATTTCGAGGTCATCTGGGTTTCCTTGGCTTTTCTGTATAATACGATTTTGTGACCTTGGATTAAAGGCCATGCGACTGCTGCAAAAAGCCCTTACTTTCGACGACGTCCTGCTCGTCCCTGCACATTCTCAAATCCTGCCGCGCGATGTTAGCCTGGCGACGCGGTTGACCCGCAACATTACCCTGAACCTGCCGCTGCTTTCGGCCGCCATGGATACCGTGACGGAAGGACGTCTCGCCATTGCGCTGGCCCAGGAAGGCGGGATCGGCATCATCCACAAAAATCTCACCGCCAAGGCCCAGGCCGCTGAAGTGGCCAAGGTGAAGCGTTTCGAGTCCGGCATCCTGCGCGACCCGATCACGGTATCGCCGCTGATGACCGTTCGCGATGTCATCGAGATCACCCGCCAACATCGTATTTCCGGGCTGCCGGTGATCGACAAGGCGGGCAAGGTGGTGGGTATCGTTACCAACCGCGATCTGCGTTTTGAAACCAATCTCGACCAGCCGGTGAAACTGATCATGACGCCGCGCAAGCGTCTGGTCACGGTCAACGAGGAAGCCAGCGTCGACGATGCCAAGGAACTGATCCGCAAACATCGCCTGGAGCGGGTGCTGGTCATCGATGACGAATATCATCTGCGCGGCCTGATCACGGTCAAGGATATCCTGAAGTCCACCGAACATCCGCTGGCCAACAAGGATGCTTCCGGTCGTCTGCGCGCCGGTGCGGCCGTTGGCGTCGGTGCCGGCACCGAGGAGCGCGTCGAACTGCTGGCCGAGGCCGGGGTCGATGTGATCGTCGTCGATACGGCACACGGCCATTCGCAAGGCGTTCTCGACCGCGTCCAGTGGGTCAAGAAGAACTTCCCGCAGATCGAAGTGATCGGCGGCAACATCGCCACCGCCGATGCGGCGCGGGCGCTGGTCGACATGGGTGCCGATGGCGTCAAGGTCGGCATCGGTCCGGGTTCCATCTGTACCACCCGTATCGTGGCTGGTGTCGGCGTGCCACAAATCACGGCTATCCAGAATGTGTCGGAATCCCTCAAGGGTACTGGCGTGCCGATGATCGCCGACGGCGGCATTCGTTATTCCGGTGATATCGCCAAGGCCATCGCGGCCGGCGCCGATACGGTCATGCTCGGCGGCCTGTTCGCCGGTACCGAAGAGGCACCCGGCGAGGTCGAGCTGTTCCAGGGGCGTTCGTACAAGTCGTATCGCGGCATGGGGTCGCTTGGCGCGATGCAGGCTGGTTCCTCGGATCGTTACTTCCAGGAAGCCACCGCCAACGTCGACAAGTTCGTCCCCGAGGGGATCGAAGGCCGCGTGCCGTACAAGGGGTCGGTGCTCGCCGTGATCCATCAGTTGATGGGCGGCCTGCGTTCGTCAATGGGCTACCTGGGTAGCCCGACGATTGCTCACATGCACGAGAACGCCTGTTTCGTCGAAATCACCTCGGCCGGTATCCGTGAGTCGCACGTCCACGACGTGCAGATCACCAAGGAAGCACCGAACTACCATCTCGACTGATCGTCTTCTTGCTCCTCAGGGCGGCTCGCGTAGCCGCCCTTGTTCATTCAAGGCACTGAAAATGTCCCATCAAAAAATTCTCATCCTCGATTTCGGTTCCCAGGTCACCCAGTTGATCGCCCGCCGCGTGCGTGAAGCCAAGGTCTTCTGCGAAATCCACCCCTACGACGTTTCCGACGACTTCATTCGCAACTATGGCGCCCAAGGCATCATCCTTTCCGGCGGCCCGAGCTCGGTCACCGAGGGCGACACGCCGCGCGCGCCGAGCGTTGTTTTCGAGTTGGGAATTCCCGTGTTGGGCATTTGCTACGGTATGCAAACCATGGCCCAGCAATTGGGCGGCCAGGTGATGACTGCCGAAGCGGCCGGCAAGGCCCGCGAATTCGGTTATTCGGAAGTCCGCGCCCACGGCCATACCGCGCTGCTCAACGACATCGCCGACTTCTACAGTCCGGAAGGCCACGGCATGCTGAAGGTCTGGATGAGCCATGGCGATTCGATGATGGAACTGCCGCCCGGTTTCATCAAGATGGCGTCGACCGCCTCCTGCCCGATTGCGGCGATGGCCGACGAGAGCCGCAAGTTCTACGCCGTGCAGTTCCACCCCGAGGTCACCCATACCCAGCAGGGCCGGGCGATTCTCGAGCGCTTCGTGCACGGCATTTGCGGCTGTGGCACCGACTGGGTGATGGGTGACTACATCGCCGAGGCGGTGGATGCGATCCAGCGTCAGGTCGGTGACGAGGAAGTCATCCTCGGCCTGTCCGGCGGCGTTGATTCCAGCGTTGCCGCGGCGTTGATCCACAAGGCGATCGGCGACCAGCTGACCTGCGTTTTTGTCGACCACGGTTTGCTGCGCTTGAACGAAGGCGACATGGTGATGGATATGTTCGCCCGCAACCTGGGGGTCAAGGTTATCCGGGTCGATGCGGTCGATGATTTCATGGGCAAGCTGGCCGGCGTCTCCGACCCGGAACAGAAGCGCAAGATCATCGGCAAGGAGTTTGTCGAGGTTTTCCAGGCTGAATCCAAGAAGTTGAGTGCCGCCAAGTGGCTGGCCCAGGGCACCATCTACCCGGACGTGATCGAATCCGCCGGCAAGGGCAAGAAGGGCGCCCACACCATCAAGAGCCACCACAACGTCGGTGGCCTGCCGGAAGACATGCACCTCAAGCTGCTTGAACCGCTGCGTGAGCTGTTCAAGGATGAAGTTCGTGAACTTGGCGTCGCCCTCGGCCTGCCGCGCGAGATGGTCTATCGCCACCCCTTCCCCGGGCCGGGCTTGGGGGTGCGCATTCTTGGTGAAGTGAAGCGCGAATCGGCCAGCCTGCTGCAGCGGGCAGACGCCATTTTCATCGACGAACTGCGCGCCACCCACGCCACCGAGCGTGACGCCGCTGCCGGCCTGTGTTCCGACAAGGATGTCGGCAAGAGCTGGTACGACCTGACCAGCCAGGCTTTCGCCGTTTTCCTGCCGGTCAAGAGTGTTGGCGTGATGGGCGATGGCCGTACCTACGAAAACGTCGTGGCCTTGCGCGCGGTGGTGACCAGTGACTTCATGACCGCCCACTGGGCGCACCTGCCCTATGAACTGCTTGGCCGGGTGTCGAACCGGATCATCAACGAAGTTCGCGGTTTGAACCGGGTTGTGTACGACGTCTCGGGCAAGCCGCCGGCGACGATCGAGTGGGAGTGATTCGGGCGTTCGTGTAACGATGGCTGGTATGCTATCGGTATGAAGAGCTATTACCAGACACTTGGCCTGTCTTCGCGGCAGGCCGCTCCCGATGAGGTCGAGGCGGCGTATAACCGCCTGGCCGGCGAATTCGCTGACAATGCCGATTACCAGAAGGCAATCGGTGAAGCCTATGCCACGCTGATCGACCCGCAGCAAAGGGCCGCCTATGACCGACGGCTGGCGGCGGCCGAGGCTGTGGAGGCCAATCGTGACCGTGATGTGCGCAGCGCCCCGATTGGCAACTGGCGTTGGCTGGGCTTGCTCAGCCTCGCCGTCGCTGCGGGTGGGTACTATCACACAACACGTCCCAAGGCGCCGCCTTCGACAATTCAGCCTCCTGCCGCAGTGGAGGTTGCGCCGCCCGCTGTCTCGATGTCAACGGAGGGGCCTTCGCCAACTGAGCCCGTTGCTATCCAGCCGGAGCGCGTGCTGGAAGAGCCGGTTGTCGTGCAGCAGTCCAGGGAAACGCAGGTCCGTTTTGTCCGGCCGGACAAAAAGCCGGGGTTCGATGCCGCTTATCTGGCGTGGACGACCTATCTTGTTGTCGGCGGCAAAAGCCGGGGTTCCGGCGTCATGATCGCACCGGACAAAATCCTGACCAATTGCCATGTGGTGGCCGGCAATGCGATGAGCGGCCTGATTGTCATCAACAGTGCCACGCGCGAGCGGGCCAAGGTGGACAAATATTCAAAACTCGAAGACGACGAGGATGTCTGCCTGCTCAATGCACCCGGCGCACCGGCTTATCTCGCCGAGTGGGGGCGCTCCGAGGCGCTTGATCCCGGTGCGGCGACGCACACCGTCAGTTTTCCCGGCAACGAAGGGCTGACCTGGTCCTCCGGAACGCTCATCCGCCGCGAGGCACCGCTCGGCATGGAGGTGCTGGTCACCTCCAACTATTGTCGCCCCGGTGTTTCCGGTGGGCCACTGTTCGACGACAAGGGCTTGCTGATCGGTATCACGTCGGCGGGCCGCGTCTTTCGCAATGGTGGCGGTGAATGCATGTCATTGACGGCTGAAACGGCGAAAAAAGTCCTTTATAAACCGATGGTTCCCATCGGACTGGCGCCGACCCAGTACGATCCGGCCATGCTCAGACGATGAACGACGAATTTTTCATGCGCGAGGCGATCTCGCTGGCTCATGCGGCAGAGTGCCTGGGAGAGGTGCCGGTGGGGGCCGTGGTGGTGCTCAATGG
>RRZT012615924.1_pt1 | contig 12172 bp, 20 predicted proteins | sample 2165551 | NCBI WGS metagenome assembly RRZT01 (sample SAMN10456910, study PRJNA506462) | wastewater metagenome | biome: wastewater; feature: sludge; material: wastewater sludge; isolation source: wastewater sludge with Escherichia coli K12::gfp cells carrying plasmid... | place: USA: Moscow, Idaho... | reverse complement strand
TGAATTATAAGATGGCTGAAAGCCAAGGTCATCTAATTCAAATAGACCGATATTTTCCAAGCACTAAACTCTGTTTCAATTGTGGAATAACTAGAGACATAGATTTATCCGAGAGGATATATACTTGTGAATGTGGATACATAGAAGACCGAGATATAAATGCTGCTAAGAATATTTTAGCTGAAGCTAAGAGATTAGCTAGTTTATAAAAATATAAAATAAAGAGCTATCGAGGAGTACCCGAGAACTCTATAAAATTAAGTCTGTGGATTTTTATAATTTTTCAGCGAAGCTGAAGTATAATTATAATTTAGAAGCAGAAAGGAAACTTCTTCATAGAAGAATGTATACATTTATTGATATAAATGTATTTTTCCAGTATGGGATTTTATATTCCATCTTTCTATTTTTTTATTTAATTAAATTTTAATATAATTATGGAAGACTATATAATAAAGAATAATTTTATAAATAAAAAAAGGAGGTATATGATGAATTACATATACACAATAATTTTGTTTGTTGTTTTATGTTTCTTCGGTTATGGTTATAAACTATATAAAGATAATGAAACTCTTAGGACTAACCAATCTGTTCTTGAAAAATCTATTGATGAGCAATATCAGGTTATTTTAAAGAATAAAAAGGACTACGAAGATATCGCACAAATAAATGAGAATTTAAGAAATTTAAATGAGACACAAGAATTAAGAATAACAAACTTATCTGAAATCTTCCAAAAAGAAAAAGATCACAGCGTTATTATTGATAATAAAGAATACAAAATAAAGGTTACAAGAGATATAGGTAAATTAGCAACAAGTAAACCTAAGATGGTACAGAATGCTATAAATAAAGGTGTTTTAGAGTCATTTATATGTTTCGAAAGCATCACACATAAAGATTATAAAGGAGATTTGAATGCGTGTAAGTAAGGGTTTGTCTAAATCAGCATTAATTTGTTTGAGTGCAATTATTCTATTATTCAGTGGGTGTTCTGAAAAATCTATTCAGATTTCAACAGTTCAATCTGAAAGAATGAAATTAAATTTACCAGAACCAGAACAGTTGAAGTTAAAACCTGTTACATTTTACGTTTTAACAGAAAAAAATAAAGATGCAGTTTTTAAGCAACTAGAAACACAAAATAAAGACAAAGTTCTAATTGGGTTATCTGATGATGATTATCAGAAAATGAGTGAAAACTTAATTCATATACAGAACTATATCATACAACAAAGACAAATAATAAAATCATATAAAGAATATTATGAGCTAAATAAAGAAGAAAATATTGAAAAAAATTAATATATGTTTTTATATTATAAAGAATAATTATTAAAAAAAGGAGAAATATGAATTACACACCATATATAACGAAACAAATTGGTAGAAGCACAAAGTTAGTAGACATACCAACAGAGATGCTTTCACAGAGAATTGTATTCTTAGGAACTGCTATAGATGACTATATTGCTAATAGTGTTGTTCAACAATTAATGTGGCTATCAACTGTTGGTGATGATGATATTGATTTATATATTCAAAGTCCTGGTGGAAGCTGCTACGCAGGATTAATGATAAAAGATTGTATAGATATTCTTGATAAAAAAGGAATTAAAGTAAATACTATTGGTACTGGTATGGTAGCAAGTATGGGTGCGTATTTATTAGCATCAGGAACAGGTAAAAGAAAAGCAACAAAAAATTGTAGAATAATGATTCACTCAGTTTCTAGTGGCACAAGAGGAACTATTCACGATATGCAAGTTGATTTTAACGAATCGAAATATTTAAATGATAAATTAATGGTAGATATCGCTAATTTTACGGGTGGTAAAAGTACGGTTGAAGATATCGAGAAAAAATGTCAAAGAGATTGTTATTTATCTCCAGAAGAATGTAAAGTTGCGGGTTTAATAGATGCTATCGTTTAGAGAATGATATTATGAGCAATAGAATTTATACTCTTTATATAAAAACTCATAACGTGACTGGATTAAAATATTTAGGTAAATGTGAGAATACTGACGTATACCAGTATAAAGGACCCGGTAGATGTTGGGATAGACATATCAAGAAACACGGGTACGACGTTAATACGGAAATTTTATTAGAAACTACTTCACAAGAAGAAATGATCGAGACCGGTATTTACAATTTGATAATTCTGTACCAGTGTTATTACAGAAAAATAAAACTTATAAAATACCTAGTGCTAAATATCATAGACTAATTAATTTAAGCGAATCAGACTTAAAAATAAGTATTTTCCAATTTTAAAATATTGATTGTTTAAATATATAAATAATATAAATTTAAAAACAAGGAAGTACAAAATGATTTCTTTTAGAGATTATATTAATCAAATAAAAAAAGTGGAAGATGTTCAAGTTAATGAATCAACTATGAATGAAGAAGTTCAAGCTAGTTTACAAGCTGTAGTTGATTCATTAATTGATGCAGGTAATGTTGCTCAAACTGCTCACTGGAATTTAAGAAGTTCTGCATTTGTTGCAATTCACTCTTGGTTTGGAGAAACTTATAATGCTTTATTTAGTATGGCTGATGAAGTAGCTGAGCAAATCAAAATAGCAAATATTGATTTAATGGTTACTGTTAATAGAGGTACAACTGTTGCTGCTACTGATGAACAAGAATTATTCTTAAGAGTAAAAAGTTCTTTAGAAGGTGTTAAATATACGTTAGAAGGCGCAATGTCAGATAGTACTCTATCTAGACCTCTACAAAATTTAATTGATGGTTGGGTGGCTGAAATCACTAAAATGATTTGGTTTATCGATGCATCTACGAAGTAATCTAGGATCTTTCCTAGATTCCCACATCACACTACTCTACAAAAACTTACACTGCACACATAAAACACACAAAACACAAGACAACAAAATCAATTACAAAGGATAAAAATGTTAGTAATTAACCTATTTGGGGGCCCCGGCTCTGGAAAATCAACCACTGCAGCTGGACTATTCTATGAAATGAAAACCAGAGGATATAAAGTAGAACTAGTAACAGAATTTGCTAAAGATTTAGTGTATCAAGAATCATACTTTAGACTAAAAGACCAACTTATGATTCTCGCAAGGCAACACCATAAATTATGGGTGCTAAAAGATAAAGTAGATTATGCTATCGTTGATAGTCCATTACTTTTAAGCCAACATTACTTTCAAGATAATGGTGATTATGATGAAAAATTATTTAAAGATTTTGTTTTGAATACATATAATAGATATAATAATCTAAATATATTATTAGAACGAAATATTGATGAACACACCTATCAAGAATATGGTCGTTCCCAAACACTTGATGAAGCTGTAGAAATTGATAAGAGTATTAAAAAAATTTTACATGACACTAATTCAGAATACAAAACTATAGATGTATCAAAACATTCTGTTGAGCTTATTTTAAGAAGACTTGACGATTTTAAATTAATTAAAGACTAAGGTTCTTTATAATATAATTACATTATAAAATAAAAAGGATTAAAATGTTAATTTCAGCAAGAACAAAAGTTAAAAATTATCAAGAAATTTTAAAGGATTTCCATATAATAAAATCAGTTAAAGTCTGCGGTAATTCAGTTAAAGTTCAAGGTGAGAAAAATTCTGTGGAAATCACTGAATCTTACGAGTATAGCAACAAATCTATTGCTAAATTTGTTTCACAGAAGGTGAATTATTTTATTAATATTAATTTAAAGGATTAAAATGAAAGTTGTAACAAGATTAGAAGATATTAACACCGAAATGTGGTGTTTTGCTACAAAAGAGAATTTCGAATTTCTTAAAAGTATCGGTATTAAATTTCATTACAACGTATTTGAAGAATTTTCAAATCAAGAAGATTTTGATAATTTAGATGTTTTTCGATTTGCTAAATCAGAGTATACTCCATATTATACGGGTTATTGGTGCAGTCGCAATCATAAACAAGGTGTACAGTTTATTTGCGAGCCGGATAAAACATCCGAATTAATTAAAAATTCAGGATTTATTAAACCGGGTAATTTCAATATAGAAATTTTTAAAATTCTAGGAACTGGCGAAAATACAGAATATATTGGTATTATAAACAATAATACCCCAGCAAAATGGAATTCAGAAGGCGTTTGTTTAATTCCTGGAAACACTTATAATCTTTATAAGGGGTATAAACAAAGAATTTATACTAAACCTAACACCGCAGAGTTCTACCCGAGACAAAAGTTTATTATTTCTAGCACTGAAAAAATGTCAACTTCATTTGAAAAACAAGGTTGGAGATTAGCAACAAACGAAGAAATAGAAGAATTTAAATTTTAAAAATATAAAAAGAATTAATATTCTTTATATTATAATAACTCTATAAAAATAAGACCTAAATGATTTAGGTCTTACTCACAAAATTAAAAATCTTAAATCAACACAAAATTTAAGTTAAAACTTAAAAATCTCAAAAAAGGATAATAATGAAAAAAATAGGCAATAGTTCAATTTTTTACGAGAAATATAAACCTCAAACCATAGAGGATTTAATCTTACCAGAAGAATTAAAAACAAGATTATTAATAAATGTAAAATCACAAAAACTGTCGCATATGTTACTTGCAAGTTCTATTGGTGGAACAGGAAAATCAGCAACTTGTAATGCGATTTTAAAAGAATTGAATGGTGAGGCACTCTGGATTAATGCGTCCTTGGAAAACGGAATCGATGTGCTCAGGGGGAAAATTCAAAAATTTGCTAGTACAAGTTCATTTGATGATAGTATTAAAATAGTAGTAATGGATGAGTTCGATAATATGTCACAGTCTGCTATGGCGGCATTCAGGGGATTTCTAGACGAATTTGGTAATAATTGTATTTTCTTATTTACGTGTAATTATAAAGAGAAAATAATTGAACCATTATTAACAAGATTACAAATTTATGATTTCAATAACTTCAAAAAAGAAGATATGATAAAACCTATTTTTGAGAGATTAAAATTTATTCTAGATAATGAAAGTATTCAATATGATCCGAAAGATTTAGTCCCGGTTATCAACACGTTCTATCCGAGTATTAGAAATATGATTGGAACGCTTCAAAAGTGTTCAGGCACAGGAACTCTTAAAATCGAAGATTTAGATGATGCTAATGTTTATGATGCCGTTATGAGAGTAGTAACTCCTAGTACATATCTTGATATGATTGCAGAAGTTAATAAATTAAATGCTCCATCAAATTTATATAATTTCTTATATAAAAATGCTGGTAAATATTTCGCTGCTAATAATTATCCTAAAGTTATTGTTACTATTGCTAAATATCAACACATGGATTCATCAGTTAGAGATAAAAACCTAAACGCCGCTGCTTGTCTTACAGAACTTGTTGGGTTAAGAAGTTAAGATGGTTAGTAAAGAATTATTATCTGTTATTAGAGCAGATAATCATAAAGTATTAAATACTGATTTAAATTATCTTGAAGAAGATAATAAGATCGGTTATTTATTGGATAATAGGCAGTGGTATTTTATTAATATTTATGAATTAGCGCATAAATGCAAAGTGTGGGCTCATAACAAAGGGTATATGTTAAATACTGTTATTTTACCTGCTGATAATAAAACATGGCATTGTGAAGATGATTATCGAAAAACGAGAACTACTTGGAAAGACGATTCAGAACCTCTTGTGATATTTAAGGCTTGTAACTGGATTTTAGAAGAAATAAAGGAGAAAAATGAAACTACAACAATACATTGAAAAACTACAAGAACTTTTAAAAGAACATGGGGATTTAGAATTAATATATTCAACAGATGATGAAGGAAATGAATATAATACCGTTAATTACTATCCAAGTATTGTAAATTATATAGAATCAGACAGATGCTTAATCGATGACGATGATTTAGAAGAATACAATGAAACAGATTATCAAAAAGTCATCTGTGTAAATTAAATAAAGGAGATAAATGGAAAAAATTAGAAGTTGTCCTAAATGTGATGGTACCAGAATAATAACAGAAAAATGTATGAATGGAAGTTCAGAATGTAAAACTTGCGGGTACAAAGATAAAACAGGAAATTTTACATTTGATTACCCTACATTTAAGCAGTATTTAAAAATGAATAATAAAGAAAATATTCTAAAAGAATCTCAACCAGAAAATGAGAGAGGTGTTTATGTTGCCGTAAAATATAATCAAAGCGCGCGTGATGATTTGCTTGAATTTATTAAAGAGTATAAAATTCCAAGTTCTTTAAAAGCTGAAGATTTTCACACAACATTAATATATTCTAAAAAATGGGATAATATTACATGTTTAAATGATAATATGGAAGATTCAGAAATCGTAGCATATCCAAAAGAATTACACGTATTTGAAACTTTTGATAAGAAAAGAGCCCTTGTTATTCTTTTAGATTGTCCTTATTTAGAAGAAAGACATAAATATTTAATGCAAAGATATAGTTTAACTTATGATTATCCTAAATATCTCCCACATATCACTGTAAGTTATGATATTGGTGATATGGAAATACCAAAAGATGTTAAATTCCCAAAATTCTTTAGAATTCAAAGTGAATACCAAGAAGATTTAAACACTGAAAAGAAATATTAAATAGAAATATTTTTAATATTTCTTTATATATAATAATTTATAAAAACAAATAAAAAGGATAAAAATGAATATAAATGGTGCGCTAGGTTTAGAAAATTTCTTCACCTTGGAAGAAATTTTTGAACTAGAGAATAATAGAGATAATGGGTTTAAATATATTAAAGTTGAAAATTATATGAAATCAAATAATTTTCAAGCGATGATTGATGAAATTAATGAAATTTATAGATTAAAATGTTTTAATTATAGTAAAAATGTATATAATGCTGAAAAAAAATTCTATTCAGATACTATAGTAATAACTGTTTCAGGAAATTCTAGAGATACTGTATTTAATATTTATTGTAAATCAGAATTTGATTTAAATAAGATATACAATATATATTTAAAACACTCAGAACAAGACCAAGAATCAGAAGTTAAGTGCTTTTTCGAGAGTTTTTTCATTAAAGGTGCAGGAATAGATAAAACAACAAAAGTTCTTACTTTAAAAGATGTTTCAGAAACTTCGGAACTATACTACCCATTCTTAGATACAAAAATGATGTTTGAACAATTTTGTACAGGAAGCGAAAATATTCTTATTTTATTTGGAGACCCTGGACTTGGCAAAACAAAATTTTCTAATTTATTATTTAAACATCTTTTCCAAGAACCTGAGAATATACCTTACGATAAATTAGAAGCTATCCCGGAATTAGACGAACAATTCTTTAATGTAGCTTATGTGAAAAGCACAGATATACTAGCGATGGATGAATTCTGGAGAAATATTCAAAAAGAACTTCCAGACTTTGTTATTCTTGATGATTTGGATTATATGTTGACTAAAAGAGAATCTGAAGTTATGACATCGGATGATGCTAAAAAGAATGCATTCTTAAATCAATTACTTTCATTTACTGATGGCGTTCAAAAGAATAGAACTAAGTTTATCATAACAACAAATCAGCATTTTGATGATGTAGATTCTGCCCTTTTAAGAAAAGGTAGATTATTTGATGTTCTTGAATTTAGAAAATTAACAAACTCAGAAGCTCTAGCAATTTGGTTATCTCAAGATTTAAAATCTGAAGATTTCCATAATTTATTTCAAGATGATGTTCTTCAATCTGATTTAGGTTCTGAAATTGCTAAAAGAAAAAATAAAAGAATTAAAAACACTATTAGTTCTTATTTAAAAGAACCTGAAATTTCTAAAATTAAAAGAAAAAATAAAAGAATGTCGTTGTAGAAAAAGTTCAAACTACATTCAAAAGAGCTACTAAGGAGTGTCTAGGAACTCTATAAAATTAAGTCTGTGGATTGTTATAATTTTCAGCTTTAGCTGACGTTAGTTATAATTTAGAAGCAGAAAGGAAACTTCTTTATAGAAGTATATATCTATTTCGTATAGATGTATTTTTCCAGTATGGAATTTTATATTCCAACTGTTCGCGGTAATTGATTGAGAACAGTCTATTAATATAATGTGTATAATAAAAATATAAAAGAAAAAAGGGAGAATAATGTTTAACGTATTAACAGAAGATTGTTTAAAATGGGTAAAAACAAAATTTGAAAATCAATGCGATTATGTAGATTTTGATTTAATCATTGATAAATATAAAAATATAAAAGATTTTAAAATTTCAGAAAATGTTTTTGATAATAATGAAGATTTTGATGAGGAATTACACACTCTGATGAAACTTATATCTCAATATCACATGGAGTGTGTGTTTAGAGCTATGAAAATAGATATGACAGATGCAAATGTAGCAGGTGAAAAAGGAACTCCATATAGATTTATTAAAATGTACTGTGGTAGTGATTTAGAAGATGATACAGAATTATTATCTGGTAGATGGACAAAAAGACCAAGAATTGCAAGTTTTCCAAATGAAAGCAACCAAAAATTTCCAATAACTAAAAGAGTTGATTTAGTTTCAGTTTGTTCTCACCACACAGCTCCATTTAGCACTATGTTTAGATCTGATAGTTATGCTATTGTGTCTTATATACCTGAAAAAACTATTTTAGGAATTAGTAAACTTCAACGGCTTGTAGATTGGGTGTCAAGAAGAGGTCACTTACAAGAAGGGCTGACTGAAGCTATTTATGAAGAGGTTTGTAAAGCTGCTGAGACTAAAAATGTTTATGTTAAGTTGTGTAATGTTGTTCACACGTGTGAAAGTTTACGCGGCTCACAAGCTAAAGATGGTTCATTTACTTCTGAGTTTTATGGTGGTGAATTTAATAATTCTGAAATCAGAAAACAAGTACAAAATTCTATTAAATAAAATAAGAGTTAGACGTCCTCAAAAAAGTCAATTACAAATTAAATAAAAGGAAGAATAATGAAACAAGATAAACAAGCTTCACTATTCTTCAGAAATGTATCAGTTGTTGATCACGGGTATATTGATGAAGATGGTAGAGTAATTGGAGGTTCTTACTTTCCTCACGTTACAGTTAAAGGTAAAGTAACAGAAGATGAAAATGTTGTTATAGACTTTTCAAAAGGTAAAAATCTTATCAAGCAAGCTTTTGATGATATAATGGACCACAAAGTTTGGATTATTGAAGGTTATAGTAACGCAACCGTTGAAGATGATTCGTCTATTTCAGGTAACTATTTAATCACAACACCCGTCATAACTTCTTCAATCCCGAAGTGGAGAGTTTTCCAAATGAAAAAAACTGATACGTTTAACCAGTTAATTCAAGAATACTTAGCTGAAAGAGGGTTAGATGTAGAAGTAGAAGTTGAGATGTCTGAAAATACTTTCAGTACACAATCCAACAACACATTTAGATATAGTCACGGTTTAAAGAATTCATCTTCACAAGGTTGTAAGAACCCGAATCATGGACACTTATCATTTATTGAATTAGAGGGTTCAGATGAATATAAAAAATTAAAAGTTAAAAACAAAATTCTTGAAGAATTAGATAAAGTTGTTTTTATTTTTAGAGAAAATATAATTTATGAAGATTCAGATATTATAAAAATAGCTTATATTGTTGATAAAGAGAATTTCAAAAATTCTTATCTTAAAAAGGAAAATAAGATTATTATTTCTGATGAAGAAACAACAGCAGAGAATTTAATCAATCTTATAGTTAATAGATACCATAATGAGCTAAAAGAAGCAGGAATCACTAAATTATTTTTAAGTGAAGGTCTTCAAAAAGGTTCTGTTGTAACCCTAGGTTAGTAAGCTATGAAAAAATACTTAACAGAACAAGAAATCGATAACAGTCTTATGGATTGCATCGATTTAGTAAAACAAAATACAACAGGTGACCAAAAACCTCATATCGTTTCTTTATATAGGGGTAGTTTACCCCTAGGTGTGAAATTAAGTAATAAACTCCAAGCGCCTTTGAGTATTATTGATTATCAATCTTATGATGGGAAATCTAAAAAACCAGAATTGATGAAGAACGCAGGTGTAACAGCTGAAGACTTATTAGTGATAATTGATGATATTTGCGATAAAGGTGAAACTCTAAAACTAACTGAAGAGTATATTAAAGCATGGTTTCCTTATAATAAAATTTTAATTTATACAATTGTTGGTTCACAAGAACACCCAAAACACTATAATTACAGTATTGAGCATCCTAAAGATAATACAGGAGAAAAGATGTGGGTTGTTTTTCCTGGAGAAACAATCACAGATACAAGATGTAAAGTTTGTAAAAACTCTGAACCTTGTAGAGATAATCTAGAAACATATAGTCACTGTAATGTAAAAAATAAATCATTTAAAAATTCAGAAACTTGTTCTCGGTTTGAAAAACAAAAATGACAGCAAGTATAATTGGTGGTCTAATTTTAGTATTAGCTGCTGTGTTAATGTACAGAGGTAATATATTCCAAGCAAGCTTCTGTTATATATGTGCGGATTTTGTTTGGATATATCTAACTTACTTAACTGGTGAGTATACTGGAACCATCTTTGTTATCATTGGCACTATGTTGAATATTGGGGTCTTTATAAAAATGCATAAGGGTATATTTATAAAAAACTTAAATAGAGAGTTGCTATGAAGTTCTATTTTGTAAGATTTACTCACAATAAAACTAGTAAGGTATTCTACAAGTTTGGTGTAACATCTAAGAGTGATGTTTTAGAAAGATTTAATACGAAGTATGACTCAAGATATGCTGAATTTAATATAAAAGTTATGTATAGTGCGCGGGGTTCAGAAGAACAAGTATTAAAATTGGAAAAATCATTTTTAGAAAAGTTCCCAAAAAACTTCATCTTAGAAACGTATTTAGGCGAATCTTATGGTTATTATAATAAATTGAGCGGTATAACTGAAACTTGTTTATTAGATGATAAACAAGTTAATAAAATCATTAGATTGTTGTTGAAGTTGAAAGATAGAGACAATTTCTTAGTGGATTTTAAGTAATACTATATTATAATTACAAATACCAACATTAAGGAGATACATGAACGAATTTCAAAATTTAAAACAAGCACAAATAAACAAGTTCATTGAAGAATATAACGCATCTGGGTTAAATTTTACAACATTCAAAGCTATGATTGCAAGAACAAGATTGAGTGAGTTTAATTTAATATATTCACTTCAAACTATGGAAGGTTACGGTAAATCATTCACAACACATCAATTAAACCCAGGAGTTTATGCTTACGTAAAAAGAGTAATTAATTATAAGCCAAAATCTACGTGGATTTGTAAAGATTTAGAGCTTTAAAGTACTTTAGGTGCTTTAAAGCACCATTTAAGTAACTATATATTATAATTATGAATATTAAAAGTAAGGAATAAAAGATGAAAATGGGTTTAATGCAAAACAAAGTTGATAAAAGTAAAATGTTTGTAGCTTTAGATTTAGTAGATAATATGGAGTGTAAGAGAAAAGCAGATACTTTTAAGGTAAAAATAAATTCTACTAGAAGTAGTGAAGTAGTGAAGGATTGAAATGTGTAGCATAGTAGCAAGTTTTAATAAAAAAAACCTTGAAGATTTAGTTGATTTAAATCAATTCAGAGGCAACTTTTCATTTAGTTACTTAGAATTTGAAACAGGGGAATTAACTAAACAGTTCGGTCAATACAATAAATCAGTAATAAATAATAATTTAAATTATAAAGTATCACATCTTCAAGCACCAACCGGTGGTCTTATTCAAGATATCAACAGAATCCACCCAACAAACATCGATAACACTAAATTATATCATAATGGTATAATAACACCAAGAGGTATTAAATTCTTACAGAATAAATTAAACTCCACAGAAACTTTTGATACATGGTTACTTCATAAAGCAATTGAAGAGTTTGGTTTTAATATTTTATCAGAAATTGAAGGGTTGTTCAGTTGTTTATATATAAAAGATGATAAAATATTTATTTTTAGAACACGACATGGTAAATTATATATCGATGAAGAAATGAATATTAGTAGTGAAAGATTTGAAAACAGTAAATGTATCAATTATGATACTGTTTATGAATTAGATATAATTAATAAAAATGTTAATACAATAAATAAATTTAAAACACTTAGATGCAACATTGT
>RRZT010144063.1_pt1 | contig 12172 bp, 13 predicted proteins | sample 2165551 | NCBI WGS metagenome assembly RRZT01 (sample SAMN10456910, study PRJNA506462) | wastewater metagenome | biome: wastewater; feature: sludge; material: wastewater sludge; isolation source: wastewater sludge with Escherichia coli K12::gfp cells carrying plasmid... | place: USA: Moscow, Idaho... | reverse complement strand
TCCAGCTCGGCCACCCGCGAGGTGCTGCGGGTGCGGCGCAGGCCGCCGCCCTGATGCACCGCGACGCCGCAGGAGTCATAGCCGCGGTACTCGAGCCGCTGCAGACCCTGGATCAGGATGGGAACGATGTTGCGCTGACTGACCGCGCCGACGATGCCGCACATGGGTGGTTTCCCTTGGAAAGTGGAAGCAGGCCCGCATGGTAGGCAGAGATTCGTGAAATGAATGAGCAAAAAATTATCTTTTTTGCCCGAAAACATCCCATTGCAAATGCAACGCAATAAGATGCCACACAAAAGCATTTCTTGAGGATTTTTTGCATGTCGACCCTCATCCCGGTGGACGCCATCGACCTGAAGCTGCTCGACGAGCTGCAGCGTGACGCCTCACGCTCGAACCAGGCGATCGCCGAGGCGGTCCATGTCTCGCCCGCGACCAGCCTGCGCCGCGTCAAGCGGCTGACCGATGCGGGCGTCATCGAACGCACGGTGGCCATCCTGTCGCCCGAGGCGCTCGGCCACGGCCTGACCGCGATCGTCGAGATCACGCTCGACCGCCAGGCCATCGACCGCATCGAGGCCTTCGAGGCCCGGGCGGTGGCCGAGCCCGGCGTGCAGCAGTGCTACCGCACCCAGGGCGGCCCGGACTTCGTGCTGATCGCGCAGGTCGCCGACATGCCGGCCTACCAGGCGCTGGCGCAGCGCCTGTTCACCAGCGACGTGAACGTGCGCAATGTGCGCTGCTTCTTCAGCGTGCACCGCGCCAAGAGCGGCCTGCAGATCACGCTGCCCGGGAAGCCGCGCGACTGAAAGCGCCGATCAGCGCCTGATCAGCGCCCGCGCAGCCGCGCCAGCCAGCCCTGCGGCGGACGAGCCGCCCGCTCGCGCGCCAGCCAGGCGTCGTAGACCGCACGCCGGGCCGGATCGCTCAGCACCGCATGCGCCAGCCGGCGGTCGTCGGCGCGCCGCTGCGCGGAGCGGGCCTCGTCGGCCGCGCCCGCGCTGGCGGCCTGCGGCTTGAGACGCTCGGCAGGAGGAAGCGGCGGCAGCAGATCGGCCGAGACCCGGTGCCAGGCGATCTCGATCTCCGCCTCGGTGCAGTCCTCGGCCAGACCGAGGCGCTGATAGTGGGTCGGCTCGAACGGCAGGCCGGCACCGGTGGCGATCGCCGCAGTCGGCGCGCTGGAGGGCGCCGCAGCCGGCCCGGTCGCCTTGCCGGTCAGGCTGTGCCACAGCCCGCTCAGTCCGCTGCCGGCCGACGGGTTCATTTCTTCGCCTTGACCGGGCGGGCCCAGCCGCCGATGCCGATCTGCTTGCCGCGCGCGACCGCCAGCTCGCCGGCGCCGACGTTCTTCGTGATCGTCGAGCCGCCGCCGACGGTGGCACCGGCGCCGACGGTGATCGGCGCGACCAGCACGCAGTTCGATCCGATGTGAACATCGCTCTCGATGACGGTGCGGTGCTTGTTGGCACCGTCGTAGTTGGCGGTGATGCTGCCGGCGCCGTAGTTGACGCGCTCGCCCACGGTGGCGTCGCCCAGGTAGGCCAGGTGATTGGCCTTGGCGCCGTCGGCCAGCGTCGAGTTCTTGACCTCGACGAAGTTGCCGATGTGCACCTCGCGGCCCAGCCTGGCGCCCGGGCGCAGCCGCGCGAACGGCCCGACCAGCGCGCCCTCGCCGACCTCGGCGCCAGCGGCCTCGCCGTCGATGCAGGTGAAGGGATGGATGACCGCGCCGGCGGCGATGCGGGCGTTGCGGATCACGCAGTTGGCGCCGATCTGCACATCGTCGCCCAGCTCGACCGTGCCCTCGAAGACGCAGTTGACATCGATGGCGACATCGCGGCCGGTGCGCAGCGTGCCGCGCAGGTCGAAGCGCGCCGGGTCCATCAGCCGCACGCCGGCCTCCATCAGCCGCTCGGCCTGCTCGCGCTGGAAGCGGCGCTCCAGGTCGGCGAGCTGCACCGGGCTGTTGACGCCCAGCACCTCGGTCTCGCCGGTGGCCTGGGTCGCGACGACCGGCACGCCGTCGGCCACCGCCATCGCGACGATGTCGGTCAGGTAGTACTCCTTCTGGGCATTGTCGTTGCTCAGCCTGGCCAGCCAGCGCTTCAGGTGCGCGGTCGGCGCGGCCATCATGCCGGTGTAGCCCTCGCGGATCTGGCGCTGCGCCTCGGTGGCGTCCTTGTGCTCGACGATGGCGCGCACCGCCTCGCCTTCGCGCACGATGCGGCCGTAGCCGGTCGGATCGGCCAGCACGACCGTCAGCAGCACCAGCCGCTCGCCGGCGCAGGCCTGGATCAGCGCCTTGGCAGTTTCCGCCTTGACCAGCGGCACGTCGCCGTTCAGGATCAGCGTGGTCCCCGACTCGGGCAGCTCCGGCACCGCCTGCTGCACCGCGTGGCCGGTGCCGAGCTGCGGCTCCTGGCGCACGAAGGCCAGCGGCGCCTCAGGCAACGCGCGGCGCATCGCCTGCTCGACCTGTTCGGCCCCGTGACCGGTCACGGTGATCAGCCGCTCCGCCCCCAGACCGATGCCGGTCTCGAGGACATGCTGCAATAGGGGCCGACCGGCAAGCGGGTGCAGCACCTTCGGGCGGGCAGACTTCATCCGCGTGCCCTTGCCAGCGGCCATGATCACAACATCGAGCGACATGCGCAGATCCTCTCTCAAGCGTGTTCCGTGTGTTCCGGACGGTGTGGAATCGCGGATTATCCGGATTGGCATGGCACTGGCACGACTTCCGCGCCTTAAGTGCGTCAAGTGGTCGCGACTCCTGCCGGTTTTGGCGCTGACGATGCTGCTGGGCGCCTGCAGCAGCGTCGGTCTGGCCTACCGGCAGGCCGACACGCTGGCCTGGTGGTGGCTGGACCGGCGCCTCGACTTCGACGACGCGCAGGCGCCGCGGGTGCGCCAGGCGCTGACGCAGTGGCTGGACTGGCATCGCCGCCATCCGCTGGCGCTGGCCGAGGATGTCGCACTGATCGAGGAGATCGCGCGCGAGGCCGGCGCCGACACCCGGCCGGAGCGTCTGTGCCGCTGGTGGCAGCAGCTGCGCGAGCGCCAGCAGCTGCATCTGCAGACGCTGGCCGGCGGCGCGATGGCCGATGTGCTGGCCGGGCTGAGCGAGGCGCAGCTGCGCCACCTGCAGCAGGCGCTCGACGAGGACAACCGCGACTGGCGCGAGCGCTTCGTGCGCGGCGATGCCGACCAGCGCCAGCGCGCCTCGCGCGAGCGGCTGATCGAGCGCGCCGAGACCTTCTACGGCCGGCTGGATGCGGCGCAGCGCCGGCTGGTCGCCGAAAGGCTGCGCGCCTCGCCCTGGGATGCGGCGCGCTGGCAGCTCGAGCGCGAGCGCCAGCAGCGCGACCTGATCGAGACCCTGCAGGCGCTGCGCACGCTGCAGGCGCCGGAGCGCGAGCGCCGCACCGCGCTGCTGCAGGCCTGGGCCCGGCGCACGCTCGAGCCGGACGATCCGCAGGCGCGCCAGTACCGCGAACAGCTGCAGCGCTTCCAGTGCGAGCTGATCGCCGAGCTGCACAACCGCACCGACGCCAGCCAGCGCCGCGAGGCCGCCACACGGCTGCAGGGCTGGGCCCGCGACCTGCGCGCGGCCGGCGCCGCCACCGCTACGGCAGCTGGATCGTGACGCGGCGCGTGCCCGGCGGCAGGTCCGGAAAGCCCTGCAGGCCAGCCTCGAACATCAGCGGCAGCAGATCGGGGCTGGTGTGGCGCGCCTCATGCTCGATGCGGATCTCGACCAGACGCTCGCGGCTGGCGCGGTCGACCAGCAGCATCAGCAGCTGCTGGCGCTCGTGCACATCCTGCCAGCCGAAGCCGGCCCCGAAGCCCACGCCCGAGCCGATCACGACCGAGCCGTGAATGCGGCGGTCCGGTGGCGGCGGCGCGCGGCGCACCGGCGCGAAGGGCCCCGGCCAGGGATCGGCAAACGGCGACAGCACCCGGCTGAAGCGGCTGTCGAGCTGCACCAGCACATCGGCCTGGGCCGGCGTGGCCGCGGCCACGAAGCCGACCCGCTCCAGCGCCTGCGCCGCCGCCTGCTCCAGCCGCTGCTGCGCGGCAGGATCGGCCTGCTGCGAGGGCAGCCGATCGAAGGCATAGGCGCCGGCCCGGCGGCCGCTCGGCCACGCGCCGAAGCTCGCCACATCGACGACGCTCTGCTTCAGCAGCGCGCAGCCGGGCAGCAGCGCAGCCAGCGGCGCCAGCGCGCCCAGCGCCAGCAGGCGTCGGCGTCCGGGCCGGGCGCCCGCGTCGTTCGAAGAGGCAGGCATCGGCAGTCTCCTCGGATCAGTCCTGAGCGGGCAGGAAGGGCGACGACGGGCTCAGCGTGCGGCGCAGCGCCTCCAGCGAGATGGCGGCCTCAGGGGGCAGCCCGGCCTCGGCGGCGGCCGGCGTCGCGCAGGCGTCGTCGTCCTCGTCATCGTCATGGTCGAAGGCCTTGTCGCCCATCGGGTCGGCCTGGCCGGTCGGGCGGATGGTCTCGAAGGGAAAGAGCTTGCGGTCCATCAGGTGCGACGGGACCACATGGCTGAAGGCGCGGTGCATGTTGTCGATGCGGCCCGGGAACTTCTGGTCCCACTCGCGCAGCATCTTCCTGACCTGCACGCGCTGCAGGTTCTCCTGGCTGCCGCACAGCGTGCACGGAATGATCGGGAACTGGCGGTGCGCGGCCCAGCGCTCGATGTCGGTCTCGGCGACATAGGCCAGCGGGCGGATCACGGTGTGGCGGCCGTCGTCGCTGACCAGCTTCGGCGGCATGCCCTTCAGGCGGCCCTGGAAGAACAGGTTCAGGAAGACGGTGCCGAGGAAGTCGTCGCGGTGGTGGCCCAGCGCGATCTTGTTGGCGCCCAGCTCGCCGGCGACCCGGTACAGGATGCCGCGGCGCAGCCGCGAGCACAGGCTGCACATCGTGTCGCCCTCGGGAATCACGCGCTTGACCACCGAGTAGGTGTCCTGGTTCTCGATGTGGAAGTCGACGCCGCGGCTCTTCAGGTAGGCCGGCAGCACCTCGGCCGGGAAGCCCGGCTGCTTCTGGTCGAGGTTGACCGCGACGATCGAGAAGTTGATCGGCGCGCGCTGCTGCAGGTTCAGCAGGATGTCGAGCAGCGAGTAGCTGTCCTTGCCGCCCGAGAGGCAGACCATGACGCGGTCGCCCTCCTCGATCATGTTGTAGTCGGTGATCGCCTGGCCGACCTGGCGGTGCAGGCGCTTGGACAGCTTGTTGATCTCGTGGGCGGCGCGGCGCTCGGCCTCGGTGGGCTGCGCGGCCGAGGTCGGGACGGAGGTGGATTCGGAGGTCTGCATGATGGGCGGAATTGGATGGGCGGAATTGTCGGTCCAAGCGCATCACCCCGGACAGGCCGATGGCGAGCGGCTGTCACAGGCCCGCCACGGCGGCGCGCTAGCGTGCTGCGCATCCTTCCCCCCACGAGCCCGACCGATGAGCCAGACCCCGACCGATGACGAGCTGATGCGCCGCCTGCACCGCGACCTGCGCGACGATCTGGACGAGGAGATCGAGCTGGAGTTCGAGGACCGCCATCTCGACGCGCTGGCCGCTGCCGAGGGCCGGCCGAGCACCGATGGCGACGCGCAGTCGCGCCAGCTCTACTTCCGCGAGCTGCTGCGCCTGCAGGCCGAGCTGGTGCGGCTGCAGGACTGGGTGGTGGCAACGAAGCACAAGGTCGTCATCCTGTTCGAGGGCCGCGACGCCGCCGGCAAGGGCGGCGTGATCAAGCGCATCACCCAGCGCCTGAATCCGCGTGTCTGCCGGGTCGCCGCGCTGCCGGCGCCCAACGACCGCGAGCGCACCCAGTGGTATTTCCAGCGCTATGTCTCGCACCTGCCCGCCGGCGGCGAGATCGTGCTGTTCGACCGCTCCTGGTACAACCGCGCCGGCGTCGAGCGGGTCATGGGCTTCTGCACCGACGACCAGTACGAGGAGTTCTTCCGCTCCGCGCCGGAGTTCGAGCGCATGCTGGTGCGCTCCGGCATCCAGGTCATCAAGTACTGGTTCTCGATCTCGGACGACGAGCAGCGCGTGCGCTTCCTGGCGCGCATCCACGACCCGCTGAAGCAGTGGAAGCTCAGCCCGATGGACCTGGAATCGCGCCGGCGCTGGGAGGACTACACCAAGGCCAAGGAGGTGATGCTCGAGCGCACCCACATTCCGGAGGCGCCGTGGTGGATCGTGGCCGCCGACGACAAGAAGCGCGCGCGCCTGAACTGCATCCACCATCTGCTCGGCCAGATACCCTACCAGGAGGTCGAGCAGCCGCTGATCGCGCTGCCCGAGCGCGAGCACCACGAGGACTACACCCGCAATCCGGTCGCGCCGGAGCTGTTCGTGCCCGAGGTCTACTGAGCGGGCCGGGCGCGGCGGCTCACCACTGCCCGGTCTCGATGCGGATCGCGACCTCGCAGTCGTCGAAGATCTCCAGCTTGGCGATCTTCACCCGCACGCCCAGCACGCCGGGCAGGTCCATCAGCCGCGCGGCGACCTTGCCGATCAGGCTCTCGAGCAGGTTGACATGCCGGGCGGTGCATTCCTCGATGACGATGGAGCGCACCCGGCGGTAGTCGAGCACATGGGTGAGATCGTCGTCGCGCGGATGCAGCGGCTGGCTGCCGAGGTTGAGCTCGACATCGACCGCGATCGGCTGGGGCGCCTCCTTCTCGTGCTCGAGCACGCCCAGGTTGGCGTCGAAGCGCAGGCCGGTGAGCGTCAGGATCTGGGTGCCGCGGGTGGTGGACATGGAAAAGGCTCGAGTTCCTACAATCGGCGGGTGAATGCCGCCTCTTCCCCCAGTGTAGCCAGCGACGCGCTGGCCCTCCTCATCGCCGACGAGATCCGCCAGAACGGCGGCTGGATCGGCTTCGAGCGCTTCATGGCGCTGGCGCTGTACCAGCCGGGCCTGGGCTACTACAGCGGCGGCGACCGCCAGTTCGGCGCCCTGCCCGCCTCGGGCAGCGACTTCGTGACCGCGCCGGAACTCTCCGGGCTGTTCGGCCGCGCGGTGGCGCGCCAGCTCGCTCAGGCGCTCGATGCCACCGGCACCGCCGAGCTGTGGGAATTCGGCGCCGGCTCCGGCGCGCTGGCCGCGCAGCTGCTGGGGGCGCTGGGCGACCGGATCCGCCGCTACACCATCGTCGACCTCTCGGGCACGCTGCGCGAGCGCCAGCGCCAGACCTGCGCCGCGCGGGTGCCGCAGCACCTCGACAAGCTGCACTGGGCCGACGCGCTGCCCGAGCGCTTCGAGGGCGTGGTCGTCGGCAACGAGGTGCTCGACGCGATGCCGGTCATGCTGCTGCACTGGGACGGCGCGCAGTGGCTGGAGCGCGGCGTGACGCTGGACGCGCAGGGCGGCTTCGCCTGGGCCGACCGGCCGACGACCGAGCACCCGCCGGTGGAAGGCCCCTTCCTGCCCGGCACCGTCACCGAGCTGCCGCGCCAGGCCAGCGGCTTCATCCGCACGCTGGCGGCGCAGCTCGCGCGCGGCGCGGCCTTCTTCGTCGACTACGGCTTCCCGGAGCACGAGTTCTATCACCCGCAGCGCACCGGCGGCACGCTGATGTGCCACCGCGGCCACCAGGCCGACGCCGATCCGCTGGTCGATGTCGGCCGCAAGGACCTGACCGCGCATGTCGACTTCACCGCGGTGGCGCTGGCCGGGCAGGACGCCGGGCTGGAGGTGCTGGGCTACACCTCGCAGGCGCGCTTTCTCTTCAACTGCGGCCTGCTCGCCGACCTGGAGGGCGCCGACCTGCGCGAGCGCGCGATGGCGCAGAAGCTCGTCACCGAGCACGAGATGGGCGAGCTGTTCAAGGTGGTCGGCTTCGTGACGCCGGCCGAGCTGTTCGACCCGATCGGCTTCGCCGTGGGCGACCGCAGCCACACGCTCTGATCGGAGCCCACCGATGCGCTGGCTGATCGTCTTCGTGCTGACCTGCCTGGTCTGGAACGGCCTGCAGCCCTGGCTGGAGCGCATCGGCCTGGGCCGGGTGCCGGGCGACTTCAGCGTGCGCATCGGCCGCCGGCGCTGGCACTTCCCGCTCGGCTCGAGCCTGCTGATCACGCTGGTCGGGCTGGCGCTGATGCGCTGGCTTTAGCCGGCCGCAGAACAGGATCAACAGGACACGGCATGCCGTGATGTGCTGATTTGGTGGTGTCGCACACCTAAAAAAGGTTTCTCAAGGCAGCTATACCTCGCTCTCCGAAAGAGGAGTGCACTGATGAGAGGTCCGTCCTAAACCTCACGTATGACACGCGAGCGTCGAGAGGGGGCGGCACGCTGGGTACGTCTTCCATCCGATACAGCACCAGTTGCTTGGCTGCCAACTCGGTGTCGAACCGTCGGTCCAATGCTTCCGAAAAGTCGGCCCCCAAGGACTGGACCACCTGTGCCCAAAGCTTCGCTTGAAGCCGCAGGTCTCCGTTCAATTGAACTTCGACTTTCTTGGCCAAGTCGAGAACCCCTGCACCGCCGTTGGCCGCCTTAAGCACCAACGAGGCTACATAGCCAAAACCACCAACCGGTGGCTGCAACTGGTCAAGCGAAAAGTCGTGAATGCGGAAGGCTCCGACCGTGGATTTGACTTCGAGCCGCCCTTGACCCCACGAGAAATCGAAAGTATCCGAGTTGTCGGTGTGCCAACGGTCCACGGCGACGGGTACGTCGCCGCTCGCTACAATGCAGAACAGCTCCGCCCATAAGCCAGAAATCTCGCGCCCGGCAGGACGAGCCAGTGCACGGAACAACCCGAGCAGTCGGTTCACGCGCGCCTCGATGGCTGGCGTCTCCGCTGATGCGGGCAAGTCTGCGATTGCTGCCCAGACACATCGAATGAAGAGTTCGTGCAGTTCCAGCTCGTTGCCCTCGAATCTGATGAGCGCGAACTTGCCGACAACTTCAGCTCCGTCCACATTGAGGCTGCACAGCATGCTGAATGCGGCACTCAGGTGCCGATGCTGTACGACTGGGCGATACACCGGTTCGCCTTCATCGGCGACAAGAAAAACAGGTGCGCCTAGCTGGTCTTTGCCCAAGTAGTCTTGCCGGAGGCCCGGCAACTGAATTGCATTGAATGAATTAGGACTCGTCGCCGGCTCGAGATGGGCGAAGTCTGTCAGGATGTGCACTACTTACGCTCCTCGACGACGAGAGGCTTTCTCAAGCTATTCGGTACATGCAGAGCGAGCCAGGGCACTTCGGTGATGTCAGCCTTGCTGATGTCTCGCTTTGCTGAGCCCACCGAGAGACTCCGAACATGAAGGGTGATACGCTCAGGGGAGAAGTGACTCTTGTCGTTCACCGACCCGGCTGTATTGCTGAAGTACTGGTTGATAGGTGCTCGCAAGTCAGTCTCTGGAAATCCCCGTCCAGCAACGCGTGACCGGTAGGTATTTGGCATCTCGAACACATCAGTGAGGAGGCCTGGGGCATCCGCAAGCATCGAGGCCAACGCAATCAGCATGGCGCTATGCCCCTCAGCGTCCACAAGGTCCTTGACCTCCACCTTGAGCAGGAGGTCCTGCAGCACTGCCTTCAGCGGCACGCCCTCAATAACAGGCACGGACGACGTTAGGCCATCCTTGACGAACTGAGGCAAGTCTGAGGCGGATATCACAGGGCCATGGGCACGCTTCCAACCGTCAGTAGCAGTCTTGAATGTGCTGCGGTTCGCTTTAACAGCATCAAGATCGCAGTGCAGTGCGCCCGGCACCATCCATCCGTCCACCGGTATACGGCGGATGTCCAAGCCCACGACGTTTGGACGCGTGGGGCTCAGCAAGTCAGTCAGGATGAAGTCTCTGCGCCAATCTGAAAGAGGCTTCCCTCGATGGGTGTTGAGCGCACCTCGAATGAACTCTTCGTGGTCAACATAGTCGCGGAACGCGTCTTCGACATCGCTCTGCACATAGACGCGACAGAGACCGAGGTAGCCCTTCTTGTAGCCAAAGAAGCGAGCGCGCTGCTGGAGATTGTCTGCGGCAGCGGAGGTGCCAAGCGGGCGGGGCATGTACGTGACGCAGAGACCCTCGACGGTGTACCCCCGGTCAAGCTTCGCCGCGCCCACGAGTACCCAGTACTTGGTCTCCTTCCACTTAACCCTCTTCTCAGCTTGCGCCGTCCCGTTGATTTCGACCACGCGGAAGTCGTCGAAGACCTCGTCGACCATGGCATTGATGAGTTCGGGAAGAGGACGGATGTCAGGGAACGTCGCTTTCAGGGCCGCATACTCATCGGCGAACAACTTGGCGGAAGCCGATGGATCTGTTTTCTGAAGGCGCCTAACCGTAGCAAACGTAGTTTTCTGTGCTGTTTCCACCCAGTTCTTGTACATCGTGTGCGACGTGGTCAAGACAGCCGGATGCACCATCATCGTCCGGTTCCGGTCCTTGCCTACCGTTCGCGTCAACTGATGATGTGCAGCAGCGAGGAGAAACGTCCTGAACGCGTGAAGGAGCGTCTTTGGTGCGCTTGTCAGACGAACTGTGGCCGACGGTACTTGGGCTGTCGGGATAACCTTCACCAAGTCAGCGTTTTGCTTGAAGAACGCCTTGCCTCCCGTGTACGCGTCGCCGGGTGTAACAAGCTCAGAGAACTCTGGATTCAGCAGGTCGGCCTGCGCCAGCAGTAGGTTCGCTTGCGGCGTTGCCGTGTACTGAAGATAAGAGTGATGAGGCAGCGCGTCGCGAACCTGCAAGATGGACGAATAGGTCTGGCTGGCAGTGTTCGTCCCGGCTCGTGACCGGCGCACAGCGGCGGCGCGCGTGTTCAGGCCAGCTTGGTCGCTTTCGTCGTCGATGACCAGAGCAGGAACCTCATCGAGAGGCAACTTTTTAAGCAGAGCGGCAAGGTTCGCCAGATGCCGGCTGTGCTTCAGGACAGTAATCAGGACGGCGCGCTTGCGAGCTGGATTTCTTCGCCACGAGGCCAAGAGGTCACCGAGGTGGCCCTTCCTCGCTGTGGTCGGATTGTTCTCGTGAAACCATCCACCATCGCCATCGTCGATGCCAAGGTCTTTAATCAACCGGTCCTCGGACTGGTCGAGAAGGATGTTCTTTGTACCGGCGAGCAGGATGACGAGCCCATAGCCGTTGTCCCGTGCCAGAGCGATGACTGTCTCGAACGACATCGTCTTGCCGCTTTGCACATAGCCGACGACCAAGCCAGTGCGCTTGCCAGGAGAGCTTGCAGGTGGATGACATCGACCAAGAATTCGCTGCGCAATGTGCAGGACTGAATCTTCGCCTTCGGTGAGCTCCTGGTAGGTTGGCCCATTCGGGTCTCGGGACTTCAGTGTCAGAAATGCGGTGGTGAACTCCTTCTCCTTTGGATACCAAAGGAGCTTCGGTCTCACGCCCTCAAGCACGGTTACTGATGTCGCCATGGGTGGTCATGGGAGCGCTGGTGAGCGCGCCTCGAAGTAGGTAGTTTAGGTGGTGGAGGACGCTGTCGGGGCTTTCGCCTGTCATGTCTTGGGACAGCAGCAGCGAAACGCACACCGCCGTCGCCATCTTGAGCAGCAATTCCACGTTCTCGTTGTTCGATCCAAGGTACTCGGATGAGAAAGGATGTGCCAGCGACAATTCTATTTCGACATTTCGGATGTTGTCGCCGCCCTCGACATGCTCGTGGTTGCTGATAGACAGCCACTGCTCGCGCGCAGGGTCCACCGAGGTTCGGATGGTGACCCCGGACGAAGCGACAAGCCCCGGGGTTTAGCCCGGGGTAGAGCGTTCAAGCCGGAACGGCTTGCTGCTGCTCGATGTACTGGCGCAGGATTTCGATTGGTGCGCCACCACAAGACGCGGCGAAGTAGGACGGCGACCACAAGACGCCCCGGCGCTTCAGCCAAGGATGGAAGTCTCCGAATTCCTTGCGCAGCAGGCGCGATGAAACCCCCTTCAGGCTATTCACCAGCGCGCTCAACGCGACCTTCGGCGGGTAGTTGATGAGCAGGTGGACGTGATCACGCTCGCCGTTGAACTCGATCAGCTCGGCATCGAAGTCTTTGCACACGTCGGCAAGGATGCGATGGAGGCTGTCGAGGTGCTCTTGCCGGAACACCCCGCGCCTGTATTTGGTCACGAAGACCAAGTGAGCATGGATGGCAAAAACGCAGTGCCTGCCTCGGCGATAGTCAGTTT